>Ga0207754_100538_pt1 | contig 13909 bp, 12 predicted proteins | sample A23E1SouthBayCA_FD_187728 | JGI IMG/M metagenome (GOLD analysis project Ga0207754, IMG submission 187728) | Aerobic enrichment media microbial communities from Eden Landing Ponds, California, USA - A23 E1 (SPAdes) | ecosystem: Environmental > Aquatic > Marine > Unclassified | place: Emeryville... | reverse complement strand
ACCTAATCGGACAGTATCGGGATTCCCGATTCCACGCAGAAAGTACCCCCTTTCTGTCCTGGAACTCGGGGTGCAGTCGGCAAAAGTACCTCCGAATCCCATGCCGGGATAGGAGTAACGGCTGGGTGGCACAGCCAGTAGCCGTCCTTTGGGGCGACTACGAACCGTAAACATCCCAACCCAGCGGTGTGGTACCGTGGGAATCCTCGTCCTTCAGGGCGAGGAGGATGTCAAAGAGGTGCTCGGACCTCGCGCTGGCGCGCGAGTGAGTCCCACTCCCGTGAGTTCGATCGCTACGCTTCCTCGCCCGCGTCGAGGTACTCCTGTTGGACCGCGACGACCTCCGTCGAGTCGTCACACTCGGCGTACCGCCGCAGCGGTTCCTCGTTCAGTTCGAGGAAGGTGTGGCCCCATCGGAACTTGCTTAGCACGTCCTCGGCGTGCTCGCGTTCGCCGAGGATGCAGAGCGCGCCCGCGAAGGCCTCTGCGGTGTTGAGCTGGAAGGGCTTCCCGTAGTTCACGGGGTTCGCGGCGACGAGGAAAGGGAGTGCGCGGTGTTCGCCCGCCATCTCGAACATGGCACGTTCCGCCGTCTCCCACGAGCAGTCGAGTGCGACGAGGATGGAGTGCTCGGCATCGGCGGGCGAGAGCGCGGTGTCCGCGTGGGGATTGAGGACGAGCCCGTACGGCGTCGCGCGGTTCGTGCGGTGTAACTCAGCCATGTCGAAGCGCGCGAGCTTGCGGGCCGTGCACTTCTCGGGGTCGTCGTCGCCCTCGTAGCGGACGTGGAGGTCCACTACGCGTCGTCGCCCTCGCCGGCGCCGAGCACGCTCTCCCCGACTTTCTCGTGGCCCTCGATGCGCTCTTGGCCGCCCATGTAGGGCCGGAGCGCCTCGGGCACCTCGACGGTGCCGTCGTCGTTCTGGTAATACTCGAGAATGGCGACGACGATGCGGGGCACGGCGAGCCCGCTGCCGTTCAGCGTGTGGAGATACTCCGCGGACTCGTGGGGTTCGGGCCGGTAGCGGATGCCGGCGCGCCGCGCCTGGAAGTCCTCGAAGTTCGAAACGGAGGAAACCTCGAGCCACCGCCCGCCCGCCGCGGGCCCCTCGGTCATGTCGTCAGCGGGCGCCCACACCTCGATGTCGTACTTCTTCGCCTGCGTGAACCCCAGATCGCCCGTACACATCTCGAGGATGCGATACGGCAGCTCGAGACGGCGGAGGACTTCCTCGGCCTCGTCGACGAGGCCCGTGAAGCGCTCGTCGCTCTCCTCGGGACGGACGAAGTTCACCATCTCGACCTTGTTGAACTGGTGGACGCGGACGATCCCGCGCGTCTCCGTCCCGTGCTCGCCGGCCTCCCGGCGGAAGTTGGGACTGTAGGCCTGGTGTTTCAGCGGGAGGTCGTCGCCGAGCAGGATCTCGTCGCGGTACATGTTCGTCACGGGGACTTCGGCGGTCGGGAGGAGCCAGAGGTCGTCGTCGTCGTAGTCGGCCTCGTTGACGTCGCCGACGCGGTAGGCGTCCTCGACGAACTTCGGGAACTGCCCGGTGCCTTCCATCGACGCCGAGTTGACGGGAATCGGTGGGAAGACGTCGACGTACCCCTGCTCGCGGTGGACGTCGAGCATGAACTGGATCAGCGCGTGTTCGAGACGCGCGCCTGCGCCCTTGGCGAAGTAGAACCCCCCACCCGACACCTTCGCGCCGCGCTCGAAGTCGAGGACGTCCAGTTTCTCGCCGAGGTCGTAGTGTGGCACCACTTCGTCGGGCAGCTCGCGCAGGTCGTCGAAGCCCTCGCGGCGGCGCTCGACGTTCTCGGACTCGTCCGCGCCGACGGGTACGTCGTCCTGCGGAACCTGCGGGAGCGTCAGGAGGAGGCGTTCGAGTTCGGCCTCGAGGTCGTCCGCGCGCGCCTCGACGTCCGCGAGCTCGTCCTTGAGCGACTGCGAGCGCTCGATGGCCTCCTGCGCTTCTTCCTCCTTTCCCTCCTGTTTGAGTTCGCCGATCTCCGAGGAGACCTCGTTGCGTTCGTGTCTGAGGTCGTCACCCCTCCGTTTGAGGTCGCGCCACTCCTCGTCGATCTCGAGGATCCGATCCAGATCCGCGTCGACCCCCTTCTTGGCCAAGGCGTCGCGCACGACGTCCGGGTTCTCCCGAACGAACTGCCGGCTGAGCATACGTACGTGTTCCCGTCGGCGGGCAAAACGGTGACGGGATCCAGCGCGGTGCTCTCGTCGGGGCGACGCACCGCGCGGACGACGACGCGGCGGCGCTTTTTTCGCGCGTCCGGTCGCACGTCGAAGTATGCCATCAATCAGCACGTCACCGGGGGAGGTCGCGCACGTCGACGCCTGCACGGACGTCCACTACGTCGACACAGGGATGTACGACACGCCGGGCTACGGCGCGGTGTACGTCGTCGACGCCGAACGGCCCGCGGTGCTCGATACGGGCATCGGCACGCACCACGAACGCGTGCTCGACGCGTTGGACGAGGTCGGGATCGCGCGCGAGGACCTCGGCGCGATCGTCGTCTCGCACGTTCACCTCGACCACGCGGGCGGCGCGGGCTTCCTCGCCGATGCTTGCCCGAACGCCGACGTCTACGTCCACGAGATCGGCGCGCCCCACCTCGTCGACCCCACGGACCTCGTCGCGGGGACGAAGCGCGCCGTCGGCGACCAGTGGCGCTACTACGTCGAGCCCGAACCGGTCCCGGGGTCGCGGATCGTCGAACTCGCGGACGGCGACCGGATCGACCTCGGCGATCGGACGCTCACGGTGCACCACGCACCCGGGCACGCGCCCCACCAGGTCGTCCTCGAAGACGACCGGGACGGCTTCGTGTACACCGCCGACGCTGCGGGGATCTGGGTGCCCGCGCTCGGCGAGGTCCACGAGACGAGTCCGCCGCCGAACTTCGATCTGGAGACCTGCCTCGACGACATCGAGACGATCCGCGCACTCGAGCCGGACGTCCTGCTCTACCCGCACTTCGGACCGGTGGCGGACGACGTCGACGGCGTACTCGACGACTACGCGGACACCCTCGAGGGGTGGGTCGCGCGCGTCCGGGAGAAACGCGCCGAGCTCGACGACGACGAGGCAGTCGAGCGGTACTTCGCGGAGCGAACGTCGCTCGATGCGGTCTGGCCGACACACAAGGCCGCGGAGGAGGTGGCGATGAACGTCCGCGGAGTTCTAGTGGCACTCGATAGGGAGGTTGCATAAACACCACCGAACGGTCGTGGAATTCCACGCCGCGACCACACCCATTTATTGCATATCCCCCAAAACATCTTACTGGTAGCCGTGTCCGGTTCGTCACTCATCTCACTCGTCGCGCTCATCCTCGTGCTGGGCGTCATCGCCCAGCTCGTAGCCGCGCGACTCCGTGTGCCGAGCGTGTTGTTCCTCATCCTCGCGGGCGTCTTCGTCGGGCCGGTGTTCGGTCTCATCGGCCGCGATACGTTCGGAGGCGCGCTCTCCGGAATCGTCGGGGTGAGCGTCGCCATCATCGTCTTCGAGGGGGCGTTCCACCTGAAATTAGAGAAGCTACGCGAAGCGCCCCGGGAGAGTTTACGCCTCGTGACGCTCGGTGCGGCGGTGGCGTTGCTCGGAACGGCGATCCTCGTCAGGATCCTGCTCGATCAGCCGTGGGACGTCGCGTTCCTCATTGGCGCGCTCCTCGTCGCCACGGGGCCAACGGTCATCACGCCGATCCTCGAGGTCGTTCCCGTGCGCGATCGGGTCGGCGCGTCGCTCGAAACCGAGGGCGTGGTGAACGACGTCACCGCGGCCGTGCTCGCCGTCGTCGCCTTCGAGGTCGTCACCGCGGAGACGGCGACGACGAGTCAAGTCGTCACCGCGTTCTCCGCACGCATCGGCGTCGGCGTCGTCGCCGGCCTCGTCGTCGCGGGCGTCGCGTGGGCTCTCCTCCGGCGAGTCGACCTCTCACCGGGGAACGCCGTGCAGAACGCCCGGCTCGTCACGCTCGCGAGCGCCCTCGCCGCGTACGGCCTCGCGGAGCTCTCGGGACTCGGGGAGGCCGGACTCCCGGCCGTGGCGACCGCGGGCATCATCCTCGGGAACGCCGACCTCCCCTATGAGGAGGAGATCGAGACGTTCAAAGGCGACATCACGCTCGTCGTCCTCTCCTTCGTCTTCATCGCGCTCGCGTCGCTGCTCTCGCTCAGCGACCTGTTGCGCTTCGGGCTCGCGGGCGTGGCGGTCGCGGTCGGGGCGGCCCTCGTCATCCGCCCGCTCGGCGTCTTCGTCTCCACGTTCGGTGATCGCTTCACGATGGCCGAACGGACGTTCATCAGTTTCGTCGGCCCGCGGGGGATCATCCCCGCGTCCGTGGCGACGCTCTTCGCGGTCCAGCTGCGCTCCGCCGGGATGGAGAACGCAGCGAACGCGCTCGTCAGCGTCGTCTTCCTGACCATCCTCCTCACGGTCGTGTTCGAGGGCGGCCTGGCGAGGCACATCGCGGAATTCCTCGACGTCATACCCATGCGTGTCATCATCGTCGGCGGCGGCACCGTCGGTCGCGCGCTCGCAGAGCGCCTCGAAGACCGCGGTGAGAACGTCGTCATCGTCGAAATGGACGAATCGACCATCGAACTCACGCGCGAACGCGGCTTCACGGTCCACGCCGGCGACGGCACGGACATGGACGTGTTACGCGCCGCGGGCATCGAGAACGCGAAGATCGTCGTCACCGCGACCGGTGACGACGACGCGAACCTGCTCGTCAGCCAACTCGTCGACTCGAAGTTCGACCCCGAGACCATCATCGCACGGGTCAACAACCCCGACAACGTCGACGCGTTCAGCGAGCTCGGCGTCCGCGCCGTCTCCTCCTCGCTCGCCACGGCGTGGAGCATCGACAACCTCATCGAGCGCCCCGCGCTCTCCAACTGGATGACCGAGATCGGACGCAGCGGCGACGTCCAAGAGATCGAGGTCACCGCGGACGACCTCGTCGGGCGCACGATCGGCGAACTCGACGAGCACCTCCCGAACGGCTGCATCATCGCACTCGTCGGCCGCGACGGCGAGAACTCCGTCCCGAGCGAGGACTTCACCCTGCAGTCGGGCGACCACCTCACCTTCCTCGGCCGGAAGGAGGCGGTCCGGGAAGCCATCCAGCGCTGTAACCCCTCGTCGCCAGCCGAGACGGCGTGATCGCCGACCGGTCGCCATCCAGCGAAACGGCGTGAGTACGTTGACGCTCCGCCTCGCGACGCCCGACGACGCGGCAGCGATCCGGCGGATCTACGCACCGTACGTCACGGAGACGGCGATCACCTTCGAGACGGACCCGCCGAGCGTCGCGGTGTGCCGCGAGCGTGTCGCGGAGACGCTCCCCGACTACCCGTGGCTGGTCTGCGAACGGGACGGCGACGTCGTCGGCTACGCGAGCGCTGGCCCGATCCGCGCGTACGACGCCTTCGAGTGGGCCGTCGAGAGCTCCGTCTACGTCGCCGAATCGGCACGGAGCAGCGGGATCGGAAGCGCGCTCTACGAGGCGCTGCTCGCGCTCCTCGAGCGCCAAGGGTACGTCGTCGTCTACGCCGTCGTGACGCTGCCGAACGAGGCGAGCGTCGCGCTCCACGAGTCCCTCGGCTTCGAACACGAAGGGACGTTCTCCGGGATGGGGTACAAACACGGCGCGTGGCACGACGTGGGCTGGTGGTCACGCATCCTCGGCGAGCGCCCGGCGGACCCGGATCCGCCCCGACCGCTCACCGCGCTCCGCGAACGCGACGCGTGGAACGACGTCCTCGGATCGCTCACCGCGTCCGCGGAGTGACCGGGACGACGTAGGTGAATGGGGGTACGCCGGTAGAGCGGGATACGCCGACGCTGGCGCGACGGAACACGCCGCCGACCGGCAGGACGCGGGCAAGGCGGGCGGCGCGTCGTCGGGCCGCGCGCCGTCTCCTAAAGCGTTTTAGGAACCACCACCCACGTAGCGCTATGGACCAGCGTCTCCGCCGGTTCAGCCGCCCGCTCCCCGTCCTCCTCGTCGTCACCGCGCTCGCGCTCCTCGCCCGCCTCGTCGCGCTCGGCGCGCGCGTCGCCCACCAGGACGAGGGACGCGTGGCCGACTGGATCCTCCACTACATGGCGATCGGACAGTGGCAGTATCGCCCGATCATTCACGGCCCCTTCCTCCCGCACGTCAACGGCGTCGTCTTCTCGTGGCTCGGAGCGACCGACGCCACGATGCGCCTCGTGGTCGCCGTCGGCGGCGGCCTCCTCCCGCTGTGTGCCTACCTCTACCGCGACCGTCTACACGACGACGAACTCATCGCCTTCGGGCTCCTGCTCGCCGCGAGCCCCGCGCTCCTCTACTATTCGCGGTTCATGCGCAACGACCTGCTCGTCGCTGCCTGTATGATGGCCGCGCTCGGCTGCTGGTCGCGGGCGGCCGCGACCCGCCGCGTCCGCTACGTCATCGCGGGGACGCTCCCGTTCGCCCTCGCGTTCACGATGAAGGAGAACGCCCTACTCTACCCGGTGGCGTGGATCGGCGCGGGCGCCCTCGTCCTTGACAGACACCTGCTCGCTGCCGCGTTGAGCGAGCACGGCCTCGTTACGTCCGTCGCCGACACCGCCCGCGAGTGGGTGCGGGCCGTCGAGGCGCGGACCGCCGCCGCGTTCCTCCTCTCGTTTCCCGCCGCGCTCCTCGTCTTCTTCGCCGTCATCGTCGCGTTCTACGCACCGATCCCGGAGGTGTGCGGGATGTTCGACGGGGCTGGGGCGTTCGCGCACGTCGTCGAAACGGCGACGGTCGACACGTGGCACGCGTTCGTCAACACGTGGGCGCACGAGGACATGAGCAGCCATTCCACCGTCGAGTTCGTCGGCCGCCTCCTGAAGATCGTCGGGCTGACGGCGACCGTAACCTGCGCGTTCGCGCTCGTCGGCTTCGTCCGAGAGCGCTACGGACGCGGCGGGACGCGGAACCTCGTCGAGTTCTGCGTCTACTGGGGCGTGGCGAGCGTCTTCGGCTACGCAGTCGTGACGGACATCCTCGCGGGATGGCTCGCCACGCACGTCGTCGCGCCGCTCGCGCTCCCCGCCGCGGTCGGCCTCGCGTGGGTGTACCGCGTCGGCAAGCGTGGCTACGTCGCGGGCGACCCCATCGCCTTCCGCCTCGGTGCCGCGGTGCTACTCGTGAGCGCGGCGGTCGTCGGCGGTACCGCGGCGTACACGAGCTACGTCGCCCCGCAGGACGGCGAGACGAACCCGCTCGTCCAGTACGCCCAGCCGGCGGGCCACATGAAGCCGACGCTGGCCGAAATCGAGTCGGTGGTCGCGACGCACGACGGGATCGATGTCGTGTTCTACGGCGAGGAGTTCTACAACCCGAACGACCTCGACCGGCCGCCGTCGCTGGAGATCGAAAGCGGTGGGTATCCGGGCTGGTTCGCCCGCCTCCCGCTCCCGTGGTACTTCGATCGGTACGGCGCGCGCGTCGGAAGCACGACGGACCGGAGCGTCCTCGCCGACCGCCAGCCACCGGTCGTGATCGCACTAGAGAGCGAGACCGGGGCGGTCCGGAGCGCGCTCGACGCGGACGCCTACACCGAACAAACCCACCAAGGGTATCAGTCCGGGCGGCCGCTGGTCTTCTTCATCCGCGACGACGCGAGCGGGGGCACGGCGAGCGATACGGCGACCGACGGCGCGACGAGCGCGGTATCGGCACCGGCGGAGCGCGGCGCAGCGGCGTGACGCGCCGTCGGTCGTCCGACGGTCTTATGCGGCGGGGGCGTCAATTCCGGGGGTAATGACCGACCGGGCGCTCGACGTCGTGGAGTTCCTGCTGACCGCACGCGTCTACGAGCGCAATACCGACCTCGACGAGAACGACCTCCCGCCAGCCGTCCGGAGCGCGCTCTGGGACGGCGACGGCGTCCCCCGACCACCGCAGGCGACCGGCGAGGCCGTCGCGGAGGCGACCGACATCGCGGATCCGTGGGACGAGGTAGCGAGCCTGATGTTCACCGAACAGGACTCGTTCTCGGGGCGCATCCGCCTCGTGGACGACGAGATGGCCAAAGAGTGGTACGCGAACCACGCGGACGCCCCGCGGATCCAAGCGAATCCCGCGCTCGCCGCGACCTACGAGGACGACTTCGACGACGTCGACTACGCGGCCGCCCGCGAGGCCAATCGCCCCGTGCAGGCCGACCCGCAGTGGATCGACGGCCTGCTGGAGGACATGTTCGACGAGGACGACGAGGAGATGCTCGACCTCGTGGAGGTGCAGGCCCCCGCGGAGATCGAGACGACGCTCGACGACCTCGTGCTCACTGACGAGCAGCAGGCGGAGACCGCGAAGGTCTCGAAGGCCATCGAACACCGCGACTACCTCGCGCAAGTCGGGCTCGTCGAGGTCGGGAAACTCCTCTTCGTCGGCCCGCCCGGCACCGGGAAGACCAGCACCGCGAGAGGGCTCGCCCACCGCCTCGACCTCCCGTTCGTCGAGGTGAAGCTCTCGATGATCACGAGCCAATATCTGGGTGAGACGGCGAAGAACGTCGAGAAGGTCTTCGAGGTGGCGAAACGCCTCGCGCCCTGCGTGCTCTTCATCGACGAGTTCGACTTCGTGGCGAAGACCCGGACGAGCGACGAGCACGCCGCGATCAAGCGCGCCGTCAACACCCTCCTGAAGGCCATCGACGAGATGAGCCTCGTGAAGGACGACGTCCTGCTCATCGGCGCGACAAATCACCCGGACGAACTCGACGCCGCGGTGTGGCGGCGTTTCGACGAGATCCTGAGCTTCCCCAAACCCACCGAGCCGATGCGCGCGGACATCCTGCGGATCGTCACGCGCGGCATCGAAATCGAGGGCTTCGACCCCGAGGCGATCGCCGCGAACACCGACGGGCTGACCGGGAGCGACCTCCGGCTCGTCCTCCGCGAGGCCGTGTTGGACGCGCTCGTCGAGGACCGCACCACGCTCTCGCAGGCCGACCTCCTCGACGCCGTCGAGTCCTTCGAGGAACGCGATCATCTGCGGAACCTCGACAGCCTCGAAGAGGCGGTGGAGACGGAGGACGATGCGCACGACCACGGACACGACCACGACCACGACCACGAACACGCGCCAGCCGACGCGGACGACTAGGGATGCGCGTGACGCTGCTCGGGACGGGCGACACCGCGGGGACGCCGCGACCGGGGTGCGACTGCGACACCTGCCTCGCGGCGCGCGAACGCGGCGTCGAGCGCACCCGTTCGTCCGTCCACGTCGTCAACGAGTCGACGGGCGAGGTCCTCCTCATCGACGCGAGCCCGGACTTCCGCCAGCAGTTCCTCCGCGAGGACGTAGCGCTCCCCGACGCCGCCGTCATCACGCACATCCACTTCGATCACTTAGATGGATTGGGCAACGTCTATCGGCTCCTCGACCATCTCCCAGTCTACGCCGCGGACGAGACGGACCCGAAGACCGGTGAGAGCGTCGCCGGGACGGTACGGCGGAAATACGACTATCTCGAGACGGTGAGCGTCCAATCGCGGACCCCCCACGAGTCCTTTCGGGTCTGTGGCTTCGACGTCACGCTCGTCCCCGTCGACCATCCGCCCCTGCTCACCTACGGCCTCGTCATCGAGGAGCCCGAAACGGGCGCGACGCTCGCGCTCTCGGGGGACACGAGCTACCGAGTACCCGAGGCCTCCCGAGACGCGCTCCGGGACGCGGACCTCCTGCTCGCGGACGGCATCGTCCCTGCGAGCCTCTGCGACTACCACCCGCTCGGTGGCCGCGACGAGGACGCGGACGGCACGCCGCGAACGTTCGGCACGAAACACATGACGCGGGAGGGTGCTGTGTCGCTCGCGGACGACCTGAACGCGGCCGAGTTTCGCGTGGTGCACGTCGCCCACCGATACCCGCCCGACGAGGCGTTCGCGGCGCCGCTAGCGGTGGACGGCGAGACGTTCTCACTCTGAGCGTGGGTGCGGAACACGGCGGGGGAGCGCCGATCGCAGTCAGTCGTTCGTCCACCGCCCGAGTCCCGACTGCGTGCGTGCGCTCGACGCGTCCGGATCCCACGCCTGTCGGGCGGCGCGCTCTTCCTCGAAGTCGACGTCGGGCGCGTCACCCGCGTCGTACCCCGGGCACGCCGGCCCGCACTCGCTCGCGGGATCGACGAGACGGCCCCTGTAGGTGCAGTCGGGGAGCGTCTCGGCGCCCGCCTCGCGGCCGCGTTCGACGTTCGTGCACGCCGGGGAACCGTACGTCCGCCATCCCTTCCCGTAGGCGCGCTCGGCGACGCGGAGCCGTTGGGTGGCCTTCTCGGCCGGGGAGACGGTGGCGATCTCGCGCCGGCCGGGGTGGGCGTCGCCGGGTTCGAGCCCCCAGCCGTCGGCGTCGAGGCGCGTCGGTTCGCGCACCACTTCGATCGGGTCCGCGGCGTCGTCGTCAACGTTGACGCGCCAGACGCCGACGTCGGACGGGAGGCGGTTGAGATGCGCGCGCGTCACGTACGACTCGGTAGCGAGGATCGCGTAGTCGAGGACGCCGAGCGAGACGTCGTGGCGGAGTTGCGCCTCGAGGTTCCCCGGCTCTTCGAGGTCGGGTTTGTTCTCGATCCCCACGAGGTCGCCGACCCAGTCGGGGTAGCGCGCGGTTCGGCGGACGACCGCGTGGCCGTCCCGCCTGTCGAGGTCGAAGAAGCCCGCGTCGCGCCCGCGATCGGCGAGGTCGCGGGCGCGGGCCGGCGGGCCGTCGAAGGCCGCGGTGACGCGACGCCACCGGCCGACGCCGACGTCGGCCTCGATCGCGGCGGCGGGGATCGCGTCGGGCGTAAGTCGCGGACGCGCGTCGAACTCGGGGCCGGGCGTGAGACAGACGACGTCGACAATACGCCCGCCGGCGGCGCGGACGCTCGTCCCGAGTTGGCGCGCCACCACCGGATACGCCCGCTCGAGATGGGCGCAGAGTCGGAGTTCGAACGCGAACTCTCGCATACGCCACGGAAGGAGGGAAGCAGGGTTAAGCGCCGCGTCGGTGACCGCGCTCACGCGGCGACCGGGGGCGGTCGTGTGAGCTGTCGACACGGGCTGAAAACCGCTGCGACGGCGTCGAATCGGGGGCTTTATCATTTCTGCGGGGTGAAGTACCCGCAAGATTACTGCATGGCAGGAACTCACCGCCAACCGGAGGTGAACATCGGTCTCGTCGGACACGTCGACCACGGAAAGACGACACTCGTGCGCGCGCTGTCGGGCGAATGGACCGATCAGCACTCCGAGGAGATGAAACGCGGCATCTCCATCCGACTGGGCTACGCGGACGCGACGTTCCGGCGTTGCCCGGAGGACGAGCCCCCCGAGTGTTACACGGTCGAGGAGCATTGCACGGAGCACGACGTCGACACCGACGTCCTGCGGACGGTGTCGTTCGTCGACGCGCCCGGGCACGAGACCCTGATGGCGACGATGCTCTCCGGCGCGTCCCTGATGGACGGGGCGGTGCTCATCGTCGGCGCGAACGAGGGGGTGCCCCAGCCCCAGACGGAGGAGCACCTGATGGCGCTCGACATCATCGGGATCGAGAACGTCGTCATCGCGCAGAACAAGATCGACTTGGTCGACGGCGAACAGGCCCGCGAGAACTACGAGCAGATACAGGAGTTCGTGGAAGGCACCGTCGCGGAGGACGCTCCCGTCGTCCCCGTCTCCGCCGAACAGGAGATCAACCTCGACGTCCTCATCGAGACGATCGAGGAGGAGATCCCGACCCCCGAGCGCGACCCCGACGCGGACCCGCGGATGTACGTCGCGCGCTCCTTCGACATCAACCGCCCCGGCACGACGTGGGAGGGGCTCACCGGCGGCGTTCTCGGCGGGAGCCTCGTCGCGGGCGAGCTCGACGTCGACGACGATCTCGAACTCCGTCCCGGCCGTGAGGTCGAAGAGGGCGGCCAGTCCGAGTGGCAGTCCATCACGACGACCGTCCGCTCGCTGCAGGCGGGCGGCGAGGACGTCGACACCGTGACGCCCGGCGGCCTGCTGGGCGTGGGGACGGGCCTCGACCCGAGCATGACGAAGGGCGACGCGCTCGCCGGGCAGGTCGCCGGCCAGCCCGAGGCGCTCCCGCCGACGTGGGAGTCCTTCGAGATGGAGGTCGACCTCTTAGAGCGCCTCGTCGGCGCGGAGGAGGGCGAGACCATCGACGACATCAACACCGGCGAACCGCTGATGCTCACCGTTGGCACCGCCACCACGGTCGGCGCGGTCACATCCGCGCGTGAGGGCGAGTGCGAAGTGAACCTCAAGCGCCCGGTCTGCGCCGAGGTCGGCGACGTCATCGCCATCAACCGCCGCGTCGGCGCACGCTGGCGCCTCATCGGCATCGGCCGCCTGCAGGGGTAACATGACGGAACGGGTCGCATTGGACGCGAACGCGTTGATGATGCCGGTCGAGGTCGGCGTTCGCGTCTTCGAGGAGCTCGATCGGGTCTGTGCCGACTACGACCCGATCGTTCCCGACGTCGTTGCGGACGAACTGGCGTCGCTCGCCGACGGTACCGGTGAGGCGGCGACCGCGGCGGCGGTCGGAACGGACCTCGCGGCCCGCTGTGACGAACAGGAGACGGACGGACAGTACGCGGACGACGAGATCGTCGCGCTCGCCGACTCGGGTGCGGTCGACGTCGTCTGCACGAACGACGGCCCCCTCCGCGAGCGCGTACTCGCGGCCGGTACCCCGGTGATCCACCTCCGGGGCCGGAATCGGCTCACACGCACACACCCATAGATGTACAAGCGCGCACGCCTGAAGGACACGGTAGAAGTACCCCCGGAGCATCTGGCGAACGTTTCGCCGGACCTGGTGAAACGATTACTCCAGGACAAGCTCGAGGGGCGCATGGACGAGGATCTCGGTAGCGTCGTCACGGTGACGGAGGTCCACGATATCGGCGACGGCGCGGTTCTCCCGAACCGCCCCGGCGTCTACTACGAGGCGGAGTTCGACGCCGTCACGTTCGACCCCGAGATGCAGGAGGTCATCGACGGCGAGGTCGTCGAGGTCGTGAACTTCGGGGCGTTCGTCGGGATCGGTCCCGTCGACGGCCTGCTCCACGTCAGCCAGATCAGCGACGAGTACCTCGCGTACGACGAGCAGAACCAACAGCTCGCCAGCCGCGAGTCCAGTGAGGTGCTCAGCGTCGACGACGCGGTCCGTGCACGAATCGTCACGAAGAGCATCGACGAGCGTAATCCGCGGGAGTCGAAGATCGGCCTCACCGCCAAACAGCCCGGTCTCGGCAAGCACGAGTGGCTCCGCAAGGCCGACGAGAACCCGGAGGCCGAGTAGGATGGCGTCGAACCGTCTCGCCTGCCACGACTGCCACCGGATCGTCGAACCCGACGAGGACGTCTGTCCCTACTGCGGGTCGAACGACCTCACGGAGGACTGGGCGGGCTACGTCGTCATCACGCACCCCGAGTCCTCCGAGATCGCGGAGAAGATGGAGGTCACGGAAGCGGGCGAGTACGCGCTGAAGGTCCGCTGACGGGTCGATGGAGACCGTCGCAACGTTACCGAAGAGCGCGCGTGCGTCGTTCAAGGAGCCGCTCGGCCCCGTCTTCACGGACGCGCACGAACTGCTTGACGGCGCGGGCGCGCCGATGGTCGCCGTCGGTGACGTCGTGAGCGCCCATCTCGGGCGCGCGGGCGTCACGCCACACGTCGCGGTCGTCGACGGAAAGACGGAGCGCGAGTCGGTCGCCGACGACGTGCTCGCAGACATCCCGAACACGCCGCGAACGGTTGGCGTCGACTCGAAACCGGGGACGCTCTCCGCCGAGTTGGTGCGCGCGCTCCGCGACGCCATCGACGCCGACGCTCCGACGCGGATTGACGTGGCGGG
>Ga0207754_100537_pt1 | contig 13943 bp, 11 predicted proteins | sample A23E1SouthBayCA_FD_187728 | JGI IMG/M metagenome (GOLD analysis project Ga0207754, IMG submission 187728) | Aerobic enrichment media microbial communities from Eden Landing Ponds, California, USA - A23 E1 (SPAdes) | ecosystem: Environmental > Aquatic > Marine > Unclassified | place: Emeryville... | reverse complement strand
TGCCGACTATCTACCTCACGCGCGGGAAACGGACCCGCCGCCCCGGCGCTGACCGGACCGGAGAAAGCTGGTATGTTACCTTCTATCTTGAGCCCGAAGTCGAGCGCGACGCCGATTCCTACGAGGGCCGCGACGCTGCCGTTGAGGGCGCTGTCGCACTCGCCACTCGGTTCGCCGACGGCGAGCTGGACTACCGCTCGCTGTATCAGGTGCCCCGCGAGGCGTACCTGGACAAACTGGACGACCTGACCGGGCGGACATGAGGCTTTACCGTGGCGGCGTTGTATAACCCGGTATGACCACTGTCACGCTCGTCGGGACGCGCCTCGCCGAGGTCGGCGCGGAGTTCGTCTACCGCGGCGAAGCCAGCGGCTGTGCTGACTGTCCCTACCGCGACCAATGCCTCAATCTGACGACCGGAAACCGCTACCGGATCACCAACGTTCGACAGAGCGGCCAAACGCTAGACTGTGCCGTGCATGAAAACGGGGTTCGGGCCGTCGAGGTTGAGCCCGCACCGATTCAGGCCAACGTCCCCTCGAAGGGTGCGTACGCTGGCAGTAAGGCGTCGCTGCCAGGCCCCTGTCCACACACCGAATGTCCCAGCCACCCCTACTGTGAGCCTGCTGGGGCTGAGTTTGATGAGGAATATCGGATATCTGAGATCATCGGGGAGCCGCCGCATGATTACTGTATGCTAGACCGGGATCTGACGTTGGTGGAGTTGGAAGCTCCCCAAGAATAGCTTCGTGCCACCTCCATTCCCTGGCCAGAGATTCGTAAGGACACTAGATAGTCTATTCAGGGACCTTGGCTGAAAGTAACACTTTGTGCAGAGTCATATGATAGCCTCTGTGGTATTCAACTGTGGTGCATACCTGAAACAGATCTATGATTTCACTTCTAGCAGGTGTGACACATCCAGTATTGATTGGTTGATTATTCAACAATAAAACCAATCAAACGATTACCTTCCGTGAATGATCTATGGATGCACAAATCTCTATCAGTATCATCACTCTTATATGAGATCATATTTAGCTCGGGATATATTGTATCATGAATAAAATATTTCCTATGAGTCGGTCAGATGTCACATTGATTGCAATCAAGTTTGCTGGCATACGTTTCTCGTCAACCTAAATTCGAACATACCCTCTATTGCATCGGGTCAAGATCCTCAATCAGTTCTGGGATTGCTGGCCTTCCACTGTTACCAGCAAAGCCGTTAGCTAGAATAGTAGTTCTTGTATCATGTTCCCAGCACCGACTACATCCGCTGCATCGAACTGCTGGCCATATCGGCATCCGAAATATTGTGTGATGGAAACACACAAGATAGTACAATTTCAGGTGGAATCTCAATCCAAGAACTAGGGCCGACCTACCCAGATTGAGTAGTGTACCGACCGCGGGATAGGGTCAGTTGCTTCTGGAATTGTGGTTTCGAAGTTGGTTCCAAAATCGAACTACCCTTGGTTTCCGAAAAGAACGATTCAGTTATTGCGCTCATTCAATACCTGATATATCCACAAAGTTGATTCCACCAATGCCCGATGTAGAGAGGTATGCAAAATGAACACTCAAGGTTGCGGAACTGGAGTTTCCCACTGCGGTTTTCGCTGGGCAACCTTAGGAAAATCCACCGGTAGAATAAATCAAAGCAGTTCTAGCACTCCCTAGACACCCACCAACAAGCAGACAGAACGGGCAGACGGGCGAAACAGGAGGAAAAGTCAGGCGAGCGGGGCGCTCCGTGGGAAATACAGATCGGTGACTCAAAATATACCAGAGTAGTAACTACCTCCAACCTTAGAGAAAATCGCAAGACTGCAACCAAGGTTGGAAATTTTGATGCACCCGAACCCTCAAATTAAAATAACAAACCTGCATGACATGGTAGTTCCAGACTGGCTTCGAGCAGGGCGCTGTCCGACGAATAGAGCCGCGTTGGCCAGTTAGCTACGGCATTTGCCAGCTGATATCCCCACGCATCTAGCCAAGCTCGACAGCGATTAGTCACCTTGTTGCGGGGCTGGAGCCCTGGGTTGGACACCCCCAGATCGACAAAGAACGGTTTTGGCCATGTGTAGCGGGCCCACTCAACCCAGGCTAGCCTTGCAGGTCACGCGGATCCGGGCGATCGACCCGATCAAGCAGCTGGTTAACTGTGATGATGTCCGAGAAGCCGGGTTCGTCAATGGTGAAGGAACTCGCAGGGGTGCTTTCGGAATACGTTTTCTCGACACGTGGCTCGCCCTCCAGTGGATCATTGAGCGCGGCAAGAATCTCATGAGCGGCGTCGTGCGACATGGCGACCCAGATGGCCTCGTCGGGATCACACGCGGCCATCTTATCGAAATCAGCAGGGACAGCGCGTCGATGGTCGTTGTTGACGCGTTCGGCCTCAAGCGTAATACGGATCTCGCTCTCGGCATCCAGCCCGACAAGATCCAGCCGATGCAATGAGTAGGACTCTGAGACTTCCTCGACAGCGTCTTCATCCGTCCCCATGAACGTCGCAGCCGGGAGCGAGCCGTCCTGAATTTCGTAGTAGGGGACGACCTGTGTCACTGGTGACTCCGGGTCCGCGGCGTACTTGTGTTCGAGATAGAGCCGGGCCGCCTCCACGGCGAGGACGTGCTCGCTGGATTCCTCAAGATCACCACATTCGTGGCCGTAATCGACGCCACGGCGGTACGATTCCCCGATAGCGTCCCTGCCTGCAGGGGTCACCGAGTACAGGCGATGGGGGCGGTCCGTATCGTGGCGCAGGACGTCGGCATCGAGAAGGTCCTGGACGGCATCGCTCTCGATACCGACATACTCCTGTAATCGAAGCATCGAATCGGACAGGAGATCGTATTCAAGCGGGTCATATCGGAGTTGCTGGGCGTTGTAGACCGCCTGCAGGAAACACAGCTGTGTTGTCGACCATTCACTGTTTGCGCGTTCCTCGGCCGAGCGCTTCAGATTCAGCGTACAGATCGGCACGTCATCAGGGTCGACATCGGCAAGGGAACCACAGCAGGCGATCGCACGCCGCATCCCGTCGATGGACGGATCATACCGGTTCCCACAGTCCTGACAGTGCAGGGCGTGACTCTCACGGTCGTAGGAAACCGTCTCCGGGAGCCGACGCGTCTGTGGGAGAGCGCTATCGACCCGCACAGGCGCGGACTCGTCGGTCGGATCATCGCTGTCACCGGTTTCGTCGGGAGTGCTCGGTGACGCAAGGGTGAGCCCAGCTTCCGACCGTGTCCGCGCTGTTACGTCCGCAACTATCGGCTCGATATCGTCGGCTGGGATCGACTGTCCGGGCCCGTCTGGATTACCAGCTGGGAGTGGCAAAGATTCCACCTGAAACGGTCGTGGTTCGGGGTGGTCGAAAGGGGCGGGTAACTGAACCAGCCACTCTCCGCGGGGGAGCCACTTGAGCTGGTCGGCAATCTCTTGTTCTGACATATCCGCGGTCGTGAACCGGCTGGCCAGTCGGTCGTCAGTCGGGACATTGCCGGTGACGTACGTCGAGACGTTGTTGAGCAACTCTCGATAGACGGCGTCGTCGATCCGGCGGAGCTGGTCGGGAAACTGCATCGCGAGTGTGATCCCGACACCGAAGCCACGCGACTGTGAGAGCAGATCCTGTAAGATATCCGAGGTAGCAACCGAGGCGGCTTCTTCGAGATATACATTAACGAGATTATATGATTCTGTCGAGGGTGTCGACTGGGCGCGCCGGCGCAGAGCAGACCAGAGGTTCGACAGTAATACAAGCGTCATAACACGTTGGGTGTCCGTGCGAACGCGGCCAGTGTCGACAACGATGACGACGTCCTCATCGAGGAACTCACCAAAGTCGAAGTGGGGATCGTCGTCGCCAGGGACGTGATTGAACAGACGGGCCAGTCGGCGGTCGACGGGAATCTTCTCGATCCGGTTGGCGACTCCCTGCATGATCTCATCGAACGAACGGGCGCTGTTGGCGACGACGCCGGAAAGCAGTCGTTCAAGATCCTCGTCGGCCACGGCCGGGGCGGACTGCCGGTCGTGCATCTCCTGGGCAGCTGCGTGCAGGTAACGATGCTGAAAGGCGTCGTCGCCGTTGACCGGGTCAAACAACGCTTTCACCAGATAGCGGATGATATCCGGCGACCGGACGGCCTGTTCAAACCGGTCACGGCCCATGATCCCCACGAGCAGTTCGAGGTAGTGGTCGGCTTTATCCTCAACAGCGGTGGTCCGAGAAACGCCAGCCTCGAGATCCTTGCGGATATCGAAAAACGAGAGAGCAGGTAACAGCGCGGCACAATCGAAGTACAACACGTCATCAAGGTCGCCGTACGTGGCGTAGTGAGCACGCATATACTCGGTAGCCATCCCACCTCCTTTCGGCAGGAACACGATATCCGCTCCGTCGGTGGCCGCGTGGTTCGCGAGGATCCCGTTTGTGAGGCTGGTGGACTTGCCCGACCCGGTTTTGCCAAACCATGCGACGTGTAGCGACTGGAGTGACGGCGGGAGCGTTACTGGATCGTCCCGGGCCGTCCCATCCTGTGAGAGCGGACGGCCAAGCGGCAGGCCGTCGTCGCGAAACGTGGAGAGATGTGACGGCGGCGGCGGTGGGAGCATGCGTCGCTCACCGGGTGTTGTCGCGAGGGCGCGTCTGGCTGCAGTCGTGAGCGCGCTCCCATCGAGCAGACAGAAGCTCCCCAGTTCGCTCGCGTCGGCGACGATCCCCGGACTGGATGGAGTAGTGAACGGAAGGCGGTACTGCAGTCGGTCGTAGTCAGCGGGCCGGAACGCCCGGTCACAGATCTGGGTTCGAAGATCGGTTGCGTCCGTTCCCGTGCAGACGGTGCCGGTAATCTCGTAACAGGAGTGACTCACCTCGGCGAAGGCTGTTGCGAGATCGTCGGCAACGTGTCGATCCCGAGCGTTGCACAGGACGGCGCGGACGTTGACCTCGAAGGAACGACGGGGATCCCGGTCGGCGAGTTCTTCGAGACGCGTCCGGTCTTCGACGGGAATCGGCGGATCGGTGTGGCTCCTCTCGGCCGGGCCCAGCAGTGCCGTGATAACCTGTCCGGCCCACGATTCCCGACCCTCTTCGAGCGTTCGTCGGTGGAGATCTCTGTCGGTCGACCAGTCAGTTTTGGGGCGGACGAGTATTTGTAATAGTGCCGGACCGTCGGTGGCGGCCATCGACTCGACGACGCTTGCCAGTGGCGTGCGGACGTGTTCGCCGTCGTGCTGAAAGTCGTGTAACGGCGTGAGTCGGGTTTGCCAGTCCTTGCGGCGTTCGGGTTGTGCTTCGAACTGCACGCCGGCTGCGGGCTCTTCAGGGAGCAGTGTCGGCGCCCACTGGACCGTCTGGAACTCGTAGCTGTCCGGGAACAGTGTGCGAAGGATACGTTCGAGTGGTTCCTGGAGGTCGTCGGCGTCGACGCCGACGTAGTATTGGATGGTCTGCGTGTCTTCCGGTGGGGCGAGCAGGTACGTTTCGATCGTTGGTGAGGACCCGGTGAATCGGTCCAGGAGTCCAGTGTTGGTGTTATGAGATTCTAGTCCGTGGAGGCGCTCGAACTGTGCCTCGACCGTGTCCGGATCCACTGGTTCGTCCGTCGGCGTGATCCGGATGTACTGCCGGGTCTCCTCAACCGGGACTGGTAAATTGTTCTCTGCTGTCATTGTAATTTACGCGAACAGTGTATAATATAAAAATATGGAAGAGAGGTTGTATTACGTGAGATAGCCCTTGGACGCTCCGGTTGGGTTGCTTACCAAAGTTTGTTTGTCTATTATCCGACCTTACAGCACTTGTGACTAAACTCTATGTCACTTTTGTACACAAAGAAAACATTTTTGCATGATATATTTCAAATGGTTTGTGTGAAGTGTACACATGGGCCATAGAGAGACTGGACAACCACGAAAAAGCGTTGCTTGGGAGAAACGAGACAGTTTACGAAAGCCACTAGCTACCACCAATGCCGATCCAAAACAGCGGGGCACGTAGGTAGGTCTGACATGCTCTTCACCCTGAAGATACTCCGATACATCTTCGGTCTCATCATCAGGGCCATTCTATCCCCCTTCAAAACTGTATGGCGTCTCGTCGACAATCAAGAATCTGATGATGAATCGCTGGAGCCAGGTGGTAGTATCAAAGCCGAAATGAATACCACAGCGGACTTGACGACAAAGACGGGATCACCGAACGCGGTTAGTGGTGACGGAACTCGGACTCGCCTGCTCATCGATGCTCTGGAGGATGGATCAGCTAACCCCGTTAGTGATGGCAAAACCGACGAGCTGAACGCGGATACGGAGGTTGGGGCGGAAAGCGACACAGTTAGCCCGACACCAACTGCTTCGTCCAATGTAGACGAGCCCGAGACATCGAACGCTGCCAGTACAGGCGGGGAAACATCTGAATTCGGCGAAAACACCGAGAAAGACTCGTCATCAGACGAGTCAACGCTAATCGTCATTGGTGACACGGACTCGACGACAAATGCATCGACAGCTGAGACAGACTCGGTTGCAGACACCGACCAAAGCGAACCGGCCACGCCCGATGCCACGGCTGGGGAAACCGCGACCGAGACAAGGTCGGTCGAAGACCTGCGAAAGGAACTCTCCGCGTCCTCAGCATCGACTCGCCACGAGGCAGTTGAAGAGCTGGCTAACCGTGTACAAGCAGACGATGCGCCTGAACAAGGGGTTATAGATGAGCTTTCCGACCGTCTCGATGACGAGGACCCCAGCGTTCGGGCTGCAGCGTGTGAGGCGCTCGGCTCGCTTGGAGCGAGTAAGGCCAAACCTGCACTGAAGGAGCGACGTATCGATCCCGACCACGAAGTGAGTCGCGCAGCAACTCGCGCTATCCGGAACTTGGAATGAAACTGCCACAACAGATGGAGAACCCAGTAGAACGTGCAAACCGAGCACCACGATGCCGTAGGGGTGGTGTCCATGCGCGTCAGTAATGTGGTGTACGAGACGGACGAGCCAGTTGACGAGCAGGTAGCAACAGCGTTAGCAATGAACGAAGCGCTCCGAGAGCCACTCTCTGAGTTCCTCGACGCCCAACGACGTCGACTCCGTTATGTTGCCATCGCTACGGCAGCACTCATACTTGCAGGAGCGGGTGGGCTCGTGACGGGCGCAGGTAGCACTGGAATCGGTCTGTTCGTCCTTGGCATCGTTACGGCTGGTGGTGGATATGGATACGTGCAAACCCGATCACCAAATATCGCTATCAGAAGTGTAGAGCGAGGGATCTGGTCGGGCCACAGTCTGCCAGCCCAAAACGGAACAATGCTGTATGATGCAACTGGTACGTTGGACACGGCCGCCTTCGAGCTGGAACGTCTCTCGGAGAAAGACGCCATCGACGAGGCGATCGCGGAACTAGGCGACTTGGAAGAGTTTCCGGTCGTAATGGACCGAGACGAATCCGTTGAGCAACAAGTCACCGAAACACTCGATACTGTTCGGCAAGAAATCCAAACAACCGAGAAACATACCGTTGAGGCCCCAGTTATCGCTGCCACGGATCCGGCTGCTGACGCTGTCAAAACGTTTGCAGATCTCGCGGACGATGACCCAGTCGATACGGAGGTGACGGTCACAGCCGCGCAGGCACAGGAGGACGTGAGCGAACTGAACGAACTTGAGGAGATGGCTGCCTCAGATGAGACCGAAGCGGACCTAAAAAAAGTCTCAGATATCAGCCGGGAGTTGGCCCACGACCTTTCGAACACACAGGAGATCGCTGTTGACCTGCTGAATGACCATATTGGGACAGCCGCCGATGCCTTCGGGCTGGTCAGCTACAACTTCTATTGTCCGGACTGCAAAACGGACGACATCGAGTCCACCGTGGCACTGACCGACCTGCAGGCCGGTCGATGGCACTGCGAAACCTGTCGTACCACCCATGAGACGGACGCGGTTATTCCACGACATCGCATCAAGGATGACATCGTGAATCCGGTCTGGGACCAATTGTGGGTAGAGAAAGACGATCAGCGACGGGAAATTTACGAGAACATCGAGGACCAGAAATCAGAATTAGAGGAACGCGAATTCGAGCAGCGCCGTGAGGAGATTCGGTCGGCGACTGGCCGGATTCGTGACCTGCGCTCTCGTATTCGTGACCTGCAGACCGAGGCGAAGGCCGCGGAAGGGAAGGTCTCGGAGGTCGGTGAGCTGATGGTAAAATACGAACGGTTGCACGAGGAGCGAAAGAGGGAGTTTGAGCAGGAGGTAGAAAATTCGTTTGCCGAGATCGACGAGAAGACTGACCGGATTCTCGAAGAGACTCGCAACGAAGAACAAGAGCGTATCGAGAAAGCCGAGCAGGCGGCAAAAGAGAAAGCAGCGCTGATGCGCGAAGAGGAACGGCGGCGTGAAGTTGAGAAGTTCATCGCCGCGCAGGAACGAGAAGATGCCCGAGTTGAGGCTCAAATGAGACAAGCGCAGGCGCTACATGATGAAGAGAGGGAGATGGAGAAACAACACCACCGCGAGGAGTGGATGCTGGAAACGCGCGGAGGGACACATCTCTCTGGGCATATTGACAATTTCCGTATGAAAAAAGACAGGATTCTCGGTGCGACTGCCTACGAAGGAGGTGAGAACTGATGGCGAACGATGACCTCCGTAGACCGCTGAAGGCGATCAATAAGACAATCGCTAGACTCCGTGAAGACGTCCAGACGCTCACCGGCGAGGCTAAAAAAATCCGCGAGGCTATTGTGAAGGCGGCCGAGAGCATCCAGGATGCCATTCACGAGAACATACAGGCGCAAGCGGAGCTGAAGCTGATGGAGCATATGATGGAGGTGAAATCTGTCAAGCCACAGATTCAGGCCGAACATGAACAGATTCGCTCGGAACGAGAAGAACTCGATGAGCGATTAATATCAATCAACGATCGATACACCGAGAAACACCGTGAACTGGACGACACTGCATGTGAGCGAGTCCGGAATCTCGGCTCGCACATCTTCGCTATTGACGAAGAGGAGTTCGAATCAGGCATCGAGCGACCATTTACCGAACAAGTGACTAGGACTTGGGGGGTCCTTCAACAACACAACGACACGGTCGGCGAAGAGCGGGCGACCACTGTCCGTGAGACAGTCGGTGAAACGGTTCAAGCCACACACAACTACATCGACCGGCAAGACCGTCTCCTCGACCGAATCGACGAGCATCGACTTGATCCCGACACGCACGCCCTGCCTACCGACGACGTGACGACGCTGCAGGTTCCGTATTTTGTGGTCGAATACGAACGGGAAGGCAACCGAACGCGCGAGGCGGTTTTGCCTTCACGGCTTGCTGGAAGCGACAGTGAGTGGTGTTCGGCGGCACTTGAGCCAATAGATGGTGCCGAGCCACTCATGAATGGTGTCTCGGGTATCGAGTCACCTGCACAGACCTCCCGTTTAGCGGCCAGTGAAATTGCAGCCGCACTCGGCGAGTATGGAGACCGATCGTTACTCGGTCCCTCCTATACCGATGCCGTTACTGGCGCTATCCCGGACGATGGTGTGCGAATCGCCTCGGAGGTTGATGACTGATGTCTCACATTGAACAGACGCGTGCTGTCGTCGAAGCAGAGGAGACGCATGACGGGCGAATCATACCGGCCAAACAGGCTGAAATCGACCGTCCAGTCCGCTTACGAGCTAATTCGACCGTCTTCGGGAGTGTTTATGGAGGCACCGTCGAAGCTGACGAGAATGCAACTGTGGAGGGATCTGTCATGGCAAGCGACGGTATCGACCTTGAGGGTGCTCATATCACTGGCGAGGTCGGAACCCCTGACAAAGTGACCGCTACTGATGCGCATGTCGACGGTACCGTCACGGGTAAACGCGTTCTGCTGAGCGATTGTGTCGTTCGCGGGAACGTCGTTGGTAGTGAAGTCATCCTAGAAGATTGTGTCGTACTCGGTATCGCAACTGCGGACCGTTCGCTCACTGTGGAGAACTCGCTGTGTTATACTGTTCACGCAGAGGGCGAAGCCATTGTGGATGAATTGACGGTCGTTCTGCCTCAGGCTATCATGAAGGGCGCTATTGACCTGCAGTCGCCGGTAGCCGTGGCAGGCCTCGGCTCAATCGATGTGGAGAGCGATGGTGATGGTGACGGGCGTCTGCCTGAAATGGATGCAGATGACCTGTACGAACAGGGCGACACCACGTACCTGACCCTCGCCCCTCGTATCCTGAACTTGCAGAAAGTCACTGGCCGGCTCTCAGAACTGGAAGACGCCGTGATGACGGCAGTGGATGACACGAGTGATGGTGCCGAAATGTCTGTCGAAGACGTGTTAGAGCGCCTCAAGGTAGATACAGAACGAATCTCCCCGTTGGATTGATAGCCTTGGTATGGTCCGCTCCCCATGGCCGGTGAGCATTTCATTGGTTAGGGCGTGACAGAGAACTCATCTCGCAACGATATGACCGGCAGTTCCCTGTGTAGATCAATTTAGTCGGTCTGAAACAGGATCTGAGTAGCGGGTGTACATATTTATCAGACTGTGCAGAGGGTACATCCACAGGCCACTGTGACACTAAGACACCCACACCCTACCGATCAATAACCTCACCATCTCCGACAGCCAGCTCGGATTCGAGTTCGGCGATCAGTTCCGTTCCCTCAGCATGGAGTTCGTTCGCTCGTTCCAGAGAGACATCTCTGTTTTCGAGCTGTTCGATAATCTGTTCAAGCCGGTCGGTCTTGTCGGCGATTGTTTCGTCTTTCATAGCGGAAGCAGGATGTACAGGAGCAGGGCTACAACAAGCAGGCCGAGAGCAACCAGAATGAGTAGCAGCCGTCGACGCTGGCGGCGATGGGCTACAGCCTTCCGCTGCTGATCGTACTGGGTTCGTGCTTGCTCTGACCGGTTCTCAAGGTCGGTCAGTTCATTGCGTACGTGTGTGTCGTATGTGCGGTTAAGTTCAGTTTCGAACGCGGACAGATCCGACTCGACTGTCTGTCCCTAGGTCCGTGTGAGCCGGTCATCCATCGTCTCCTGCGTCGACTCCGAACCCACTCGGCTCTTCTGTAGTGCGGTTGTGTAATTAAGCCATGGTGGTGCGGTCGCTCGTAGCCGACTCACGCAAAACTTGCTTCCCCGAGATGCTTGCGTTGATATTCGGATCCCTAACGGGGTGGACATACCCTATTCAGTCAGGTGCTCTATAAACAAGACGCTAGCAGCGATCATCAGTGTGAATCCGCCCGTAATCGAGTCTTAGACAGGGTCGTACGTCTTTGGTCAGGCTTGTGGAGAGTCACCTATTTGATACTGAGCAGTATTAATCGAGACAATGGGTACAACGGTCTATTACCATCTTCCGGACCACAACAGATTCTCGCTGACATTCTTGAATCCTGATCTCAAGCGTGTCGAAGCAGAAGCTGCAACTACGACAGATGAGACCCGTATTAGAGAATACGACCTAGATGAGACAATCTACGCGTTATACACTGCATCACCAGAACTTGGTGCTGCAGCAGATCTAGACTATGATTTTGATGCAGATATCGAGCGGATGGACCCATATAATCAGACGATTACAATTAGGTTACTGGGATTGTTCAGAACGATCCTTGACCAGACATACGAAGAGGAATCAACGCGCCTCAGAGCATACAAACAGGTCGAGGTCGATGAAATACCCGATGCATTATCGTACGTCGACTGGTCGGGCACAGTTCCAGAAGTCGGCGGCAGCCTGCTGTCTAGTCTCATCTTGAAGCACACGCTTCCAAATGCGAACCATCGCACATCTCTGGCCCTTCTAGAACTGTATCTACAGGCCCACGAGTACGGATTCGACCTTCCAGAGATGGCGACCGAAGAGTTTCGGTGGCAGACATGGGTGAATAATTACATACGGGACTCCAAACGACTTCTCACCGTTCGCCGGAACAACAAGAAGTTCCACTATCTCTGGAAGCTTGGCTGTGATACTGTTGTGCGGAAAGACGATATCCGCATCCACCTCGATTCATATGGCCTCGATATGCCGAAACACAGGGCATACACCTACTATGCCAATGAACATGAGCAACTCTGTGTTGAACTAACACGGACAATATTAGACAAAGAGAATCATCGTGACCTGCTTTCGGAACCCGGCTTGGGAAAAGCACAGTTTGCGACGCGGCTAGAAGAGATGCCGTAATACTGCAAGAAACGGTCGCTGAACCGGACGGTATCAGTCCTGTAGATGGGCAACCGAACGGGCTGCCTGTTCGGCGCGCTCGCTTTGCGAAAGACCGTACTTTTCTTCGAGGGTTTGGACTGCTTCGTGGATATCCATTGGGAGGTACCTGCGTTTCCTATCCCGGCCACCTATATTTTCCGACGTTCCATCAGCAACGACAAGCCGGGGTGTTCACGCACTATCTGTGCCAATACCTCGGGGCCCAACAGTCATAAATCTACGGCTGACTCAGGTGGGATTCTACGGGGATCAGAACCCGCTCAGGCTTTCCGGTTTTACGTTCGGAATTGATCTGCTCTTCGTACCAGTTTTGGATAGGTCTATACGAGATCTTAGATGTCCCCTCTGATCGGTAATTATCTTCTCACCCCTGTGTCCTTATTCAGACCACCTGCTGGCCCCACAGCCGGAAGGGGCGACACTCCGATAGAGACTCGGATAGTTCATACTCGTCAAATCCGTCTTTCACTCGGCTCTACATTGTCTGTACATCAACTGGTTGTGGCCCGCCCCGCTCGCCCTGCCGCCCTTCGCAGCGAGTCGCTCCCTCCTCGCGGGTCGTGCCTCCCCGCTCGCGACGGTCACTCCTCGCAACGCTCGCGACTGACCATTCCGGACTTCGGGCGGGTCGATGCACGCGGCTGATCAGAGTACCCAGGTCACCTTCGCGCTCGCCGACGACACCGCGGGGGCGACCGCGATCGCGAAGTTCCTGCTGGACTACGACCTTGACCGTTGACACTGTCTCCATCACGCGACCACCCAAAGACGACGAACCATACGAGATTGTGGCGACGATCAATCTTCGAACGGACGAGGGGTGACGGACGACCCGCTTGGGGCCGGTAGGCACAGAGGTTTAGACGCGGTGTCTAATACCACTACACATGTCCGATGACGAGCCAACGGAGCGACCCTCGCTCGAAGCGGTGACCGAATGGGACGGCGGCATCACCTGGTTCGCGCATCCCGAAGAAGACGCCATGCGCGGGAGTCAAGCGCTCGCGACCGAGCGCGGCGTCTGGGTTGTCGACCCCCTCGACGCAGACGGGCTCGACGACCGACTGAGCGACCTGGGCGAAGTTGCCGGCGTGGTCGTGATCCACGACCGCCACACGCGCGACGCCGAAGCAATCGCGGCGCGCCACGACGTCGCCGTGCATGTCCCGGACTGGATGGACCTGACCCGCGAGAAACTCGACGACGACCCGGAGCCACTTGAAGCTACACTCCCCGGCACGAACTACGAGATCCACCGCCTTATCGACACAGACGAGTGGGAGGAGGCGGTTCTCGTCGACGAGGCCGGTGGGACCCTATTCATCATGGAGACACTCGGCACCCTCCCGGGGTTCTGTGAGGGCGACAACGACATCGGCGTCCATCCTGCTCTCGACGAGACACCGGAGGGCCTCGCCGACTACCACCCAGAGCGCATCTTGGTCGGGCACGGCGAGAGTATCTACGAGGACGGCGCGACGAAACTGGCGGCAGCACTCGACGCCGACTGAGCCGGCCCCGAACAGGCACGGTTAACGAGCGAGTCGGGCACGGTAACGCGGGCTTGTCCCCTTCACAGCTCCTGTCATCTGACGTATATTTTATACCGTTCAGTCGCCTGGTATCCAACAGGATCACTCGCGGCTCGCCCGTCGAAGTCACGATCGACGAGGGTTGGGCGACAGG
>Ga0207754_100535_pt1 | contig 13981 bp, 10 predicted proteins | sample A23E1SouthBayCA_FD_187728 | JGI IMG/M metagenome (GOLD analysis project Ga0207754, IMG submission 187728) | Aerobic enrichment media microbial communities from Eden Landing Ponds, California, USA - A23 E1 (SPAdes) | ecosystem: Environmental > Aquatic > Marine > Unclassified | place: Emeryville... | reverse complement strand
GCGTCGGTGGCGATCGGTGATGTCTGTGAGCGAGCAAACGACACTCTCCACGGACCCTTCATTCATGACTGGTGCACCGTTCACAGCGAGTACACGCTTCTTCCCATCGGGCCACCTGATTGTGTGCCGGTCCCGCACTTGTTCACCGTCATATAAGACACGCGCGAACGGTAATTCATTATCAGGGATCGGGTTCCCGTCAAGGTCTTTGATATCCCATTCAGGATCGTTATACGCACGCTCCTCTAGTTCTGCCTGTCTTAACCCCAAGACGGTCTCGGCCCTGTCGTTTGCAAAAACAAATTGTCCGTCCCGATTGAGTTGAACTACACAACTCGGGACAGTCTTCAGTACCTGTTCGAACCGGCGGCGCTCCCGAGTTGCCTCAATCACAGTTTCGTTGGCTGTGACAGCGTTACTGATCCTATCTGCTAGTAATTCATAGTCGTCGTCGGCTTCCGACTTCTGAAGATAGTCAGAGATACCCGCAGTAACAGCGTCACCGGCAATTGACTCACTCCCGTGCTCAGTAAACAGTATAAATGGGAGATTAGGGTAGTTACGCTGAATCTGGTCAAAAAGTTCAAGCCCTGTACCATTTGGGAGTCGATACTCTGAAACGATGCAGTCGTATTCATCATTACTGAGCGCCTGGAATGCAGAGCCCGATCCAAGAACAGTCGTGACCTGTAGCTGACTGTTTACTTGCTCAAGTTGTTCAGCTGTTCTACGTGCGAACTCCAAGTCTCGTTCAACGTGTAACACCTGAACAACATCATCCATAGGGTCAAATCGGATGCAGACTACTAGTATGTTGCTTCAGATGTAGCCTGAGACGAAAATATATGATATAAACACGACACTATTCGGTGGTTAAGTTAGCGGATGCGTGGGACTGTTTGCTATCGGTCTGATGCCTATTGCTGGTGGCGGCGAATCTCGTCGCGAACGATAGTGCGGATCTCTTGCTCTGGAAGGGTTGTCTCACTGGGGATATCAGGTTCCTCAAGCGTCTTTAGTTGTTGTACAGCGGCTTGAAGCCGGTCATCGGTAGCCTCACCATAGAAGTAGAGATCACGCCGGTCGTCGTAGAGGGACCGGAGCGTTGACTCAGCGACTGGGGTTCCATCAGCGGCTTCGGGATAGGTGTAGCCTTGCTCGACGCGCTCGAGCGCTCGTCGAACGGTCAGGAACTCGTCGGCGTTGACCCGAAGATAGCCATCTTCGATATCGAACCCAGCTGGGGGCCGCCCAGTCCATCGGCCAGCGGCTTTCGCAGCGTCGATACCGGATTGAATCCGCCGGAGCTTCTGTTTGTGCTCGACACGCGCGAGGTCGCCCATTACTCCAGCAATAAGCTGGCTCACCGCTCTGTCGACGAGGTCATCTTCGAGGCTGATTTCCAGTCCCACTTCCAAGTCCCGTATGCCTGTTTCGTGGCTAAGGCAGAATTCGAGGAATTCATGCATCTCGCCGGCACCGAGTCTGGAAAGTCGCGAGAGTTCGTGGACAACGATAGTGTCCAAGTGCCCATCTTCGATATCCCCGCGAAGCCGCTGGTACTCGTCTCCGCGGTCAGTCTCGGTCCCACTGATGATGTCTGCATACTCGTGAATTTCTGGGTCGTCATATGTGTCTTGAGCGAATGTACGCAGTTCGTCAAGCTGTCGCTGTGGGTCTTGGTCTGTTGTTGAGACACGGGCGTAGATCCCGATTTCAGGCATACTTCTTGCGGCGGGGGCTGAATATATAAACCACGCACCTTTTCGCGGGACCGTAGAAAGCACTACCTTTGTGTTTCGAGGTGAGAATGTAGCTGCCGATACAGGATATATAATACAAGCAAATTAGTATATGTGGTTGATGTGGCAATAAATGGGTAATGCAACCGCCCGAATGGACGCGATTGATACAGAAATTGCCCTCACAGCACTTCTAGCATCGGCCGTCGCAAGCTATCCACGGCCAGGACTCACTCTCTATCCGCTGTTCAAACTCGTCGCTGGTTCGTTGCTGGTCATCACACTGGTACGGCGGTTGGCCATTATGAATGGACTAACAAGCGACCATCGGCTCATCCACGGGACGACACATCTGCTTGACGTGGCCACGGATATTTCCGTGCTATATCTCTCGTATATCGGATTAGAGGCACTGGCTGGACTTATTTGGCCGAGCGCTACGCTTAGTGTCGTTGAATACAGTGCTGGAGTCATAGCCGGCGTGTATGTTCTGTATGGATTCCTTGAGGTCATATTTGCGACGGAGTTGGCGGAGGGCGAGCGTATCTTCACATCGGTGGCCAACAAACACCGCGGTGAAGTGCTAGGAGTGGCACTCAGACAGTTCACAAGGTTCGTCTCACAATCTCGGCAGACCACAGTACAGACAACTCTCAGTCAATATTACGATCGCAACCAAGCAGAGGTAACAACCAAAGAGTACATCGCCATCGGTCGGAGTTTTATCAGATTCGGTCTGACGCTGGTTGTCATCATCATCGGCTATAGTGGGTTAACGGCCGTTGGTGCGTGGCTCTGGGGGAGCGGGTGGACGACACTCCCACTCGTAGTGACCGTACTGCTCATTAGTGGCTTGGTCAGACTCTGGTATTCGAACTATGGCCTCATCCCCGTCGAAGAGCGGAACGGGTTTGTAACGTTTGCTGGCGAGGTAGCTGTGTTTTTCTTGATAGGACAGTGGCTGCTTGGCTGAGGACAAAATTCTATATTTGGGATAGTGGTCGTGATTATCGCCGGAACCAGTGTCCTTCCCCGGGGAACGCGAATACAAGCGTGGCCGTTGATATGCTCCAGGGGGACCTGAGCTATCTCGAAGGACAGAAATCTCATTTCTCCACCGATCTGGATGATGAAGGGGTTCTGGTAGATTCCTACTCTCTGTTTGGGGCTTGTGCTTGTCTCGCGGTAGCCAGAGACAACATGAGTAATGATTCTCGTTACGCTTGATTCGCATAGATAGTTCTCAATGACAAGTCCGACATCATAAACCACCGTTTGGGTCAAAGCAGTCAGTATAGCCTAATATGTGGGGCTTCGTGTCGTAGTTCTTGGTCAACTAAGAAACTACTAAGCTTGATTCGGTACGACGGTGTGGGTACAGTGTGGATGATCAGGAATCTTGACTTCGTCATGCCACTCACCCTCCCTGTAAGAACGATTTAGCCGGTCAAGGAGAGTATCGATATCTGCATCTTCACCAGCCAAGTGGATTGTACAGGGTGAATCTCTGTCTTCATTGTCTGAGTGTGGGACGAAGCATCGCTCTTCCCCTTGTTCTCTCAACGTGAGTAGCACAGCCTGATTGTAGAAGCGGCTAATTTGAGTTCTTGCCAGACGTTCTTCCCAGCCTTCAGGGAAGACTCTATTATTCTGTCTGTGTTCTGATTCGTGACGAGGTATGTCCGTTGAGATCTGTTGTTCAAGCTCTTCCAGCAGTATCTCCCCTCTGAAAAACTCACTCAAGAGATTTCGAAGGGTCTCCATACGATCTCCTCCTTCTGTAACCTTGCCGGGGATCGGTTCCTGTTCTACCAGTTGTAAGATCCGCTCTCTCAGTTCACTGTTTTCTTCAACTACTTCTGGAATCTCGTAGAAATCCTGTGCATAATCGGGCATGGGACTGTTCTTTCTAATGATAGTAGAGAGATAAACAAAAGTGTGGTTAGACCGGTGTGAAAGTAAAATCCGTTGCTGGGTTTCGTTGACAGCCCTGGCAAGATGAAACAGTGTCTACTCCAGTCGCTGGCTGGTCTGATTTGCACATCTTATTGAATCCCGACAGTCTACTTCAACAACTAAGCCATAGGGATGGCTATTAGTTTCAATTGGATGAATAATAGCTGCAGCAGGCTTTCCTATAATATCTCATCAAGCAAGGAAATTATAAATATCAGACCCAGATATCTCAGGGCATGTCTGTTGTCGCTACTGTATGGGAAATTATTGGCTCGGAACCTAATCGAATTGTTCTAGCTACCCGAGAGAATGGTATGTTTGGAGCCTTTGAGTATCCTGATTCTGAGTCTCTCTCTATCGGGGATACAGTTCTTGTAGAAGTACGTGGTGACAGTGTACTGTTTGATGAAAAGATATTTTCAGGGGGATTAAATCGAGGGAATACACTCTGCGTCGTTGAAAAAGCCGATGAAGATCGCATAGTTGTAAATACTGGCACTAGGCTAACAACTGTGGCAAATGGAACTGAAGAAGATCCCCAAGTAGGAGACACTGTCAAGATATCCAATGCGAATACTATTGTTGATATCGTGCAAAATGAACCACTGCGTGCACTACCTTCCGCTCACGCTGATTCAGAGAGCTCTAAATTCATAGAAAATTTGCGGAATAAATCTGATGATATCGGTCTCACATATGCAGATTTTGGCGGGGGTTCTGCTCGGCTTGAGCAGTTCAAGCAGCGTGTGAATCTATTTCTGAATCAACGAGAAGCTTTAGCTGATATTGGCACTGATCTTCAAATGGGTGCAATATTCTATGGAGAGCCTGGTACTGGCAAAACACATTTTGCACGGATATTAGCGGCAGAGACTGATGCAACGTTTTATCGTATCCGGGGGCCAGAAATTGTGACGAAGTGGGTCGGTGAGACAGAAGAGATTATTAGAGGTCTGTTTGAAGATGCTGCTGATAATAGCCCCTCAATAATGTTTTTTGATGAGCTGGACAGCTTAGGAAGCGAAAGAGGAGGGGGCGCGAATCAACAATTTGGTAATCGTGTGGTTGCTCAACTTCTATCTCTAATGGACGGGTTTGATCAGTCTGATGAGGGCATCTTAGTTATCGCTTCCACTAATCGACTGGACGATATTGACGATGCACTTCTCCGATCCGGCAGGTTTGATTGGAAAATAAAGTTCCCATTGCCTGATTATGAGGGTCGAGTTGAGATATTCGATTCACTGATAAATAATTATGAGGTGTCACAGGATGTTGACTCTCAACAGATTGCAAGGATAACAGAGGGGTGGTCTGGCGCGGAAATTGATGGGTTACTGGACGAAGCAGGCTTAATTGCAGTGGATAAAAATCGAGGAGATTCTAACGAAATAAGACTAGTTGATATTTTAGAAAGCTATGAACGGATTGCAGTTCGGGAGGAACGCTAAATGTTCCTTATTTCATACTTGTGGCGACTAATCGTACGTATTCTCTCCGGCGTCAAATGGTGGATTCTACGCAGATATTATTCCATAAGGGCTGTACTCGGTTTAGATACATTACCCCCCTTGCGAGAATTCGTCTATCTTGATAATCAGGCCCTCATTAGTCTATTAGCATCGACAACAGGCGGCATTACTGAACAGAAAACGACCGGTCAAAAAGAGCGAATTTCTTCTAGTATTACGGGTGGAATCGGTCCCGTAAAAGCCAATATCGGTGGACAATCGGAAGAATACTCTGAGCAGACAAGCCGGTTTGTCATCCAATCTAATTTTAAGGAATTTTATGAGATGAGGGAAGAGGAACTACTGGTTTCAGCAGGTTCAGAAGGGGAGTCAAAGCCAGATTTCCTTATTAGCGATTCAATTAATAGGGAAGATATTGATACGATCTCATCTGGATGTTGTGTAAAGAGATTTACTCGAGGAAGTTTGGCTGAGCTGGATGTCCACTTAGGCTCAGCCGAAGTCTTTGATTATTATCGAGTGACACAGGCATTCGAAGATGTTCTTGAATCCTTTTCAACCGATGAAGAGCTTCAGAAGCAGTTACAGCAGGAAGGAGTGACCTCAAGCAAGGCTAGAATGCTTAATGAACTCATTGATGTGCTTCTTGCTGGCTTGATTCCTATTCAAGGAGAGTTGGTTGATTATGGAGTGGTGGAAGGTGAAACGAATATACTAGTTCGAAAAGAATGGGCAGAATCCAGAGAAATTGAGTATAAGCAGTGTCATGTTGCAGGGTTTATTAATGAGGATAATTTGTGGCAAGACCCAACGCGTGTCCTGTTTGATGATAATAAGTTTACTATTTATTCAAGAATAGACAGCCCTAATCTATCTAACGAGTGGATTCCTATGAAATTGGTTGATGTTGTGGATAATGTCTTTTCAGAGTCTGCTGAAGGAATTGAGAACTTCCCTGAACTATTCAAATCCACCAATGATTACAGTCCTCAGTCTGGAGAGCAGATAATCCCGACACCGAGAGACGATGACCTAAAAAACTATTTAGAATCTATTGAAGAACAACATACTTCGATCGAGGATAAGGATGAAATTGTCAGCAGCGTACTTACAGAAATGGATATAGAAGATACTCAGAGCGTTCAATCACGCAGAGATAGTCTCAGAGAACTTGATCAATATCTCCAGGAACACATTGATGGATATGAAGATTGGTCGAACTCTGAAGCAGGATATGACGAATTCCTTGAACAGCAGTGGCAATCTGGGCAAGATCATGGTGAAGCGTCTGAATCAACTGAATCCGATATCTATTATTTAGAAACTAGTTTTATAGCAATCTATTGGTAGGTGTCCTGACGATCGCCGTCCAGTCTTAGTACCTGCTTATTAGCTCTATCTGCGGGAGGAGCAACTTAGATACATCTAATGAAGGCTCAACTAATGAAATCTGTCGTTATATAAGCATGATGCTGCTATGTTCTGCTAAACTTCCCGTTCATCGAATAAATCCTTCCTTCTTCCTTTAATCTCTCAATATCGTAGTTCAGGACCTCATCATCGAATTCGGCCCTATCAGAAATCTCTGCCATCGATGCCCCATCCAACTCCTCTAAGAGAGCAAGCACCGTCTCGCGTCGCTCACGCTGACTCTTCGACTGTCCTGTCTCGATGATGTCGGCATCGAACTCTTTGGTTTCAGGATCATACCCTACCTGCTTCATCGACTTTGTCACAAGCTTAATCGCCCGCTCAATGTCCTCAACCTCGACCGTATCCGCCAGTCGAACCCGGGCACTCGATTCTGCGAGCCGCTGTATTGCCTCGATTTTCCTGAACGTAACAGGAACCGGTGAGTCGTCGTCTTGCTCGCCAGCCCCAGCTCGGAACTCGACGAAGAACTGATTCAATCGCTCCGCTACTTCGTCGTCTTCGATGATAGGCCGACACGTCTGCTTGGCGTGAGCGACGTAGGCCCGCATCACTGACCGGTCTATCGCGGGCTCGACCCGCTGCTGTTCCTCGTCACTTAGCTCTTCACCCCGGGTGTGTCGGCCTGCAGCCTGCCGACTCTGGACCATGTGCTTGACGACATCCGCATCGTCCTCTGGGTCGGGCTCATCGGACATCATGAACATCAGGTCGAACCGGGAGAGCAGCGTCGGGCCCATGTCGATCTGCTCGCCCTTCGGACGGTAGCGCTCGAAGCGGCCGTCCTTCGGATTCCCCGCTGCGAGCAACGAAGTCCGGGCGTTCAGCGTGGCGTTGATACCGCCTTGTTGACATGGACCTGCTGGCTCTCCAAGGCGTCGTGCATCGAGGACACCGCTTCGGATTGCATCTTGTCGATTTCGTCGACACAGGCGATACCGCCGTCGGCCAGCACCAGCGCACCGGCTTCCAGACCCCACTCCGTATCTCCGAAGTCGTCCGATACAGCGGCTGCAGTCATGCCTGCCGCTGTCGCGCCCTTCCCCGAGGCATATGTCGACCGTGGAGCTATCTGGTCGACGTAGCGGAGGAAAGTGGACTTCCCACAGCCGGGGTCACCGAGAAGGAGCATGTGCCAGTCGCCGCGGTCGCGGGTCCCGTCCGGGTACTCGTGTGCCCAGCCGCTGAAGAGCTGCAGTGCGACGGCCAGCTTGATGTGTTCGTCGCCCCGGTGTTTCGGGTTGATAGAGTCGATGAGTAGCTGGTACGGGTCGCCGTGTTCTCCGTTAGCGATGGCTTCGATCTCGTCGAGGTGCTCCTCTACATCGACATCGTCGTAGTCGCTCTCCTCTTTCACCACTGAACGCGCGTCGAGGTTCGTATCGAAGTCGAGCCCCTGGTCGGCTTCGGGCTCTTCGATGTCGAGAATCCCGGTCAGAACCACCCTGTCACCGGCATCGAATCCTTCGATCAGGTCGTCTTTGAGGTGTGCGTCGACGCTCTGGGCGTCCCCGCCGTTCGTTTTCTCGGGCGGTTGCTGAATGCGAGCGTACTGGTGGTCTATCCAGCTACTGGCACTCGCGTTGAGCGAGAACGGCCCCTGTCGTTCGCATCCCTGGCACTCGTGCGGTTCCTCTAGGCTCTCGCCGAGCTGGGGAATCGTTGTTCGACTTCCACAACGCTGGCACTCCCAGCCGGCTTCGGTGAGGCGCGGCTTCACGTCGGACACCTTCTGGACCTGTCCGCGGATATCGAGCAGCTGGCCGATATTCTCGTGACGGGACACACTTGAGGGGTCGAAGGCGTGCATCTCCGGGAGGTTGTAGATGCGTACATGAGCGTCATCGAGTTCGACCGCGACCGGCAGGTCGTAGAGCCGGAGTGCTTCCTCCAGGTGTTCCTGCAGTTCCTTCGGATGGTTCCGCACGTCGTCGGCGATGTCTGGCTCGAACCGGTACAGGTCATCATAGTCGACGTGGAGTGATTTCTGCTCTCGGGGGTAGCGTTAGGCGAGCTGTGCGATCTCTTCCGAGTAGTAGTCCCGGAAGAACTGTATCAGTTCTTCGGTGAGTTCGTGGTTTTCGGGCATTGCGTGGATCTGTGAAGTCTTCACAACAGCCGCGAAGGCTGTTGATTCGTGATTACTGCGAGCGGTGCGAGCGGTTTGCGAGCGTACTAACAGCTAACCGACAGTTGTTTACACAACCGTCCTACCCTGCAAACTCTAAGGTTTCAGACGGTTTCGCTCAGAGTGGACCAATCCGGAGGGGGCTTCCCCCATCGCATCTGTTGTGAGGACTTCACAGATTCTCGCCCTCCTGGTCAGCCGTGTACTTGCGGGGGAGACTCCCGGCGTCAAGATCGAGCCGTAGCTTTCCGTTCGTGTACTGGAGCGCATCGCCATCGATCAGACGGGCCGCGCGCTCCACGTCCCGGTAGATCGTCGTCCGGTCGATGTTCGGGTAGTGAAGCGCTTCCTCGGCTTCGTCGCGGTCCACGGTCGCTGCAGGCGGCTCGGCGCGCCGCTCGCGCGCTTTCGCCGCGCGGTGTAGGTGCTGGACCAGCGTGACCGCGCGCTGCTTGCCAGACATCTTGTCAGCGTTTTCGACGACTTCCAGAATGTCGGTGCGCGCATCGAGGCGCGCAACTTCCGCCTCCAGTTCGTCGATGCGCTCGTCACGCGCTGCCAGTTCGTCCTCTAGCTCTTCACGTTCGTCGCGCTCGTCGTGAAGCCCCTCCCTGAGCCCGGATACCTGCGTCGAAAGTGCGTCGAGGCGCGCTTCGAGCACTCGAACGGTGGTTTCGAGACTCTCTTGCTTGGAGTTTTTCATCGGGAGAAGTCCCCTCGCTGTCGGTGTCCGAATCGGTCACGCCGACCACCCCCTGACAGACCCGCAACTAAGCGGGGTTGTCGTTTGGGCATCTAAACCGAGAAGGGTATGCCGCCTCCCGGATTTGAACCGGAGACTGTGCGATATTGATTTGCCCCCATCATCGGGGGCACACTTTGACCGGTATTCTGGTCATGATTATCGTGCTATGCTTGACCGCAGAGACTGACAGCGGCGCACAGTTTGAGACCACTGCTGTCGACCTGAGGAGCGAGTTAGGTAACCCTTGTAGGTACCCAAATCTATATTTTAGCCAACAATATACAATCCCACGGGTGTGGCGGTACACGAGTTATCATGCAATCTGAGGTCCCACAACGCCCGCCGTTGGAGATCGTTGAGCAGGAGAGCCTCTGGATCGTTGAAGACTACCACAAGGGGGCCAGAACAGGTGACACCTACGCCACCCACGACACCCAGTTGACCGCGCTGCGTGACGCAAAATCGAAAATGGAGGCCAACCGCCACCCGTGTCTCGTACGCTGGGACTCACCCCGCAGTGTCGGCGGGCTCTACTGGAACCCGCTGTTCGAGATTCTCACCGTCAGGCGCGACGACCTAATCGGTGCCTGGAGTGTTGTCCCGGAAGCGGGCACCTGCGCGATGACCATCGAGCCGACACGCAAGGCGGCCGCCGACCGAGCCAAACAGCTCCAACGACGCTATGATTTCAAACACCTCCGCGTCTACCGCGGCCGCGGAGAATCCTACGAAGAACGGGATCACCGCTTTCTCCGTCACAATATCACGCGCTCGGGGGTGCGATTCAACCCAGACGCAGTCGCCGACGTTCCAGAACCCGAACGGCCGGACGAGCCGGAGCCGCTGGACGAGACGCCGACCGAAGAGCCCGCGAACCCATCAGATGTGGGCATGGTCGGCCCGGCCAGCCCCAGTCAACTCGGAGCGTCGGTCCCCGACGTGACCCAGGTAGAGTTTACCGACGCTGACGGCGCCATCCACCGCTACTCGACACCCTGGAACGGCGGGACACAGGCCCAAATACTGACAGTGTCACGAAAGTACGCGACAGAGGACGGCGTCGCCGGTGCCTTCGATGACGCCTTCGAACGCTGGCAGGCCCACGACGGGCGGCCCAACGTCGCTACGATACACGAATCTGGCACCGACCCGACTTCCTGGGTCGCCTATCGCGTCGGTAGCCACACGCTCGCCGATGTCGGCACCGAACTACCGGCACGCACCCGAATCGACGTGCTGGGTGACATCGCCGACGCGGCCCAAGCCGTGGGTGGCCCTTCGACACCACTCTGTGGGTTGGTTCCCAAGAACGTCCACCTCCTGGAGGCGGACGGCGACCGCCGGGCGACAGTCTCCAACTGGGGCGTCGAGTGGGCCGTCCGCGACGCGGTCGGACTGGCACATCAGGGGCCGTTCCTCGCGCCCGAACAGCGCGACGGGCGAGTGGCCGCGACAAGTGACGTCTACCAACTCGGCGCGCTGGCCTACTGGCTTCTCTGTGAGCGACAACCCCCCGAGTCGCCGTCGCCGGCCACCAGAGACATGCCGAAGCCAATCCAGGACATCTCCGCCCGGATTAAACCGCACCTCTCTGAGGCACTCGCGGCCGACCCCGACGAACGACCCGACTCTGTCGAGACGTTCTACCGGTCGCTCGTCAGCACAATGTAGGCGCCCGTTTCACCGTGCCTCTGCTCGCATTTCCCTGCGGTTACCGCTGTGCCTTGTCGAGGTTCCGGAGAAACTTTGGAAGCGTGCTACGGGTTGGCTGGTCGATTCGAGCTTGCGGTTTGAGAGATACCGGAGCTTCGACCGTGCGGCATGGAAGGAGCAACCGGCCGCCGCGAGAATCGACAGGTGCCCTACATATGTCAAACAGTAGTTCTCTCAGTCACACGAGACGTTTCGCCCCCCAAGCGAGATGTTTGCTCTCGCCGGCTGTTACGTGTCCCTTCCCTCGAAAACAATCCGGGTTTTTGAACAATAACAGTCAGCGGGCATGACTCATCCTCCCAGAGCCACATCAAACTCGTGTGTCGCCGGTGCCGAGCCAGTGTCCCGAGTGTGGGGGACCATCCGTAGCGTGAGACAGGTACCGCCAGCGAACCATGACAACGGAGAAAGATGGGCTAAAAAAATAGACTATCAAAAATGTTTGATTTCGACTTGGTGCTCCCCGTGTGAGGTAGTTGCCGCCTGAGTGTGGACAGTCGGTTTGACAGAGCGCAATCCGAACAGATACGAGGTCGGGTATATTGGCACACCATCCTCTCTGGTGACTTCGTCAGCGACTCCCACTGAAGCGCGAGCACCGGCGGTGTCGGACCCGTGAGTGCATCGAGAACAGTCTCGGGACCATCATCAGTTCGCAGTTGCACTGTTCCTGTCGACTGCAGTATCGGAGCACGTGCAACGACGATCAATACGGCCCCGACGACCACCGCTGGGATGAGGGACATAATAACGTACGTTCCAAGGAACAGTGACACAACAAGCGTTACCACAAGTGCATTAACAAGACGCTCACGTCTGAGGTATCGTCTGGCGACGCGCAGGGCTTCTTGTGGTCGCTCGATAGTATCCGTGGAGGGCATCATCAAAAAACGCTCTTCGTAGGTCATTAGCTCTGGTGAAACGCGTTGGTTACCTTTCAGGCTGGGGACTCGATGCATAGTTGTCACAGCCAGAAGCGAACGATAACTATCTGATCGTGCTTATCGCGCTAATCACAACTTCGCAGAGGGAATCGTCCAGATCGGCGGATTGCTCTCTAGTTTGCAGAACTGACGAGCGAAGTCTGCGTCGTCGTCGGATCGGGATCAAGCCCCAGCACGACCGATTTGGGGGGTTGGTAACGCACTGAGTCGGTCCCAGTAGTCAGTTTTTCCAGCGTCGTCCCCTGCAGGTGAGCGACCAGCGACAAGACCGGTCGAGAACTGGGGTGCTGGTCCAGCCACTCGTCGAACCGATCACCGCGTCCTGTCACAGCCAGCGTCAGTTCACCGCCGTAGTCGATCTCCTGGTGCCCCAATTCGTAGAGAACTTCCGCGATAACAGCCATTTCGTCGGAGAACGCCGGCCCGTAGGCCGTTGTGTCCACCTCAGGGGTAGGGGTTGCAGTCCGTAAATCGCCTTCCTCACCGTCGAATGGCAGGCAAATCCGCCATTCCGTCGCTCGACCCGGTCCAAGATCCTTGCGTTGGATGACGCCAGCGGCCTCGAGGTCGGCAAAGTACGTCTCGTTGTTCCGAAGTGTCTGTGTCGAGACGTCCAGAAGGTCGGCAAGGTCACCCGTCGCCAGGGGTTCATCGACATCCAGCAGTATCGCGACAGCCTCGGAGACTGATCGGGGGCCGAAATCGGGCAGGAGTTCGTCGACATCTAGCTCCGACAGCGCATACCGGAGATCGTCGGTCGTGAGGGTCCGTGGCTGGTCCGCTTCCCCGCCAAGATGGAAGACAGCCCGCGCCGCAGCGAACGTTCCGCTCGTCAGGGCGTGCAAGATTGAGACCGTCTCTCGGGTCGGTTTCAGTGATTTGAGGCTCAGTTGCCGGGACAGCGCAGTGGCGACGGCATCACGACGATCGCCATCGACAATATCGAGATTCAGCATGAACGCTGAGAACCCATCGGCGCTGTCCTGCAGCTCCAGATGATCGTCAAGGTCCTCGAGGTGGGGTCGCATCGAGTCGACCGTTGGGCCAGCAAGCACCCAGCTGCCGGTCGTGTCACCGGTTGGGTCCGCTGCGTCGACATCGGGTGCCGCGAGCAGTTGAGACCGTTTCTCTTCGCGGTCCTCGTAGAGCACTCGGTATGCGGAATAGAGCCCATAGCGGCTGGACACCGCAGTCTGGATTGCGATCATCTTCGCGAGATTGTCCCGGCGAGTTCCATCTTCAACCGCCCAGTCAGGGACCTTGAGGACGCGAGTGATATCGATGTCAAGCATATCATAGATCCGGGAGACAGTTCCCAGCAGGCCGTGGGCGTTGCGCATCACCGTCGAGAGACTCTCGTTCTCGTCGCCGTTACCGTTGCCCTGGACGTCGGTCGTCATCCGGAGTAGCTCATCGCGAGCGTCTCGAAGCCGGGACCGGAGGCCTTCGGCGGTAGCGTCTTGATTTCGGAGGTAGCCCAGACACCCCCCATCGCGGAGGAGATACGGGTCAGACACCGGGAGTCCGTCCAGTCCGGAGTGGTCTGGCCCGCCAGCAAGCCGATTCTGCGTTAAGACCTGCTGAAACGCCGGTTCCGAGAGTAACGCCGCACAAAGACGGACCAGTGTGTGGACCTGGTAGCCGGCTGCTTCGACCTCGACAACGATCTCATCGCGTTCCTCCAGAAATGAGTAGCTGACCCCACGGGAATCCCCGGTCGAATCGACCGTGCGGGAGCAAAGCGCGATTTCACCGGGAGCAGCCGCCGAGACGGCCCCGTCGTGGATGTGCCCGTCAAGGAATGAGACGGTCGGCGCGGTGTTGGAGCCGCCGCGGGTGGCGGTCGCGGC
>Ga0207754_100532_pt1 | contig 14013 bp, 7 predicted proteins | sample A23E1SouthBayCA_FD_187728 | JGI IMG/M metagenome (GOLD analysis project Ga0207754, IMG submission 187728) | Aerobic enrichment media microbial communities from Eden Landing Ponds, California, USA - A23 E1 (SPAdes) | ecosystem: Environmental > Aquatic > Marine > Unclassified | place: Emeryville, CA... | reverse complement strand
ATTTCCGGCAGGATACGAACTACTTCACCCACGACCAGTTCGAGCAGGCGGTGACCCAGTTCCACGCCGCCGGGCCACCAGATTCGACACCCGAAGATGCACCGCGAGCCAGCGACCCGCAAGTCGCGGAGAAACTTGAGCGACACCTGCGCTCGAACCCGGCGACATTCTCGAACGTTGTGAGCGGCATCAGCAACCGGATGGACTACATCACGCAGGACGCCCACCTCCGCCGGATCTTCAACAATACCAAGTCGCAGTTCGACTTCCGCGACCTCCTCGACGAGGATAAGGTGGTCATCTTCGACCTCGGTGATCTCCGCGACGAGGCTGCCCGGGTGATGACCGGCGTCATTCTGACGCAGCTCTACGATGCTGTCAAGCGTCGCGACGGGGACGAGCTGGCCCGTAAGCCGGACGACTACGTGGCGAACCTGCTCATCGACGAAGCGTCGTCGGTCGTCGTCTCGGATACGCTGACGACACTGCTCGAAAAGGGGCGGGAGTTCCGGCTGTCCATCGAACTCGTGACGCAGTTCCCCGAGCAGATGAAGGAGGCCGGCAACCGCGAGGTCTACCTGAACGTCCTGAACAACATCGGCAGTCCGCTCGTCGGAAAGATCGCCGTCGACGCCGACATCGCCGAGGCACTCTCACACGAGGCGATGGATCCCGTCGAGTTCAAGAATCGGATCAGTTCGCTCCCGCGTGGCGAGTGGATCGCCCAGCTCCCGAGTCCAGAGTTCGGCGAAACCGGTCCGGATCCGTTCAGTATCGAGCCGCTCCCGATTCCACCCGGTCATCCCGACAGCGACCGGCCGCTAACCGGGGCAGAAGAAGAACGGTTCCAGGACGCGCTGGAGACAGTCCACGAGCATACTCGTGAAGAGTATGGTGTTGCCGGCGGGACGACTGTCGAGAGTCGTGACGCGGCCACTGACGTTGCTCTGGAGAACGCGGACGATCTGCCGTTGGAAGTCGCGATGGCCCGTGCGATTCGCGCTGTCCAGCTGTCGAACGAGGTCCGTGAGACGAATGGCTGGGTCTCCGTCGAGGACGTCGACGAGGAACTGCTCTCGCGAATCGAGGAAGACACCATCGAGGCGCAGGGCTACGAGACGCTGCCGGAGGTGCGGGAAGCGTCCTCGCTCATCGAGGTCGATCTCCCGGACGGGACATCGTCGGTTCAGTGTCGGCTCACAGACGAAGGCGAGCAGGCAGCCACGCCCGACACGTCGACGTCACCGACCGGCGGGGGCGAGCACCACGATTCAGTCCTCGAATTCGTCGAGCAGTCGCTCGCAACTGCGGGCTTCTCCGTGGAGATCCTCGATCAGAACGGGGAGTCCCGCCCCGACGCCATCGCGACGCATTCTGACCTCGACTGGGAGCTCCAGGTCGAAGTCGAAACCACCACCCACGTCCGCCCGGCGAAGGTCCTCTCAAACCTCCGGAAAGCCCAGGAACAGGAGCGAATCCCGCTGTTCGTCGTCGCAGACCACGACAATCAACCAGCCGCCGAGATCGCCGACCGGCTCGCGAAAATCCTCAGCGAGCCGCGAAATCAGCTCTCATCCGGTGAGACGCGGCTGTATACGATGAACCACAACGTCACATTCAATGGCGGTGCGCGAGCAGCGGATGGGGTGACGGCTGTCCGGCCGGCCACTGGCGGCAGTCGCCACACCCGCTGGTTCAAGCGGGATAGGGCGTTCGTCCTCGAGGATAGTGTCGGGGACCAGTACGCCCGGATCGACTCCTTCGACGCCGTGTCGAAAGACCAGTTCCCGGCGACGTACAGCTACGACGCCGAAAGCGAGACATACACCGTCTTCAGGTCGGGGGAACTCCCCGAATCCTACGAATCACGCGAGGCGTTCGAAGCGGACTGGGTGCCCGTCAAGCGCCCGTTCGTGCCCAGTACCGATCTGCCCGTTCCGGACTATACAGAGCGCTCGTATGCGATTGCGAAAATCGGAGGCAACCAGACGCTAGACATCTACACGCCAGACACGGAGACGGCCACCGGCGTTCCGGCACTCGTGGACGCGATCCAGGACGGGACGCTCCATCCAGCAGGGGAGCCTCCGAGTGACTCGACCGGTTCCGACGCGCAAGAAGACGACGAGGTGGACCCGTACGGCATTCAGGCATTCGTCCAGGACCGGCTCACTGAATCCGACGACGGGGTCGTCGCGGTCGCTGAGGTCTACGATGCGTACGAGCAGTATGCGGCGGCCGGGGGATACGAGGTGAAGCCGAAAAACCGATTCACACAGACGCTTCGCGACCACGCTCAGTTCGAGCGTGACAAGAAATGGTTGGACGGCCAGACGCGGCGGTGTTACGTCGGAATCGAGTTGTCCGACGCCGGCGACCAGGAGGGACCGAGCAATGCCAGTGCGTAGTCGTTTTGCTCCCGATCAGGAGGTGCAGGAGCACACGAGATGACGCTCTCCAAATCAGCTATCCGCGAGCACTACCGTCGTGCCAAACCCGTCTACGAGGCGCTGGCGACCGTCACAGACTGTCCAACCATTGGGTTGAACGACTTCGTCGGATGGTACATCAAACGCGACCACGACGAGGTCGAGGCGATCAAGGCCGGGTATCCGCAGCGCGGGCGGGTTGCCCGCCTCGATCGTGACTACGATGAGATTCACGGCCGCCTCGACCGGACCCTCTATGCCGTCACCACTTACAAGACACCGACCGCCTTCCAGCGGTGGGAACCCTGTCGCTACGACGAGGCCGAGGGGACGACCGTCTGGCAGGACGAGCCCCCAACCCCCGGGTATGCCGACCTCCGGGCAGTTCCCGCCTGGGGCGATATTGACCTCGCCGACGACATCAAGCCGCAGCGAGGCGACCTGGATGGCGAGACGCGTGCCCTCGTCGAGCGTACCCTCGACGCCTACATCGACGAGTATGCGACGCTCTACGGCACGCGGGACGCGGTGTATGCGTTGGACTCCGTTGGGGGCGCGTACGTCTTTGGGGCCCCGGAGGCCACACTTCCAATTGCGGACCACTTCAATGACGATCCGGATGCGCTCGAACGAGTGTTCGATGAGTTCCTCGACCGCTCGAACGCATGGCTCCAGGAGGCAGAGGCCCGCGTGAACGAACGCGTCGACGGCGCCGGCGACGTCATCCAGCCCGACTGGGTTAACAACAAGAACCGTCAGTACAAGCCGCCGCTGTCGGTTCACGCCAACCACGATGCCGTCGTCACGCCCATCGCGACCGACGACGTCCGCTACGAACTCCGTCCGTTCGAGGGTGTCGACGACGCACTCCTCGAGCAGGCGGTCAGTTGGGCCGACGACCTCACGCGAGTCGAGCACACGGACTGCGTCGACTCGCTTGTCGCGACGCTCTGGCCGGACCTGTACGAGGACCACGGGGGGTGGCAGGCCACGCTGGAGGAATGGGTCGAAGCGGAGCGTGAGCGGGAACGGGAGCGCCAGCGACAGCGTGAGGCAGCGCTCCAGCGACGCGAAGAGCGAATGGCAGACCTCGACGGTACACTCGAAGGCCGCCCCATTACGCCGTTCAAACAGGACGTCTACGAGGCTGTCGAGAATATCGACATCACCGAGATCGCCCGCCACTACGCGAGCGAGGCCTACGATACGGATCCAAACCAGCCGCGGCCGCAGTTCGACCCGTGCTGGCGCCACAGCGAAAGCGGGCAGTCCTGTTTCGTCGACGAGCAGGCCAACACCTTCGGCGATTCGAAAGTGAATGCCGGCGGCGGGCCGGCGAAGCTGATGGCGCTTGCGACGGGAATCCTCTCCGCCGCCGATGCGGACCTCGACGGGGAGGACTACTGGGCGGCCGTCGGCGAACTGCGGAACGCCGGCTACGACATTCCGGTGTGGATTCCAGAGGCCGGGGCAGACCGCGTCGACGGCGGGACCTACGACCAGATGCCGTTCTGGGCCGTTCGGAAAGCGGCTGTCGCACTCGAGATCTGTCCGGAGAATGCGTTCGTCGATCGTGAGGGCGAGGAAGGAACCTACGAGGGATTCCCCGGGTACGAAACCTACAACGAGACGCTAGAAGCCATCGAAGACGCAGACCTGAACCACGGGCGCGAGCGGGTCACGCCCGAGGAGAACGCAGCTGACTATGAATCGAAGTCACCCGCCGAATCTCCTACGAGTGACGATCGACCTGGTGACTTGGACCGGGCTCACCTTCGCGAAAAGAACCGTCTGTTGACAGCGAAAATCAAGCGTCTCGAATCTGAACTGGAGGAAAAATCGGAGCAAATCGAGGGGCTGGAAACAAAGGTCAACCATCTCCAATCGGAGCTCGCAACCGTCCGCTCCGAACGTGATCGACTAGAGGCTGCTCTCGAAGAACGCCAGTTCGAGCAAGAGTCGAATCAAGAGGATCGGGACGAGGCCCAATCCTCACTTGAAAGGGCAAAACAGTTCGTTTCGTTCGGTGAGTAGACGCCTTATGACTCGGTTGAAATCCGAAGTTGCTGATAGGTTGTTGAAGCCGCGCTGTATACAGCGCGCGAGTCATTCACAGATGGGACTATCACGGGGTCGTAAGGGTGAGCTGGTATATCAGATGAGGTCGGAATCCGTGGTCATATCTTGGAGACGGCTCGGAGCGATCCAGCGACCACTAGGAAACACGAAAAACGCCCATTAGGTTTCAGACGCAGGAGTACGGGGCTGTCGAGGCGGCGCTAAAATCGATGCTGTTGGGACGTCTTTTGCGACCGATATCGCGTATTTCCAGGTCGTATCCATCGACTGAGAACTGGGACAGAAACTGAGAGACCCCAAAGGACTAATCCCACTCTCCCAACGAGGCTTATAGAATGTCAGCAGGTGGGAGAAAGACCGATTCGGATGCTGCGGCCACCAAGAAGGAATTACGTGAAACTATCGAAGAGTCGTGTTATGAAAATCTCTCACACGCACTTCTGAATGAGGAGAGCTGGAGTAACCAGACAGAGTTGGCGACCGGTTCCCGGATGACTGCGGAGGCCCACCAGAACCGTACCGTTTTAGAACTCGTACAGAATGCTCGTGACGCCATACGAAAAGGACGTAGTGACGATAATGGTCAACGTGAGGGCTCAGTTGCGGTGGTCGTTGGTCCAGAAACGCTGTACGTCGCCAATACCGGTCAACGGTTCCGTCTCGATGAGGAGGAGATTCTCAATCGTGTGAGGCGTCTCGGTAAGGGGAAAGCTGATAATGAGACAATCGGTGAGAAAGGCGTCGGTATGCGGTCGATTATGGCTCTTGGAAATCGATTCGGCATCCACTCAGCTGTCTCGGAAGAGGCCTCCGAGGAGCATCTCTCCGTAGACTTTACTGCTGCTCACGCGTGGGCAATGCTGGCGCGTCGATATCTGGAGGTCATACAGGCTGACTCGACAGACCTCCAAGAAAGAATCGCGGAAGAACTTGGAGAGGACGAGACCTTTGAGGGGTATGTCCGGTACCTCGAGGCGATGGTCGACAGAATCGATTCCGAGGGAGCGGACCACCCGCTACTTAGGGATAGCAATGGGTGGCCCGACGCCGGCGACATTGTCGGAGAGAGCCCGAGTAACAGGCCCCCGAGCCCTCGTAAGGTTCTTGCCGACCTCCCAGAACTATCGCCGTTCCGCTACCCAGTAGTCAGAGATGAGACGGACGACGATGCAATTCTGAATACCCTTCTCGGACGGGAGGGTTCGAACATCTCAACGAGCGAAAATCTTACCGACCACGTCTCTGAAGAGCGGTATACCACCGTTGTCACGGTCGATTACACCGACGAAGCTTGGAATTCTCTTCTTGAAGACGCCATCGGGGCAGAAGCCGATGGGGATTCAGATATCGAACTGCCGGTCGAAGAATGGCGAAAAAAACGCACGTCTGAGATCGGTGATGAGCAGCGAAACGAGGCGATCTGGGAGGAATGTGAGGAGACCATCACCGCAGAGGTACTGATTCTGCTGGAAGAGGTCGAAAATGTCGACCTCGTTCGTATCACCGATGAGGAGAGCGTTCCCTGCGAGAGCTACCACTACGAGATATCGAACGGAGAATGTTCGACCGTAGCCGGAAGCGACTTGATGAAGTCACAGCAGGTAACAGTCCATCCAGAGACGAGAACCGAATCAGAGCCCGATCCGGAATCCGAGTCCGAATCCGAGTTCGAGTTGTACACGAAAGCGTGGAGCAGCTCCTCGGCTGAAGAGGATGAAGAGAATCTTCTGAAGATTCTCTACGAACGGCCGCAACCAAATAAAGGAATGTCTCTGGACCCACAACCTCTCCACCTTTATTATCCGATCGAGGACGAGAACACCCCCTTCCCGTTCATCGTACACGCTCCGTTCGAGGTACAGATGGACCGGCAGAACTTGGACTCTGATCATCAGAGGAACAAAGAGTTGCTGATGGACGGTATCCTCCAAGAGTTCGTGCTCGAAACGGTGAAGGATATTCTGGATGGAGAATCTGAACTCAGGGATTGGCTACCTTGGCTCGTTATGCCACTGCGAGCGACAGAATCGAGCAGTACAGAGACGAGTCGAAGGCGGCAGGACGCCGTCTCAACGTTCGTCGAGGAACTGTGCGATGAGCTCGAAGCCGCTCCATGTGTTCCCACGTTCGGGGGCGCCGAAGCAGCACCCGGACAGGTGCTGCTTGAGGTCGCCGACTCCAACCTCGGGGCATTCGATTCAGAATTTCGTCTCGAAGCGTTCGAGCCAGTGCGTGAATACCTCAAAAAGAGTGGAGAGTGGTCCCACGACCGGTTACCAGAGAAAGCCGTCGTCGAGAACGGTCGAGTATGGCTGTCGGCGGCCAGAAAACAGGGAAGACTACCAGGAGATCAGCTGCGAACAGCTGCGGCTCGCATCGGCGTGTCAACACTACTGGACAAGCATCCCGGCGACGATGCTAGTGGAGGGGGTGACGACAACCTCGTCTCGGTGTTGGACCAAATCTGGGGAACCGGTGCCGATACAGGAGGAAACGAGGAGGTCGCAGTGGAGATCAATGACCCGGAACCGGTATGCAAGTACTTCGAAACACTAACCCAACGGTTGACTGGCGATGAATCGACTGCGGCAATAGAGCTGGGTAAGCGCCAGATCCCGGTTATTCCAGCACTGGATTATAGTGGACAGGAGTCAGATTCGAGCAAAGAGATTACCGAAGGATCAGGCATAGAGGAAATCGGCCATCTGGTCCGGGCGAAGAACAGGAATAGCGACTCAGGCATCAACAGAACGGTCTTCTATGAGGACTCATCCGAAACGGACCGGAGAATCGGCCCACCCCCCTCGACATTCGACGTCTTCCTCGTTCCCTACGTGGAGTCCTGGTATGGTGCTCTTGACGACAACGCGGAGGAATGGGATACGACCAAGTTCGATGGTGACACGGATATCTACCGTCGGGTTGCCTCCGAACTCGGTGGGTATCCGAACAGAGAGGAGCAGCGGCCCAAAAACGAAGATAAGGCTCTCGAGTACCTGTACAAGGGATACGTTGAGACCGCCCGCAGGGAAGAGACGAGCGCAGAGCTGTTCAACCCACTTCCATACCAGGGATTACACTACCACACGGATTTCTCTGTATCTGTCGACACGAATGGAATCGGTGACCTGCTGGAAGGGAAGAAATTCAACGCAATCGAGGATGAGAACTTCCTGCGGGAGAGGTATATTGACTACATACGACTCCCGACGGCGGGATCGGAATCGAAACCTGCGGCCGAGATATCGTTCGGCCAAGACTGGGTCGAAGAGTTCCGGCTCGTCGCCGAAGCACTCGAAGATGAGCGAGTCGATGATGCTTTCGAGGAAAATCGGTTATCGGATGCTGCTCGAGCGGATGACTTTCGACGATGGGCGATGGCGGTAGACTTGGCCGAGGAGTTCCGTGCAGAAGAAGCACCTACGCTCGCCTCACCGGAGAAGATTCGCTCCAAGCTGGGTCCCCATCCGACGACCGAAAGAGAGGGTCCCGAGGCTCCGCCAGATGAATACTGGCTGCTGAACTTCCTCCTCCACCTAGGCGTGCAGGTCGGACCGCGGATAGAATGGGCTTGGCTCGACCCAGCCAACAGGAGACAACAGGGACGACGCCCGCGAACGCTGTTATATGAGGAAGCCAAGAGCCTCTCGGACGGCGACTTTCCAAACACCGATGAAGCCGAACTGCCATTCTCCCCTGAGAGCCAATTACTGGGACGGTACGCCGATGTCTGCCGACGAGCACGTAATCATCCCGCTTTCGCTGTAGGGCATGCTGACGACTGTGGAGGAAATGCCGAACAGCGGACCGCAGAGTGGTCGGTGTACGAAGGCGCACATGATAATACATCTCGACTCGCGATCCCGATGTGGTGGCGGTTCGTTGATGTCCCGTCGGAAGCCGATCTGGAGACAGCTCGCGCCTTCCGGAATGCTATTCTCCTCATATGGCCGGAGCTGTCGGACCGGTTGTTCCCGGTAGGATGGGCCTGTGCTGGGGCATTCGGCAATAGTCATCAGGTGAAATCACCCAAAAGTCAGATCCCGAGTCTAGGCCTTGTGCAGCTCCGCCAGACCTCGATCTGGCCACCGAAGTCCGATGAAGGAATCCAGACCTCTCGAGACCTAGTCGGAGCAACCGAACTCGGTTACGAGAACACGCAGAACCTACCACAGCTCGATTATGCGAGCTTGACAGCGAGCATTAATGACGAGGCCATCGAGATCGAGACGCTGGCACCAGAAGACGAGATTCGACGGGAGCTTGGAATCGGAACCGAAACATCCGGCCCTGCAGCTGCTGCTGAACGCATTGATTCGCTTCTAGAGCGATTCGACGGAAAGAGGTACAGATCGTTCCGCAACGACGCGTTCAGACTGCTTCGGGAATTCAACGACGGCACACATCTCGACAGACTCTCGGAGGCAGAGCTGATGCGGCAGTGGAAACGGCGTGATATATTCTACACGGGAACACAGGTTTTCGTGAACAGGGGGGGCACTCCTGATCCTCAGCCGTTAGGGGACGGAAGAGACGCTGATGTCGACATCTATAACGAGTCACTCCCAGAGTTCGCTCGAGAACAATTGGAGGGGCAGAAGGAGCCTTTCGTCGAGTTGCCGACGCGAAACCCAGGGCCGATAGCGAACGTCCTCGCCGATGGGGCGGAAGACCACATTAAGTTTGGAATCCACCTTGAGGACCAACCAGACCGACCTGTCGCTATGGGTGACATCGATGAAAGACCTCCAGATGACTTGCGAAAGGAGCTGGACGACCGTGTTGCAGATCTCGCCGCAGCATACGCGGCCGAACTCAGGGGGGACAGCGAAGAGGAGGAGGTGAAAGACATCGAGCGACAGTTGGATAGAGCGGTGAAGGAGATGTACGTCGTATCGCCGGATGAGGTTGCTGGGCAATATGGTGACGCGAATTCCGTCGGATGGGCACCCGACGAGGAGAATGCAGAAGATCCAGTCGGGATCGCGTTGCTAGAGGGAGCAGTAGATGGCGACTTCGAACCGCATCATGCTGTTGATGCGCTCGTCCATATTGTCGATAATGAAGATGTGAGGGACAAATTCGAGGTGGTGTTGCGGGCGGCCCCGCCCATGAATCGGTACAAGGACATAAGAGGGGAGTACGACCTTGGAGAGCGCAAAAAAAGGGCGCTCACGGACCTTCTGGGCGAGGTTCTCCCGGCGTTGCTGTCCGTTTTCACCGAGGAATCTCGCGAATCCTTCGCAGATACGTTTTCGGTGCCCGACGATGAGGAGGAGGTGAAGTCGAGACACGAGGCACTGAGGGCATTCGCAGCAGATGGACAGCGTTCTGAAACCATCAGGGAGTATGTCACTGAATTGGGCCGAGAGGTACCGAGCGAGTCACAGGCCGAAGCAGGTCTCCAAGCTGGAATCCAGCTGGCCTTCCAAGAAGACCATCGCGGCACCCTAGCAACGCTCATCGACGAGTTCATCGCTGAAGAAATAATTACGACAGCCGGCCTACAGGAGTTTGCCGAGTCGGTTGACACTATAGATTTGACCGACTGGCAGTCGCTGCGCGAGCCCTCGCTCCAGAGGTACCTCACTGCGGTGGCAGTGGCCGAGGAGTTCTACAGTCGAATCGACGCAGATTCCAGCGAGGACGACCTCGAGGATGCCAGCAACGCAGCAATCTCGAACGAGAATAAATTCCAGCCGTCTCCGTTCGATACCGTCGCAGAGGTGCTTCCAGAATCGATCTGCGAGGACAAAGATCTCGACAGGCGCCCCGTGATCATCTTCGGTCTTCACAATGAGCTGGAAACGGTCTCGGTTCCGACTGACCCGGACTCAGGGACCGCATCTTCGCTGCAGGACGCCGTCATCGAGTGGGCCGAAGATTGCCACTATGAGTTAGAGGACGCAGTCGGGTCCTCAAGTATACAAGACTTCCTAGAGCAACCCTTGTACGAGTGCCTGGGTTCCGATACCCCCCTTCGGAGCGTCAAGCGGGCTTTGAAGACGCGTGAGCAGGCGACAGCCAAACAGAACAAGCGGACCCGCAAAAAGAAGGCGCGGGCGTACGACAAAGGACAGAGGGAGTACGCGACGGAAATGGCAAGTAGCAGCTCGGATGTGGGCAGGCTCGAGTTCCCACCTGTCGGCGGCTCTAGACCGGTACAAGCGAGTGCGAGCGAGGTGGCAGGAGACGGCCGTGACGGGGAATTGGCATGTATTCAGGCCGCCTGGGAGCAGTTCGACGATGCAGGACCCCAGCAAGCGGCCATCATCAAGGAGATTCGGGACTGGCGTAAATATAGTGACAGCGATCAGTGGCGGATGAAATCCATCGAGACGGTCTTCGAAGACGTGGAGAAGTTCGGTGGCGGTGGCGACTTCGATTTCGGAATGTTCCGCGACCGGATGTGCGACGAGGATGAAGACACGGATGACCGAAAACGGTGGTTTCGGCTCCTCATCGATACGTCGGAGGAATCTGGTCCAGGATTCGATTATATCGACCCGTTCGGCACTCATTATGGACCCGACGCTGATGCCAAAGAATGGGAACCGGACTGGATGCGACGGGTTGAGGTGAAATCGATCGACGGGACACCAGAGGGTGGCTACCGGGTCACCCTCACCGGCAACGAATTCCGTATGGCACGTCGCACGTACGGTGACACTGATAAGCGACGGTATCTCGTTCGACTCGTGTTTGGCCACCGGAGCGATGACGGAGAGTTCGATCCGACACAGATACGGGATATCGAGAATGTCATCCAACGGTATGGGTCCAATGGAGAATCAGCCCAGAAGACGGCATGGGACGCTTTACGTGGGGGGCGAGTACCGCTCAGCGGTGAGTTCGACTGAGGGCACTCACCAGATCCTTACCGATAGTTGCTAGTTCCGCTCCCCACGGACTGGTGAGGGGCGAATCGAACGCCTGCTTCAACAGAGTTCTTGATTCGAATCGCCTAACTGGACAGCCTGACACCAATCCCAACCTGTCCTAGACACCAGGTACGATAGGATTCATATAAGATCCGCAAATCGAAGGACGGCAGCACTAGACACCAGAATCAACCACAAAAGGGTTTCCGGGCAGCCCCCAAAATCTGGTGTCAGGTATCGCTGTCTTGCGGTTTGGAGACGAATTCGGCCACTAGACAGCAGGAAAATCAACCGATATATGGTGGGGGTGGCGGCCCAAAGTTATGTTCGCGGCCAACAGGGCCGAGGTGCCAGGCCGCAGGCCACGTGAGCGGGATTGCCACCCGGACGATGGCGGGAGGCGTGGAGGAGAGAGGACCACATCGCCGTCGTGGCTGAGACTAAGCGCCAGTGGTGCCTGTTTATTGTGCCCCAGAATGGGTGCGGGGCGGTTCGTGCGCTGCCCCTGATTCGTATGTCTGGTCCGGATAGATACGACGATACGGCAGACGATCACGAACGGTTCGAAGCAGAATTGCTCGCTCAAGATCGGGATGCCCGGTCACCGTCGACGGCGGATCTCGACGACGAGACGGCCCGCCAGCTGATTCGAGAGCTACTCGATGCCGGGACGGTCACACCGGTTGTCGACCAGCGGCTCCTCGTTCACGAGCCCAGCGACAAAGCGTTCGAATCGATGCAGCAGCTCGCCGTCTTCCACACGGGCTGGATGGCCGCCCACGACGCCGGCGAGGCGGACGAATGATACAGCAGACGCTGGCCGGCTGTGCCTTCTGCGAGGCGCCACCCGGGACAGAGACCGGGATCGCCTACACGTGGGGGAAAGACGAGCGGGTCAGCCACCCGATTTGCGTCGACTGTGCGATTCAGGAGACGCCGGATCCCGATGAACGAGATCACTACGCCTGTGACAGCTGTGGCCTCGTCGTCGACGCGCTCGCAGCGCTCACACGGTTTCGGATCGAACTCGGGCACCTCGAAGGCCCGATACAGGTCTGTGCGCGGTGTAGTCCAGGCGGGCCAGCAACGTACTGGACGCGCGACCTCGACGCGCACATCGTCTCTGACTGACCCGCCGAGCGGTCGTCAACGTGAGTGGCACGGCGACCACCCGGGAGGTTCACAGTTGTCCGTAGCTGTCCCACTCCACGGCCTCAGCAGCGCTGGTTGTGTCGCTGTCCCGTCGCTCCGCTATCTTCAACAGACGGGCGCTCCTCGGGATGACTATGGACTGCCCCGCGTGCGGGTCCCCTGTCACCCTCGAGGTCGGACCGGACCGGCCGCTTTCGACGTCGTTGTCCGACGCCGTCCTCGCAGCGGACGAGGACGAGCAGATCGAGGTGGCGCGAGACTGTTGGGACTGTGGCTGGCACGAAACGCGGGCGCTTCGCGTCACATCGATCGACACGACCGCCGGCGACGAGACTGCCGTCGATCGAGCCGCACTCATCGACGAGATTACCGACGAGCTCGCGTCGATCGAGAGTGTGGGTACGCTTGAGGAGACGCTGGCTGCGATCCGCCGGCAACGAGCAACCGACCCGGCGAGGACCGATACGGACGACGCGGCGGAGTGACTCGCAATGCCTGATACAGAGGCCAACTATGACGTTCGTGAGCAAACCGGGAACCCCGACCACGCATCGGTCGACGATGTGGTCGGCCTCGTGATCCAGCGAGCGCAGAACCCGCGAGCCGACCACGAGGACGCACATTTCGATATAGCGGTCGCGGCTCTCGTCGACAGGTACGGACCGGAGTCGGTCCGGACAGTCATCCACCGCATCCTCGTCGACGACGAGCCGTTTCGGACCGCCACGAACGGCCTCGAGATGCGCAACGTCGACGGCGTTCGGATCGGGACCGCCGCCAGCTGGTTCCTCGAGGAGCTGAACGCCCAAGACGACGGCTGAGGTTATGGCACCCTCCACCCCCCGAGACTCAGATACATCCCCTGATCTACTCGTTGAAATCGTCGAGACACTGGAAGCCCACGGGTTGGCGAGTGAGTCGTATCAGCTCCACGATGCCGTCGACGTCGAGGCACTCGAGCAGCTTCTCGCATCCTCAACCGACGACGTAGAAGTCCGGTTCACTGTGGAAGGGATTCAGCTCGCTGTCACCCACGACGGCGTCGACGTCCTATTCGACGAGCGAGCCGGAGTACCTGACCAATAGCGCGATCGAATTCGTCGACGGCGACGTTCCCTGAAAGCCCTCGGCCGCTCGGCATCCCGCGACCACCGCTGCGCTCCTCGTCCCTGCGGTGCTTACGGGGTCGGGGGACGGCCGAGGCGGCCTCGCCCTTTCTGAGTCCGCCAGGACGGTAGCTGGGTCGCCGAGTGTCGCGGCCGGCTGGACAGGTGTGCCCGTGACGGCCCGCCCCGCTCGCCGCTGCCGCCCTCCGCGTCGCTCGCGACCGACCATTCCGGGCTGCCTGCCTGCAGTAGCGGGCGGGCTGCCGGGCTAAAATGAATGTGCCCTCGGCGCCAGCGGGAAAGCGCGGGGGGTTGCGCGGCGTGGCTGCTCACCCCCCACGCTTTCTCCGCTGGCCGCTCGCTCCG
>Ga0207754_100528_pt1 | contig 14171 bp, 17 predicted proteins | sample A23E1SouthBayCA_FD_187728 | JGI IMG/M metagenome (GOLD analysis project Ga0207754, IMG submission 187728) | Aerobic enrichment media microbial communities from Eden Landing Ponds, California, USA - A23 E1 (SPAdes) | ecosystem: Environmental > Aquatic > Marine > Unclassified | place: Emeryville... | reverse complement strand
CGGTCTCGCGACAGCCTATCCCAGTTCCGCCGACTCCTCGCGCGGTTGAGATAGTGTTATAACCCAAATAGTTACCAATCAAAATCCATTATATAATACACAATGAACAGTGGGGGCCGTACGATACGTCGGGGCATCGCTGCGAATTACGCGTTGGTGGTTATCTGCGTGGTGCTGCTTGGGGCCGTCGGGGGCTATCTTACGTACACCACGCATGTCGACCCGGGAACCACGACGGAGACGAGGGAGAGTTCCTCCTGGCAGTCTAGTGGGGCGTTCTCACACCAAGCCACGGTCGTCAACGGAACGACCGCGTTCTCCAAAGGGACAGTCCTGCGAAACCGGTCAGTGTACTTCCGTGAGCTGAGCCCGACATTGAACGGCACCTTCACGTACGCGTACAAGTCCCAGGACGGAAACCTCACCACCGAGACGACGGTTACGCTTAGGTATCGCGCAGTTGAAGCGTCCGATGACGGCAACAGGACGACGTACTGGGAGGTCACACGCCCACTCACACAGGACCGAACCGAAGCAGTAGGTCCCACTGAACGGGCGACAGTGCCTTTCTCGACGAACGCGAGCGCAGCGATCGAACGGGCACAACGCATCGACGCCGAGCACGGGAACACGCCTGGGCAACTCGATATCGCAGTCGTTGCTCGCGTAGACGTCTCGGGGACGCGAAACGGCCAGCGGGTCGACACCACGAACACGTACCGACTCCCAATTGTTGCCGGCGGTAGCGTCTATCGCGTGGCAGATCCCGGCGTCGTCACTGCCTCGGGCTCGCAGACCCAACGGGAGACTGTTCCCGCAGAGTACGGGCTCCTTCGTCGTGCCGGCGGCCCACTGGCGCTCTCGCTTGCGGTGGGTGCCCTGCTTGGCTTGCTGTACGCCCGACACACTGAGCGCCTGTCAATCTCGGAGGCCGAGCGCCGCTGGGCTGACTATCGAACGGCCAGGTCGGAATTCGACGACTGGATCACGACCGGCCAGCTCCCGTCTCATACTGGCGAACCGACGGCGATAACGGTTGAGACGCTCAACGGGCTGGTTGACGTGGCGATCGACACGAACAACCGTGTCATCGAAGATGTGTCTGGAAAAGAATATGTTGTGTTCGTCGACAACCGAATGTATCGGTACGAACCACCGGCAGAACCGCCTACCGGAGGTGACCCCTCAGAATATAACAGCGACGACCACGATGTTTTGACCGACCAGGCTGAGCCTGAGACCACGAACCCCTCGCAGCTACAGGCAGCTCCTTCTGAACAGGACACCCCGACCGACAACTGAGTGACCGCCGCGCTGTTCGATATCGACTCATCGAATTGGTGCCGATTCCCCATAGATCATTTGAACACCTGCCTCGTTGTGGTTCAAAGAGACATTCATAAACGAGGCACACAAACGGACTAGCGAGCAAGGACGCTGACCTCGGCATCAGAACAGTGACCTAATCGCTAACGTTGACACCGTTTTCTCGCGTTATCGCGTCGCTGGGGTCTGTGGCGGACAAGTTGTTGTAATCATTGTCGTTTGCTTATCCACATGCTGCTCTCGTATGTCTCTGTGATGTCGTCAATCATGTCCGCTCCGTCCCGAATGCTGTCGTGTGGCCAGTCGTCCCACACATAACCACCCGGGCTCACCCAGCGGGGCCGTCCGTACGCTTCTCGCGGAAGTGTTTGGTCGCCTCCCTATCGAGTTCCTGCTCGGCCTGAACAGTGGGTCGTGCATGAACTCGTCGTTGATCTCCGCAGACGCGCCTTCGGTGTGTAAGTGGCAAAACACATCCATGATGAACAGCCGGAAGATCGCATTCGAGCGGATCAGCCAGTCCCGGTCCACCGTGAAGGGGTACAAGCCGTAATCGTCTGAATCTGTAGACCATTATTTCGGAACTGTCGCGTAATCCGGCCGTTCTTAAGCTGCTTTATGCAGTTCTGTAGTTTCGCTAGACGCGACAGCTACGACTGCGTTATTTCTGCAGAAAACGAAGAGACAGATTGGTTTGATATCCGAAATCCGTCTCCTCACTTGTGTTACAGGCGCTAAGGTTAAATCAGTTGTCGGTAATCTGAACGAACCCGCCGACCTCGAAGGGCGTGGCGGGCTCGCCGAATGGGTAATGCTGACGCTCCATACATTCCGTATTGAGCGGGCAAAATCCTACCGCGTCACACTTGATTTGCTGAGCGAAATGCATAGTATGTTAGAAGGAATTGGTCTCAAACGACTTCCTCATTATACGGTTCTCCGTAACTGGTTTGCCCGGATTCCGACCAAAACATGGCGTGCGTTTCTCGGCTGACGCGCCGAAAAACGCACAGGCCATGCCGGGGCCGACGCATCTGGATTTGACCGTGACCAACCAAGGCGGCACTATCCCAACCCCATAGACTACTGCGTCCGGGCGTGAAAAGTAACTATTTCGTCATACATCAAAACATGTACATTACCGACATCCGCTCAACCACCTCAAAGAAACACGACGCCAGAATTGGCCCGCAGGTCTCCGGCTACGCCGGGCGACCTGCTCAGTCTTGCCGCCGACAAAAGCTACAATGACACGAGCTTCCGCAAAGAACTCCGCGCTGAAGCCATCAGACCGCTTATCAAACCTCGCGTCTTCGCACCCAATGATCACGCGCACAACGCACGTATTGAGGACGAACTCTACAACCAACGACCATTCTGTGAGACCATGAACTCGGTCATCAAGCGCTCGTACGGCTCTGCCGTCCGAGCGCAGGCAGGTATCGCCAGTTCCGAGAAGTCAGTCTCGCTGCTGCAGTTTATAAGCTTGAACAAGCCGTCAGACAATGAATCCCATCGACGTCTGTTGATTCAATAGATCCGTCTCGTATGCAGGTACGATGGGCGAGACGCCGCCAGTCGCATACCATTGACAGTACAGTCCATGGCAGGCAGTACACATATATCTAGCAGATGACCAATAAGAGTATATTATTATAATAGAAGATAAATATGTGCCTCCAGAAACCGTTGACATTGTAACGGACAACCCTGTTGAAGAGCACATTCGGCTCGCTCACCAAATGACGGATGACAATGAGGTGCTCTACCACCTTCACGAAGCGTTACAACTCGTCTACGCCAATCAAGAATAGTCTGTAGCTCGGACTACGCAGAAGGACTCAACCGTTCAACAACGTCAGCGAAGTCGACGTTCGCACCGACACCAGTAATCTCTACAGTAACACGTTCCCTAACCTCTGTCTCGGAAACAATCACCACAGACCCTCGCTCGACACGTGTGAGTCCGTCACTTGATCGCTGAGATCTTCAATTTCCACAGTGCGTTGCTCACCCGCTTCAACTGGAGGGCCTTGTGGTCCGCGTTTTTTGTGGATCTGCTGGGTCGCCGTGTCGGTCGGAAGCGAAAGCAATGCCATGCGATACGTCATATTGACCTACAGAGTGCCGGCCTGTAGTTCCTGGTTGGGCACTTCAACCACGTACGAGTCATAGCGTTCTTCAATAGCACCAGAAAACAGACAGCGTAGTTGTGACAGTATGTCCATCAACCGTCTGTGTGTTTATCAGACAGCATCTGAGTCGATTGTCTATGGTTATTACTGCGTAACGGCCGGTTTACACTTCGGGAAACAGTTTTACCACCGGTTGCCTCAATTCTGTCGACACCACTTCCCATTCCCGCTCTCGCGACCATCGTGGCTGTTTAGCTAAGCATACCCAGAGTTAGGATTCAAAACGTTGCTGTTGATAACACCGACGAACCACTCATCAAACCGGCTACGATGCAATGTTGCAGAACTGCAGCGGATGCGGGCCAGCTATAAGAAGAGGTCGAGTACGCTCTTGCTGACACTCACGACATCACGTAGCCTTACTCCAAACATACTGAAGAGGCCACTTAACAGCACGAACCACGCTAATAGCAATAAGAGCGGTAACATATGCGACGAATAAGCCGCCGATGACTACCACGTCCCAAGAAGAGCTACTGCTCTCCGTTTTTGCACGGCTGCCACCACTTTGAGCAGTTGTTTGTGCGTCAGGTTCAGCCTCATTTACGCCACCCTCTACTTCATCACTGACAGAATGCCGGTCGATTTGTGAAGACATACTTGTCATTAGGAGATGATTAATTGTAAAAGGACTAGATCTAATCGTGTCGTATATTTTTTTAGTCGTCATTATATTATGAAACTAAGTGTTTATAAATGTTGGTATTTCACTCAAAGGAAGATATCGCAGTAGGGTATATCGACGGAGAGGAGTAGAATCTCAAATAAAGAGTATACAGATCGTAATGCCCCCCACCGCTCACACACAGAGATGTTATGATGAGCCTGCGTTGCAAGTTATGATAACGTCTTGCATGGTTCTAACAGAGATTTCGCCATCATCGCTCTCTAAAAAATGTCACTGTACTAATCATCCTATCGTTAGTCCCGTCGCAGGTGACGCTAACAGTTATTCTATCTCCAGTTTTGAGGGTTGCTCTATCGCGAGAGTTGTCTAGTAGGTCGTATTTAAGGCTGCCCGTAGTTGTAACATCCTGAACTGATAGGCCAAGTTCCCAGCCGAATTGATTTGTGATTGTTAGTGCGCTACCCATTGTCCCGTTTGCAATTACTGGATTATGCGTCTCAACAGCCAGATATGCATCTTCATCGTTGGCAACAGCAACATCAACAGAGCGCTGAGCCTGGATAGAACTTTACCCAGCAGTTCCGGTGATGACTGCCGCGAGGACGAATAAAGAGAGGATCTGTCGCTGATGCTTCACTGTTCCACTTCTGGTGGTGGACCATCGCTCCCAAGCTATCAACGCTGTGCAACGTACGCATGTGCGAGCGCAGAGACAACCAGCGCAGTGACGAGGAAAGCCATCAGGGCGATATCCGGGAGGGTACTGAACAGTCCAGCGTCGGTTGACATCGCAACTAGCAGTGCGACGCCAACTGCCGCAAGGCCAACATAGTACCCGTACCACGGAATTTCGGGTTCAGCAACAATATCGAAATAGATATCTAGATCGTCAACCGCAGACGACGGATGGACGACGCCAGAACGCTTGTCGAATGAGACGAGGCCAGCCTTATCCATTTTTGCCAGGTGGTTCTGTTGAAGTGACACATAACACGACTTTCGAGTATCAGAGTCAACTCGCTCCGGAGTAGTACCGCTTTCCCATGCCGAACCTGCTTATCTAAGCAATCAAGCTCGGTCGTCTCACCCTGCTGGCACAGCGCGTGAAGTGCGAATCGGCGTCGTTGGTTTGACAGCACGGAAAAAACCACCACCTCCTCCAATTCAACCCCCGTACTGGTCGTTAGCCAGCTAGCTGCAAATAAGTCCATTAACCCAACCGAACATATCTCAGAGATGTACATATAGTTCTATTTTTAATTTAAGAACCGTTAACCGGTTCTTAGGGGTTGTAGCTGTCACAGTAACATTGGCTTCTACCCTGCAATATGCTGGTGGATCCTTCTGAAACAACCCACTACAAACAGTAACTGAGCGTTGACAACACTGAGACCATTTGTTTCGATCTTCAACGAGCCGACAACGAAGTAGTACCCATCTAACAGGTATGAGTGCATATGAGGCGGCGAAAGCTACTCATCGGTATCGGTGCCGCCGCGGCAGGGGGAAGTGCAGCCTTCGGTACAGAGGCATTTACTAGTGTTCAGGCAGAACGTAATGTGGAGGTGGCCGGTGCAGGGGACCGCAGTTCCTTCGTTGCCATCCAGCCACTCGACAGTGCGAATGTGGGCAAGTATGTGGACGCAGAGAGTGACAACACAGTCGAACTCGATCTTGACGGCGATAACAGTGGTTCCGGCCCGGCTAAAGTGGTTTCGTCCAACAACGATTCAATGAGGTTCATACTGGCTAGCTGTGAGGAGGATAAGTTCATGATAAGCCAGCCAAGTTGGTCATCACTCAATCCAAGGCAGGCCAACTCCGACTGCTCTGCACGGAAGTGAAGCCTCGAAGTGGAGCTAAACGAACCGCAGGCGGCTCCCCACAGGAAGATAATTCAGTCTGATAGACAGCACATAGGGACTCTCATGATACATTAATAAAAGACCAACTATGCTAGAGGATCGATATAATAGCCCTCTGAATAATGGATTTGTTGGAATTAACATGTCCAACTCAGACGCGAGAACAGCAAGAGAAGAATGGGGGAGCCGGTTTGGCTTCCTCATGGCAATGCTTGGGGCGATGGTTGGAGCGGGAAACATTTGGAGGATGCCCTTCACTACAGGACAGAACGGTGGTGGAGCATTCCTTATCGCGTACACAATTCTACTGTACGCTATTGCCGTCCCCGGCCTCATGGCAGAAACGGCTATTGGCAGGTACACAAACAAGGGAGTGATTGGGGCATTTAACGAAATTGCTGGAGGCGACCGCAGCAAGGGACTGGGACTCGTAGTTCTAATTGTCAACGTCGCATTGATGTCCTATTACGCCCCGATAATCGGTTGGGCGCTTTATTATGCTGCAAATTCCTTCCTTATGACATTCACTGCACCCGGATTCCAGCCACAGGCCTTCTGGGATGGGTTCATTTCCAATTCAGCATTGGTCATTGGAATGCACACTGTCACTATGGCTGCCATCGCTGGGACACTCATTTTGGGAATTCGTCGGGGCATTGAGCGCGTAGTAAAGTGGATGATTCCACTACTTGTGCTTGCACTAATCGCGGTCGGAATTCGTGGTATCACTCTCTCTGGTGGAATGGAAGGATTAGCGTTTGTGTTCACTCCGGACTGGACGTTTCTCACTCGTGGCAGCACCTGGGTCGCTGCACTTAGCCAGGCCCTGTTTTCAACGGGACTTGGCTGGGGAATTGCACTTACATACGGAAGTTACCTCAGCAGATATGATGATGTTCCATTAGGCGGCGGTATGTTTACAGCGATCGGAAACACCAGTATCGGGTTGTTAGCGGTATTTGCGACGTTTCCCATTGTATTCGCGTTTGGAATAGAGCCAACTGCAGGATCGAATCTATTGTTCATCGCAGTCGCAGAGGTGTTCTCCGAGCTGCCCGGTGGCGCAGCGTGGGCGATTGTATTTTTTTCGTCGTTCTTTTTCGCCACATTCACCTCTGGTATAGGAATCAGTGAAGTTGGTGTCACGACTGTTTCTGAGGAAACACGTCTTTCACGCGGTGGATCTGTGCTCGCAGTGTGTGGTGCGATTTGGCTGTTTGGTATCCCAAGTGCTTACTCGTCGTCGATTCTCGGCCAAATGGACTACATTGTCGGAAGCTTTGGGCTTCCAATAGCGACACTATCGATAATCATGCTCGTCGCGTGGAAGCTTGGCCCGGAGCGGCTCCGTGTCATAGATCTCAACCGTAATGCCGGCTTTTACGTTGGAAAATGGTGGAACCCGGTGGTAAAGTACCTCATCCCAGTTCTGATGACATTTATTATCGGTTACGGGGTCGTCACGAGCATCGGAACTGAAAATCAAAGGCTGACTGTGGTTGGTATTGCTCTCACGATGCTGGTCATCACACTTAGCACAGTTCTCATGGACTTAATCGATAATTCACCCGGCAGAACGCGTGGGTCTACTTCACAGAGTGGTGATTAACATGGCTCTATCAAGCATTACTTGGGCGACAATGCTGTTTGCATTAGTCGCACTTCCTGGTGTCGCAAGTATTGTTCTTCTAAGATCACTCCGGACAGAAGAGCGAAAGCTTGAGTTAATTAAAAGGCAAGACGCTATTGATAGTTATTCTCCGGAGGCGTTATTTGACCTTCGCGAATGGATTCAGGAGCATCCAGACGACCCGTACGAGTCAGATGCGCGGCAGCGATACAATGAATGTGTGCGAACACTTCGGACAGTTGACGAGACATACTATAACTGGTCTGTTCAGCAGATCGAAGATCTGGAGCTGATCGAGGAATGACCACTGACGAATATCTTGAGAAGATCGACTCAGAGCTCGAGTTCACAACTGTTGACACACATACGGCAGGAGAGCCGACGCGCATCCTTGTCGATGGCTTTGACTCCTCTACGCTTGAGGGCGATAGCGTTCGGGCAAAGCGAGAGTTATTTGCACAACAGTACGATTGGATTCGTAAATTGTTGACTGAGGAGCCTCGGGGGCACAATGATATGTTCGGGGCAGTCACGGTTGAACCGTCTGATGTGGAGGCAGATCTTGGTGTGTTCTTCTTCGACGGTGGAGGTTATCTAGATATGTGTGGCCACGGCACTATTGGTGTCGTGACAGCGTTCGTCGAATTGGGACTTCTCGATGAAAAAGAAGTAATCAATGTCGAGACGCCTGCTGGCTTAGTCAGCACGAAGCCAAAATTCGGTGAGGGCGGCGTAGAACAGGTTGAAATCCAGAATGTAAAGTCGTTCGTCCATGAGAGTATAGCGATTTCTACCTCTTTCTCAAATTCACCAATCCACGTTGATATAGTCTATGCAGGTAACTATTTTGCAATGATTGATTCTAAGGAAATTGATACCAAAATTAGTACAAAAAATACAACAGCACTCGTTGAACACGGAGTTGAGATCCGGGACATTGTCAACGAAAGGGTTGATCTGGTCCATCCCATCTCTGGTGAGGCAGGAGAAGTATCAATTACTGAAATATACGCCTCACGAGACGGTCCTGATCACAGTATTGTTGTATTCGGTGACGGTCAAATTGATCGCTCTCCATGTGGCACGGGCACATGTGCAAAAATGGCGCTGCTCCATGATTCGGGGAATCTTGATGTCGGCGAAGAATATCTTCACGCAAGTATCATTGGAACGCAGTTTGAAGGGAAGATCACCAGTGTGGAACAACGGAATGGTACTCAGCTAATCACACCTACAGTAACTGGGTCTGCATGGATTATTGGGAAGCAAACGCTTCTGAAGCAGCCTCGGGATCCTATAACTAGTCTAAATATGTCCTCCAAGTAGTAGATAGCTACCTCCGATACTGGTCAAGAAGCTTCATTTCGGCTTTTCGAAGATGTTCAAGTAGTGTTGCCTTGGCAATATCGAGTTCATCAGCGAGTTCCTGAGTTGTGGTTTCTCTTGGCCATGAGTAGTAGTCGCGCTTGCATGCTAAATTGAACGCCTCCCACTGTCGACTAGAAAGCTTGTCACGCCTATTGCGGATATCTGATTCACCTTCTGGGCCGGGAATCACCCTGGCAATATTAATTTCAGCATCTTTTTGACTCTCTATTGAGCCGATCCGTCTCTCGATATCATGTCGGTCATTGGTATCAACAACTGGCCAGTATTCCAACCCATCAAATACTCGTACAGGTCCGTCATGAAAGAACCCGTGTTCGAGTAGTGAATGTGACATGCTGTTCTCGGGCTCATATTCAACAATTACGCTCTTAGTCGCATTTCCCACATTTGAAGCAGTATTACTTACTTCGGGCCTTTGACTTAATTCGGTAAGCGACTCCGTTAGATGTGAACCCCTTATGATCTGTAAACATTCATCAATTTCTTTTGTTTGATCAGCGTATATAGTGAAACCACCTTTCATTTCGCCAGTTGGTGTATGATAGATACTGTGCCCGACGGCACCGGTACCCGTCTCGTCCGTTACTTTGAGCGCCCAACAATCCGAATGCTGGATCTCTAGCGTGAGTTGTGTAGCATTGGACATTCAGTTCACTACCTGTCGGTCGAAACTATAGTTGGATATATACTTCGCCGACCATGGACGGCAATTACCTGCTGACAGGCTCTACTATTTATCAAATACGTCGGAATTCGATATGCATCAAGAGGGTCGGTCTCAGCTCCTATGATCCGGAGGCCCAGCCGAGTCCACCGTACAGAGGGGAAGTCAGACCATTCTGAGGTTGCTCTTAGCGTATTGAAGAATAGAGTTCTATTCTGGAATAGCAATCTATTCTATCGATTCTGAAGAAGCAGACTCGCGGGCTTGTTCGAATCGTTCGGCCACCTCGTCCATGAGATCTTCCTCCACGACGGTTCGCAGGAGGGCATCAGTCATCTCCCGAACAACGATGTTCTGGTAACCCTGCTGGTTGAGCTCGCGTTCCAGTTCGTACTTCAACCAAGAATCGAAGTCCTCGATCGTGGCCTCTCGGGCGTAGAAAGGCCGCTGTTTGGCAGCCTCGTAACTGAACGCTGAATCGGTCATCGGGTTCCGTCGTTCGACCGATGCCTGAGGGGGCGTCTCCTCATCACCCTCCGATCCAGACGTATCATCCGTATCCTGTGGTTCATTGTCTGGTTCATCTCCAAGTGTCTCCCCGAGGTCAGCAAACGGATCGTCGTCAGACATGGCGGACCACCTCCCCAGCCTCAACGATATGCGCCAACTCGTTGAAACACTGCAACTGGTCACAATCGGGGTCGTAGTCCAGCAGCGGTTTGCGCTCGCCATAGGCCTTCGTGATACTGGTACGGTCCCTGACACCCGGTGAAGGTTTGAGGTCGCCGGCGTCAACGGCCTCCCACTCCGTAATGCGCGCGAAGTTCGGGATGCGATTTTGAAGGGTATTGTGCGAATTGAGACGCTCAAGGAGTTGGCGGTCCTGCGTCTGTTGGTCGATACGGCCGCTCAGCATATTTGGAACTAGTGCCAAGACGTCGACGTCCATATGCTGCCGGAGCGGTGAGATTTGTCGCTCGATGGTCCGTTCCAAACCAGCCACTGCCTCATTTCCAGGGGCGAGAGGAAGCACCAGGTTCGCCGTTGCGACGAGCGCGTTGTCCGTGAGTCGGGATCGGTATGCCGGCGAATCTGTGACGATGTAATCGTACGTGTCCCCAAGGAGTGGGTCAACAACTTCCCGCTTGAGGAGCGCAGAGGGTTGGAATACGTCGCCGACAACGATCTCCCGCTCAACCTGCTCTAAGTCCTCGCTGGATGGGAGAATATCGAACTCGTAGCCGGTATCGTAGATAACAGAGTTCGGGTCAGCGTCGTCGAAGAAGACGTCACCGATGGTTTCCTCGGTGTTGTGATACTGGTCGTCAAAACCCAGCCCGACGGACGCGTGGCCGTTCGGGTCAAGATCGATAAGGAGCACATTATCGTCGTGTGCGGCCAGCTGTCGGGCAAGGTTGACAGCGATTGTCGATTTTCCGACGCCCCCCTTCAACATACAAACCGAAACAGCCCGAGAGTTTTCCTCTGTCTGTACCGAATCATAGGGGCTATTCTGGATGTTTGTACTATCTATGCTATTTCTACTATCTGGGCCACTCATACTATTCGGCAATTTTAACACCTCTCGACTTAATTCTGTGGTAAATAGCTCCAACAGTTTTTTATTCTAAGACTGTCTACTATTCTAAAGTAGTATACTATTCAAAGATAGTTGAGATAGAATCAGTGAATGTGGCTTAGGGGACGAGGTCCAACATAGAGCGAAGTCCAGATTCGATATCCGTCAGTTCACTCCGTTGTCACTCAGACCGTTCCTCGGCGTCAACACCAGTGAACACGTCTTGATCTGTACAGTTTACAACATCAAGTAGGCATGACACAGTGAAATCAAGCCACGCCTTGCGATTCACAACGGCTGTGTTTTGGGTGATCGATGTCGATCTCCGCGGTCTCCAAGAGTCGCTGGAGAATTGACCGGCTACCGTCTGTCGTGACCGACGGCGGTCGAATATCTTCGTGGAGCGTCAGCAGGAGGTCTCGGGCGCATTCCTCACGCCGCTGGGAAATTGCATCTGGGCGTTTCCCGCTCGGCTAACTCATCTTGGACGAGCTCCGCGAGCGTCCGTTGGTTGAACGTCGGAAACACCGACCAACGTTCTGTCTGTGTGTCTATCAGCTGGCGGTAGCTCCGGAGCGGCGAGATCACTGGGTCGGGGGGGACTAGCGGCATACCCTTGCTGGTTTTTCCGGTAGACATCCATACTCCCGTCATCGAGAGAGGTCCTCCCAACGGACGCCGCGCCGACGCGGATCATTCGGGTCCCAAAGCAGTTCCCCGACGCGGACGGCGGTGTACGCGAGGACGGACACCAGCGCCCGGTCACGAGCCGCCTTCAGCGCCGTGTAGCGCGCTCGCTGCCTGTCGAAGAGGAATCCCCTCCGAGAGTGTCGCGTACGCCTCGATGGCTCCTGAGCCTGTTCGTCGACGTGGCGGGTGAGGGCGTGGTGCTGTTCGGACGTCAGGGCTTGCTGGTCGCCGGGCTTACGGCCGCCGTCCTCCGGCAGCGGCACCATCGCACTCGTCCGCTGTGCGTAGTGTGCTTCGAGATACCCCTTGTTGACACATCAGCCACACCATGCAGAGATGTAACGATAATAAGTTTGTACCGCGTTCTGTTTGAGTCCACGGTCACCAGCGAGATGCCGGACGTATTTGCGGAAGACACGCTCGTCGAGATCGGCGAAGTGGGGTCACGGTCAATGTCCCCAGGGATGATCCCGGTCCAGTCTTCACCGCCGCGGTCGCCAGCGGTCCACTCGGCGAACCGCTCGAGCTCGCGGGCTGCGTTGCGTCGATAGTTTCCACCGTCGCCCCCACGGCCTTTCCCCTTGTCCTGGAGGTAGCGCTCGAAAGGCTCCGAGAGTGGGGTCATTGGCGTCCGTTCCGTTGATAAATTCCGGTCCATAGTCTTGTGAAGTGGTAGAAATATCAGACAAGCAAACAAATGCCACCTTCCCGGATCTGGATCACTGCGAACTGATGGACGGCGCTGGCGACTTCAGTCATTGCTTCTGCTTGTTCTTCAATTAGACGCCCACCGCCGTAATAGCTCTCTGTCCAGTTCTCGCTGTAGAGGTCCTTCATCACATCTGCGGTCTCCTGCTCAAAGAGTCCGATCTGGTGGACACGGTCATAGCTGAACTGGTGGTCCTGAAAGTCCTGAAGCGTATCGTTCGTCATCGCGAGCGAATACGCCTCGATCGACCGTCCGGTAGCGCCAAAATAGACTCGATGACGGCCGTGTAGTGCCCATCCTGTGCTTGGAGGGTGTCAACGGCTCCGAGGAGGTGACACGTATTCGTCAGCTGTGTCTTCCAGTCTTCATCAGCACTAATCTCGTCCTCGAACGCTGTCCGATCGCGCACGACCATTTTGAAGGCACTCCGTGTGCGGTCGAGTGCTTCGAACACAGCAGTCGGGTCCGAGCCGTTACTCATCGGCGGCTCCTTCCCTCAAGAGGAGGTTTTCGATGGTCTCGAAGTCACTCGTCTTGTAGACCGGAATGCCTGACACGACAATCTCTCGGATGTCCTCGGTGTACGCCGGGATCGCTTGGACGGCCTCGACATCAATATCGTAGACGTATCGGCTACCATCGAACTCCGTGTCTTCGAGATCACGGGCAATGGCGTTCGCTTCTCGTTGGTTTTCGGCCCGCCCAGACCGGGTTAGCACCCAGAGATCGATATCACTCCGTCGGTCAGTTTTGCCCTGAGCTACACTCCCATAGAGGATGATGACGACGACATCGTTGATGTTTTCACGGAGCTCCGTGACTGCAGCTTTGACGGGTTGGTGATACTCTGGTTGGGGAATGCGGAGGATTGGATCGTCTGGAATAGAGAGCCGCTGTCTGTTGATCTGGATGAGCCGCTGGTTGCTTTCGGGAGATTCGACGACCAAGTCGTTCGCGCTGAGAACGTTCACTGCCCGTCGGGCGGACTGGTGTGAGTGACCGACGTGTGTCGCGAGCTCTCGCAGTGAGAAGTCACTGAATCGGTGATTTGTTAAAAATAGGAGAACGTCGCTCGTCGCCTTGTGTTTGAATAAAGCTGGATCTGAGGAGGGTATTGAAAGAGAAATAGCTGCCCCAGACGGATTCTCATTATCCGTCTCACGGTCCATGTGCCGTAAAACGGACCACTAGTATAAAAACATTATATGCAAATCGGAGCAGCATAAGTACTCATCTACCAGCAATGGACGTGCAGAGAAAGAGGACTGTCATCTTCAGGCCCCACCACGTTCGGTTGCTGAGGCTAAAAAGTCCCACTCTCGAATAGCAAAACCCACAATTTCGATTCGCCACCGGAGCTGTTCCCACTCACGCGCAATCTCTCGGCGACGATCCTCTTTGATAACGTCGAGTGCTCAGTCAGCGATCGGTCCACGAAGTTGGTTTAGTGACTCGACATCGAACTCGTCCCTCCAGCCTCGGATATGAGCGTTTAT
>Ga0207754_100527_pt1 | contig 14183 bp, 12 predicted proteins | sample A23E1SouthBayCA_FD_187728 | JGI IMG/M metagenome (GOLD analysis project Ga0207754, IMG submission 187728) | Aerobic enrichment media microbial communities from Eden Landing Ponds, California, USA - A23 E1 (SPAdes) | ecosystem: Environmental > Aquatic > Marine > Unclassified | place: Emeryville... | reverse complement strand
AGCAGCAGGCCGACCCGGCGGGCGATGCGCTCGTTGATCGCCGCCATCCCCTCGGCGACGCTGTCGCCGCTCTCGCGCCAGGCGTCGTTGTCGATCAGGATCGTCGAGTCGGTCTCGCGGGCGAGCGTCTTCAGCGACCGGCCCGCGTTGGCCTGATACAGCGACCCTTCGTCCCGTCCGGGGAGGATGCCGACAGCGTACACCGGCACGTCGTACACCCGTTTGAGCTCCTTCGCGAGCACGGGTGCGCCGCCGGAGCCGGTGCCGCCGCCGAGGCCGGCGACAACGAAGATCGCCTCCGTCGCGGAGTCGATCCGGCCGCTCAGGTCGGTCATCACCTCGTCGGCGTCACGCTGCATCACCTCCGCCCCGAGTTCGTTGTCGCCGCCGACGCCGTGACCCTTCACCACGTCCTGCCCCACGAGCACCGTGTCCAGCGGGAGCCCCTGGAGATCAGCCTTCGCGGAGTTGACCGCGACGGCGTCCCGGATCGCGTGAAACCCCATCTCGTCGTCGTACTCCGCCAGTGCAGTCGCCACTTTCCCACCAGCTTGCCCGACGCCGACGAGGACGCTCTTCATGGACGGTCGTTCAGCGGGATCCAACTTAAGTTCTCCCGGCGGGGGAAAACCCCCACCCGGACGCTTATCCCTGATTGGGCGACCAGCCGCCCCATGTCCGACAGCGACGACACACTGGAGCGACGGCTCGCGGCGGTCGAGCGCGCTATCGGCGGGGAGCCGACGCCGGATGGCGCCGACCGATGCCTCGGCGACTCGCTCCGAGGCGATGACGACGAACTCGAACGCAGACTCTCGACACTCGAAGCCCGCGTCGACGAGCTCGACGCCGCGGTGCAGGCGGTCCGGGGGTTCCTCGGTGGCGTCTCCGCGGTGAACGAGAGCGTGGAACGGCGCGCCGACGCCGCCGTCGCCGCGGTCGATCGACTGGAACGCCGCCTCGACGATGCCGGTGGTGCCGACAATACCGACGGTGCCGACGAGGCCGACATCCGTGACGCGGTCGAGGTCGATACCGATGACGGGTCCGAGATCCAGGAGGATGACGCGGCGGTGATCGATCACGGATCGAGCGACGGCGAGTCGCCGAGTATCGACCCAGCACCGGTCGACGACGCCGACGAACGGTCGCTCCGCGATCGGCTGCGGGATCTCCCGTGATCCGGGCGGTGGTGGCTGTCGCGCTCGCGGCCGCGCTGCTGTCGGCCGCCCTGCCGGCCGTCCAGTCAGCCGGCGCCGATCGCACCGCGTCGGCGCTCGACCGCGATATTGATCGGATCGAACGTGCCGGCGCGTCACTGTTGGCCGACGACGATCCAGGCGGGCGCAGAGTTCTCACCATCTCGGTGCCGGAAGGGTCGCTCGTCGCCGCAGGCGTCGATTCCGTCGCCGTCCGCTGTCGCCCGGGCTGTGTCGTTCGGTACGTCCTCGAAACCGGTGCCGTTCGGACGCGCCGGCTCGAACTCCCGCTCGTGACGCCCGACGGCGCCGTCCGGTTCGGAACTCCCGGCGACCACCGACTCGTGCTGGGGCTCGCCGAGGGCGACGACGGCCGAGTCGTGACGGTCCGGAGGTGATCGGCCCGAGCGTTCAAGTACGAAAGCGCGACCACCCGCGCTATGGCACTGCTTTCGGGCGGCGCCGACCAAGGGGCCTGTGACTGCCAGCTGTCGTTCGTCGACGTCGGCGGGACGGGGATCGAGGATCGCGTCGAACTGCGCATCGACGCCGACGACTGTGCAGGCGACGGCGACCTCGCCGACGAGCCAGCCTGCCGGGCGACGGTCGTCGACGCGTTGGCCGATCGGGATGCCGACGCTGTCCGAGTCCGATCGGCGGGGTACGAGCGCTGGTACACTGACGACGCGATCGGCCTGCTCCACGCCGCCGGCCGGTTCGCAGGGCTCGTCGACCACCACGACGCCGAACTCGCCGCCACCGCACTGACCGACCCACTCGCGGCAGCTCGTGAAGCGATTGGTCGAAGCGGGCCGGTCGGTCGACTCGCCGCCGAAACCGGGCTCGCCGCGGGCGCAGAGCGCGCGGACGAACTCGATGCCGCGCTCCGCTCCCACGATGGCCCGACCATCGCACGAGCCAAGATCGACCGCCGGCCGCCGGCAGCCGCCCAACTGCTGGGGACGACCGCGCTCTCGACCGGTGGAACCGTCCGGCAGTACGCCCTCGATGGCGGCAGTGGTCCGACGGCGCTCTATCACCTCACCCCCGCGTCGGCGTCGTTCGACAGCCGCGCGTACGAACTGCTCGACGAGGCGGCGACGTGGCTCGCCGAGTCCGGCGGGACGGGTGACGCCGCCCCCGCTCGGGCCGTGCGACGGGTCGTCGACGACGAGGCCGACGCGCGCGTCGCGGCCCTCTCGTCGACACTCAGGAAACACACCCGCGGGAACGGCGTGCTCGCCGACCTGTTCGCCGACGAGCGCGTCTCGGACGCCTACGTCACGGCGCCGGCCGCCGAAACGCCGATCCGGGTCGTCGTCGCCGGCGAGTCGATGCCGACGAACGTCCGACTCACGCCCGAGGGCGTCGCCGCACTCGCATCCAGGGTCCGCCGAGCGAGTGGGCGGGCGTTCTCGCGGGCGACGCCGCAGGTGGACGCGACGCTATCGGTCGGGCCGCCAGGGGATCGCGAGCAGGTCCGAGTCGCCGGCGTCACGCGGCCGCTCTCGCCCGGGCCGGCGTTCGCGGTCCGTCGTCACGATTCGAAGCCGTGGACGCTCCCCAGGCTCGTCGCTGCCGGGTCGCTCTCACCGCGGGCGGCGGCGCTGCTCTCGTTGGCCGTCGAGCGTGGCTCGACTGGGCTCGTCGCGGGCGCCCGCGGCGCCGGGAAGACGACGACGCTGGGAGCGTTGCTGTGGGCGCTTCCGCAGCGAACGCGCGCGGTGCTGATCGAGGACACCCCGGAGCTCCCCGCCGCCGCGCTACGGGCTGCCGGCCGGGACGTGCAGTCACTCCGGGTCGCCCGCGGCGACGACGACTCCGGGGAGACGAGCCCCGCCTCTGCACTCCGGACCGCGCTCCGAATGGGCGAGGGCGCGCTGATAGTGGGCGAGGTTCGGGGCGAAGAAGCCAGCACGCTGTACGAGGCGATGCGCGTCGGCGCCGCGTCTGGCACCGTTCTCGGGACGGTCCACGGCGACGGCGCCGACGCAGTTCGCACTCGGATGACCGAGGATGTCGGCGTGAGCGAGTCGGCGTTCGCCGCGACGGGGTTCGTGCTCACAGTAGCCGACACGGAACGCGGCCGGCGCGCAGTCGCGATCGAGGAGGTCGAGTCAGTCCCCGGCGGTACCGACCTCCACCCGCTGTTCGAACTCGACGCCAGCGGCGATTTCGAACCGACAGGTCGACTCGACCGCGGTGAGAGTAGCCTCCTCGCAGCGCTCACGTCGCCGGAGGAGGCGTACGGTGAGGCGCTCGCGACACTCGCTGACCGGGCCGAGCACCTGCGCTCGCTCGCGCGTGACGGGGTCACCCAACCGGCAGCGATCCGGGCGGAATCGACGGGCGACCGAACCGCTTCGGCTGGAGAACCGTGGTAATCCGATCGCCGAACCGTCGGTCAGAGAGACTCGATCGGCTCGTCGCCGCAGTCACGCCACGGTGGCCTCGTGAGCCAGCGGTTCCGGCAGAGTTGGACGACGCGTGCCAGCGTCTTGGGCTGCCAGCCGCGCCCGAACTCGTGGCGGCCGCCGAGGCGATCGGCGCGGCGCTCGCAACAGCGGTCGCGTTCGCGGGGCTCATCGCGGGAGTGCCCGCGTTGCTCCCGCTGGCGATCGCGCTCGGGGTCGTTCCGGCAGTCGTCGTTCGCGCCGTCCCCGTCACCCTCGTCGAGCTCGCGATGACGCATGCCGTCGGCGACGCCCCGGCGCTGTTCGGCCGCCTGACGCTCCGGCTCCGGGTGGAGCCGAGCCTGGAGCGAGCCGTCACGTTCGCTGCCCGATCTGGCGACGGGGCGCTCGCGGCGTCGCTGGCAGCGCACGCGCGAGACGCGCGTGGCACTGGCGATTCGGGGCTGGCGTCGTTCGCCGCCGAGTGGGGCGAACACGCCCCGTGGATCGAGCAGGCCGCCGCGCTCGTCGTCGACGCCGCCGAAGCACCGGCTGACGCGCGCGAGAGGGGACTCGAACGCGCGCTGGCAGCCGCTCGCTCGGGCGTCGAGGAGCGCGCCGCGTCGTTCGCCGGCGAGATCCGGGCTTCCGTCACGGGGCTATACGCCTTCGGCGTGCTGCTCCCGCTCGCCTTGGTGGGTGTGCTCCCCGCCGCACGGCTCGCGGGCGTCAACGTCGGTATCGGCACGCTGGCAGTGCTCTACAACGTACTGCTCCCGGTCGGTGTGCTTGGTGCGAGCGGGTGGCTGCTGGCCGAGCGGCCCGTCTCGTTCCCGCCGCCGCGGATCGACGCCACCAACCCCGAGGTCCCGGAGCGCCGCCGGAGTGCAGCCCTGCTCGGGGTGTCCACCGGCGGTGTCGCGGGCGCCGGCTGCACGCTCTTCCTCCCCTGGGCGGCGCCGATCGTTGCCGTCGGTATCGGGACCGGCGCCGGACTCCTGTGGCTGTTCACCCCGGTTCGAGAGTCCCACCGAGAGGTTCGCGAAGTCGAATCTGGCCTCCCGGACGCGCTCGCCCTCGTCGGCCGGCGCGTCGACGACGGTGTCGCGGTCGAACGGGCGGTGGCGGCCGCTGCCGCGACGCTCGCTGGGGAAACCGGGGCGCTGCTCGACCGGGCTTCGAGTCGCGGGTCGATGCTCGGACTGCCAGTCGACGAGGCGTTCTTCGGCCGCTTCGGGGCACTCAAACACCTACCCAGCCCCCGGGCCCACGACGCCGGTCGGTTGATCGCACTCGCCGCGAGGGAGGGGCCGCCGGCAGGCGACGCGCTCGTTGCCGCCGGGGAACACCTCCGCGAACTCGCCCGGGTCGAACGCGAGGCACGGCGCGAGCTGGCCGCGATCACCGGCACGCTATCGAACACGGCCGCGTTGTTTGGCCCGCTCGTCGGCGGCATCTCCGTCGCGATGGTCGGCCGGATCCCGGTCGACGCTGGCGGGAGTTTGACCGGTGGCGCGGCGCCGACGGCGAGCGCGCTCGGCCCCGAGACCCTGGGGCCTGTCGTCGGGCTCTACGTGCTCCTGCTCGCCGCAATCTTGACTGGACTGGCGACCGCGCTGGAGCGCGGGATGGACCGGTCGCTGCTGGGCTATCGGATCGGCCTCGCGCTCCCCACGGCGACGGCGGCGTACGTCGCGGCGGTTGTCGCTGCAGCGGCAGTGCTCTGAGCCGAGAGTTCAAGTGCGAAACCGGGACCACTCCGTCCCATGCTCGGACCTCCGATGGAGTCGCCGGCACTGCACGCCGGGCTCGTGGTGGCCGCTGTGGCGTTTCTCGCTGTCGCCGGAACGCTTCCTGCCTGCCCCGCACCGGACGCCGCCGGGGTCGCAGACACCGTCGACCGGGTCGCAGCCGGGGATGCGCCCGCGAGCGCGACCCACGACCACGCTGCCGGTGCCGTTCGCCTGCGCCCACACAGTATCGCGATGCGCAACGACGCCGGCACCGCGCGGGCGACGTTCGCGTTCGGGCCGATCGTGCCCGTGGCGGACGGACAGCTCCGGCGCGTCCTTGACGGGGGTGCTCCACAGCGCGTGTTCACCGACCGCGCCGCGTTCCGCGAGGCGGTCGACGCGGCACGGGCCCGAGAGCCGGGATGGATCGCGTCCGAGGAGATCACCGTCACGGGGGTGAGCTGGGATGGGTACCGTGTCACGCTCGTCAGCGCCTGAGCGCGGCCAGGTGTCGCCCACGGCGGCGCTCGTCGCCGTCGCCGCGATCGGCCTCGGCCTCTCGCTGTACGCGACGGTGTTCGCCGGCGTCGCTCCGACGGCTGACCGGGAGATCGCCGATCCGACGCTCGCGCGAGTGCACGATATCGTGGCGCCGGCTGGCGTTGCGACGCCCGCCCCTCTCGACGAGGCCCGATCGGCCGGGCCGGCCGGCTGGTCGGTCCGCGTCGAACTCCGGGCTGGGACAACGCACTGGTCAGCTGGCGACACCCCAGCCCCGGATGCGGCGTTCCAGACGGCGGGTCGCCGCGTGCCAGTTCGGACCGCGCCGGGACAGGTGCGTGTAGGCTGGCTCCGGGTGGTGGTTCACCGATGACAGCGGCCGCCCTCGACGCCTGTCTCTGCTTACTGTTGATCAGCGCCGCGGCCGTCACCGTAACCAGCGTGCCGGCGTCGCAAGCCGTCACTCACGCCGATCGGGCCGACGCCGTCGCGGAGACGCTCGCCGCGACAACCGCCGAAGTTCCATACACGCTCGAGCCGTCGCCGAACGCAGCAACAGATCCCGACACCAACCCCGAGTTCGACCGCGTTGCCCACGGCACGCTGGCCTCGCTGCTGGCCGACGCCGCTGTCAGGACTGTCCGTGTCGATGGTGAAGCGCTGACGCGGACCAACGCGGGGTTCGCGGCGGCAGTTCGCGAGGCGGTCGCCGATCGACTCCCACCACGAACGCGGGTGGTCGTCCGCTGGAAGCCGTTCCCCGACGCCCATCTCGGCCGAACCTTCGCTGTCGGCGACGCCCCGCCGCAGTCGGCGGACGTACACGCCGAGACGATCCGCGTCCCGAGCGGCGTCGATGCGCCCGCCACTGCTGACGTGGCGGCCAAGGAGGACGGGTACCGAGCTCTTGCTCGTGTTCTGGCGGACTCGCTCGTCGCCGGCATCCTCCCGCCCGAAAAGGCCCGACTGGCGCTCGGCGACGACGCGCCGCTGGACGACCTCGTTCGGCACCGCTACCGCCGGGTGAGCGATCGATACGGCGTCGACACGGCGGCGGCGATCGAACGCGGCGACACCCACGAGGCGAACCGCCAGATCGCGGCGGCGATGGCCGATCGCGTCGCCGCGGACCTCGGGCGGGCAAACGAGAGCCCGACCGAGGCCGTCGAGATGCTCGCGCTGGACACCGTCGAGATCTCCGTCCGGACGTGGTCGCCGTGAGACTCGCAGCCGACGACCGCGGGCGAGTCCCGTTCGCACTCGTGGGCGTGCTACTGCTCATCGGCGCCTCGGTGTACGCGACCGGGATCGCCGACAGAGCGCAGCCCTCGATCGAGCGCCCCGCGACGGCAGCGATGGACGACGCGGTCCGGGACGTGCGCGCGACACTCAGCGAGGCGATACGGGGTGCGGCTCGGGACGCGGCTCGCGAGCCAGTGACCGAACCGGCGGAGACGCCTGCCGGGCGAGCGATCGACGACTCCCAGCCGTATCTGGACGCGCTCAAACTCCGCATTGCGCTCGCCGCGCGCGAATCGCTCTCCGGCGTCAGCCGTCAGCACGGCGCTGTCGAGGTGCGCGTCAGCCTCCCCGCCGTCGACGGCTCGACCGCCTCTCTCCGGCGCGCGAAGTCGGCTATCGAACTCGTCCCCGTCGACGACGGCGCGGCGATGCGCGTGACCGTTCGGAACGTCACAGTTCGGGCCTCGGAAGCAGGCCAGCCGGTCGCCCAGCGACGCCACGACATCACGCTCACTGTCGAGACGCCAGTGCTCGCGCTCCACCAGCGGACCCGCGAGTACGAGCGTCGCCTGAACCGCGGCGCACTGGCCGGCGAGGGGCTGGCCCGCGGGCTGACGACCCGCTTGACAGCGGTCGCGATGGCTCGTGCCAACGGTCGCTACGCCGGCGCGCCGATTCGGAACGTGCTCGCCAATCGCCACGTCGAACTCTCGACCAACGCCGCCGTGCTCGCCCAACAGCGAGCAGCGTTCGGCCGTCACGACCCGGCCGGTGCCCGCGCGGTCGATGTCGCGACAGTCGAGGTGGGTGTGTTGGACGTTCTCGGCGGCCGCCACGGCGACGCCGCGACCGCGACGAAAGCACTCCTGAACCCCAACGCCGTCGAGGGAGCCACGACCGACCCAGCCACTGGGGAGTTCGATCCCCAGCAGCCGACGACGGAGCCGATCCACGCCGATCCCGCGGCAGCCACCGATCGGGCGTATCTCGATACCGTCTCGGGTTCGTCGACGGCCGGAAGCTACCGCGTCGAGAGCGAACTCCGCGTCACGGTGCTCAGGCAGACGAGCGGGAGAGATATCACCTCCAGATCCGACAACTGGACGCTCGTCGACGAGAAACGCAGCGAGCGAACGGTCGTCACGACCCTCGAGGAGTCGAAAGCCGACGCGGCGGACACCGTCGTCGACACGATCCGGAAAGTGACAATCCACCACACTGCCGAGCGCCGCTGGGAACGCAACGGAACAACGCGGACGACGACCACCGAGTGGACCGAGACCGCTCGGATCGCCGTCCGCGTGACTGCGGCGTACGCGCCGATCGACGCCGCACCCGGCAGGCCGACCGAGCCGCTGTTCGAACGCGGCGGCGCGCTCGAAGGGCCGAACCTCGCCGGCGCGCGCGACCGAGCGGCCGACGCGCTACTGGACGCCAACGGCGGCGTCGACGCCGTCGCGGCGCGCGCCGTGGCCGGCGGTGGTGAGCGCGCTGTAGTCCACGAGCGAACGATCACCGCCGCACGACCGAACGTACTCGATGCGTGGGTCGCTGCCGATCTCCGGGGGCTCCGCCGTGAGGTGTCGAACGTCACCGTCTCGGTGCCGCGCTCGGCGATCGCGCGCGGCGACACGAACGTCCCCGCGAGACTGGCCGAGAAACTCCGGGACCGCCGGCGGGAACTGCTGGACGTGCCGGCGAGCTACGACGGCGCCGCCGACCGTGCGCGGGTCGCCGCCCGCGTCGCGTATCTCGAGCGCGTGCTCACAGAACTGGACGCGCGTGCGGCCGACGCTCGGGACCGGAACGTCGATTACCGGGACGAACTCGGAGACCGGACGACTGCGGGGCTCTCTGCGCTCGTCGAACTCGGCCGGTCGAACGCCCAGAGGTTCAGCGGCGTCGATAGCTACGAACAGTCCGGGACAACCGAGGACGAACTCGTGCTCACGCCCGACGGCGGCCCGGCCTACCTCACCCTCGCATCGATCGATCACGGACAGGAGCCGAGCGTGCCCCCCGGTTCGTCCGCCCACCCGCTAACTGCGCGGACAACGAACTGGGTGGCGGTGCCGTACGGCGACGCAGCCGACGGGATCGTGGACACGCTACTCGGCGGCGGCAGCCGGACTGTGAGTCTCGAGACGGCCGCGGGCACGTTGATCGCGGCGAACCGGACGGCCGAAGCTGGCGGCGACGATCCGGGTACGAGGTCGACCGCACTGGCGGCGAATCGCGACGAACTGGCAGCAGCGGTCGGCAGGTCGGTCGAACACGCCGAAGACGCCGTCTGCGAGGCCGCGACGAACGGAACCGGAATCCGGCGGTCCACGTGTCGAGCAGCGGTCGTCGACGCCCGCGATCGATGGCCGACGCTCGGCTACCGGGCGGGGGCGATGGCCAACGGGAGCTACGCGGCCGCGTTCGAGGGCGCGCTCACGGCACGGGGTGTCGACGCGGCGACAGCCGACGAGGCGGCCATCCGCGTCCGCGTCAGACTCCGCGAACTGAGCGTCGCCCAGTCGACGAGCGTGCCCGCGGCGACGACCAACGCAACTGCTTCGGTGGTCCAGCAAGCGGCTCGTGAGACGGCTCGGAAGCAGATCAGCGGCGCCCTAGAGAACGCCAGCGGCAGGGCTACCCGCCGACTGACTGGCGCTTCGCGACTGCCCGCGGGGGTTCCGGTTGCGCCGCCGCCGTACACCTGGATCGCGACAGTGAACGGGTGGAGCGTCACCGTCCGCGGCGAGTACCAACGCTTCACTGTCCGGGCACGCGCACCTGCGCCGGACGGGGCCGGAAGCACGGTTCGGTACGTTCGCGATGGCTCGGCGGCCCGACTCGACATCGACGGGGACGGCGAGCGTGAGCTGCTCGGGCGGAGTGAGCGCATCGACTTCGAGGCGTCGACGACGATCGTCGCGGTCGTCCCGCCGGGGATGCCCGGCGTCGGCGATGTGGACGGCAACCGCGACGAACAGTCGCCCGGCTGGCCCTGTCCCGGAGTCGACGACGAGTCCTGTACTGCCGGCGAACCGGAGTAACAACGGTTTTCCCCGGTGGGCGCCGAGGTCGGGTATGCTCTACGATGCAGTTGTGGCCGGCGACGAGGGCTCCCCCGAGGCCCTTCTCGCGGCCTACTTCGAAGAGCTCGCGTCGGTGGTCGCCGAACGCGGCGTCGACACCGTCGCGGGCGGCACCGATATCGACCGGGCGACCGTCGAGGCGATCGAGGCGGGCGAGCAGCCGGAGCTAACCCTCGAGGAGGCCGCCGACGTGCTCGCGCTGGTGGACGACGCCCCCGACGCCGACACCATCGCGTGGGAGAGCCGGGATCACGTGCTGATGGGCATGACGACGGCGGTCGTCGACGTGGACACGATCGCCCGCGAGATCGACGTCGACCTCGACGGCAAAGAGATCCAGCAGGCGATCGAGGGGCGGCTCCCGACCACGCTCGAACAGTTCGCCGCGATTCAGGCGTACGTCGACGCTCGGCGCTGATGCGCGTTCTCGTTCTCGGCTGTGGCTACGTCGGTCGCGAACTCGGTCGGCGACTCGTCGACGCGGGTCACGACGTGGTCGGCGTCGTCCGATCCGAGTCGAGCGCCGAGGCCGTGGCGGCAGCCGGCATCGACCCGTTCCAGGGAGGGCTGACCGATCCCGATGTTGTATCGAGCCTCCCCGACGCCGACGCGCTCGTGTTCTCGGCCTCGGCAGGTCGCGGGAGCGTCGCGGAGGCACGGGCGCTCTACGCCGACGGACTCGGTGCCGTGGTCTCGACGTTCGAGAGCCGCGAGTCGCCGCCGGATCGACTGCTGTTCACTTCCACCACCGGCGTCTACGGCGACCACGGCGGCGACTGGGTTGACGAGTCGACCCCGGTCGCCCCCGAGCGCCCGAAAGCCGCCGTCATCGCGGAGGCCGAAGCGATCGTCCACCGTAGCGATCTCGACAGCACCGTCGCCCGGTTCGCCGGGCTCTACGGCCCGGAGCGCTACCGGATCGAGTCGTACCTCGATTCGGTGACCGCGGGCTGGCGGAACTCCGTCCACCGCGACGACGCCGCGGGCGCGCTGGCGTGGTTCCTGACCGAGGACGTAGCCCGCGGGGAGACGGTGCTGGTGACCGACGGCACGCCCGTCGACCGGTGGGAGTTCGCGGACTGGCTGGCCGAGCGCTGTGGCGCCCCGGAGCCCGAGAAGCTAACCATCGAGGAGCGACTGGCGGCGCTGCCGGCGTCGGCGGCGCCGCGGGTGGCGAGTCAGAAACGCTGCCGGAACGATCGACTGCTTGAGTTGGGGTACGAACTGGAGTATCCGTCGGTGTACGAGGGGTACGAGCCGGCGATCGACGCCGTTCGTCGCGGCGAGTGGCCCTGATTACCGGCCCTGCCGGAGCTCTTCGATCAGCTGCTCGATCAGGTCGTTCTGGCGTTCGAGCTCCGTCTGCTGCTGTTCGATCACGTCCCGGAGGTCGTCGATTTCGGCAGCGAGGTCGGCGATGTCTGGTTCGGCTGCCGCGTCGTCGGTATCAGGATCGCCCGGCTCCGTGTCGGCGGTCGCCGCCTCGACCTGCTCGATGAGCCGATCGGTGCCGTCGTCCGACTGGTCGGGCGCCGCCGGATCCGGCTCCGACTCCGGCGACGATTCCGGTTCCGCGTCGGGGACGGGGGTCTCGCCCTCGTCGAACAGGTCGGGCCCGTCACCGAACGGGGAATCGCCGTTTGTGTCGGCGTCGGCAGCGTTCTCGTCGGCGTACTTGGCGCGGAGTTCGTCGATGTCGCGCACGTCGTGGTAGGAGAGCAGGGCGTCGGTGATGGCGGCCTCGACCGCCCGGGCGTCGTCGTTCGGCGCCTTGAACCGCTCCTGTCGGCCGTCGTGCGTCAGCACGACGCTGGTGGCGACGTTGCCCGATTCGAAGTCGAGATCGGTGACGTGCTCGAAGGGGTACTCCTCGAACTCCTCGTCCCAGACCGCTTGGCCGATGTGTTTGACCACGCGCTTGCTGGTGACGATGAGGGTGAGCTCCGAGAACCGGAACGTGCGCTTGACGGTCTCGCCGGCGTCGGTGGTCCCGTTGGCGTCGAGCACGCCAGCCAGCAGCGGATGGAGCACCGCGTCGAACTTCCCCTTCGGGACCGAGAGCGTCTCCTCGCCGTCAAGGCCGTAGTCGAGCGTGAGCTTGGCCTTCCGACGGCTCGTCGAGAGGGTGATGCGTTCGGCGTCGTGGGGGAACTCCTCGACGGTCTCGTCGGAGAGCAGCCCCTCCGCGCGGTAAACCAGCGTCCGTGTGGGCGTGACCAGTAGTCGGTCCTCGCCGCCCAGATCGACCTCCGCAACCGGCTCCTCGCTCTCAAGGTGTGCGGTAACGGTCTCCGGCAGGCTCATGGGTAGGCGTTCACCCCGGAGGCCATAAATCCGCGTGGCTCGCGCCGTCGAAAGAGATGGGAGGGTTTAAGTCCGAGATCCGATTACGCCGTAATGCGGCCGGGTGGCTTAGCTGGACATAGCGCCGCACTCATAGGGTATCGAGATTCGGTGCGGTACGCCTTGGAAGATCCGCAGCGCCCACGGGGCCCGCCGAGCCTCGGACCTGGGTCATGCGGAGATCGCGGGTTCGGAGCCCGCCCCGGCCATTCTCACGAACTGCTAGCCGACCAGCGACCGTACTGGCCGGAACCCGCCGACTTTTGCCCGTTGGGGACGCCTTCTGAGTCATGACTACCCACGGACGGACCGAGGCGATGGCGCTCCGAGAGCTGCTCACTGCCGGCGACGCACCGATCGGAAGTTGGGTATCGCTTGGCTCCCCCGCGGCCGCGGAGATGGTCGGCGCCCTCGAGTTCGACTTCGTCGTCGTCGACACCGAACACACGCCGCTGTCAGTCGAGAGCGCGGGCAAACTCGTCCGCGCTGTCGACGCCGCGGGCGACACCGACACCGTGGTCCGGGTCCCGGAGAACGACGCCACACAGGTCAAGCGGGCGCTGGACCTCGGCGCCGCGGGCGTGATGGCGCCCCGCATCGAGAGCGCCGCCGAAGCCGAGGCGCTGGTCTCGGCCGCGCGCTACCCGCCCGAGGGCGTTCGCGGCGTCGCCGGCAGCCGCGCCAACGGCTACGGCGCCAATCTGGATGTATCCTTCACGTCGGCCAACGACGCCGTCGCGGTGCTGCCACAGATCGAGTCCGCCGCGGGTGTCGACCACGCTGAGGCGATCGCCCGCGTCGACGGCGTCGACACGCTGTTTGTCGGGCCTGCCGACCTCTCGGCGGATCTCGGCTGCTTCGGCGAGTACGACGACCCGGCGTTCCGCGACGCGCTCGACCGCGTGCTCGCGGCGGGCGCAGCTGCGGAGGTCCCCGTGGGCACGCTCGCGACCGGACCCGCGGAGATCGACGCCTGGCACGAGCGCGGGCTGGACTACCTCATCGCCGGCACCGACATCGGCTACCTCCGACGCGGGGCACGATCCGCCAGCGAGCGCTACGCGTCGCTGTTCAGCGAGTAGCGGCTCGCGAAGAACTACTCCGAGCCGTCGGCTTCCGCGTCGTCGAGGTCGGCTGCTCGTCGCAGGCCGTAGTAGCCCGGCGCGTCCTCAGCGGGTGGCTCGGCGACGACGAGATCGTCGGCGTTCGTCATGACCCACGGGATGGCCCAGTCCAGTAGCACCGACTCGGTCTCCTCCTCGATCTCGGCGTCCGGTTCGAGCCCCTGCAGCAGGCGAGCGATCTCGTACACCGTGTACATCTGGTCTTCGACCAGTAGCTCCTCCGGCGTGTAGAAGTCACAGGGGTGGAGCCGGTCGAAGCTCTCCTTGGCGCGTGGCATACGCTGGCGTTCGGCCGGGGCAGCGTAAACGCTACCGGTCTCAGCCCGAGAGGCAACTCCCTGTGGGTCTGGCGTCGAAAGAAAGCAGGACGGCGACGCGTTCTCGCTGCGTACTCGACACAGCCACGGCGTTGCGCTCTGACGCTCCGACCGTCGTCGGCGACCGGGAGCGGGCTGTGGCTGGCTTACACAGCGACGGCATCAGGCTCCGACACGCCGACCGTCGTCGGCGACCGGGAGCGGGCCGTCGCTGGTTTTACTCGAACAGTTCGACGGCCTGCTCG
>Ga0207754_100521_pt1 | contig 14415 bp, 17 predicted proteins | sample A23E1SouthBayCA_FD_187728 | JGI IMG/M metagenome (GOLD analysis project Ga0207754, IMG submission 187728) | Aerobic enrichment media microbial communities from Eden Landing Ponds, California, USA - A23 E1 (SPAdes) | ecosystem: Environmental > Aquatic > Marine > Unclassified | place: Emeryville... | reverse complement strand
GCGGTTCAGATTCCGACCGTGCCCACAAAGGCACCCTTCGTCTCAAACGGTTGCTCGCCGCAGACCTCGTAGACACAGGCGCAGCGCTGGCTGCCCTCGAACTCATCAACCAGTATGATCTGGACAGATCAACGGACACGTTCATCGCAGAAGTGACGGACGACACGGGCGGCGAGTAGCCAACTCGTCCTGTCTTGGTCTCTGTCGTTTTTCAGCGTGTCATAGAGCGCTACATACCCTATATGCAGTGATTTTGACCACTTCACCTAACGCTTGATACAGAGGGCCGCTACATTTCAGATTCTGGTAAAATTCGTGAAATATCCGGTTGGACAGTGTTGTATGACGCGCTCGTAATTGTCAACCTCGGCATTGTATGTACCATTCACCGGGCAGTGAACACCTGCATACTCACAGCAACGCTTCAAACAACTCCTGTCTCCCCCATTGACCACACCAACTTCACTCAGAGTCTTGCTGTTGAGGGGTATAGAATTCAAATAAGTCGTTATCAGGACCAATGGGACCCGACCTAGCTTGATCAGTGTGATCAATTTCTTCCCCATGTTCCCGAAGTTTGTCCCGTAGAAGTTGGACATCACCATGATGGAAATAAGATAACACAGTCTGCATGGATGGTTCTCCGAACACCAAATGTTCGATAAGTTCATCTGAGTCAGTAGATTGAGTTTCCAGAGTAATATCAACGTCAACCTTTGTGACGATATTATCAGTCAACTCTTCGTACACCTTAGAAAGCGCCCCCTGAACATCACTCTCAACTCGTTCTAAAAACCCTCTATCACTTGATTTAGATCGTTCATACAAAACCCGGAACCCGATACGAAGTAAGGTAGATGAAAAACTCAAACGTGGATGCTCCGCTTCATCATCCAGTTTGTCTTGGCGTTGAAGTACTTGCGCGAGTTCGTCCTGGTCGAAATAGGAGGCCATCAGGAAAATATCTATCAGAGACTCCCTGACGTGTTCTCGAAGCCGGTACCGTGCATTGCGGAGTCCCTGTTCTGACTCGTATTCTTTGTTGCCGAGAATTACCTCTCGGTCTGTCGGTGTGAAGATCCCTCGGGAACGGTCCGTATCAAGGTAATTTCGATCGGGGCGCGGTGAATCATCAACCATCGTTAGCTCTATAGAATATACATACTCTAGAGGGACAATAAAGTTTTTGATGGTAGGTGCTGTATTAGATATCATGTCACTGGTTGACCCCTCAGCAACTCACTCTGATTGGCATCAACTCCGAGAAGCCATCCTCGAACGAGACGACTACCGATGTACCAACTGCTCGCGACCAGAGGAGGCAGTCCAATCACTGCAGGTAGACCACAGTGTCCCTCGAGGCCGAGGAGGGTCTGACCGCTTCAGTAACCTACGCACCTTGTGCAACCAGTGCCACGGAGCCAAGCACGATGACGGCTACGCGCCGATGTTAGAATTCCAGAGCACCGGAGCGATGGATAACTACACGTTCCGGCACTTCAGACAGTTCTTCGACGAAATTCTCCCCGCAATGGGACGAGCAGTAGGTGTTCGGTTAGACCCCAAGTTCCGCCTCGACGACAAGCGAGACGTGTGGTTCGTATCGCTCGGAGATGTCCGACATGCAGACGCAACGCTATCCACGTTCGACGAGGAATACAATTCTCTCCGGGCAGCTGACTATATGAGATAGTGGTCTCACCGGGTTCCATCCAGTCCTGTGAAATCTCATACTAGCACTCCATGCAGCGTGTCATAGAATACATCTCATGTCCTCTACCTGGCGATTATACATACCTAAATTCGCACTGAATCCTGTGGTTTCGCTATTCGCCAGTCTGTTCAAGCCAGAGACTGTGAATTATGTCTGCTGAGAACTATTGTATGACATCAAACAGGCTCGTTTTGTGCTTCCCTCGGGGCTGGAGTTTAAATACCATGACGAACGCAACCAAGCGTGTGACTGACCGGAATCCTGAGTACGATCCCGCTGATATCCGCGGCGCAGCGAGTTCCGATCCTGAAACGAGGGGGAACGGACGGGAACGAGTCCTCGAATCCACGAAGTATCCCGACCATACAGAGGATGAGACTCGCACCTGTACGACCTGTGGCCAGGATATCCCACGGGATGAACGCCAGTGTCCGTTCTGCGCTCAAACCGGCGTCTCAGAGACTTCGTTCGACGATCAAGGTAGTAGTCCACTTGGGGAGTGGACGTTCGGTCGAGTAGTACTCGCGCTCGTCGAAGCGAACACTGACTACCATGCACGAGCGCTCGGCGCTGCGGCCTTCTCCGTTTCCGACAGCATCGCGACCGGCGAAGACACCTCCCATGGAACGGTGAAGTGCCGAGCAGCCTTCGGGACCGAGCCAGCCGCCACTCTCACGAAGGGCTGGCCCGACCTGCCGACCGAAACCACGATCGGCGAGGAACCCGGACAGGCGCTCCTAGAGACGGCCGACGAGCAGACCAACTGGAACGGGAATGGGGACGACGTCAAGCCACGGATCTATCTCGAGGACGGGTCGCCGGTCACCGACCGCTCAGAGTTCCAGCAGCTCACGGATGAGTTCCGGGAGGACGATGGGACGTACTGGCTCATTCCCGGTGTCGTGCAGCGCCATCAGGCAAGAGCCGAACCGGAGATAGTCGGAATCGGGTTCCACTGTCGCCAGTGTGGCGCCGTGACGGGACACGAATCTCACGGACTCGATGGCTTCGAGTGCCATTCACACCTTGACCGGCTGATCTGGACCTGCAGGGAGTGTGGACAGCACCGACACGAACCTGAGCAGGAGGATGACACGGAGGATGTCACGGGCTATGAGCATCTTCCCGACGGCGTCTCACCGGAGGATATCCACGGCGACGAGCCGGACTTCCAGGAACAAGAGTTTCAGGACCAGATCAGTGCCTATCGCGAGCGGAATGGCTTCTTCCCGTGGGAGCGGTAGCTGTCGTGTCGGCAGAGCGTGACGGTTGTTGTGAAGACACAGTGTGTCGTAGAACCGTCCACAGCTACCGTTTCGGTTCTCTATGAATGGTCAGTAGAAGCGAGCTATCAACAGATTCGATTGGCTCAGGTAGGTAAACCGTTAATAACGATAAATCATAAATCAAGATGATGACCGATGAACCGTGAAACGAGCTTTTAGCAATGATGGCCCGACGGCAACCCGGTAGACTGAACAAGCCGAAATATGAGGACCCAATCCCAGTTATACTATTATCACTCCCGCTAGTGAACCACGACATCCAACAGCGTTTAGCAGTGGAGTGGGATTCTGTGAAACCAGTTTCGTGGGTAATTCGAACTCTGAACTGGTACGCTGACCACGATCGCGGTGTGTTATGGTTCGTTCACTTAATTGTAGCGACGACGCCAATTGCATTATCGGCGCACGGAGTCTCTGTACCGTGGTTGATAGCGATTGCTATAGTCTCGATGAGCATAGTTGGATGGCTGGACCGAGTCGGCCTCGACGCCGAGCAGGAGCAACTGATTGACGAGACGCTACGCCGGTACTACCGTAAGTACAACCGCCCGATAGAGAAGCAACAGAAGCGGCAACTGCGCCGTGAAATGCGGGAGGTGAGGATATGATGCCAATGGAGCACGGTAAGGAAGATGAGTAACCTCGCAAGCTTGGAGGATATCAATATTGAAGAATGACAACGAAAGTAGGACACACCAAAGCAGATTCAACGGACGTGTATATCGGCCGTGGGAAAGGCCATCGCTCAATGCTTGATGCGAAGATAGGAACTCGCGGTTGGCTCGGAAATCCGTTCACGGTTGAGGACTACGGCCGAAAGGGGTGCATCGAGGAGTTTCGTGATGCGTTTGAAGAACGGTTAGAGACCGACGACGAGTTCCGGGCGGCTGTGGCTGACCTATCCGGCAAGACGTTGGGTTGCTGGTGTCAGCGCGTAGACGAGGACTCGCCCGCGTGCCACGGCGAAGTAATCGCAGAATGGGCCGACAGACTGGGTGCTGAGGCAGGCCAAATGGCGATAGCTGACTTTGTCGATAACCAGGATAGTTCTGTAGATGCCAACTGACTGGCTTCCAGAATTCGATTCGGAGCAAGAGTTTCAGGATTATCTTGAGTCCCAGCTTGAGCGGCAGGGATATACTGCTATACAAGAGGTGAAACCACACAAAAGTAACTACAGAGTAGATCTCTTGTTGATTCATGACGACTACGGCAAAATCGGAATGGAACTAAAATACCTCACTGGCGGAACTGACGCAGCGAACGCCCACAGACAGATTGTTGACCAATACGCCGGCCGCAGGTATCTAGGAAATAAGGTCATCAAATGGGTTTTTGCTCCATATATGCCAAAACTACAATCTGAGCAGGAACACACTGTGCATGGATTTCAGAAGGGCAAACGTGATATTATAGAAAATATGTTCAACTCATACGGTATAGGCTTCCTTGATGTGCATAGTTCACCATATTGTAGTTTCAACTGGGGCAAAGGAAAAGAATACAAAATGCCTGCCTTCACTGCCAAGTCCGGTACGTTAGATGAGCCAGACGATATGGACTTAGAGCAAATCAATAATCGGTCTCGGGAACGCCTTCTTAATCAATGACTGCCTTCGAACAATAACCCGTGTGGTTTGTATACCCTTCCTCGGACGACTGTATATTTTAATACATCGCTCTTGCGTAGGAGATTGTTGATACTGGAGAGCAGTAGCTGCGGAGTCGAAGAGGACAAGAGCACCGCGCCAGCGGTGCCCGACACGAATGATTCCGCTAGATGTGTTTGGGTCGGAATCGGTCGCAGCGGACCTGTTGGAGCAGGTTCGCTGGCGTGATGGTGTTACCTGTCCTCGCTGCCGTTCTGACCGGACGGTCAGAAACGGCAGCTACAGAGAGTTTCAACGGTATCTCTGTAAGAATTGCGACCGCACGTTCAACGATAAGACTGGCACAATCTTCGATCATAGTGGTTAGGGGAAGTTATGGAGGTAGCATCTGATATGAGAGTGTCTGGAGAGCGCCGCAAAGAGATCGTCCGTCACCTCAGTGAGGACGATCTCGACCGACTCCTTGCGGAATCTACTGATGTGAAACTCACTGAGCGGCTGATCTTTATCAAACGGATCTACAAGGGAGCAACTCTGGAGGACGCTGCCGACGATGTCGGCAGGTCCTCTGGGACGAGAACACGCTGGGCTCGCCGGTGGAACAAGGGTGGCCTCGGTCTTCTGATGCCGAACTTCGGGGGCGGCAGGCCCCCGAAGCTCGGCGAGGACCAACGCCAACGCCTCTTGGACCTACTTCGTGACGGGCAACCGTGGAAGAAACAAGAAATACAGCACCTCATTAACGAAGAATTCGACGTAGAGTTTCACCCGGTCTACTTGAGCACCTTCCTCGAAAAGCTCAGTCTTTCCTACGCAATTCCGCGAACTAAGCGCCCATCACGCCCGGAAAACGCCGAAGAGATTCTCGACGAACGCGTCGGCGACGCGTTCGACGATGAGCCTGACGACATTCCCCACAACAAATGCGAGGGAGACGACGAGGAAGGCTGGGTTGTTGACGAAGAAATCCGTACGGACGGTGGAACCGTCCTTGGATTTCTCGATACATCGCATCCACAACCGTGGGACAACTCCCAGCGACTCTACACCGTAGATGATCCGCATATCACCCGACCGCTGGTGAAGTTAGACGAACCAGCGGTCGGGTTCTATGCCCTCTCTGGTGAGAGTGTCGTTCAGTTTCCCGCCAATCAAGAGAAAGAACGGATCTGCGAGTGTCTTGAGGGGATCCGCGAGCAGAATCCGGGTCAGCGGATTCTGCTCGTCTTGGACAACTTCTCCTCGCACGTGTGCGAGTACACGCGTAGACGGGCCCATCAACTCGGTATCAATCTCGTCTTTCTCCCGGTTGGCTCTCCAGATCTCAACCCAATCGAGCAGGTCTGGAAGAGCCTCAAATGGGAAGCACCACCGTTGATTGTGGAGAGCGCGGCAGAATACCGCGCTCTCCTCACTCAACTCTTTGAGCAACTGACGACTCAACTGAGCTTCGCGGCCTCGTGGATTGAGGAGTATCTTGGCGGGTATCTCCAGAAGTAGCGCTAGGTACTAATTCGAAGATTGCGCTCCGGCGGTGGCTGTTCTCAATTTATGCGTTTCTCCGGTTTAACACGAGCCTTCGCCAACTACAGTGCGAAATCGAAGTGACATACAAAACGATGCACCGGCGCATCGAGCGCTTCGCCAGAGCGCTCGATGCGCCTTCCCTTGATCTCGTTGGTCCGGTCGAAATCGACGAAGTGTACGTCTCTGCCGGGAAGAAAGGCCGCGAGCGCGACCGGGAGTCGCGCTCGCGTGGCCTGTCCACGCGTGGGCGTGGTTCATATAATGGAGACAAGCCACCGGTTTTCATCATCGCCGACCGCGGCACCGGACAACAGTACGTGATCCCGGCGAAAGCCGCAGACGAATCGACGATTCGACTCCTGCTGGCCGACCGCCAGCAGGAGTCGCTCACTGTCTATACCGACATCTTTCGAGCGTACGAACCGCTCGAAGGCGACGACGTATTCGACCGCGAATACGTCGTCCACGGCGACGGTGAATACGCCGACGATGAGGTGCACGTCAACATCGCTGAGAATCCCACTATCTGAACAGACCACGTCGATGCTCTTAGATTTTCTGGCGGTCTTGTTGCTCACCTCTCAACGAGAGTGAAAACTCACAGCAAGCAGTCGAATCAGCCACTGCCACATCCGCTGTGTGGGGGCATCTTCGCACGACACACCAGTCGCTCATCGTGCGCTGGCCCGCCTAAAGAGAGACGCTCCGCGTCTCTCAGGCGCTTACCTCCGGTGGGTCGTACGGTTCGTTCTTCTTGAGCATGTTGAACAACGCCACTAACAGCTTGCGCGCTGTTGACACGATCGCTACCTTGTGCGGCTTGTTTCGCTTGTTCCGTAACCGCCAGTAGAACTGACTCAAGTACGGGTCTTTCGCGTTGTGTACGGCGGTGTTCGCGCACTGGACCAGGATCCACCGCAAGTAGCCGTTTCCTTCCTTGCTAATCTGGCCCTCTCTCCGCGAGTCGCCAGACTCGCGGATTACCGGGTCCAGCCCAGCGTAACTTACCACTTCAGCTGCGCGGTCAAACCGCTATGCTTCACCGACCTCACCGTGGATCATCAAGCCAGAAAACGCCGCTATACCCGGTGCAGGCATCAACATATCCAACTCATCTACTTCAGCTGCTACCTCTTCGATCCGCCGCTGCATCCGCTTGATCTTCATCGTAAATTCGTCGATTGCTTCCAGCCACTGCTCCAACAATAACTCCGAAGCATCGTCAAGCGTGAGTTCGCGGAGGAACTCACGCCCTTGATCACTCCACAACGACCCGTCGTAGGTGACGCCGTTCTGATCAAACAGTGAGTTGACCTCGTCCTTGAAGTCTGAACGCTTATCTACCAACTTCTTGCGACCGCGCGCAAGCGCGCGGTAGCGCCGGTATTCTTCAGGTGGGACGTAGCTTTCGGGCACTTCGCCCAACCGCAGATACCGCGCGAGGTTTTTGGCGTCCTTCCGATCGTTCTTCTGTTTTTGATCCGCGAGCCAATCCGCCTTGGCCGGATTGGCGAGCGTCACATCCAACTCTTCGTCAAGCCTGTCGTAAATCGTGAAGTAATTGCTTCCTGCTTCCAGCGCAGCACTACTTCCAGCGTACTTCTGTGCGATTTCGTCGAGGTCCGTGTTGGCGACGCGGACCTCTTCCGTGAGTTCGCCTTCGCCATCGAGGACAGCGACTTGCGCTTTGCGTTTGTGGACATCGATGCCCAGGTAGTGATCAGTGGTTGCGGTCATGGTGTCCTCTGGAGTCCTGAATGCGTGAAGCGGAACGACATCGCTCCGGGCTTGCAGCCTTGGCCGACCACGGTCGGCCAGGCTGCGATCCCAATTCTCCTGTTCCTTCGCATCCGAGGTCTGTCACCTGCATGCGCTTTGGTGCGCGGTTGACGTGGCGACCTTCGTGACTCCATTTCGTACTTCACGCTCCAGTAGTTTCAACGGGATTCTCATGGAGTCACCTGCGAGAGCCACGCGTCGCGGGTGCGACGGTGGCTCTCGCCCCACCGAGGTATCTCCAAAGATAAGCTGACACAGTATCTTAGAGCGTTTCAGCTACGCCGAGAGCTGTTTCGGAAACCCGGCCGAGATGCTCTCAAACACGCTGTTCAAGCAACGCTGTGAAATCAACAATGTGCTACGGATGAGCGATACTACTAATCGAAATCCAAGTATTCCGCCCTAGTCTTAAGCTGAGCAATCTCCACTGGTATCCAACAGCGGAGGCTTCGACGGTTACTTAACCGCTCGTAGTTCACTACTTAACACATCTGTGCCGACTGTTTCCGTAATAATACCAACCTATAACCGGGATGCGGTCGTGACAAGGGCGATAGACAGCGTCCTAACGCAGACGTACGACGACTATGAGATAGTGGTCGTTGACGACTGCTCGACCGATAACACGAGAGCGGTCGTGGAGGGATATGACGACGATCGCGTCCGGTACGTCCGCCACGACGAAAATCGAGGTGCGTGCGCGGCCCGGAATACGGGTATCGAGCATAGCAACGGCTGGTACATTGCATTCCTCGACAGCGACGACGAGTGGGATGAGACGAAATTGGCGAAGCAAGTCAAGTGTATGGAGCGCGCCCCAGAAAGCGTTGGTGTTGTCTATACGGGGTATCGTGTGGAGCGGTCGGACAGCGTAGAACTAGGACAGGTGCCATCGAAGCGCGGTGACATCCACCGCGACCAACTAGCAAAGGACCGGGTGAGTCCGACGTCAGCAGTGCTGGTTGATCAAGAGTGTTTTAATTCGGTCGGCACGTTCGACACCGGCCTCGCCGCTCGCCAAGACTACGACATGTGGCTCCGGTTGTCCCGCCATTACGAGTTCGACTACGTGAAGGAGCCACTAGTGACGCTACATGCTGACGGCGATGATCGAATCACCGCCGACATCAACTCGCGGATGGATGCCCACCAGGCCCTCCTCGAACGAATTCGCGCAGACGTCGAAGGCCTAAGTATTCTCGACCGTCGCCGTATCCTCGCCAGCCAGTATTTCACCATCGCGCGGTACCTGCAGCGACACGAGAAACGCCGATGCGCCGCGGAATTCTTTGTGCGTTCGCTGGCAAACAATCCCTTCCGCCCTCGGGCGTGGCTCAGCGCTGCGCTGCTTACCCTCGGCGTGAGTCCGGACGATGGCGTGGTTTTACGGGCGAAGAATGGGATCAAGCGATTTAAATTACGTTCTGATAGTGGAGGCGAAATGAACGGAGGGCCCAATGAGACTTAACCGCAAACTCCTGTCACCAACGAAGATATTGTTGCTTATCTGGATAGCGGCGGCAGGTATGGCATTCGTTGCGACGCTCCCGGGAATCAAGACGGATGTAGGAACACATCAACCGGTGTTTACGGCATCGGGTATCGTCTGGATCGCGGCATGCCTAGTCTCATTCTGGCTCGGAGCGAGAACGAGCCGACGATACGAGTTCAATCTGCGGATCAGATCTAATAGTAACAATGTGGACGATTCGTGGCAGCTCTCCAATGTTACGTGTAGCCTTGTGGCGTCTTACGCGCTGCTAGTTGTCGTGTACGCTTACCTGCTGTTTTGGGCGATACTGACGATTCAAGGGATGGGCGGACTTGGCACGTTCATTGTGAGTCTCTACTCGGACTGGCATCACGTCTGGCGAACGTGGGTCGCACATAAGCCGTTCCCCGGCGCTAGGATACTGTACACGGGACTGATTGCGGTCTCGATATTCTTTTCCACCCAAATTGGGTATTATCGGGACAATGAATATGATGGGAGTCATCTCAGTTTCAAGATTCCGCTAGTTCTGGCATTAGTCCCGCTGTTTGTCCTCCCACTTATCGTGTCTCGCCGGGTACTATTAGCTACAGCGGTATTCGGGAGTCTTGTGGCGTATATTTCGGTTAGGGAGGATGGTCTCAAACTTTCCTACGTCTACGTGCCTGTCTTGATTTCATTCGGACTGTGGACGCTGCAGGAAGTATTGGTACGCTCCGTTTCAGACGGCTTTCTTCTCCATGGTGTCCATCGCATTCTCTTTTATTTCTCAAATGATGTTGGTAATGTGAATAGGGCAGTAGAACACGTCACTGCACGTTCATACGGGTTGAACTCATTTAAGTTTCTGACAGACTATATGTTCATAACTAATCGGTTGAGAGATACTTATCTAACTGAACTGCAAAGACAGGCAAGTGTCCACAAACCTGCTGGACCGTGGACTCTTTTCGGTAATCCATACGTTGATTTCGGCTGGTTCGGTCTATTGGTACTTTCTGGGCTTGGATTCGTATCCAGAGCAGTATACCAGAAATCACAAGATAGTCTACTGGCTACCCAAGTCTATGGCCTAATTGCCGCTGGTCTCATCCTCTCGTGGCACTATTCACTGTTTAGTGCGCCTGAAATGGTATTTAACGTAGTGGTCCTAATCATAATCAACAAATCTGGATTCTTTGCTCGCAGTATCAGTCTCAGTTCAGATTACACGACGGAACCATGAGCGAAATCCGGGTCGGTATTAATGGCCGTGTCCTAACGAAACCCAGTCCGGGTGGTGTTGGACGATACACACACCGCCTGCTCGCAGAATTGGCCGCAGACGGTGGAGACGCAGATGGGTGTTCACCGGTCGCCGTCGGAGCTGCGGGTGTCTCAGACCTTCCAGACGGTGTCAAAGCCACTGGGACGGTACCGACCCATAGTGGTCTGCGCGCGCATATCTGGGAGCAGGTGAGCCTCCCGAGGATTCTTACCTCGGAGAAGTACGACGTGTTCCACACTCCCGCGGGGCAACCGCCCGTCCTCTCTAGGACACCACTGGTCACGACTATCCATGACATCTCACCGATTACGCACCCCGAGTGGTTCTCGGACGCCTACGTTGCGCTCTACCGAGTGCTGACACCGCTCGCAGTGCGGGCGTCCGACTGTATCATCACTGTCTCGGAGTTCGCCCGAGACGAGATCGTCGATGTTTACCCGGCGGCAGCCGGCAAGACGATTGCGATATATAACGGCATTACGCCGCGTGACTCGGCGGACGCGGAACCGGTTGATTCACTCAACTCCGGGCAGTTCCTACTGTTCGTCGGGTCTGTCAACCCACGGAAGAATCTGTCTGGACTGCTTCGTGGGTACCGTCAGTACCGACAGCAGACGGATGACCCACACTCTCTCGTGCTGGTGGGGCCAGATGACGACGTGTTCGCTTCGACCGACCTTCCGGCCGTCAACGGGGTTCGCCGCCTTGGATTTGTGAGTGAATCTACACTCACATGGTTGTACGACCACGCCGCACTGCTGGTTTTCCCATCACTTTACGAAGGATTCGGCCTCCCAATTCTGGAAGCGATGAGTGTCGGGACACCGGTTGTGACATCAAATCGCGGGGCAATGGCAGAGGTAGCTGATGATGCCGCTCATCTCGTCGATCCTACCGAGCCTATGTCAATTGCGAGTGGAATTCAAGTTGTACTTGATGATGACGAGTATCACGAAACTCTCAGTCAGAGAGGAAAATCTCGTAGTGCTCAGTTCAGCTGGTCACGAACAGCACGTCGAACCCTCGAAGTGTATCATAAGACCATCGACGAGTCATAGTCCAGATAGTAGATGCGAATCGAACCTGTTTTGAATCCACTCTGTGGAGAGACGAGTAATTATCTTAGAATGAATGTTCTTCAGGTCAATAAGTTTTATTACCCGGAGGTTGGAGGTATTGAATACGTAGTCCAAAATATTGCCGAAGGACTCCCCGACCCATACCATACGCACGTTCTGGCTGCACGCCCAAAGGGACTCGGAGGTAGTGAAGGACATAATGGTGTTGATGTGAAAAAAGCGTCCAGTTTCGGTGTTGCTATGTCGGTTCCACTCGCACCGACATTTCCGCTACAACTCCGAGCTGAGGCCCGAAATGCCGATATTGTTCACCACCATCTTCCGAATCCTCTTTCGACAGCTTCACAACTAATTGCCGGAACAGGTGACTCAGCGGTTATTGCGACCTATCATAGTGATATAGTCCGACAAGCAACCGCTCTAAAGGCCTATCGGCCTGCGCTTGAACGGTTTCTGGACCAAGTTGACCGTATACTCGTTACTTCAGAGCGTTTACTAGATCATTCGTCGATTCTCGAACCATACGAAAACAAATGTTCCATCGTTCCGCTCTCTGTTGATCTTGACGCTATTGACGCCGAGAACCCTCCAGAACTGGATATAGATACTACAGGCCCGATCATCCTGTTCGCTGGCAGACTAAACTACTACAAAGGGGTTGGATATCTCGTGGATGCTATGGGGGAGATCGAGGCAACGCTACTTGTTGCTGGAGACGGTGAACGTCGTTCAGCACTCGAACAACGCGCACGAGAACGTGGGGTGGACGATCAAATCCATTTCCTTGGATATGTCTCTGATACCAAACTCGCAGGTGCATACCGTGCTGCTGATCTCTTTGTCCTCCCGTCTGTTGAACCGAGTGAAGCCTTCGGAATTGTCCAACTTGAGGCGATGGCCCGAGAACTTCCAGTTGTGAATACGTCTCTTCCGACAGGAGTACCATGGGTAAGTCAGGATGGTGAAACAGGACTCACTGTTCCACCCCGTGATGCTACAGCATTAGCCGAGGCGATAAATACTCTGCTTGAGGATGACGAACGCCGACGACGATACGGTGAGCAGGCTCGGAAACGTGTTGAACGTCTGTTTACCCGAGAAATAATGCTCGAAAAGATACAGACAATATATGATAAAAAAGTCTATGACCGATAGGTCACGATAATTCCAGCTACGTAGTCGTAAATAGGTCAAGATGGTGATGATGATAATATCGAATACAAAAGCATTTTTATAAGAATTGATTATGCTATTTATCAGGTAACCCGTTGCACATATTCTGCCCAATCATCAACCTCTATATAGACGGTAAATTCCCAAAAAATATAATACAGCGCTTCCAGCGAGTGCTGGCTGTACCACCGGAAGCACATAACCGTGAATATTATGTGGGAAAGTTAATATAAATAGGCGCATACTTACTCGATGGCCTTGGATCAAGAGCATCGCGATCACCGGAATTACGAATCTCAATCCGTGGTCGTTATATTCAAGAGATATAAGAACAATCCCCACAGGCACGGTGTAATTTAAAAGTAAAGCATTCGGTGTCGGCGCAGCAAGTACAACCGTCATTACTCCAACACATAGGCTGAGAACAGCCGAATTTCTTCGTTCATCAGATATAACCACAGTAACAACCGTGGTGAGAACGAGTCCGACTTTCACTATCGGTTGAAGTGGTCCCATGATCGCCAATGGGACGTACGTCGCTTGATGCCAATTTTGAACAGTAACCCCCCAGCCCTTTCCCTGTAATAGTACTTCAAGGTAGGCGATGTGCTCGTTAAGTCCGAACAGGATAACACTAGCTATGATTATTCCGAGGCCAGTACCAATAGCGGTAAACATTTCTCTAGTATCCTTTAATAACGCAGCCCCAAACGGTGCCATATACGCTTTTACAAGCACTGGAACAGTGATGAGGGCCGCGTGGCTACGTGACCGCCCGGCAAGCAAGGCAGCTAGCGAAAACCCGAGTGCAGCCGTGAGCATTCCAGTGATTTGCCCGAGAGAGGCCCAGTGGTATGTCGGCCAGAACAATACCACGTTAATCTGCCGTGTTGAATAGATGCTGAGTCACGGTTAGAGTGGTTCACAGAGCGGTTCTATGTTCGAGATGGCGAACATCAGGACAATCTCACGGAACTGTCGATACCAGCCGAGCGCTCGCACGGCGTCGCCGAGCGAGCGCTTCGTTGTCGAATACGATGTTTCGGCCATCCAGCGCTGAGAGTAGCCTTTTGTCCGGATGAGTGCGTTGTGTCCTAGCGTCAACGGTCTCGATCCACGCTGTAAGATGAGTGGTTCGACGCCAAGTGCGTAGAACTCGTATTTCGTGATCCAGTTGTGGAAGGCTTTGTCGGCAGCCACGGACAGCAGGTCGTCCGGTTCCGGCGGACGACCTGCGGCCCGGTCTTCGTATCGTGTTTCCACCGGGCAGATATGTGCACGTCAAGGACAGCAAGAGACTCTCTATCGGTTAGTGTCGTCACTTTCAGTGTTTGAACGTTGCTTCCCGACCGCTGGCGGTAGTACGATGAGGCTGAGCGGCGGTCGAAGAACGTGCTATCGAGTGCGGCGTGGCCAGACTGCGGGTGCTGCTGCGCTGAAACGCGCAGCAGCGCCCGCCATACCCACATTTCCAGCCGGTCGAATGAC
>Ga0207754_100519_pt1 | contig 14513 bp, 12 predicted proteins | sample A23E1SouthBayCA_FD_187728 | JGI IMG/M metagenome (GOLD analysis project Ga0207754, IMG submission 187728) | Aerobic enrichment media microbial communities from Eden Landing Ponds, California, USA - A23 E1 (SPAdes) | ecosystem: Environmental > Aquatic > Marine > Unclassified | place: Emeryville... | reverse complement strand
TCGCAAGCGGCTTCGACCGCCCCGACTCGACCGACCCGCCGAAGCTCGGCGAGCACACCGAGGCCATCCTCTCGTCGCTCGGCTACGACGACGCCGACATCGACGCGCTCCGGCGCGCGGGAGGGGTCTGAATGGCCGCCGCGGAGCCGGTCCTCCTCGACGTGACCTGCCGCGAGGGCGAACAGCGCCCCGGCGCGTCCTACACGACGGGACAGAAAGTCGCGGCCGTGCGCGCCCTCGACGACCTCGGCGTCGATTACGTGCAGGTCGGCTTCCCGATTGCGGGCGCGCAGACCGGCGAGGTCTGCGACGCGGTCGACGTGGAGACGAAACTGACGGGCATCGCCCGCGCCGTCCCGAAAGACGTCGAAGCCGCGGTCGACGCCGGCGTCGACGTCATCGACGTGTTCGCGCCGACCAGCGAGCGACAGCGGACCGAACTGCTCGGAAAGAGCGAAGACGAACTGCGCTCGCTCGTCGGTGAGACGATTGACGCCGCGACCGAGACCGGGCTGGAGGTCCACTTCACCGCGATGGACGGCTTCCGGACGGACCCCGGGTTCCTCGACGGCCTGTTCGACTCGATAGACGCGACGTACCTCACTATCGCGGACACCGTGGGCTCGAAGACGCCGTTCGAGGTCTCGTCGTTCCTCCACGACCTCGACACCGACCCGACCCGCCTCGGCGTTCACTTCCACGACGACCTCGGCGTCGCCACGGCCAACGCGCTCACCGCGGTCGCCCACGACGTGCAGAAAGTGGACGTGTCGGTCGGCGGCATCGGCGAGCGCGCCGGCAACGTCCCCGTCGAGGAGTTCGTCGTCGCGGCCGAGACGAGCCGCGCCGTGAACCGTCCCGCGCTCGACCCCTCGACGCTCATCCCCCGGGCGAACGACGTGCTGACGGCGCTCGGCGAGTCGGTGCCGGCGGAGAAATCGGTGCTCGGCGCGGACGTGTTCTCCCACGAGTCCGGACTTCACACCGCGGCGATGCTCGACGACCCGGCGACGTTCGAGCCGTTCGACCCGGCCGTCTTCGGCGGGTCGCGGACGCTCTACTTCGGCCCGCAGAGCGGGACCGGCGCGGCACGGCGGCTCTTGGAGCGCGCCGGCGACGACGACCCCGACGCATCGCGGGTCGCGGCGCTCGTCGAGACGCTGCGGTCGCTGGACGACCCGGTGCCGACCGACGAGGCGCTGGACATCGCCCGGCGGCTCTGAGACGGCGCTACGTCGGCCCCGCCGACGCTCTCAGTACTCGGTTCCTTTTCTCGCGCGCTGGCCGGCGTCGATGGGGTGTTTCTCCTTTCGGACGTTGGTCACGAGGTCCGCGGCGTCGGAGAGGTAGGTCGGCTCCTCGTGGCTTCCGGTCAACACGAGTTCGAGGTTCTCGGGCTTGCGCTCCACGAGGTCGAGCACGTCGGCCTCGTCGAGCAGTCCCATCGCCACGGCGTAGAGGAGTTCGTCGATGATGAGGAAGTGGACGCCATCCTCGGGCGGGCCGTCGAGGGCGAGCGGTTTCGAGAGGTCGGCGTCGGCCGCGGCGTCGACGAGTTCGCGCGCCCGGTCGAGGCCGGCGGCGACCTGCGCCTCGTGGTCGGCGTCGTCGCTCCCGTCGGCCATGCCGGCCCAGCCGTAGTGGCCGAGGTTCTCGAAGGTAAAGCCGGGCATCGCGCCGATGGCGTTGTACTCCCCGCGGACGGCCTCGACGGAGTCCGCGCCGCCCTTCAGGAACTGGAGCATGTGGACGCGGTAGCCGTGGCCGGCGGCGCGAAAGCCCATCCCCATCGCGGCCGTAGTCTTGCCCTTGCCGTCGCCCCACCACACCTGCACGAGGCCGAAGTCGTCGGGCGCGGCGGGTTCGATGGCGGCCGCCTCGGGGCGGACGCCGCGGCCGGGCGTGTTCGCCCGGACCGCGTCAGGGGTGGTCTCGTCGCCTGTCTCGGGGGTTCCGTCGGGTGCGTCTGTCATTGTGATGGGTTCGAAGTCGGGTGTCGCAGTCTGTCGTCGGTCGGTGCGTGTCTCGCTCTCGCCGCGGTCAGTCCGTCAGCCGCGAGACGAAGCGGTCGAACGCCCCGCTTTCTGGGTGAACGTGCGCGTAGGTGCCGAGGGTTCGGTACTCGGTGAGTCCCTCGCGGCCGTCGATGCCGGTCCCGCGCTCCACGTCGAAGGCGAACCGGGCGTCCGTCGCCGGGTCCGCCGAGGAGTAGTGGAACTCGTGGCCGCGGAGCGTCTCGCCCGCGTCGGCGGTCAGCGTCCCGTCGGTCGCGCGGAGTTCCACGTGGTCGAGCGCCTGATACCGGTCTTGCATCGTCACGTCCGCGGGGAGGATGCCGGCCATCTCGTGGGTGTCGCCGTCGGTCGTCGTCAGCGACTCGGAAAGCGCCATCAGCCCGCCGCACTCGCCGAACACCGGCAGGCCGTCGGCGGCCCGGTCGGAAAGCGCCGGAAGCGTCGGCGACGACGCGAGGTCCGCGGCGAACCGCTCGGGGTAGCCGCCGGGGAGGTAGACGCCGTCGCAGTCGGGGAGGTCGTCGCCGGCGACCGGCGAGAAGTACGAGACTGCGCCGAGCGAGTCCAGTCTGTCGAGGGTCGAGGGGTAGACGAAGCAGAACGCCTCGTCGCGGGCGACGGCGACCGTCGGGCCGTCGGAATCCGTCGCTTGGGCCGCCTCGGCCCGAACGCCAACTTCGAACTCCTCGGTGTCCCAGCCGGGTTCCCGCGCCACTTCAGCGAGCGCGTCGGCGCGAATCCCGTCGGCCGCGGCGTCGAGCGCCGCGTCGGACAGCGGGGCCTCGTCGCCGAGGTGGAGGCCGAGGTGGCGCTCCGGAATTTCGAGGTCGTCGCTCGGCGGGATGCGACCGAGATACGGCAGTTCCTCGGGGAGCGCGTCGCGGATGCCCTCGGCGTGGCGGCCGCCGTGGGCGCGGGAGGCGATGACGCCGGCCACGTCGGCGTCGATGCCCATGCGGTCCGCGTAGGTCCGGAAGCCGTAGGCGGTCGCCGCGACGCTCTGCATCCCGGCTCTCGCGTCCGCGACGAGGACCACGGGGAGGTCGAGGAGGGCGGCGACCCGGGCGGTCGAGGTGTCGCCGTCGTACAGGCCCATCATGCCCTCGACGACGCAGATGTCGCCCTCGCCGCGAGCGTAGGTCCGGCGCATGCCGGCTTCGCCTTCGAGCCACGGGTCGAGACTCCGCGAGGGCTTGCCGACGACGGCGGCGTGGTGCGAGGGGTCGATGAAGTCGGGGCCGGCCTTGGCCGGTTGGACCGCGTAGCCCTCGCGTTCGAGCGCGCGGCACACCGCAAGCGTCGTGACCGTCTTCCCGACGCCGGAGGCCGTACCGGCGACGACGACGCCTCTCATCTGGTCACCGCGGTCCGGGTCGCGGACGGGACTTCCGGCGGGTCGCTCGCGAGTCGAGACGGACGTTCGGCAGTCATATCTCCAAGTGGAATTTCAGTAGTCAAAGTTGTGTTGGGTCGAGCCGGGTCGGGTCGCCGCCGACGGCGCGGGTCGCCGGCTCGCGTTCGCCTCAGTTCCAGAGGTCGTACATATCGTCTTCGACGCCGTCGGCGTAGTGCGTCCCGTCGTAGACGACGCCCGCGGCCGGCGCGGTCGAGTCCGCGCCCGCGTTCGAACCCGCGCCGTCGCCCGCCGATTCGACGGTTCCGACCACCGTCGCCTCGATACCCTCGCGTTCGAGCGCGGCGAGCACGTCGTCGGCCTCGTCTTCGGGAACCGCCGCGAGGAGCGCGCCGGAGCCGAGAGTCCGCATCGGGTCGACGCCCATCGCATCGCAGAGCGCCCGCGTCTCGGGGCGGACGGCCACGTCGTCTGCGGCGACCTCGATTCGGACGCCGGAGGCGCAGGCGAGTTCGACCAGTCCGTTGAGGACGCCGCCCTCGGTCGGGTCGTGCATCGCGGTCGCGGCGGACGCGAGCACCGCCGACTCGGGGAGGACGCTGATGTCGTCGAAGAAGCCCGCGGCGCGGTCGATGGCCGCGCCGTCGACGCCGGCGGCATCGAGGTCGGCGCGGAAGTCGGTGGCGAGGACGGCCGTACCCTCGATTCCGGCCCCCTTGGTGAGAATCACCGCGTCGCCGGGCTCCGCGCCGCTCGTCGGGACGTAGCGGTCGGTCGGCCCCATGCAGGTGAGCGAGAGGAGCGGCCGCGAGAGGCCGGAAACCGTCTCGGTGTGGCCGCCGACGATGCTGATGCCGAGTCGCCGGGCCTCCGCGTCGAGTTGGGCGGTGATGTCGTCGAGGAGGTCCACGTCCGGTTCGGGAAGGAGGACGGTGCTCACGAGCCACTCGGGGACGCCCCCGCAGGCGGCCACGTCGTTGCTGGCGATGGCGACGCCGAGCGTGCCGATGCGCTCGGCGGCGAGCGAGATGGGGTCGGTGCTGACGACCATCGTCCCCTCGCCGGTGGCGACGGCGGCGGCGTCCTCGCCGTAGCCGGCCCCGACGAGCAGGTCGTCGTTGGGGGTCCCCGTCCGCGAGAAGACGTAGCGGTCGAGGTCCGCAGGTGAGAGTTTGCCCATACACGTGGCTGACGGCGAGGGCGCTTTTGTGCCTTCCCGTCCGCCGCCGGCGCGGGCGGTCGCGTTCGCCGGCCGCCGGTCGGGTATCGCTGCCGACGCGGTCGGACGCTCGCCGCGGATGCCGTACTGCTAAGACGCTCTGTCCGTAACGGGGAGTCATGCTGATGACACCCGGTCCCACGGCCGTCCCGCCGCGGGTCCGCGACCGGATGAGCGAACCGATGCCGAACCCCGACATCGAGCAGTCGTTCTTCGACACCTACGACGGCGTCTGCGAGAAACTCGGGCGCGTCTACGACACCGACGACGACGTGGTCGTCATGGGCGGCGAGGGCATCCTCGGCCTCGAAGCCGCCATCGCCTCGACGGTCGCCCCCGGCGACGACGCACTCTGCGTTTCGAACGGCCTCTACGGCGACGGCTTCGCTGACTTCGTCGAGGGCTACGGCGGCGACCCGACGGTCGTCGGTGCCGACTACACCGACTCGCTCGACCTCGCTGGCGTCGAAGCCGCGCTCGACGAGGGCGAGTTCGAGGTCGCCACGCTGGTCCACTGCGAGACGCCGACAGGGACGCTCAACGACATCGAACCGGTGCTCGAACTGCTCTCAGACCACGGCGTGTTGACCATCGTCGATGCCGTCTCCTCGCTCGGCGGCACGCCCGTCCCGAGCGAACACATCGACATCAACCTCGGCGCGTCCCAGAAGGCGTTCAGTTCGCCGCCGGGCCTCACCACGGCCGCCGTCAGCGACCGCGCGTGGGAGGTCGTCGAGGAGCGCGACCCCGACTCCCTCTACACGAATCTCCTCCCGTGGCGCGACACGAGCGAGGGCTTCCCGTACACCCACCTCGGCGCGAACGTCGCCGCCCTCGACGAGTCGCTGTCGATGCTCCTCGAAGAGGGGCTCGACGCCGTCTACGAGCGCCACGAGGAGGCCGCCGCCCACTGCCGCGAGCGCGGGGCCGACCTCGGACTCGACCTCTACGCCGACGCCGAGCGCAGTTCTCCGACGGTGACGGCGTTCCACCTCCCCGGCGAGGCGAAACGCGTCCAAGCCGAACTCGAATCGGAACACGACATCGTCCTCGCGACCGGGCTCGCCGGCCTCGCAGACGATATCCTCCGGGTCGGTCACATGGGCTACAACGCCGACGTTGAGAAAGTCGACCGCGTGATGGACGCGCTCTCGTCCGTCGTCTGAAACCGGCGACCCGTCAGCGACCGGCGACCTGTCTGCGCCCGACCGCCGTCCGGCTGTCAACGTTTTTCCCCGATGCCGACGACAGTCCCGATGAGAACGACCGTGACCGAAACGAGCGATTCGACGGGACGGCGGCGACCGGACGACGGAATCAGATACGCAATCGTCGTCGTGTTTCTGACCGGGCTCCGCCGCCGCAACCCCGCGGCGATGGTGAACGCCGCGTTCGCGCTCGCTGGCACGTACCTCCCCGACGCCTTCGAGCGACTGGTCGGCGTCGAGTTTCGCCCGTGGCAGCGCGTCTACGTCGAGTCGGCCATGCTGACCCACTCGGTCGGGATGCTCGGCCCTTACGACGACGTGTGGTGGTGGGACCATCTCACTCACACCCACTCCGCGACGATTCTCGGCGGGGTCGTCCACGTGCTGTCGCGTCGCCGCGGCCGCGACCCCGCGACCCGCGTGCTCGCGGTTGTCGTCTGCGCCGGCGTGCTCTGGGAACTCGCGGAGTACGCCATCCACCGCGGGGCCGACGCGCTCGGTATCGACCCCGTGCTCGTCTCCTACGGCCGAACCGATACCGCGCTCGACCTCCTGTTTAACCTCGTCGGCGCGGCGCTCGTCGTCCTGTTCGGTGACCGCGTCCTGACGAATCTCGTCCCGCCGAGAGAGGAATAAGCGATCCGCCCGTCAACTCATGTTTGCCATCGAGCCTGTCGAGTACGGTCAGCTTGGCGGACTGTCAAATACCCTGTGACGAGTTACCGACGAGCACCCGAACGCTCAGATATCGCCATCTACGGTGAGTCCCCCGAATCTGCCGACGCCCGTCGGTCCTTCCCCGTCGCGTACGTCAGGCGCTCTGGGAGTGTTCCGCGGACTCGCTTTCGCTCCCGTTCTCGCGGGTCGGTCGCTCGTCCATGTTGTGCGTACGGACCGCGGTCCGGAGACCGACCTCAGCGACGTTGCCGACGTGTTCGGCCGTCCGTTCGAGCGCGTGGAGCGCGTGGGCGAGTCGGTAGTCAACGTCGACGTCCGGCTCCGCCTCCTCGAACAGCCGTCGCTCGACCTTTCCGACGCCCTCGCGGACCCGGTCTCGGACGGTCAGCGCTTCCCGTGCCGCGTCGGGGTCGTCGCCGTCGAGCGCGACTTGCACCGCGTCGTCGAGCGCCTCGGGGACGACCTCGACGAGTTCGGACACCTCGTCGGCGACCGCGGGGGGCAGCGGGTCAGGGACCGCCGACGCGACGGCGGCGATTCGCTCGGCCTGGTCGGCCACGCGCTCTAACTCGCGGGCCGCGGTGTGGAGGCGGAACAGCTCCGGGCGCGTCTCGCCGAGGGCGTCCACCTCGTCGAGGCGGTCGAGCCCGCGGGTGAAGTGCCGGTCGACCATCGCAAAGAGGCGGTCGGCGCGGTCGTCGCGCTCCGCGAACCCGTCGAGGGGGGCGGCCCCGGTGAGCGCGGCGGTCGCGTCGCGGTGCATCGAGACGGCGACGAACTGGAGTTGTCGGACCGACTGGCGGATGGAGACCTCGTTCGCGTCGAGGACGTTCCGCACCGTGACGGACGTGTCCGACTCCTCCGTGATGGTCACGCCGACGAGGTTGCGGGCGACACGTCTGACGGCCTGTCGCTGCGCGGCGTCGAACGTCCCGTCCGCCTCGACGACGACCTGTTTCGACCCGGCGGCGTAGGCCGCCCGGAGCGTCTGTTCGAGGCCGTCATCGGCGGAATCGTCTCCGCCGTCCCCACCGTCCCCGTCACCGCCGCCGACGGTCACCGTGAACTGCATCGACGCGTCGTCCTCGCACTCGGGTGCCTGTATGACGAGCATCCCGTCGAGGTGCGTGTGGAGGTTGACGACGGTGCCGGCGGTGATGCCCTCGCCGTCCGCCCACTCTCGGGGGAGCGAGACGGTGAACGTCCCGTTGCTGACCTGCTGTATCTTGCGTGTCTCCATTGTGTTGGCGTGTCTGAAATCGTGTTGTCTGCGTGCCAGTTCCGCGGTGACGCCGCCCCCGCCTCGGCGGGTGATTCGACTGACGAAACGCGAGCGTCGCCGCCGACTGTCCGGCTTCGACGGCCGCAGGTCGTCGAGAACCGTCGTCACGTCGGGATGTCGAAGTCGGCGTCGTCAGCGCGGGGACGCTCGGCATGGGTCGGCGTCGGCTCGGGTCGGGGTCGAGTCCGACCGTTACCCGAACTTACCGCTGATGTAGTCCTCGACGCGCTGGCTCTGTGGGTCCTCGAACACCTGGTCGGTGTCGCCGTACTCGACGAGTTCGCCGCCGGTGAGGAAGACGGCGGTCTGGTCCGAGATGCGCGCCGCCTGCTGCATGTTGTGGGTGACGATGACGACCGTGTACTCCTCCGCGAGGTCGTGGACGAGGTCCTCGATTTTCGAGGTCGCGATGGGGTCGAGCGCCGACGCGGGCTCGTCCATGAGGAGCACCTCGGGGTCGGTCGCCAGCGCGCGGGCGATGCAGAGCCGCTGTTGCTGGCCGCCGGAGAGCCCGAGCGCGTTGTCGTCGAGGCGGTCGTTCACTTCGTCCCACAGCGCCGCCTGCCGCAGGGAGCGTTCGACGAGTTCGTCGACCGCGTCGTCGTCGCTCCGGCCGAGCAGGTTGGCGAGCAGACCGGTGTCGAGGTCGCCGTGCTTCCGCGGCCCGTAGGAGATGTTGTCCGCGATGCTCTTCGGGAACGGGTTCGGTGACTGGAACACCATGCCGACGCGCTTGCGCAGTTCCACGAGGTTGACGCCCTCCTGGTAGATTTCCTCGCCTTCGAGCCGGACCGAGCCGTCGATGCGCGCGGCCTTGATGCGGTCGTTCATCCGGTTGAGACACCGCAGGAACGTCGATTTCCCGCAGCCAGAGGGGCCGATGAGCGCCGTGACGCTGTTTTCGGGAATCTCCATGGAGACGCCCTTCAACGCGTGGTCGTCGCCGTAGTAGACGTCGAGGTCGGAGACCGAGAGCTTCGCGTCGCCCTCGAACTCGTGTTCGACCCACTCCTCGCGGGTCCGCTCGCGCGTCTCGCCGCTCGTGACTTCGAGCGGCTGGTCGGTGCCGGGGCTCGCGCTCGCGCCGCCGGCGAGTTCGCTGTCCGTCGTCGTCTGTCCGTCGGTCGTCGTCTGTCCGTCGTCCGCCGTCTGTCTGGTTTCACTCATGGTTACTCGTGCTGAAGTTTACTCCGGAAGTAGTACCGCGTCGCGATGCCGATCGCGTAGAAGCCTAAGACGACCACGAGCAGGATGAGCGCCGTCGCCCACCGGAACTCGTCGATGGCGCTGATGTTCGACGACTCCCCGACGCCCGCGGTGATAAGCGAGTAGAGCTGATACGGCAGCGCCGAGGTCGCCCGCATCAGTTCGGGGTTGGTCACGAACGGCGGCGAAAGCGAGAACTGGAAGCCGCCGACCACGTCGACCGTCTGACTCCCCGGCGGGGCGACGCTCCCCGACATCGTCAGGAGAATCGGCGCGGTCTCGCCGGCGATGCGACCGACCCCGAGGATGATACCCGTGACGATGCCCGGGAGCGCCGCCGGGAGGACGATGCTCCGAACGGTCTGCCACTTCGTGACGCCGAGGGCCGCGCTCGCGTCGCGGTACTCGTCGGGGACCGCCAGCATCGACTCCCGGCTCGTGATGACGACGAGCGGGAGGAGCATGAAGCCGAGCGTGAGCATCCCCGCCAGCAGCGACTTCCGGTTGCCGAGCCGCGGGACGAGGAACGCCAGTCCGAACAGCCCGAAGACGATGCTGGGCGTGCTCCACAGACCGTTGGTCGCGATTTCGACGACCTGCGTGAAGCGCCCGCGGTCGGCGTACTCGGTGATGAAGACGGCCGCGCCGACGCCCAGCGGGACGGCGAACAGCACCGCCCCGACGACGAGCCAAATCGTGCCCGCGATGGCCGGAAGGACCCCGTTCACGTCGTTGAGGAGTGCGACGCCGTTCATCACGAACGGCCACGAGACGGGCAGCGAGAACGTCACGCCGACGAGCGTCACTTCGGGGCCCGCACCCGCGCCGAGCGCGAGGCCCTTGAACAGCCCCGGCAGGCCCTTCAGGACGGTGAACGCGACGAGGAGGAACAGCAGCGCGATGATGGAGATGGCGTTCAGGTAGACGAGGACGTACGCGCCGACGTGGCGGCCGCGCGCGCCGAACCCGCCGTAGGCCTTCGCGGCGGCCCAGCCGACGAGCAGGGAACAGAACGCCGTCAGGACCGGAATCGTGAACTCGGCGTTGAACGACGCCTGCTGTTCCCACCCGAGGTCCCAGACCCACGACGGGCCGATGACGCCGGTGAGGAAGACGACGCCGGCGAACGCGGCGAGCGCGCCGGCGGGGAGCGTCGAACCGATGTCCTCGCGGGGGAGTGCGCTCGCCGCGAACGCGACCCCGCCGCTGAGGAGCGACGCGACGACCCACCCGGCCGTCCCGAGGCCGAGCGTCTGCGAGGCGACCAGTCCGCCGACGACGAACCAGATGAGCGCGAACGTCACCGAGGCGACCAGCCCGGCGGTCGGTCTGGGGTTCGTGGCGACGTAGCCGAGTCGGGAGCCGACGCCGAAGCCGACGACGGCGAGTCCGAGGAGGACCAACAGGCCGCCGAGGAGCGCGACCACCGGCACGCCCGCGACGGGGTCGGTGATGGTCACGAGTTCGAACGCCGACGCGAGCGAGAGGGCGAACAGCACCGCCGCCAGTCCCACCGCGCCGGCGGCGACCGCCTCGGTCTCGGAGGTGTCCTCGCTGACGAGCGCGGTGTCGGTCGCACTCGCCATCAGTCGGCACCTCCGAGCTTCCGGCGCATGCGCGCCTCGATGTACTGCGAGCCGATGCTGAGGAACAGCACCGTGACGAACAGGATGACGCCCGCGACGAACAGCGCCGAGAGCTGGAGGCCGTCGGCGTCGCCGTAGTTCGCCGCGATGAGCGACGTGAGCGTGTCGTTACCGTAGAAGACGTTGTACAGCGGCTTCGTGAGCTCCGGACTGCCGCGGAGCATCACGGTCGCCGCCATCGTCTCGCCGATGGCGCGGCCCACGCCGAGGAGGACCGCGGCCGAGACGCCCGAGAACGCCGCCGGCAGCGTGATGGAGGTCATCGTCTGCCAGTCGGTCGTGCCGAGGGCGAGCGACCCGCTTTTCATCGACTCGGGGACGCTGTTGAGCGCGTCCTCCGCGACCGAGACGACCGTCGGCAGCGCCATCAGCCCGACGACGATACCGACGAAGAGGTAGGTTCCCTGTCCGACGATGTCGAACTGGTCGGCCGCCCACGGGCTGAGGATGGTAAAGCCGATGAAGCCGTAGACGATGGATGGGATACCCGCCAGAATCTCGACGCCCGGCTTGACGACCTCGCGGACGGTCCGCGGCGCGATTTCGCTGAGGAAGAGCGCCGCGGCCACGCCCAGCGGCGCGGCGACGGCCGTCGCGATGATGGTGACGAGCACCGTCCCGTGAATCATCGGGACGAGCGAGTACCGAATCGGCGGCGTCACCGGACTCCAGCGCGTCTCGATGAAGAGCCGCAGGCCCGGAATCGGCACGCCGAAGACGTTCACGGTCGCGTACTGCACGGTCGGCCACGCCTCCGCGAAGATGAAGACGAGGATGAGCCCGAGGACGAGGATGGTCGAGACCGTCGTCGTCAGCGTGAGCACGCGCGCTGTCAATTCTTGGTGTCTGAGCCAGCCGTACCCCGTCGCGACGAGGAACACCGCGAACGGGACGGCCGTCAGCGACGAGACGGCCAGAAAGCCCGCGAACGCCGCGAGGAGCGACACCGCCGCGACCGTGACCGTGACGAGCGCGTCCGGCGGCGTCTCGTCAACGAAGTCGCGACCGCGCCGGAGCCCTCGCCGAGCCGCCGCTCGGAGGCCGGCACCGTCGGAGTTTGGAAGTACGTTCATGATTGGAGCGTCGATGAATGGAAAGAACGAGGTTCAGGAACCGCTACCGCGTCCGAGCCGCGTTACGCTTGGCTCGGAAGCTTGTCTTTCTCGGCCTGAAGGTCCTTGTCAGGCAGTGGGATGTAGTTGTTGTCCTCGACGAACAGCTTCTGACCGAACGTGGTCAGGAACATGTTCATGAACGCGGCTTCGCGCATGTCCGTCCCGCTCGGGGTGTCCTCCGTGACGGTCGTGTACTGGTGGAGGTCGCGGTTCAGCGGGTAGTCGCTGTCGAAGATGGTGTGCTCCGCGCTCTTGTCCGGCGCGTAGAGCGTGCCCTCGAATTCGATGCCGATGGGCTGGACCTCCGGGCCGGTGAACGCGAGGGCCATGTACGCGATGGCACCGTCGTTCTGCTGGACGACGGTCGCGACCTGCTGGTTCTGGCCCTTCCGGGTGTCGACGCCCTCCATCGAGGCGTCGGCGCTGCCGAGCATGTTGAGGCGGAAGGAGGTGTCCGTCCCGGAGCCTTCCGCGCGGCCGACCACGTAGATTTCCTGGTCGTGGCCGCCGACTTCGCTCCAGTTGGTGATTTCGTCCTGGTAGATTTGGCGGACTTCTTCGCCGGTGAGTTCCGTCACGCCCGCGTCGTAGACGTCCTTCGAGACGACGACGGGCTGACCGTCGCGGCCGAGGACGTGGTCCACGTAGTTCTCCTCTGCTTCGGACTCGCTGATGCCGAGTTCCGCCGTGATCGGACCCGACGAGTTACCGATGTCGACGAGACCGTCGCGGACGGACTTACAGCCCGTCCCGGAGTGGCTCAGGCCGATGGACGTTGCGAACGCCGGGTTCGCCTGCGTCTCGGTCGGCTCGAAGCCGTAGAGGGACGCGAAGTAGTCGGCCAGACGCATGTCCGGTGCGCCGAGTTCGTCCCAGCCGGGGACGGTAGATTCGTCGTTCGAACCCCAGTACTCGCCGTCGCTCGGCGGCGCGTTGGAGTTCCAGTAGGAGCTTCCCTTGTTCGCGATGGGGTACACCGTCGAGGAGCCCTCGGCGGTGAGCATCTGCGGCGCGCTCGATTCGCTCGATTCGCTCGTCTCCTCGGGAGTCGAGGTCGTGGTCTCGGGAGCGTCCGTCTCCGCTTCTTCGGTCGCCGGCGCGTCGGTCTCGGAACTCGACTGCCCCGAACAACCGGCGAGCCCCGCGACGCCCGCCGCGCTCGAAGCGACGAGGAACTGCCGACGTGATACGCTGCCTGCCAACTTCTTGGAATCTTGCGCCATCACGTGGTCAGACCCGGTTTTAAATAAAATGCGTTTATAATACCACTTTAGTTCTATCAGAGTTACACGTAACACTAAGAGACGAAATAGTTCGATATTAGCGCACACATCAGTACGGAGAACTATATACACGAACGTAATCGAGACGACAGAAAATATAACGGGTGCCGAGGTACGTACGCACGATGGCCCAGCAGGACCGAAACATGGACTCCGAACGTATCGTCGGTCTGTCTAAATCTGACGCGGCCGACCGCGTCGTGGACGCGGACGAGTCCCGGGACCCCGACACCGTTCGGGCGGTACTCAGTCACGTGACCGAAGACGGCGCGGTGACGGCCGACGGCGTCGATTCGGCGGTCACGGACACGTCGATGATTCTGTCGACCGCGGAGACGCGCGTCGAACTCGCGTCTATCGACCTCGACGACGCCCGCGAGGCCGCCGGCGACGACGCGGCCGTCGGTGCCGTCCGGTCCCGTCTCGACGTGTTCGAGGCGAAGGTTACGAACGCGACCGAGCGGGTCGAATCGCTCGGCGAGGAGTTACAGGGACTCTCCGACTGGCGCGACGACCCTCGGTCCGTCTACGACATCGTGCTCGGACTCCGCGAGGTCGCGTCCGAGGCGCAGGCGCTCACCGCGCACGCGGACGACATACAACTTGACGTCGAGGAGTTCGAACGATGGCTCTCGAACCACGACGTTCGCGTGCGCGGACTCGACGGCGATTTGGCGGCCCTCGAACAGTCGCTCGACGGACTCGACGGCCGGGTTGAGGCCGTCGCCGACGCGGAGAGTTCCGAAGACAGCGCCGACGCCGCCGAGGACGCTGGCGACGACCGCGCGACCGAATGGTGCAACGCCGCGCTCCGCGCCCGCGTCTCCGCCCTGTTGGTCGAGGACGTGCGGGCCGAACTCGACGACTTGCGGGAGTTGGCCCCCGAGTCGGACGCGGCGACTGACGGTCTCGACGAGGCCGCCGCCGACCTCGACGAACACGGCGCTCGCGTCGAGCGACTTCGCGAGCGCCTCGACGGACTCGCCCGACCGTCGTGGACCGACGAGTACGGGGCGCGAATCGAGTCGTTCGAGGCGACGCTGGCCGCGTTCGAACCGCCGGTGTCGTGGGGCGCGGTGCAGGCCGAACTCGACGACGCCAGAGTTGGTGCCGAGGCGTGAGTGAGCGCCCGAGAGTGTTTGCACCCATACATATCATATCTACTACGTAAATCGCGTTCAGCGAACGTACATATGTGTTCAGTCCCTCGGTCTAACTGCGAACACCAATGTCAGACTACGAACTTGACCCCCTCCCGTACGAGTACGACGCGCTTGAGCCCCACATCTCCGAGCAGGTGCTGACGTGGCATCACGACACCCACCACCAGGGCTACGTCAACGGCTGGAACGCGGCCGAAGAAACCCTCGCAGAGAACCGCGAAGCAGGCGAGTTCGGCTCGTCCGCCGGCGCGCTCCGCAACGTCACCCACAACGGCTCGGGACACATTCTGCACGACCTGTTCTGGCAGAACATGTCGCCGGAAGGCGGCGACGAGCCCTCGGGC
>Ga0207754_100518_pt1 | contig 14535 bp, 9 predicted proteins | sample A23E1SouthBayCA_FD_187728 | JGI IMG/M metagenome (GOLD analysis project Ga0207754, IMG submission 187728) | Aerobic enrichment media microbial communities from Eden Landing Ponds, California, USA - A23 E1 (SPAdes) | ecosystem: Environmental > Aquatic > Marine > Unclassified | place: Emeryville, CA... | reverse complement strand
ACTTCTGTCGAGTGTGACGCTCTGATGTTCGACAACGAGTCGACGTCGGACACGATGCCGTACATGGAGATTCAGGAGTCCAAGGTCGACGTTGCCCACGAGGCGACTGTCGGCAAGATCGGCGACGAGGACGTCTTTTACCTCCAGTCGCGCGGCTTGGACGACGACGACGCAAAGCAGATGATTGTCGCCGGCTTCATCGAGCCGATTACGGAAGAGCTGCCAATCGAGTACGCCGTCGAACTCAACCGCCTCATTGAACTCGAGATGGAGGGTTCACTTGGATGAGTACGGACAAAACGGTGGAAGCCGGGGAATCCACGGTCCGATACGGCGCGTACGATGGGCGCCTCAGAATGGAGCAAGCAGAAGCGCTTGCGGCGGAATACGCTGACCCCCGGGACATCCACTCATGGATTGACGGCAAACACTTCGTCCTTACCGTTGGCGAACGGAAGCTGATCATTGACCTCCTTAGAGGGAAGTATGACGTCGTTATTGGCGACAAAATAATGGGAAAGTTCACCGAGTGGAACGATGCGGCGAAGAAGTTTGAATCGCTGCTGTCCGAGCGGTCAGACGCCGTACCGTTGGAGTGAACTAAGACTTCATCCGCTGGAGGCGCGATTCGAAAGTCTGTCAAATCGGTCCTGTACAGCGTTCTTTCGATTCTCAGTCGCCGCTGGTCCGTAGTCCCAATTGAGGTTTATACCGTTTACAAGGGCTGTAAGGATGGGATCAGCGTGTCGGCTAGCTTCCGGGAGTTCGGTTGCCGCCAGAATGAAACCCCCGACCTCCTCACCGTCTTGATTGAAGAAGACAGGCGCCAGCCAGCCCTCACTCGAGTTTGTTACAGCCACCAGTATAACTCGTATCTCGACCGTCGAGGGGAATCCGTAGTTATTGGCCGCTGGGGTCACAACCATAGGTTGATGCCGGACACAGAACGGCCGTACGACGTCGTCGTATGGGGAGCAACCGGTGTCGCAGGTGGCCTGTTGGCCGACTATCTCGCTTCCCAGTACACACCGGACGAACTCTCAATCGCGCTGGGCGGACGGGACCCAGACAGACTCGAGGATATCAATGCGACACTAACCGGCCGCTATGACGCCTGGAGTGATCTGCCGGTCGTCGTTGGCGACGCCACGGAAACCGATACTCTCCGCGATATCGCCTGCCAGACGACCGTCGTCTGCACGACGGTTGGGCCATACACTACTTACGGGACACCGCTGGTCGAGGCATGTATCGACGCCGGAACCGACTACTGTGATCTGACCGGCGAGGTGAACTGGGTCCGCGAGGTCGTCGACCGGTACCATGACATGGCTGTCGAGAGCAACACACGGATCGTCCACAGTTGTGGCTTCGACTCCGTGCCTGCCGACCTCGGCACGACACTCGTCCAGTCGTACGCGGCCGAAACCTACGGTACGCCCTGCGATGTCGTTCAGATCTACCTTGAGGACGGCAAGGGAAGCGTCAGCGGCGGAACGCTGGCCAGTTTTGCTGAGTTGTTCGAGGCGGCTTCGAACGATCCCATCGCCCGGCACACGCTGGCGAATCCCTACTCCCTGGCTCCACCAGGCGAACGTAACGGCGTCGACTTGGGCGAGCAAACCAGCCCGCAGCGCGACCGACTGGGCCCGGGATGGACGGCACCGTCGCCGATGGCTCCGGTCAACGAGCGAATCGTCCGGCGGAGCAACGCCTTGCTAAACTACCCCTGGGGACAGGAGTTCCGATGTACTGAAGTCGTTCCGACCGGTTCGGGCCCCCGCGGCGCGGCCAAGGCCACCCTCATCGCCGCTAGCCTTGCCGGGTTCAAGACCGCAATGGGTGTCGACATACTACGGAACGGCATCCGGGAGTACGTCTTCCCGGACCCCGGCGAGGGACCGACACGAACGGCAGCTATGGATGGCAAATTCACTGTTCGCGTTCGCGGGCGTGGGACTGGAACGGACGGCCAGTTCGCTGTTGAAGCCGTCGTAGGTGCCGACATGGACCCCGGCTACGGTGCCACTGCACGTATGCTCGGCGAATCCGGTGTGGCCCTTCTCAGAGACGACACAGATTCTTCGCTTGACGGCGGTGTTCTCACGCCCGCATCGGCCATCGGTGAGCCCCTAGCCGACAGGCTCCGTGCCGTCGGGTTTACCGCCAGCGTGGACGACATCACCGCCGACGGCTTCGACCAAGGCGGGTAGCTATTGGTTTCAATCTATGACTAGGGCAGCCCCAGAGCGACGTGAATCGCCGATAAGTCGTTACGGATGCCTGTCGAGGCTCGGCGTGTGCCGGCATAGTTGCCGCCGTGGCCCCTGATTACCTTCGTATCGACGGAGAAACACGGTACATACTAACCGTACCGTGAATTTATTTTCTCCGAGCCGTATTTTGTGCTATCCCAATTGGCCGGTCGGGACTCCCTCGCATCCATTCGGATGACTAAATAAAACTATGCAAAACGACAATTCTGCTGAGGCTAACACCAGCAGGAGAGAAATCGAAGTGAAGCTAATCGTTGGTAGCGACACCGTTTCCTTGTGGTGGGATAACAGCCATGTAGCTGAGTTTGAGCGAGAGTGGTATGAAAAAACTAAGTCAGACGCGGAAGGCGGAGACAGGATGGTGGAGACTATCGTCTCGCAGGCCGTTGATGAGCATACTGACATAGACAGCGGGGATATTAATTGGGCCCGGTGAGCGGGTTCTACTCACTGTCCGTAGGTTGAGGTTGGTCTGCTGAACCCACCTCTCACCCTCTGGTATCTGTATCTTTCACGGCGGTTCTGATGGAATTCTGATAAGTAGTCGCTGGTCACGGTAAGCGTGTTACCCGTACTAATCGCTAGATAGGTTGGTCGAGAATGTGGCGATAATCACGACCACTGGAGAGGCTACTTTCAAATCCTGAAACCGTTCGAAACCCGGTATCCACACTGCTCACGGATGATACAGAGCAGAATATAACACTGTCTCTCTTGTAGCAATCACCACCATGAATGATGGCGAGTGGCCACCCCTGACGGAAGCGACGATCAGGGAACTGGCCAGATCCAACTCCTATCAGCGGGGACAGTCGTACTACGAGCAGGAAGCAGTCAGTGACGTGGTGCGACGCGGAGACAGAGTCAGGGCTGATGTCGAGGGAAGCCAGTACCAGCCCTACACAATCACAATCGAGTTCGAAGACGCTGGCGTTGATCACACGGACTGTTCCTGTCCCTACGACCACGGTGGAATCTGCAAACACCGGGTTGCTGTACTGTTAACGTGTCTTCGCGACCCCGAGCGTGTGCGTGCCCAGCCTCCGCTATCGGACCTGCTCGCTGATGCGGATCGAGAGACTCTAGAGGAGTTGCTCGTCGAACTCGCTGCGGAGCGGCCAGACGTGGCTGACTGGTTCGAAACGCGTCTCGAAACCAGTGCAGTCGCCGACGAGGCAGCCACTGACGAGTCGGTCTCGGTCAACTTGGAGTCGATTCAGCGGCAGGCCGAGCATACATTGCCAAAGCCGGGCCAGCGCGGTCACAACGACGCCTATGCGGAAGCGCAGCGGATGGCCGGGGAACTGGACGAACTTCTCGAACAGGCACGGCTGGCCATCGAAGCTGATGACGGCGAGACGGCACTCGATGTTCTCGAAGCCATCACAGAGGTCCTCGTGACCAACAGGTGGACCGGGCTGTTGCCACACGATGTCTCGGACCTCTTCGAGACGATCGACGATCTTGGTGAGTTGTTCGTCGAGGCAGTCCTCACAGCCGATCTGCCCGAGGAAGAGCGAGCCGACTGGGAGCAGCAACTGAGAGAGTGGGACGAAGATACGACGTTCGCGCATTTCATGGGTGGTACGGTCCTGGGTGCTGCTGCCGACGCGGTGATAGAGGGGTGGGACGACGACCGTGTCCAGCAGGCACTGGAGGGCGACCTCGACCACGGCGAATTCGGGGAAGACAGCCAGCGTTGGCACGCGCCCGACGTGGTCGATGTCCGCCTGCGTATCCTCGCCCGTCAGGACCGTCACGAAGCGTATCTGAACCTCTCGCGAGCAGCAGGGGCCGACCTCGCCCACGCGGAGATGCTGGTCGAAGTGGGACGTATCGAGAACGCAGTCGAGTACGGGGTCAACCACCTGTTGGACCCCGAATCGCTGCTCTCGCTGGCACAGACCCTCAGAGAGCAGGGCCACACGGATGCGGCCTTCACTGTCGCCGAACACGGGCTGACAGTCGAGGAATATGGAAAAGACACATTGGCAGAATGGCTCCGTGATCGGGCAGCCAGCGCTGGTGAAGACGACCTCGCACTCGAAGCAGCCATCACTGCGTTCGAGACGAGTCCGTCAGTGAGTGCCTTCGAAGCGGTTGAAGAACTCGCGGCCGATGACTGGGAGACGATCAAGACTGACCTGCTGGAGTATCTCCGAACCGAACAGCCCGGCGGCAGGACTGCTGCTCGGGCAGCAGAGGTGTTCATCCGCGAGGGCGAGTACGACGACGCAATCACCCTTGCGAAGCGAAGCAGCCGGACCAGCGTCATCGAACCCGTCGTTGAGGCAGTGATCAAGGAGCGGCCAGACTGGGTGATCAGCACGTGCAAAGCCCAGGCTGAACCGATTGTCGAACAAGGCAAACACGATAGCTACGAGACAGCTGTCCGGTGGCTCAGACGCGCGGGCGAAGCGGCACAGGCGGCCGACGAACTGGATGAGTGGCGCGAATACGTCGAGACGATGCGGGACAAACACTATCAGAAGTACAAGCTGCGGCCGATGCTGGACGACTTGTTAGAGGAGTTCTGAAGTATGAGATGGCCGTTTGACCGATATGGACACGTTCAGATACGCATTAGCATACGTCTTGGGGGGACTCGGTGTCGTCAACTCGAGGTGAGACAGTGAGGTGAGCATGGATGACTGAGATGGGTCTGACGCCCACAGATCGATGGCATCTGCTGGGTAAACACGGGTGTCACTACGTCGGGTCGGCTCGTGGAGATGAGGGAGTTCGACGAACTCGCATTGATACGTCCTGAATTGGGAACCCTTGGCGTGCCAAGTGACGTCGGTGGTCCAGACGCGAGGTAGTGCCGTCACTGCGAAGACACCATTGATGATATGCGATCCAGACGGTACAGCGCTGTCGGAAATATGAAATCACAGGTTCCGTATCGTGATATTCCGTGGCAGGCCGTCGACTGTGCAGGGGACTGCCCACGGTGTGGCAAGGCCGACAGTACAACCCAGTACGACGACTACCTGGACGAAACTGTCTGCCCGGCCTGTGCCTAGAAGTACAACAACGGACCCGACGTTGAGGACCTCCCGAAGACAGATTTGAGACAGGAGAAACCGACCGACGAAGTCGATCCGGTTCGATACACCTACTACACAGGCAATGCCGATCGACCGCTGGACGAGCCGTCGCCGTACACATCGTCTCGGAAAGAATAATCTCACAACCTGAAGAGAAGGACGAAGATCCATACCAGCGTGCACTCTTTCAGATGCTTGGAGTATTCCTGAGCTGGAGGTGAAAATTAAGCGTCAAAATATCCGACGGGGGAATCGCAGTATGGCAAGAGAGCGGTGAGTCTCATCATACTCTGGTTCCAATTGGGTACACGACAGACAGTGGTGAACTAATAGAGGCTGAGAGTCACCACCAGGTCTGTGAGAGTCTGGAACTGGTTGCGCGTGGAGATATGAGCCAGCGACAGGCATCGCAGAAGCTCGGATGCGCCCGAAAGACGATCCGACAGGCAATTCGGGAACGGAGTGAACTGTATCGTCTCTGATCTGAATTTGAGTCAGAATGAAAATCAACCCAGAAACCTGATATCGAGGCGAAGACTCTCCTTTAGAATTATAACACGAGATACAGTATGGTATGGTAATGAGGCCAGTGGATAAATTCGGAAATCGAATCCACCCATCTATTTTCGAAACGCTCTCCACCTACGGTGACCGGCTTTCAAAACTTGGATATGATGAATCTCGAACAAAGCCGAACCTCTTTTATCACAGCCCAACGGGTGGTGTGGCATTCTTCATGGATATGCGAGGGACCTCTGTCATTGACATTACAGAGAATACAAAACCGCTGTTCTATTGGAATATTGAACTTAGTATGCCCAATTGGGCCAAGAGACGGCTACTAAAGGAAGAGCGGGAGCGGTTAGCGGAACACGGCGTACCACTTCGCCTGAGTGGTGCTCGTCTTTTTGATGATCTTGGGCATTCCGATGCCGATGGGGAAGCTACAGTTAGCAATCCGTTTGGACTAGCAGATGGATATTGTAACTCCTGCGGTCGTGATTTCGGTGGCTCAGGACTCTATTGTTCAGAGGAGTGTGAACGAGAGGAGCGTCCGAATAGGTTCTGTACTGCATGTGAAGAGCGGGTTGAGCATGATGATATAATCAGACACCACGTCAGCTACTTTCCCGAAGATATTGTCGTTGTCTGCCGATCTTGCCATAACAAGATACACTTCAGTGACCAATATCCTGAACTCACGCCACCCGAAGAAGAAATCCGTCGGTTCTACGATCAGGAACAGGATGAATCCATAGACCAAGTATCGGATGGGCTCTCGGAAGAAGCTTCGACCACAGAATCGGTCACCAGTGCTGCTTCTGAAGGTTCATTCGAGATAGCCGAGAAATCACGAGATTGGAGAGAGTTCTTTCCGTACTCACCACGGCCAGCACAAGAAGATGGAATCGAAACTGCCCTGCCTGTCTTAGACGAAAGCGGATATCTGATTCTCGAAGGTGCCTGTGGCACAGGCAAGACGCTGATGTCACTGACCGCTGCCGTTGAGCAGATTGTAAGCGGCGAAAAAGAACGGCTCGTTGTACTTACGCCACTCAAGCAGCAACAACAGCAATTCGTCGACGACCTTCGAGCGATCAATCAGAACCTCCAAGAGCACGAGACTCTCAATGGACTCTCGCTAGTCGGAAAAAAAGAAGTCTGCCCGTACTCGCGCGAAGAGACAGCTAATTTCGCACCGAGAAACGTTCAGGGGAGGTGCTCCGACCTCCGTGAGGCGACCCGGGACACGTTTACTGACAAACAACCTGTTGCCACCCAAGCCCGACAGATCGTTGAAGACGCATATGTCGGCGCTGATCAGTCAGATCCAGATTCACAGTATTGGCCAGGTGTCGAAACAGCCGGCAGCTGGTCACGCTTTCCACAGAATGAACTCCCGGAAGTCGATGGTGACAGCGTCTGCCCGTTCTATGCTCAGCACTACGCGTACGATAAACGACCGCCGTTCAGTTTTGCAAGTGCACCAAACCACGTATTCTCTGGTTCCGAGCTTGTTCAGAAGGCCGTCGATGAGGATTACTGCCCCCACTCAGCAATGTATGCTCTCATCAACCGAGCGCAAGTTCTCATTGCGAACTATACGCATTTATTCAACGAAGGCGTCCGAGGACTGCTAGATGACTTCATTGACGACGAGACATTGTTGATCGTCGACGAGGCGCACAATCTTGAAGCCCGAGTACGGACGAATCTCGACCGCAAAAAGGCTTTTTCAACGCTGAAGAAGGCATCTGATGATATCGATGAGCTTCTTGCTCGACCCGCCATTGATGCCTCTGACTCCGACGAAGAGATTGGTGCCGAACTGACTAAGCGAGATCTTGAACGCGGTCAGAAAGGACTACACAGGTTTGTAGCGCGAACAAAAACTGCGATTACCGACTTTCTGGATTCAGAGCACGAGGGGTGGGCGACCGACACTGTTGAACTTCTCACTGAATCTGACGAGGAGCACGACTACTTCGATGAGCCTGAAACCGTTCGGACGGAGCTGGGTCTGGCAGAGTCAGAAGAATTCGCTCTCCAGAGCTTAGCTGGACCAGATGCTGGCGAGTTAGACGACATCACCAGTGCGGTCAACTCTGATGGAACAGCTCCCGACGATTTGTCTCCGCTCGGTGCGCTGGCTGATGTCGCCGACGCGATGGAACGTGCGATTGAGGCACATAGTCATCGACTCGAAGAAACAGCTCGGGAGACGGCCGCTGACCCTTACGATACGACGAGAACCGATATCGACGACGATACCGAGATTCTCTCTACTCCGCTTGGCGCTGCCGCGATTGAACGCTATCAGCAGTGGATCGATGAGGAGGGACACTACACCGACAATCCAGAACTGAGTACGTTAGGTCGCTTCATGCGAGGATGGGACGAGTTCGATACTATCCGTCATATCCGGCTGGCAGAGGTAGAATGGGATTGGAACTTACCGAACATCGATGCTGTCGACGCATGGGACACTGATACTTCTGATGCGTGGCAGTCTCTGTACAGGGCAAAACTCAGTATCATGAACTGTGTCCCTCGAGCTCGTATTCATGAGGAGCTCACTGAATTCGGCGGTGGCATAATCATGAGTGCGACACTCGACCCGATGGATGTTTTTCGGGAGGTCACTGGGTTAGACGATCTTGAAGACGACCGTCCTGTCCGTGAAGCTCGGTACAACGGCTCTGAGTATCCCAAAGAAAACCGCGCAACATTCATCGTAAATTCGGATTGGTTCGTCCAGCGTAGTCGCGGTGAGGCTACGCAAACTGAGTCCGAAATGACCGTCACGAGAAAAGAGTATGCGGAAATCATCCAAGCTGTCTCTCGAACGCACGGGAACATTCTCATCGTTATGCCAAGCTATGATGAAGCAGGGTGGGCTACGGCATACTTACGTGATGCGAATATCGTGACGAAAGATATCCTTCTCGATGAGTCTTCAACAAACAAAGCTACTGAAGAACTGAAACGAGACTTCTTCAAAGGATCGAATAAAGTTCTTGTCACCAGTTCTCATGGCACTCTCATTGAAGGTGTAGATTACGACGGTGATAAGCTCCACACTGTCTTGGTCTGTGGCCTTCCAATACGCGGTGGTCTCCGAACTAGAGCTGTCAAACATGCTTATGACCATGCTTTCGGAGGTAACGGATTCGAATATGCGCAGCTCGTTCCGGCAGTACGACAAGCAAGACAAGCACTCGGGCGAGTGATTCGAACACCTACTGATGTCGGAACTCGAATTCTTGCTGATAGTCGCTACACTGACACTTATAATTCGGATGCGTATTCGTATCTCTCTGAGCAAGAACGAAAGGAGGCGCGGATTATTGGCACGGAATCAGTCTTTGATTCCCTCAATATGTTCTGGCGATCGCATGGATACTGACACTGGAGTACTCTGTGGATTTCTCTATTGAGGAACTACCAGAATTGTTCGAATCTAATAGAACCTTCGTACTGAATATAGATATTGTAGCAGCACTTCTTTCTTCGGTTGGTTTTGTTCTGGATTCGTTCATAAGTAGTAGCGTGTGAAGTCCGTATTATACAATTATTGGCATTTTCTCAGCTAAACTAACCGATAATAGAGGGCGAGGTTGGACCCCTCGTGATCAGGTTATCCATATCAACTAAGTGGTGTGGCCGGTTCGAGATGACATATGACTCTCCGCACCGACGGGAGGGGTGTTTCTCTACCGTCGCTCGACTCGACGTTTTCTGACGACGAAGTGACGATGGTTCTTACTAGATGCGGGCTTCTCGTTGATAGAGCGGAGACGCTCGCTCGACTGTACGCCCACCATCGGGACTGGACGGTTGTCGAAGAGAAGTGGATCGAAGAGCGATTCGATGAGCGCAGCACGCGTGGGAGTTCGAAGGGCATCTACCGCGCTCTCAGTTCGCGGTTCAAGACCGCTGGCAGCGAACTTCCCTCTATTGTCCAGCTCCCCTCTGTACTCGACCGGTGTGAGACGGTGCGTGACAAAGCGCAGGTGTTGTATTTCTATTTGCTGGAAGATGACCCCCTCGTGAAGTACACGGTGCATCGATACGTCGACCGCCTGCAGGAGTCCGGTGTCGACGGGCTAGGATTCGAGCAGGAGACGATAGAGCGCCTCCTGAGCGAGTTCCATTACGAGGACGGGAGCGAGTTTGACTATGCTGAATCGACGACGCGCCGGTGGGGAGAGGGACTCCGATCGGTGCTGCGCGACATCGGTGGTCTCGACACACAACAGACTCTGCAGGGACAGATCCCAAACCTCGGTACGACGCCTCTACTCGTCGCGTCAGGTTACTCGTGGGAGGTTCACGGGGATGACTGGCTCTCCCAGCCAACTGGCTGGCTCTACCTATTCCAGTCGGAGCAGTACTGGGGCTCCTTGGCCGAACGAGTGAGCGACGATCCGAACTGGGAAGCGAGCGGGATTCACGGTGAGCTGAGACTCCAGCCGGTGGACGATGCATACGACTGGGCCGACCCGTGGGAGGGCGAAGTATGACTGACGAGAGCTGGTTCGCTGCCGATGTCGGGACCGATTTCGAGGAGTCCGTCCGCATCGACCGCGAGGATGACGGTCGCGATCACCGACTGGAATCGATCGATACCTACCACGTAACGGAGGAGTCCGAGGAGTTCATATCCGACTTCTTTTCGCGGCTACTCGGTCGGTCCGAGGATATGCGGTCGGGCGCGAACTACTGGCTCTACGGGTACTACGGGAGCGGAAAGAGCCACCTCCTCAGCGTGCTCCGCGGACTTCTTGACAGCGAATGGCTGCGACAGCGAGACGATGTCTGGGAACGGCTACCCGACGGTCGGTCGCTAGAGACGCTCGAGTCCACTTGGTCGTCGATCCACGATGAGTACGAGGTCATCCCGATCTCGGTGAACCTCCTGAAGCATCAGGGCCAGAAGAAACTGAGCTTCAGTGAGATCGTCCTCCGCAGTGCTCACACGTCGGAACGGCTCACCGGTGCCGATGGGGGGCTCTCGTCGCAACTCGACGTCGCATTCTTCGAGGACTGGTACCGGACGACCGACGCGTGGGACGACCGGACCGCCAACACCCATACGGCACTCCGGGGTACGGTTGACAGCCCCGAGAAGTACAACTGGGAGGACGTGCAGCAGTACAACGCTCTCGCGGACGCCGTTCTTCCCACGCTCTTCGAGCAGGAGACCGGCACGGCGGATGGTCTAGACGACCTGATGCCGTCGGATCTCGACCCACAAGCGATGGTCGAGCGTCTCGAACAGTTGCGAAGCGATCGCGAAGAGGAGCTCGGCCGTCCAGTCAAACTCGTACTACTGCTCGACGAGGTCAGCCTCTTCATCGGGACGGACTTCGACCGCCTCACCGAGCTGCAGACCCTCGCGGAGAGCGTCGATGAGACCGGTGACGGTGACATCCAACTGGTGGCGACGGCACAGGCCAAAATCGAGGACGTCCAGCCGCAGTTCGCGGCTCGTGGTGCCGACTTCAGCATCGTCAAGGATCGGTTTCCGCACCGGTTTGGCCTTCCGAGTCGACACGTCGGCGAAATATCGACCCAGCGGTTGCTCAAAAAGACGGTGGACGGGAAGGAGGATACGGAACGCGTCCTCGACCGAACCAGCAACGAGCCCGAGACGTTACTCGTGTACTCGGGCATCGAACAGAACACCGAACCACCGCTCGACGACATTGACCGTGAGCGCCTCGTCGAGTTCTATCCGTTCCTTCCGTATCAGCCACCGCTGTTCCTCGAGATCCTCTCGAACCTCCGGCAGGAAGCACACGACCCGGCGAAGTCGATCTTCTCGGGAACTGCACGGGCGATTCTGGCTCTCGTTCACGGACTCCTCCAAGAGTGGATAGAGACCGGCGAGGAGACCAACGTCATTTCGCTGGTCGACTTCTACGACCTCATCGAACCCGAACTCGATGACATCACGCCACAGGACGTGGGAGTCATCGAGGAGATCGAGGAACAGCACGAAGCAGGCAAACTGGAGGAGATCGACGTGGATGTCGCGAAGGCGGTGTTGCTCCTCCAGCACATTCCGGATACGATTCCGATGTCCGAGCGGAATCTCGCAGTCGCCGTGTTGAGTGACCTCGACGGCCCGACTCAGTTCCAGATGGAGAACCGCGTCGAGGACTCGCTCCACCGGCTTCGAAAGTTCATCCGGCCGACGCACGACGAAACCGGGCCGAAGTACGCGTTCACTCATCCGGAGGAGCGTGAGATCATTGAAGCCTCCGAGGAAAACCTCGACAACCCGGACTGGCAGTCCATAATCGAAGCCGTGGACGGGTATCTCTGGGGGGACATCGTGCGCGACCTCTCACTCCCGACATCGGCTGAGTACCCAGATACCGGCGAGCAGTATCCGGTTCGCTACGAATTCAGTATCGACGGGATCGAACTCGATACGACAGTCGACACTGAGGACGCACTCGATGTCGAGGTCGCCGTCGAAGGGATTTCTCCCGCCGCAGCAGACATCAGCTACGACGGCGACCCGCTCGAATGGACGATTGGACAGGATGGACTCGACGATCTCCGTGATAGCCTCATCGAGTGGTGGTCGCTCAGAGATGCCGTCGGAGACCACACGCTCCCACAGTCCGTCGAGCGTGATCTCTCTGACCGCGCAGCTCGCGTCCAGAGCAAACTCGTCGAGGCGCTCAGGAGCGGGACGTTCGACGTCAAGGATCGCGGCGATCAGATCGGGGGCATGGTTTCGGGAGTCGAGGAGTATCTTGACGTCAACTACCCCGACGACTTCCACCCCGTAATGCTGCAGGTCGGCGACGAGCACTTACAGGAACTCCGAGGACTCTCCGCACAAGATCTGCTCCCTACGTGGGCCCAGCAGATCGATGTCGCGACAGAAGACCCCGAAACACACGAGGGGTCGATCCAGAACAACGTTCGCGCCTTCACCGGCCGACAATTGAAGCAACGCGGCGGGAATCTCGCGATGGCAACGATCCTTGACGGAATCATCGAAAAGAAGCCGATCTACGAGGACGCTCGCCCCGCACTGTGTGCGATTATTTGGGGCCTCTGCCGGAAGGGAGACTTCCTTCCCATTGACGAGACAGGTGACTCCCTCGAACTCGACGATGTGATCGACCTGAACAAACTGACGACGACGCGTCTGAAGATTGCGAAAGGTGACAGTGTAGGAAAGATCCTCCGCGAGGGAGGATTCATGGACTCGACGGAGACCATCCCGGACGGAATCGTCAGGCTCCAGTCCGCGAACGACACGCTCGCGGGTCGGCTCGGTAGTCTCGTGGAAGACGTTAGGCTGGTCGCCGAGAGTGACATCCAAACGCACGACGTTCGCAACCTCCTCGAGTCGTTCGTGGAAGCGCTCGAAGCCGAGCAGCAGAGCGCGATCGACCGACGAGAGGCCGTCAAATCACGTGACACCGACTGGGAGGACGTCGTTGAAGCAACCAACGACGCTCGGGAGTGGTACGACGACGCCGAGGAAGTGTGGAGTTTGCGCCTCCCCGCGCTCACACGAATCGACTCGCAGTTGACTCTCGCCCAGCAGTCGTACGACTGGCTGACCGAAGAGGTCGAATCGGCCAGCCAGACGCTTCGCGAGAGCATCGGCGGTTACGAGGGTGAATGGTGGACACACGATGGCTGGGATCGGTTCAACGACGCTCAAACTACCTCGCCGGCCCTCGACGAGGCGATTGAGACCGCGTGGGACTCGTTCCGAACGGAAACCGAGGTCGATGCGTTCGTCGACGAGTTACAGGAGCATCCGTGGATCCAGCCCGCAAATGAGTTTGAGTCGAACGTTCGGCCGGCCTTCGAGAGCGAATACATCACACCACTCCGTCGCGCCGCATCGTGGTACGAGGACGTCTCGGACGCGGTATCGACGGTGACCGGCGGAACGACCAACACCGAGGCTGATGACTTCATTCGAGCAACGAACACACTGCTCGACAGCGAACCCCTCGCTCTGGTTGCCGGTAGCGACATCGACGAATTACGAGATACGTTCGAGGAGTTACAGGCACTCGTTGGGGATCAGTCTCCCACAGACATCACGGCGATCGGGGTTCTCCCGTCGGATCGCGAATCGCTGGACTCGGAACTGGAACGGCTCGTCGAACGCCATGACCTCAGTATCGAGCGGACTGAGACAGGGGTGATCATCCGATGACGACCAACCGTCCCTTCCACGACTTCACGGAGCGACTCGCACAGTTCGCCGACGGACGACGCGGCATCCGAAACCCGTTCGTAATCGTCCCCGTCCAGCCGAAGTACGAGCACCGGGTTGCCGAACGGCTCACCGAGTGGGCGGCGAACCCGCATTGTACCGAGGAGTTCCCAGATGACGGAACCGTCCAAGTCCTCCGACTGGATGAGCTGTTTGTCGAAACCGATGTCTTCGAACTCGCGGTTGACCTCGGCGAGAACAGCCAACCCGCGACGATCACGGAGACGATGCAAGACCGATTAGCGGAGGAACTCGTCGCGGTTATGGTCGAGAAAATCGATGCACCAGCCCAGCAGCGACACGTCGTTCTCCTCACGCACCTCGGGAGCCTCTACCCGTTCACGCGTGCGTCGGAACTGCTCGACGAACTCGACCGCCGTAACGTCCAGTCTACGATCGGCATTCCGTTCCCCGGAGACATCTATGGTGGCAATCTGAACTTCTT
>Ga0207754_100517_pt1 | contig 14538 bp, 11 predicted proteins | sample A23E1SouthBayCA_FD_187728 | JGI IMG/M metagenome (GOLD analysis project Ga0207754, IMG submission 187728) | Aerobic enrichment media microbial communities from Eden Landing Ponds, California, USA - A23 E1 (SPAdes) | ecosystem: Environmental > Aquatic > Marine > Unclassified | place: Emeryville... | reverse complement strand
GCGCGAGGTGGGTTCTGAGTATATATGTGACATCGTTATCGAGCAACTGGCAGTCTGGCGATTCGCCGCATTGTCTTTCGACGAATCTCCCGAAACCACGCATTATAGCCCCGCTAAACTCGGTGTAGTCTCAACTTCAGTTTCAGCTGAAGTTGAGACTGGCCAACTCAATGCATACGCCATCAGAAGGAGTCTGCTACATCTCCCAGCCGAAGGTCCCTATGAATTTGAAACTTGCTTATAACACGAATCTAACTGTTGACGAAACGATCAAATAAAAACAATCTCCGGCACAAAGATAGAATAAGCATACGGGCAGAAAATGCCTTCGTGGACTGCCCGACGTCATAGCTAGACTGTTCACTCGCGTCGCTGTGTGTGAACGCCTTTCGCCGTCACAGTAACGGAGATCGCTTCGATTGTAAAGGTGATTTCAAAGTCGTCATCCAGCGAATTAACAACTCGTTCCAGTGCTTCCGGATCAACATACTGGTGCAACGGGGTACTGTCCAAGTCCACATCGTGTTCTTCCAGCGCTTCGCAGGGTTCTATTACCATATTTCGATCCGAGGGTGGGCGATACGCTGCGGTCATACTCTTGGATCTCTCCCATTGTTTCCGCCAACTCGTTCATGGCTAGCAGACCAAGCACCGCTGACGCCAGTAATTTCGAAACGAGCACCGCTGGCCTCACTCTCGGTAACCTGGATGCTCCACCCGTGGGCACCGACGATCTGGTCGACAATACTCAAGCCGAACCCGGTCCCTGCGTCCGCCGTCGAATACCCGGCGTCGAAGATCTGACCGCGATCCTCTTCGGGGATTCCAGGTCCATCATCTGCTACATAGAACCCGTCATCCAGTTCGCCGACCGTCACCGTGACATCCGGGGCGCCGTGTTCGACCGCGTTTCGCATCAGGTTCTCGAACACCTGTTTCAGCCGACTCGCATCCCCCTGGATCGAGGTTTCACTATCGATCTCGACGACGAGAGAGGCGCTCGTTGTTTCGACAGTGGCCCAACATTTCTCGACCAGTGCCGCGAGCTCGATGGACTCGAAATCAGTAATCATTTCTCCCTGTCGAGCCAGCGTCAGGAGATCGTCGATCAGCGCCCCCATTCGATCGAGGGCACCCTCGACGTGCGATAGCTCCTCACTCTCACACTCGTCTTTGGCAAGCTGAAGCCGTCCTTCAGCTATATTGAGTGGATTACGAAGATCGTGGGAGACGACGCTTGCAAACTCTTCGAGGCGGTCGTTCTGGCGTTGTAGCTCTTGGGTACGTTCTTTCCGGTCGGTAACGTCTCGCTGCGTGCCAAGATACCGGATGAGATCGCCATCGGCGTCGTACACCGGCGCGACGCTCAGTTCGTTCCAGAACGGGGTTCCGTCCTTCCGGTAGTTGCGGATTTCAACGGTGATCGGCTCTTCGTTGTCGATCGCCTCCCCCAACCGAGCTACAGTGGCAGGATCGGTGTCCTCGCCCTGTAGGAACCGACAGTTCCGTCCAAGCGCCTCGGCCTTTGTATATCCCGTGAGGTCTTCGAACGCCTTGTTGACGTACACCATCGGATTATCCTCTTTGCGCGGATCAGTCAGAGTAAGTGGCGCGTGAGCATTGTCGATCGCCGTCTAGAGGATCTCCAGTTCGCGCTCGGTGGCTCGTTGCTCGGTAACGTCGGCATTGACCGCGACGAACCCGGTGGTCTCCCCGGACTCGTCGGTCACCGGGGCGATCGTCTGATCGATAATATAGTGTTCGCCGTCTTTGCGTTCGTTGATCACCTCGCCATGCCAAACGTCGCCGTCGAGAATGGTCTCCCACAGATCCTCGTAGAACGCTTGTTCGTGTTTTCCAGACCGGAGCATAGCTGGGGTCTCTCCGATCGCTTCCTCGGCCGTGTATCCACTTATCTCCTCGAATGCCGGATTGACTCGGTTGATCACACCATCTCGATCCGTACAATAAATCCCGTGACCCGAGGATTCGACGGCGCGCTGAAACTCCCGGAGTCGCTGTTCGCGTTCTTTGCGCTCGGTGACGTCTGTTATGAAGCCAACGACCCGGGCGACTTCGCCGTCGTCAGTACGGATCGGCTTTCCTTGGATGGATACCCAGCGTTGGTAGTCCTCGCTTTCGTTAACTCGATATTCAATTTCAACAGTCTGCCCGTTCCGAAGCCGTTCGACGGCCTTCGCCACATGCCGTCGATTTCGGGGTGAGTTGCATCGAGAAAGGCCAATGGATCGTCGCGGAGTCGGTCTATGGGGATGCCGTAGAGTTCCTCGAAAGCGGAGTTGATGAATATCACGTCGTCCATATCCGCTGTGAAGATCCAGAGTATGTTCGTGGTCTCCTCAGCGAGTTCTATGAGCCAGCGTTCAATCTTGCTGGCGCGTTGTTCCGACCGACGCTGAGCAACGGCGTTGTCGATCCGGTTAGCCAGGAGTTCGTACTGTTCTGTCCCAGTCCCTTTTTGTAGGTAGTCGGTCACCCCTTCGAGATAGCCTTGCTTGTGACTTCTTCGGACCCTTTGCCAGTATACAAAATAAACGGGATATCAGGATGTACCTCGCGCACCTGTTCGAGAAACTCGATACCGTTGAGACCGGGCATATCGTAGTCGGAGACGATGCAATCAATGTCGTTAGTTTCGAGATAGTTGAGCGCTTCTTTGGCATCGAGTTTGCTGTGGATCGACAACAGACCGTGATTCTTTTCGAGCAACGTGGCAGACAGATCTAAGATGCTCTCGTCGTCGTCAACGTGGAGGACGTCGATTCTCCCAGGCGTAGTAATTTGGCTCGTGTTCAGAACGAGGTCGAAATCATTGCTTTGTGCTAGAGGTTGCTGTCGTTGATGAGCTGGTGGTCGTTCTGAACCTTCCATGTCTGTTTGTCACTCCGTAGTCAGTTGCTGTACCGTCTCGCTAGTATAGTCGATACGACTGGTGAGTTCTCGGAAGATTCCGAATGCGACGGGACCATCAGGAAGTGATACCCTTCCGACGCTGATTTCGACCTGGACTTGCTCCCCGTCGCCTGTTATCATATAGATGGGCGCTCCATCGGGGAGATATCGTCTCATTCCTTCCGATTGAACGTGTTCTTGAAACAGTTCATGATATAGCTCAGATTTGTCTGAAGGATGGAGGTCTGATTGGTGGTGGCCGACTATCTCTTGACGCGACCTGTCGAGAGTTGTTTCGGCAGCCGCGTTCGCATTGATAATCTCACCGGTTTCAATGTCTGCGATAAACACTGGATCAGGAGCCGCCTCAAGCAGTGTTTTGTACCGCTGTTTCAGTGCCGTTAGCTCCTGTTTGCGTTCTTCACGTTCAGTGACGTCGCGCAGGACTGAAAGATGTTCGCCGGGCACAATATTTGATTTGGCAGCGTACTCTACGATTCTCTCGGATCCGTCTGGGCGCATGATTCGAACCGTTCCCTGTTGTTCGTCTGCAGTGCGAAACTGTTGCCACTCCTCTTCGAAACCAACGCCCTCGGGTATGAAATCGGCAATCGTGCGTCCGAGTAATTTTCCTTCGGGCACGCCAAACAAGTCGGTTGCGCTGTCGTTCACCTTGATATATCGTCCGTCGTCGTCAGCGATAACCATCGCGTCGACCGCTTCATCGAAGGCCGATTTGTACTTGTCTCGCGACCGCGAGAGTTCTGTCAGCTGTTGTTGTATGCCTAACCCGGACTGTCGAGGAATTGTTATCGTGATTGTTGTTCCGCCTTCGGTAACTTCTGCTGTGAGGGAACCGTCGTGACTGGTGACGATCCAACGGGCCAACGATATCCCCAATCCGGAGCCATGGGCGAGTGGCGTCCTTTCACCCGTCGTAAGGACTTGGCCTTCGTTTTCTGGGAGTCCGGGACCGTCGTCGTCGATTCGAATTTCGGCAGCGTTTGGAGCTCCATCGATAGCAACGGTGACGGTCGGAGTGTCTCCACTGTGTTTGACAGCGTTCTTCACGAGTTCTTCGACAGCGCGGTCGAAATTCTGTAGGACATCCACATGGAGTTTCTCGTCGTGTTCGACGGAGATGGACGCCTCTGGATAGTCCTGTTCGATATCGTGTACAATCCTCTGTATGAACTCCCCTAGCTCCGCTTGGCGCCGTTCAGAACCGGCGGTTACGGTCCGTTGTAGTTCACGGGCTTTCTGACTCATCTCGATGAGATCATCGATATGGTCAAGGATGGTCTGAATGGTTGAGACATTTTCAACCTGCTCGTTGAGAAGTTCTGTGTATCCTCGGATGACAGAGATGTCATTACGGAGGTTGTGTCGGAGGACACGGTTCAACACGGTAGCGAGGTTGGTTTGGTTCGTGAGTTTGGCTTCAACGTGGTCGCGGACGAGTTCACGTTCAAGCAACCCGGCCAGATGTTCGGCAAACCACGTCTCCACATCACTGAATGGGTCGGAGCGGGGCTCCTCAGCGGCAAAACAGACCGTTCCGTATAGGCTTTCGTTGCTGATAAGTGGTATCCCGAGGTACGTACCCTGTTTGCGGGCTTGGGGTTTCGGGTCGTCAGCCCGCCCCAGAGAGGGCGCATCATAAAGCGCGTAGTGAGTCTCTGTTGTGATGGTTTCGCGACAGTGTGTGTTTTGAAGTGGACAACGTAGCCCGACGGGGAACTCTTCGGTGTCGGTTGTGATGGCTACCACCCAATCGCCCATTTCGCTGTCAATCCGGGTGATGTATCCGTACTCCAGACCGAGATACTCTGCGCCAACTTCCAGCACCTCACGGGCTTTTTTATCAAACGGGATTTCCTTCCGTATGATAGAGTACAGTCGCTGTCTGGTTTCTGTCGCTGGAACACTAGTATCTGCCATCTATCGATTACCCACCTCATTCGGATAGAGCCTGACCGTAGGCAGTCGCCATTGGTCGAGAAGGTGGCCTGCTTGTTGTTGCCTAATCAAACCGGCCCACCCCTGTCAAACCGCCGTTCGACGGACATATGACCGTCATCCGCGTGAACAGTCTCAGATGTCCCGCTCAGCGCCCCTACAGTCATTTGAATGTTATCTCTTGGGTCGGCCTGGGTCTTGAACCCAGAAAGTTGGTCGTAGAGGTTACCTGGCAGCTGTGACAGGCTTCGTCTACTTTCTGAAATTTCCAGGCAGTGAATTATTCTGCTTTCTGGTGAGTCAGAGAATTTACTCGTCTCCACCGCCGCTTGCTTACCCACACTCGATACTTCGTCCACCATCGCGACCAGTTCTTTCCTCAGAGGCTTTTTGTAGCCGATGTGTACCTCCGTTGCTGACAACCCGAGCATTGGTGACTGATTTGGGGGGATGATCATACCGTGAGCTCCTCTGGGTCCAGCCATATCAGAAAGCCGTTATCATCCTGTTTCACAACCCCCCGGAACATCGGCGAATTGGCGAGTCCCTCAGCTTCGAGTGTTTCGATCGGAATCTTATCCACAGCAGAGACACTTGAAACCAACCAGCCGAGTGCTCCATCACTGTCGACGAGTTTCTCATCAAGCATGATGATCCGATGCGTTTCTTCACCGCCATCGGTGACGATGTCTTCGGGATTGAGCGACTCTCCTTCGAGCAAGACCAGCGGATTGACAATCGTCGTCGTTTGGCCACGCAGATCCATCACCCCCTCAACGTGGACAGGCGTGTCAGGGATCGTAGTCATATCTCCGCTGTCAATAATCTCGGTTACATACTCAAGCTCGATACAATACGACTGGTCTGCGATGCCGAAAGTGAGTACCTGCGTGCTCTCGTCGGCGTGTTGCTCTGAGTGGTTCTGTATTCCGTTCATCTCTCTTCTGACCCCACATTAGCGGCGATTTGTAGTGGTTCGAGCATATTAATCCGAGAGCGATGCCGATTGGTCGGTATCGACTTTGAATTCGCTTGTCTTTTCTTCAAGCGTTTCAGCACGCGCACTCAGCGCCTGTGCCATTTCAGCCACCTCGTCCATGGCTGTAGACTGTTGATCGATACCTGAGGCGACTTCTTGCATTGAGGCCGTAATCTCTTCAGTCGCCGCAGTAGTGTCTTCGACAACAGAACTGACTTCCTCGGCATTTTCTGCCTGGCTCTCGACTGCGTCACTTGCTTCAGCAACTCCCTGACTGGTTTCTTCGATCCCCGTTTCAATTTGATTAAGTATATCTACCACTGCTTCGACTGCAGCCACTCCGCTGGTGATTTCGTCGTTGACTGTTTCGTATCGTTCAGTAACCGCTGCTGTTTCTTCCCGCGCCTCGTCAATAATCTGTGTAATATTCGCAGTCGATTCTTGAGATTCATTAGCTAAACTTTTTATTTCGTTTGCAACCACCGCAAACCCATCACCAGATTGGTCAGCTCGGGCGGCCTCGATATTCGCGTTAAGTGCCAGAAGGTTCGTTTGTTCTGCAATATCTTCGATCACTTCGGTGATTTCCCCCACATTTTCCATCTGGGATTCTAATGAATCGATGGCTGCTTCAATCTCATTCATCGCTTCGACAGCTTCCTCGATTTGAGCGATTGCATCCGAAACATCAGACACTCCGTCGCCTGCGAGAGAGGCCGCTTCTTCAGACTGTGAGTCGATCTGCTGCAGGGTGGCTGTTATTTCCTCGATCGAAGAAGAGAGTTCGGTCACATTCTCAGAAGCCACCTCCGCTTTCTGTGCCAGATCCTCCGCATCTTCCGTCACTTCAGTGCTAGATGCGCTAATCTGTTCGATGGACGATGTGACCTCCTCGCTTGTCCCGCCGAGTTCCTGGCTGGTCTCCGCTATGTCGTCCGACAGCGACTGTAGTTCGTCAACAAGGTCTTGAATACTGTCGACGGCATAACCGAGTTCACGGTTCATCTCGGTGAACTCGTTGTACACCGTCTGAATTTCGTCGAAGTCCGCATTTGGCTCTGGGACAGTTGGATCGATTGTGAGATCTCCACGGCCTACTCTGCTGATTTTGTCCTGTAGGTCGTCAAGCACTCGTTGCTGATAGTCTTCGAGGGCTTCTTTCCGGTTTTGTTCTTTCACCCTCTCTGATACATCGCGATTCAGTTCAAGGACACCAACGAGTTGATCTTGCCCGTCGTATATCGGAGTTGCCGTCCGTTCACTGACTATCTCAGTACCATTAATTTTGATCGGTTCTTGCACCTGCTGGAACTCCTTCTCAGTCCGGAGCACCTTCGCTGCGAAGTCCGTTGCCTCACTGTCAGCATCATGAAGAGAACTGGGTTCCGTTCCCTCCGCCTCCGCTTCAGTCGTGTCAAATAGGGTTGACGCCTGTTTGTTGATATTCTGTATCAACCCACCCGTTCCAACGAAAATAGCTGGCGTTTCAAGACCATTGAGGATGCTAGAGACAGCTTCGTCTCCATCCGTCGTGGAGAGATTACCTTGCTGTTCGGTTTGGGGTTGCCCGTCTGTGTCTGTAGTCCCTGTTCGCGTGCCAGCCATTCCAATCGATATTGTATTGAGTATTGCTTCGAACATTGGGGTTCACTGGTACTGTGTTTCCACGCTCTTACACAGGATTTTGTGAAGAAGAAGGTACTTCCTCAGATATCTGTGCGATTATCCTCTGGACACTAATATATGAGATTGTATCACTCAACGTTTGAGCTACTGGTGTGCTGAAAAGAAGAGGAGTCAGCCGTCAGCAGCGCCTCAAATACGGTCTTTTCTGCGTTCCGGACGTGTTGGTGGAACGTCGCATTAGAGAGATCCAACAACTCTGCAACTCCCTTGCCGCTGGCACCTCGTGGTGAATCAAAGTATCCACACCGGTAGGCTGTATCGATGACTTCGCGCTGGCGGTCGGTGAGATTTTCAATGATTTTGGGCGAAGATATACTTGAGTCGGTCGCAGGACTTGCTTCTCGTTTGGCTAGCAACTGTACATTTTCGTAGTGAGACGTAACTCGCGCCATCGCCTCCCGAGCATCGACTGTTTGTGGAACTTCCACCGTGACCTGACACTGAGAGTCGTCCGCTACCAGTTGTTTCAATTTGAGCTCCTGTTCGGACAACACTGATGGAATAGACGGTTTGGTAAGATATGTTTTCAGTAGATCGTTTTCGGTCCTTTTGATGAGGTGGCTACGTCTGACCTCATCTTGTTTTTTCACCGCTTCTCGGACCTGTTCCGCGGATCCATCAGTAACTTTGATGAAAACAAGCGTGGATTGATCAGACTGCGGAACGATCCCATCTAGTTCGATAGTCGAATTGACTCTGTCGGTGAGCCGGCCAAAGAAACAGGTCGGATCCTGAATTTCGAGATCTAACTCTATTGTCTGCTGCGTATACATTGCTTGTTTCCGTTCTATCGACACAACTGCGTGTGCAATCAGGTCACCTAGTTCACCAAGCACCGACTGCAGCCCCTCCGGGAAACCCGATGAAGTTTTTGTATACACGCTGAGTACCCCATAGAGCGTCTCCTGAGAGACGAGTGGAATACTTTGCACCGATTTGAACCCTTGCTCGAGAGCCATGCTCCGCCACTCGTCGCGATGGATGTTTTCAGGGACATTCGAACTACTACACACCCCGCGGGAGCGTGCGGCCTGTACAGATGGTTCAGACCCGCCTCCCTCTTCTAATCCAAGAGCAATGTTGTCAAGATAGCTTTCGTTGTCACCGGCCTGACCGTGGGCAGACAACTGTTGTTCGCTGAAATCTACGCGACCGACCCAAGCGAAGTCCACCAGTTCGGAACTGAGGAGGCAATCACAAACCGTCTGTTCAAGTTCCGTCCGCGATTCGGACTCAACGACTGCGTGGGCAATGTCTCGAATCTGCTTGTTTATCGATTCGATCTGTTGAAGACCACGGCGCTGGTTTCGGATTCGTTCTTCACGTTCGACACTTCCCAGTGCTCCCTTGACTGCGGCTCCTAATGCCTTAACAAGAGAAATCTCTTGATCGGTGAACACCGCGGGCTGGGTGTCACTCACAACAAGGCAACCGTAGTCAGCAACTGGCACTACAACCTCGCTTCGAACCGCCCGCTCTGACTCGTACTCCATTTCGCGTGCCCAGAAGTCATCGATCGCTACGGTCTGGCCAGTGGAAAACGCACGCCACTCAGCACCTACACCCGCTTCAACTACCGGAAGATATTCTGACTGCTGCTCGGATCCCCTCGAGGCAATTGTAGTCGTCGGTTGAAGTGAGGAGTCTTTCTCATAAAAATGATAGAAGCCAACGGCTGAGACATTTAGCAAGTTGTCCAGGGTCTCGACCGCAGTCTGTTCGACGCTCGATATGTTTTCACTGTCAAGCAACTCTCGGGTTGACTTGTTGAGTTCCTTCAAGCGGCGTTCGTGTGTGAGTTGCTCGCTGATATCTCGGAAGATACCGAAGGCAACCGCTCCCTCACCAAGTTCGAGCGTCCGAACGCTGATTTCGACAGGGATTTGTTCACCTGTACTGGTTTCGGCGTGGATCGGAGAGCCATCAGATAGGTACCGCCACCTTCCTTCTTCTTCGATAGCGGTTGTCATGAACGTCTCGTACGACGCATTTCTTTCAGCCGGGTGGAGAGAGAGCCCTGATCGGCCAATAAGATCCGATTTCGTCAGTCCGAACAACTCTTCGGCTGCTTGATTCGCTTCGATGATCTCTCTACATTCGGTATCGACAGCGACAATCGGATCCGGGGCCGTCTCCAGTAGTGTCTGGTACTGTTTTTCCGCTCGCTTTCGTGCCTGTTTCCGTTCCTTACGTTCAGTCACGTCGCGGAAGTAGACGGCAATTCCACCATCGTCGTCTGGATACACTTGCGCGTCGAACCACTTGTCGAGCTCCGGATAATACTCGATGAAGGAAGTTGGTTCGCGTGTCTCCATCACCTTGTAGTATTGCTCTTCGAAGGGCGTGCCACGTGCGCCCTCAAACACGTCCCAGATGTGTTCGTCAAGGAGTTCCGTCTTCGGCGTATTCAATAGTTCTGCGCCCTTATCGCTGACAAATACAAACCGGTCTTCTGCGTCTGTCTCGAAGATTCCGTCGGTCACCCGGTCGATTACCTGTTGCTGCTCACGTTCTAGCTGCTCACGTTCGGTAATATCTGTTATGAATCCTTCAATTACCGGGTCGCTCCCCGAGGTTGTTGAGACACGTTTCCCACGTTCCCACATCCACCGCTGGTCGCCGTCACGCGTGATGATTCGGTATGTTGTCTCGAAGGCGTCGTTCTGCTGAACACTTGTCTGTATGGTCTCCCATACCTCGTCGCGATCGTCGGGGTGGATGATGTCCTTACCCCACGACACCTTGCCAGACTCGAAAGCCGATTGGGCATACCCGGTAAGTTCCTCGCATTCCCCTCCCACAGCGTCCATCGGCCATCCCTTCTCGTTCCGGCATCTGTAGGCTATCCCGGGGAGGTTGTCAATAAGCGTCTCGCGCTGCCGTCGCTCTTCTTCGCGTTTAGTTATGTCCCGCACACTCACGATAACACCGCCGACGTCCGGATCGTCGGTAAGATTACGGGCAGAACTCTCGACCCAAACCCATCCACCGTCTTTTGTCTTCGCGCGGTATTCGTATAATTCGATGGTCGCACTTCCAGTAACGGACTCGTGGAAACTTTTCTTAATCCGGTCACGGTCGTCGGGATGGATATAGTTGAATCCCGAATCCCCGAGTCGCTCGTCGGAATCATAGCCGAGGAGTTTAGTGACGCTGGGCGAATCGTATCGGATGATTCCATTCTGATCGACAAGACTGACATGGTCTGGCATGCTTTCGAGATAAATTTCATGCCGTCTAAGCTCTGCTTCCCGCTCTTTTCGTTTGGAGACATCACGGGCAGTAGTGTGCATATATACATTTCCATCAATCTCGATACGCTTGTTATCAAACTCGACATGAACTTTCGATCCGTCGGCGCGCAATAACTGCGTTTCAGTAGTTATTGACTCGCCAGCGAGAATACGGTCGTTGTACTCGCGGTAGGCATCCATATCTGTCTCCTCATGGAGATCCGGAATCCGCATCGACAACAGTTCCTTACGATCGTACCCGGTGAGATCAGTTGCGGCGTCGTTTATGTCGACAAAGGCTGCGTCCGAATCAGAGATGAACACTGCGTCGCGACTTCCATTAAACACAGCTTCTCGCCACTCACGCTGCGTTTTGATCTCTTGTTCGCGTTCCTTGCGTTCGGTGATATCCGTCGCCGTGCCGACCCACTCGACGATCTCGCCGTCCTCTACTATCGGTACTGCCCTCGAATCTACCCACCCGATGGTTCCATCGGCGCGGGTAATGCGGTGTTCTAATTCGAACGGGCTCTGTGTTTCGATCGCTTCCTCAATTGCCTTCCCGACACGCTCTCGGTCATCTTCCGGAATATACTCTTGCCACGTGTTGGGAGGGTCGTCAGCGATGAAATTTTTTCCCGCGAGTTGGTATATTTCCGACCAATCTGGGCTTATTCGATAGACTCCCTCTGTGGTGGCTTCCAGCAACGCTTCAAGCCGTTTTTCACCCTCATCTACCGCGTTCTCGGCATGTTTATTTTCGGTGATATCATGAAAGAGGACGGCAACGGTGTGCTCTGTCGGGTCACCAATCCGGAATGCATTGATTTCGTACCACCGCTCACCGAGATGCTCCGCATATTCTGTGAACTGAATGGGATCACCCGTCTGTGCGACAGCACCGTATTTTTCGATCCAGTAGTCATTGTGGTCTACGTCCAACTCGTGTATCCGTTTGCCCGCTGCATCTCGTAAGCCTGTGAGTTCATCGAACGGGGGATTTGTTTCGAGGAATCTATAGTCGACTGGCTGCTCGTCAGCGTCGAACAACACTTCGATAATACAGAGTCCTTCGTTGGTCGAATCGAACAGTTTCTGGTACGTTTCCTCGGTATTCCGTTCGTTCTCGCCGTCTCCCTCCACTGGTCGCCACCAGATACGACCGCGGGCACCGACTTTCTTTGTCTCCAGCACGCCATCTTCGACCAGCGTCTCAAGTCTGTTGTAGATTGTTCGGTCGGTACACTCGAACCTTGTGGCGACCTCAGTCGTCGTAAACGGTGTTCCGGGCGGCCCAAGCGCCTCGAACACCTCCTGAACCTCTGTGAGGGATGGAGCTGAACTCATACATTGTGCTGTTCGTGAAGACACATAGTATTTCCTTTAACGGAAAAGAAATTACATGTCGCAGTATGTGTCCCACTGTACTGGCCACGCAGATGCGTTCTTGAGGATTATGGTACCAGTGTGTTGTAGTGTCGCGGACTCTTGACTCTCATCAGACTGTTTTTCGACGGCTCGCACAACAAAAATACGCTCAGTGGCCGGCGTATGAGTCGACACCGCCGTACGACCGAACGTCGCTTGCTGGACTGGAATCTGATATCCGGACAGTGTCGGAGATGTGGTTCGACCACGAGAGCCACGACTCGGTCGAGGAGTTCGTCTGTGCACTCCCGCTAGCCTACTTCCGATTCAGCACCCATGATCAGTATGAGGGGTCGACACGGTATCAGATGGACACGCTCTTTCGGGTGTTCGTGCTGAAAGAATGCCACGGGTGGGAGCACGAAACCGCACTCGTCAGTTACCTCGGGACCCGTCCTGAGCTCCGCGAGAAACTGGGGTTCGAGACGATCCCGGACCAATCGACACTGTGGCGAAGTTGGCACCAGAGATTCACCGCTGACCTCAGGGAGACAGTCGAAACGGCGGCTCGAACTATCCTCATCAAAGCCCAGGATGCGGGTGTTGAGGTTCCGCGTGAACCGACACAAAAGCCCCGATACCACGGGAACGAGTCTGATGAGTCAGACCCTGACGATCAAACTACGTTGGAGCAGGCAGAGAAGATCACCGATCACGTCAGCCGTATCGTTTTCCCGGCGTTTTCGCTGGATCGTGGGGACGGTTGTGAGATTCACGAGAACGCCTACTGGGACTTACAGACGTATCTCGGACTTCGTGAGCGCCTCGCGGCCAACGAGGGCGCTCGTAGCTTCACCTACGAGTCGACTCGTGAGCGGACACCGTTAGGGCACGCCCATCGCGAGCAGATTCGCGATCTCTCGGTATCAGAGATTCGCGAGATGTACCGACAGGCCGTCAACAGGCTCCTGAGCGAAGTCGCGGAGACGGAGCAGTTCTTTCGAGCGGGCATCGTCGCCATCGATATCACCGAAGCTGACCCCTTCACCGGTGATAGAACGGGCCACGAAGACGAAATCATCGGGACGAAGGAGAAGACCGACGAGTACGCCTACCAATGGGCGACAGTCCAGTTGGTCGGCAACGCTATCCCACTCGTGCTTGATGCCCGCCCGGTACGGAAAGGCGAGTCACGCAAGGAGATCGTCGGGGATTTGCTGGATTCGGCTGAAGAGCTCGTTCACGTCGATAACGTCCTGATGGACCGGGAGTTCGATAGTCAACACGTTCTGGAGATGGTCAGCCGACGTGGGCTCTCCTACGTCGTGCCGAAGCGGATGCAGACGAGCGAGAAAGCCCAGGCGAAGCGATTGCTCCAGCGTGACCAGGACCGATACGAGACCGACCGAAAGCTCCACCTCGGGAAGAACGAATGGCACGAAACGACGCTGATCTACCGCCGGAAAGAAGATTCCGAGCACGACGATCACCGGCAGTATTCGGTGTTCATGACGAATTGTGGGAGTGGGCACCTCACTGAGTACGGCTATCGCTGGGAGATCGAGAGCGGCTACAGGTCGATAAAGCGGTTCATGGCTGCAACGACATCCAAGGATTTCGGGTTACGATTCTTCTACTTCGCCTTTGCGTGTCTCCTCTACTCGATCTGGCGAGCGGTCGATCTGCTCGTACAGGTCGAGTTGACCGGCGAGTATGAGCACTCACCGCTGATTACAGCGGAAAACACGCTGACGCTGTTGAAGAAGGAAACTGGGATCGGGTAGAGAGACACTCAGTCATGGTTAGCGCGCCGTCTGAGTGGCTACGCTGCTGGAAGCCTCAAAAATTTGCCATATAGTTGGGTGTGTGACAAGAATGCCGCTTCGAGAGCCATCTGAGGTAGTTTCCACAGATCGAACCGGTCAAATTCACGCATCACAGACCCGCTAACACCGATGTAGTCTCAACTTCCACAGTTTCAGAATTCCGTATAGCAATATATCCTTTATCAACACCGACAGAGCCAATAATTGCACTATAGAGTGTCTGAAACGCCGACATTCTGGTTTTGTAGATAGGTTTGTATTAACGTAATAAGCACCACCAGTTTTACCCGGACCGCCGCTGTACGGGAAGCATGGATCGGCTTCCGCCTGCATACGACGCTACTCCCGGGGGTGACGCCCTCGAAACAGCCATCGAGAAACGACTCGTCGATATCGACTCCGGGCGCTACCGAACAAACGTCGCGAGCGTGCTTCGGAAGTTCGCAGCTTGGTCCCGGGACCAGCACGGTATCTCCAGTCCCGAGGATATCGACGACGACCTTTGTCGGCAGTACGCTCGTGACCTAGCCCGGGCCGACGACAGAGACGATATTTCACCAGAAACCGCCCGCCG
>Ga0207754_100513_pt1 | contig 14613 bp, 14 predicted proteins | sample A23E1SouthBayCA_FD_187728 | JGI IMG/M metagenome (GOLD analysis project Ga0207754, IMG submission 187728) | Aerobic enrichment media microbial communities from Eden Landing Ponds, California, USA - A23 E1 (SPAdes) | ecosystem: Environmental > Aquatic > Marine > Unclassified | place: Emeryville... | reverse complement strand
GAACATTCGACAAAAGGTACTCCCGAGTCTCGCCACGGATGGCGGTGATAGGGATAACGGCTGGTTGGCACAGCCAGCGGTTCACCTGTTCGACCGTAGCGAGGGCAGTTTCGCCCCGCGAGAACAGGTCGTGAACCGCGAACCGTAATATCCCAACTCAGCGGTGCGGTGCCGTGGGATTCCCGCGTCTTCAGGCGCGGGAGGATGTCAATACGCCGAACTTTCGGCGACAGTCGATCGCTTCGATATTTCCGTTCCTGCCTACGCACCTCTCCGACACTCTCAAGCGGCAAGCGTCCCGAGACGATCCTATACTGTGGCCCGGACCGACACTATCGAAGAGACCGACGACCAGCGAACCGGTAGCGAGACCGTGCGCCGGCCGACTGGACTGAGCGTCCGACTGCGTGCGCTCTGGCGCGCGATCGTCATCTCCTGGCAGTTCGTCCCGTTCGCGATCACCCTCCTGCGTGATCGCCGTCGATACCTCCTCTTCGGTCGGTCGCGCGAAGTGACCAGCGCCCAGCAGGCCCGGCGCGCGCGGGCTCTGAAAGCGACGTTCGTCGACCTCGGCCCCGCGTTCGTCAAGATCGGGCAGATGCTCTCGACGCGGCCCGACGCGCTGCCGGCGGCCTACGTCGACGTGCTCGCTGAGCTTCAGGACCAGGTGCCGCCGGCCCCCTGGGCGGAGATCGAGCCGGTGATCGAGCGGGAACTGGGACCGATCGATTCGGTGTTCGAGACGTTCGACACCGAGCCGATCAGCGGCGCGAGCCTCGGACAGGTGTACGTCGGCGAGGTCGACGGGGACCGGGTCGCGGTGAAAGTCCTCCGGCCGAACGTCCGTCGTCGCGTCGAGTCGGACCTCCGAGTCGTGGCGACGCTGACGCCGGTCCTGCGCTGGGCGTCGCCGCCGGGCCAGGCGTTCACGCTCGGGAACCTCGCCGAGGAGTTCACCGTGACCATCCGCGAGGAGATGGACTACGCCCACGAGGCCCGCCGGCTCGACACCGTCCGCCAGAACTTCGCCGCGGTCGACGACGTGTGTATCCCCGACTCGCTGCCAGAGTACTCGACCGACCGCGTCCTCACGATGCGCTACGTCGAGGGGACGAAGATCGACGACGTGGCCGCGATCGACGAGCTGGGGGTCGACCGCGAGCGCATCGTCACGCGCCTGACCGAAATCTACATCAAGATGATCGTCGAGGACGGCGTCTTCCACGCCGACCCCCACCCCGGCAACCTCGCGGTACAGGACGACGGAACCATCGTCTTCTACGACTTCGGGATGACCGGCCGGCTCGGGTCGGACACTCGCGCCCACCTCGTCGACTTCTACGTCGGCATCGCGACCGACGACATCGATCAGGTGATCGACTCGTTCGTCGCCATGGAGGCGCTGGACCCGACGGCCGACCGCCGGATGGTGCGCGAACTGTTCGAGATCGCCTTCGAGCAGTTCCGCGGGGCCGATCTGGACGAGTTCGACGTCGAGGGGATCATCGCCGAGTTCGAGGGCGCGATGTACGAGTTCCCGATGCGGATCCCGCAGGACCTTGCCCACGTCGTCCGCGTGACGACGGTTCTGGACGGCGTGACCCGGACACTCGCCCCCGAGTTCGACTTCATCGAAGTCGTCACGGACTACGTCCTCGAACGGGGGATGGCGAGTAGCGGCGAGGAGATCCGCGAGCGCGTGACCGACCAGTTGCGGGCCAGCGCACGGGCGACCGTCGCAGTCCCGCCCCGGCTCGACGACGCCCTGACGAAGGTCGAACGGGGCGAGCTGGCGCTGTCGACGGTGATCGAGGACGACCGCGGTGCCTTCCGCAGGATGGCACAGCGGCTCGTCTACGGGCTCTGTGTCAGCGTCGGCCTCCTCGCGATCGCCGGACTCTACGCGATGGGGTCGCTGCGAGCCCTCGTCGCCGTGAGCGGGCTGACGGCGGTGTTCGCCCTCGCGCTCGTCTGGTCGTTTCGCGGTCGGCGCGGTCCAGGCCTTGGCGCGTCGCCGCAGTTCACCCGCCAGGAGATTCGCCGCCGTCAGAGCGGCGAGGAGTAGCGCTCACAGCTCGCTGTCGGCGGCTCGCGTCCGCAGTTCGTCCGCTCGCTCCCGGATCGCCGTCAGCTGATCGTCGTCCTTGTCGTCGAGGTGGCTGTAGACGAGCCCCATCCGGTGGTTCGATCGGAGCTGTAACTCGTTGCGGTCCAGAAAATCCCAGTACAGCGCGTTGAACGGACAGGCCCCCTCGTCGGTCGTCTTCGTCTTGTAGTACGGACAGTCGCTGCAGTGGTCGCTCATTTTGTCGACGTAGTTCGCCGAGGCGGCGTAGGGCTTCGTGGCGAACGCACCCGAGCCGTACAGCCCCATCTCGACGACGTTGGGCGTCGTGACCCAGTGGAAGGCGTCGACGTAGGCTGCGTGGAACCAGCGGTTGAGCTGTGCCGGCTCGACACCGAGCAGCAACGAGAAGTTCGACAGCAGCATGAGCCGCTCGATGTGGTGTGCGTAGCCCCGCTTGCGAACGCCGTCGATGGCCGCGTCCAGACAGGCCATGTCCGTCTCGCCCGTCCAGAAGAACTCCGGGAGGTCCTCGGACGCGTCGAGCTGGTTCGCCGTCGCCAGCTCGGGCATCTCCCGACGGTAGACGTGTCGGACGAACTCTCGCCACCCGATCACCTGCCGGACGAACCCCTCGACGCTGTGCAGCGGTGCGTCACCGGTCTCGTAGGCCTCGATCGCGCGCTCGACGACCTCCGCAGGCCCCAGCAGTCCGAGGTTCAGCGAAGTCGACAACAGGCTGTGGGCCATCGCCCACTCGCTCTCGACCATCGCGTCCTGATACGCCCCGAAGTCGGTGAGGCGATCCTCGACGAACGCGTCCAGCGCCCGAACTGCCTGCTGTCGCGTCACCGGCCACCGGAACGGCTCCGGGTCGGCCCAGTCACCGCCGTCGGGCGCTTGCTCGTAGCCACCGTCGAAGTGGTCGCGAACCCACGACTGGACCCGACGCGTCGTCTCGTCGGGCTCGAACGTCGGCACCGCCGGGGGCTCCCAGTCGTCGGGCGGCTTCTCGCGGTTCTGCTCGTCGTAGTTCCATTCGCCGCCGACCGGATCGTCGCCGTCCATCAGGTAGCCGGTTTCCCGGCGCATCGATCGGTAGAACGACTCGTGACGGTACGGCGGGCCGTCCGTCCACTCGTCGAAGGTCGCTGGCGCACAGAGGAACCGATCGTCCGGTACTGTCGTGAGCGTCCCGCCGTGTCGCTCAATCAGCGTCCGCAGCCGCTCGGTGCCGCCGTGACTCGCCGGGGTCATCGTCACGAGATCGTCGTCGGGATGTCGCTCGAAATGGCTCTCGAACCCGTCTTCGAACGTCTCCTCTCGGTGGTAGTCGACGGTCCGGCCCGCCTCGCGCAACGCGTCCCGGAAGTGACGCATCGCACTGAACACGAGCGTCGGCTTGTGCGGGTGGTAGGGCAGCCGACGGAGGAAGCCCCTGGACTCGATCATCACCACGCGGTCGTCCGGCCGGTCGGCGAGTGGACCGAATCGCCGGGACAGCTGGTCGCCAAGCACCAGCACGGTCATTGCGAACCACTCTGTCGCATGTCCCGCTCTTCGCTCACACGAACCATGAACTCCACCCCAACGAACGTTGGTCGTCGCCGCTTCGACGCCGGTAGATTCCCCGACCAGCCGCGTTTCGCTGTCGCGTGTCATCGAACCCCATCCGGCGGGATTCCCCGTGTTCGGCCACCTTATCCGTCTCCTTCCCCAACTCCGCTGTGTCTATGAGTGACTCCCTGAACCGACGAACGCTTCTTCAGAGTACCGGTGCAATCGCCGCAGCAGGTCTCCTCGCTGGCTGTAGTGGAGACGGCGGCGACGCCACCGAGAGCGCGACGGACGACGAGATGACCGAAAGCGCTACAGAAGCGGAGATGACCGAGAGCGCGACCGAGAGCGGCGGTTCGTCGATGGAGGCCAGCGACGAGGTCGCCGAGTACCTCGGCGAAACGTCGAACTTCGACGGGACGGTCGCCGACATGACCGGACAGGACACCGTCACCGTCACGGTCGGTTCGGAGGCAAACGGCGGCGCGTTCGGGTACGATCCCGCAGCAGTCCAGATCTCCTCCGGGACGACAGTCGAGTTCGAGTGGACTGGCAATGGCGGGGCCCACAACGTGAAGTCCGAGGGTGACGGTCCGCTGGACTCCGGTGGATCGGTCAACACCGAGGGCGTCGAGTACGAACACACCTTCGAATCGAGCGGTACTTACCTCTACTACTGTACGCCCCACAAGTCGCTGGGGATGAAGGGCGCGATCGTCGTCGAGTGACGATCGGGCCGACGCAAGCCACGTGACAGTCGCCTCGCCGCCACTGGGTGGCGACACCGCACACTGATCGACGCGTCTCAGATGCGGTCGGTCCCACTACTTCTCGTGACGTACAGCGAGTACGCGATGATCCCGAAGCCGACGAAGGTCAACGCGCTCTCGACGACCAGCGCCACCGACGGATCGGCGATCAACTGATCGGCGATGCCGGCCAGTAGCGAGCCGAGCGTGACGACGCCGAATCCGGCCGCGAGGTACAGCAGTCCGGACGCGCCGGTCCTGTACCCCGCTTTCGCGGCCAAATACGTGATCAACGCACCGAGCGCCAGCGTGCCCGTCTTGAAGGCGATGACGACGAGCGGTATCTCCGTGTTCATAGTTCCTCACTGATCTGTGACCAGAAGCGCGCGAGGCGCTCGTCCGGTGTCTCCTCGTGGTCGACGACGTCGACGTCGAACGATTCGTCGCCGTCGAAGGCCACGAACACGCCCCTGAAGTCCCTGACGAACTGCGTCGTGTGGTGGCCGTCGTCCCGGACCTTCGTTCGCTCGGCGACCAGCGCTGCGTCGCTCAGCGTCTCCAGTTTCCGGTAGGCACTCGTCCGCGAGAGATCACACTCGTCGGCGACCCCCTTGGCCGTCATCGGTTCGTCGAGCGCGGCGACGATCGTCCGGCAGTCGGGATCGGCCAGTGCATCGAACAGGGCCTGTTCGGACGGCACCTCGTCGGTCATGCGTCTCTGTGGGCGCGTGGCCGCCGCGGTCGCGTCCGACCGGACCAGACGGAACAGGACTGTCTGCCAGTCGGGTGGAGGCTTGGGAATGGTAGCGGTCCGAGTCGGACGGCCGGGAACCGCGTGCGGCGTGCCCACCGTAGTATCATCCCCACAATGTAAAGGGAAAAGTCATGCTTTCCAGATTCTGCAAACCGGGGATCCCCTTTAGGGGCGAGCCCCCAGTAGCCTCACTCGCTATGCGACGGTCCCTCTCCAGACGACAGCTCCTCCAGGGCGTATCGTTCGCGTCGATCCCGGCACTCGCCGCCCGTCTCGGCTCCGCTCGGTCCGGTTCACCCGCAACGACGAGCCCGCCGACGACGACAGCGACACCCTCGTCGACCGACGCCCCGGTCGACGACCTCGACGCGTGGCTCGCCGACGCCAACGGCTACGGCGGTCAGTTCCGAAACGTCGGCTACGACGACCTGGTCGAGGTCCTGGTCGGACACCCGATCGAGGGCGACGGCTACACCTTCGACCCGCCCGCGGTCACCGTCACACCCGGTACGACGGTGGTGTGGCGCTGGTTCGACCACGGCGGCCCACACAACGTCGTCGCGGTCGACGGCAGCTTCGATAGCGGCGACGCCACCGACCAGCCAAACGAGACCTACTCCCACCACTTCGAGACGACCGGCGAGTACCCCTACGTCTCCGAACCCCGGCGCGACGACGGGCTGAAAGGCGTGATCCGAGTCCGGAAGGCACCCGAGAGCGGCTATCCCGATCTCGACCACTGGCTCATCTACGTCGACGGCTGGGACGGGACCCTCGCCGACCGCACGGGCTCGGACGCGGTCTCCGTGACCGTCGGCAGCCCCGGCAACGGCGGTAACTTCGCTTTCGATCCGCTCGCACTCAAGTGTTCGACCGGAACCACCGTCGCGTTCGAGTGGACCGGGGACGGTGGCGCACACAACATCGGATTCCAGGGCGACATCGAGAAGTCGGACATCTACAGCGAGAGTGGCCGCCACTTCGAAGTGACCTTCGACGAACCGGGCGTCTACCCGTACGCCTGCTACCCTCACGAGGCGATCGGCCAGCGCGGCGGCATCGTCGTCGAGGAGTAACAGGCCTCGGCTGTCGCACCCGCCGTGACCGCGAGAATCGTTTTCCGGTCGGTCGTGGCGGGATTCGAACCACGGTCGGACGTGCTCGCTTCGCTGCGCGCGACCTCCCTGATTCGAATCCCGTTCCGGTTCGCTCCCTGCGGTCGCTGCACGGGCGTGGCGGGATTCGAACCCGCGATCGAGGGGTTAGGAACCCCTCGCCCTCGTCCACTAGGCCACACGCCCCTATCAGTCGGTGTGTGAGACGGCTCAAAAACGCTGCTGTTCCGTCGTGGAGGGCAGGGGCTGGACGGTAGATGGATGGAGAAGGGATCGGGAACCCTGTCGGGAACGTCGCGGGCGTTACTCGGTGGCTGTCTCGGAGGCGGTCTCCGAAGCGGTGTCGTCGGCAGTCGTCTCGACGAACTCGGAGTCGGGCTCCTCGGTCGCGCCCTGACTCTCGCCTGGCCCGTCGCGGATCTCTTCGAGTTCCTGCTCGACTTCCTCGCGGCCTTTCTGGAACTCGCCCATCGCCTCACCCGTCGAGCGAGCGAGCTTCGGGATCTTGTTTGCACCGAACAGCAGGACCGCGATCAGGAGAATGATCATCATCTCCTGGGTCCCCGGTAAACCGATCTGCAGTAGGGTTGCTACCATTGTAGCAGGACTTAGCGTGAGGTCTAATATAGGCTTTTTGCTCACCCTGATCGACGAACCGTATTACTCGGGAGGTTCTGGAACGCAAGCGACTTGATCTGGTACCCGCTACGGGTCAGTGATGGTCTCTACTGGTGACGAAGCGCCGTCGTTTACGGCACCGCTGGCGAATGGTGACATCGAGTCGTTCACGCTCGCAGACCGCCTCGACGAGGCACCGATCGTCCTCGCTTTCTTCCCCGGTGCGTTCACTGGCGTCTGTACCCACGAGATGAACACGTTCCAGGATCGCCTCGACGACTTCAGCGAGGCCGGTGCGAGCGTGTACGGCGTCAGCATCGACACGCCGTTCTCACAGAACGAGTTCCGCGATAAGCTCGGACTGGAGTTCGACCTGCTCAGCGACTCGAACCGCGAGATCGTCGACGAGTGGGGCCTCTCGATGGACTTCGAGGAACTGGGCGTCGACGGCGTCGCCAAACGCTCTGTCTTCGTCATCGACGGCGACGGCGTCGTCCAGTACGCCTGGGTGAGTGACGATCCCGGCGTCGAGCCGGCGTACGACGAAGTGCTCGACGCCGTCGACGCTATCTGAGGAGCGGGCGACCGGCTCGCTGCGTCCGGTAGGCCGGGGCTACCGAGTGCGTCAGGCTTCGCCGTACACCGGGACCGCAGCGCCGCTGGTGACGGTGGCTCCCTCGGAGCAGAGGAACAGCATCATCGTCGCGATATCGTCCGGATCGACCCACGTCTCGAAGTCGGCGTCGGGCATCATCTCGCGGTTCATCGGCGTGTCGATGACACTCGGCATGACCGCGTTGGCCCGGACGACCCCCTCGTTTTCGGCGGCGATCGTCTCGGTCAGGAGTCGCACGCCGGCCTTGGTCGCGCGGTAGATCCCGTCGCCCGCCCCACCCTCCAGCGAGGAGCGCGCCGAGACCGAGACGACGGCACCCTCACTCTCCCGGAGGTGCGGGAGGGCGTGTTTCGACGCCAGAAACATCGTCTTGAGGTTCACGTCGAACAGGAAGTCGAACGTGTCGGCGTCGGTCTCGTGGATCGGATCGCCGCCGCGCCACGTCCCGGCGATGTTACAGAGGGCGTCGAGACGGCCGTGCTCTTCGACCACGCTGGCCACGATGTCGGCCACGTCGTCCTCGTCGGTGAAATCGCCCTGGTAGTAGTCGATTGCTTCCGTCTCGTCGAGCAGGAAGTCCTCGCTCTCCGGAGCGACGATGTCGGCACCACAGACCGTCGCACCGGCGTCGTCGAACGCACGAGCGACGGCACCACCGAGAGCACCGCCGACGCCGGTCACCAGTACGACGCTGCCGTCGAAGTCAAAGTCGACTGACATAGGAGATAGCTCGGGCCGACAGCGGATAAAACCCAGTCTGGATACCGACGGCGGCGCTCGTTTCGCCGCTGACGCGGGCCGGGACACGAAGCGTCGTCGGTACGAACGGCGAGGCGACGTGTCCGACGACTCGGTGGCGTGTCTGGCACAGCCGACACGTCGCGAATCGCCGGGGGACGCCCCCACAGTTCTATGGGTTCTGACGGCGACGGATCGGCCCTCGACGGGGAGGGCGTTCCGGGAGACGTTCGCGTTTCAGAATCCGCTTATCACCGCTGAAAACTGCGCGCGAATCTATTAATCCGTGAACGCCCAGTATCGAAACGATGAGTTCTGAGACATCATCTCTCCTTCCTGAGTTTATCGGGGACAGTTACGCCCTGCGCCTCGGACTCGCGCTGGCGCTGGCGGTGATCGTCGTCATCGCCGTCGGTGCCGTGGTGAGCGTCCAGGCTTCAGACGAACTGGAGTCCGACGTAGAGTCCGACTTGCGCGCGACCTCGGCGACTCAGGCCGACCAGATCGACGCGTGGCTCGGGTCGGCTCGACAGAGCGTCCGGATGACCTCCGCGCTGCCGGTCTTCGAGTCGGGGTCGACCAGCGAGGTACAGGCGCAGTTGAACACCTTACAGGACAACGACAGGCTCCCGGCCGACGTCGTCGCAGTCCACTACGTCGACACGACGACGATGGAGATCGAGGCCAGCTCGAACGAGGACTTCGTCGGCGTCGACGCCAGCGAGCAGGGAGCGCCGTTCGCGACCGACCCCCCGAACTTCGAGGGGCCGGACGACACGCACGTGACCTCCCCGTTCCAGGTCTCGGTCGTCGACCATCCGATCATCGCCATCCTCTCGCCGGTCGAGGGCGACAGCGATCACGCGATCGTCTTCATGACCGATCTGAAGGAGCGGACGGAGGCGTTCTCCGACCAGCGTGAGGGGTCCTACACCGCCGTCGTCAACGACGAGGGTCAGTACATCGCCCACCCCAACAGTAGCAAGATCAACACGCCACACGACGGCAACATGACGATGCCGGCGTCGGGCGAATCCGGTTTCATGGCGATGGGCGACACGCTGATGGGCATGACGACGCTCGAAACGGCCGACTGGACGGTGATGGTCCACTCGGACCGGAGCGAGGCCTACGCGCTGAGCTCCCAGATCAACTCCGACCTGATCGGGATCGTGCTGTTCGCGGTGATCAACCTCGGACTCGTCGGCGTCACGATCGGGAGCGGCACGATCGTCTCGCTTCGCCGACTCTCGAACAGGGCCGAGGAGATGGGTGCCGGCGATCTCGACGTGGACCTGACCACCGCCCGGACCGACGAGATCGGCTCGCTGTACCAGTCGCTCGACGACATGCGGACGAACCTCCGAGAGACGATCTCAGACGCCGAGGAGGCACGGAAAGAAGCCGAGCAAGCCAAGAGTGACGCCGAGCAGGCCCGCGAGGACGCCGAGGAAGAGCAGGCCGAGATGGAGGCGCTGACGGGCCACCTCGAACTGAAGGCCACCGAGTACAGCGACGCACTGTCCTCGGCGGCCGACGGCGACCTCACCGTCCGCGTCGACACCGAGAGCATGAACGACGCGATGAGCGAGGTCGGCGAGGAGATCAACGCGATGTTGGCGGACCTCTCGACGACCATCGCCGAGATGAAGTCCTTCGCGAGCAACGTGTTGCAGGCGAGCGACGACGTGGGGACGAACGCCCAGCGGGTCGACCGGGCCAGCCAGCAGGTCAGCGAGTCGATCCAGGAGATCTTCGACGGCACGAACGAACAGAGCGAGCGGCTCCAGAACGCGGCCTCGGAGATGGAGAACCTCTCTGCGGCCTCCGAGGAGATGGCGGCGTCGGCCCAGCAGGTGGCCGACACGTCACAGTCGGCCGCCGAGGTCGGCGAAGACGGCCGTAGAGCGGCCCAGGAGGCAATCGAGGAGATGAACAGCATCGAGGCCGAGACCGAGGAGACCGTCGCCGAGATCAACGCACTCGACGAGGACCTCGACGAGATCGGCGAGATCGTCTCGGTCATCACCCAGATCGTCGAGCAGACCAACATGCTCGCGCTCAACGCCTCGATCGAGGCGGCCCACGCCGACGCGGAGGGCGCGGGCTTCGCCGTCGTCGCCGACGAGATCAAGGGCCTCGCGGAAGAGACCAAAGAGGCCGCGGGGGACATCGAGGAACGCATCGAGCGCATCCAGTCACAGGCCGGCGACACCGTCGAGACGATGGAGTCGACCAGCCAGCGGATCACCGACGGCGTCGAGACCGTCGAAGAGGCCGTCAACGCCCTGGAAACCATCGTCGAGTACACCGAGGAGGTCGACGCCGGTATCCAGGAGATCGACCGGGCGACCGAAGAGCAAGCAGAGACGGCGACGGAACTGCTGGAGATGATCGACAAGCTGACCGAGATCAGCCAGGAGACCGCGACGGAGGCGGACACGGTCGCCGGTGCGGCCGAGGACCAGGCACACTCCATCGGCGAGGTGTCTGACTCCGCGACGGAACTCAGACAGCGTGCAGACGAACTCGAACAGGCGCTCGACCGGTTCTCGGTGCAGTCTGCCGAGAGTCCCGGCCAGCAGACGACTGCGGCCACTGACGACGACTAACGATGATAGAACTCTGGTTCACACTCGGTACGATCGGTATGCTCGCTGGGACGGCGATCCTCGCCTACGGCTTCAGGCTCGTCCCGGCCGAGAGACGCACGCGGTACGCGGTGCTGGTCTCGATTCCCGGCATCGCGATCTTCGCCTACGCGATCATGGCACTCGGCATCGGCGGCTTCGACACGGGAGATCACATCGTCTGGATTCCCCGCTACGTCGACTGGCTGCTGACGACGCCCCTGAACGTCCTGTTCCTGGGGTTGTTCGCGGGTGCCGACCGCGAGACGATCGGGAAACTCGTCGGCCTGCAGGTCCTGACGATCGTCTTCGGGTTCGCGGGCGCGCTGTCGAGTGGCCTACTCGCCTGGGGCTTGTTCGCCCTGGGCGCGGTCGCCTTCGCTGGCGTCGGCTACCTGCTGTACGGCTCGGTCTCGGAGGCCGCCGTCGACACGCTCTCGGAGGTCGGATTCGGGGTCTACGAGACGCTCCGTAACTTCGTCGTCGTGCTCTGGGGCGTCTATCCGGTCATCTGGATCGTCGGACAGTCCGGACTCGGGCTGATGGACCTCGAAACGACGGCGCTGGTCGTCGCCTACCTCGACGTGGTGACGAAGGTCGGCTTCGGCCTGCTCGCGCTCAGTGGCGAGGCGATCGTCGAAGAACTCGGGACACAGGTGTTCGAAGACGAGGACGCGGCGCTGGCTCCGGACCACGACGCACAGCCGTCTGACTGAGACGCTCGGTCACACCGCTGTGCAAACGCCACCACAGCGGTCAGATGGGTCCCCGCCCGCGGCGACGACCGACTGTCAGTACCACTGGCAGCGCTACCGTCGAGCGTCGACAAAAAGTATCGCGAAAACGCGTCCCGAGTGTGAGGCGACACGGTCCCGTCTCGTACTGCCGGCCGTTCTCGTGGCCAGCGATCCGTCTCAGTGGATCCCCATCGCTTCGATCTGTTCCTGGTAGCGGTTCCGGATCGTCACTTCCGTCACCTGGGCAACGTCGGCGACCTCTCGCTGGGTCTTCTTCTCGTTGCACAGCAGCGACGCGGCGTAGATCGCCGCCGCGGCGTAGCCCGTGGGGGACTTGCCCGACAGCAGGCCCTGCTCGGCGGTCACGTCGATGATCTCGTTGGCCTTCGACTGGACCTCCTCGCTGAGTTCGAGTTCGCTGGCGAAGCGCGGGACGTACTGTTTGGGGTCGACGGGCTCCATCTTGAGCTTGAGCTCCTGGGCGACGTAGCGGTACGTGCGCCCGATCTCCTTTTGCTCGACCCGAGAGACGTCCGAGACCTCTTCGAGGCTCCGTGGGATGCCCTCCTGTCGGCAGGCGGCGTACAGACAGGAGGTCGCGACGCCCTCGATGGAGCGGCCGCGGATGAGGTCCTCGTCCAGCGCGCGCCGGTAGATCACCGACGCGACTTCCCGCACCGAGCGCGGGACGCCCAGTGCCGACGCCATCCGATCGATCTCCGAGAGGGCGAACTGGAGGTTGCGCTCCCCCGCGTCCTTCGTCCGAATTCGCTCTTGCCACTTTCGCAGCCGGTGCATCTGGGATCGCTTCTTCGACGAGATGGACCGGCCGTACGCGTCCTTGTCCTTCCAGTCGATCGTCGTCGTCAGCCCCTTGTCGTGCATCGTCTGGGTCGTCGGTGCCCCGACGCGGGACTTGCTCTGCCGTTCAGAATGGTTGAACGCGCGCCATTCCGGGCCGCGGTCGATGTTCTCATCTTCGATGACAAGTCCGCAGTCTTCGCAGATGAGTTCGCCGCTCCCGTCCGTCGATATTGCCGTCGAGTCACACTCAGGACAGGTCTGCTCGGATTCTTCCGTTTCCTGCTCCTGCGTCCCGTCGTGCTCGCGCTGGCGGGTGGGGCGCTCCATGTGTCCTTTTATGGAGAAACAATTCAGACATATAAACGTTTGGCTGGTGGCGATCAGTGCCGATAGTAACACGGGCTTACTCGACGGAATGTGACAGCTCAGCGCCTCTTTGCACGGATCTCGTTTCAGCTTCCCCTCGTGTGAATCCATCGATCGGGGGCGATGTCCGCGACGAGCGGGAGTTCCAGTAAAGGCTTATCCGGTGTGGCGACCCGATGTCACGCATGGACGTTGCCGTACTCGGGACCTCGACCACCAGTCACGCCCTCGCGGCGTGGTGTCTCCGGGCGGAGGCGACGGTTCGCCTCTACGGGGACGACGCCAACGCCGTGATGGACAGCGTCGACGCGGTTCAGCGTCGCGCTCGCGGCGACAGTGACGCGATCGACGGCACGACCGGACTGGAAGCGGCCGTCGGCGGTGCCGACGTTGTCTTCGACACCACCGGACACGAGGTCGGCGCTCGCCGCGACCTGCTCGCCGACGTCGAGGCACAGATCGGGCCGGAGACGCTGCTCGTCGTCGGAGACACGTACGACCGAATTACGGCCGTCGCGGCGGGTCTCCGTCGGCCCGACCGCGCGGTCGGCATTCACGTGGTCGATCCGGCAGAGAGCCAGCTGGTCGAACTCGTCGTCGCCGAGCAGACGACAGCAGACACACGGGACCGCGCGGTGTCGCTCGTCGAGTCGCTCGACGCCACGCCGATCGTGGTCCGGGACACGCCGGGGTTCGCGACGACGCGACTGGACCTGGCGACCATCGCGGAGGCCGTCAGGATGGTCGAGGACGGCGTCGCGAGCGTTCCGGCCATCGACCGCGCGCTCGAACTGGGTCGCGATCACCCGATCGGTCCGCTCGGACTGGCCGACCGACTGGGCCTCGATACGGTCCTGTCGGCACTGGAGGCTCTGGCGCTTGACCTCGGTGGTCGGTTCGATCCGCCGGACCTGCTCTTCGAGAAAGTCGAATCGGGCGAACTCGGCCGTCAGACCGGCACCGGGTTCTACGAGTGGGAACGGGGCGAGCGAGTCGGCCCCGCCCAGCCGAACCCGACCGTCGAAGCCCGATCGGCAGAGCCCGGTGAGCGATGACCCGATCCGAGCGGCGAGGGGAGTCGCCGGTCGAGCAGGACGACGCCGACATGAGCGACCTGTTCGACGACCTCTCGGAGCTGGAGGATCTCGTCGACTCACCGGCGGAACGAGCCCGCGTTCGCGAGGCGATGCAGACGGCGAGTGAGGTCGACGACGACGGGCCGGTGTTCGGCCGAGTCGTCTGGGGATTCGACCGTGCGGACCTCGCGGAGTCGGTGCTGGGCGCGCTGCTCTTTGGCATTCCGATGGCCGTCGAGGGCGGGACGGTCGACTCCGGTCGGTTTATCGCCGCTCGCCCGCCGTTCCTGGCCCTGACGCTGCTCGCGGCGGTCGCAGTGGTCGTCGGAATCCTCTACGTGGCCGACATTCAGGACGTGCGGGTCGCCTACGCGTTCTTCGGTCTCGTCCCGCGGCGACTCGTGGGCGTCCTCGGCTCGTCGTTCGCGACGGCGGTCGCGCTGTTGAGCGTCTGGGGCGTCGTCGACTGGGCGGACCCGTGGCTGGACTTCTGTGTCTGCGTCGTGGCCTTCTTCCCGATGGCGATCGGTGCCGCGCTGGGTGACATCCTGCCGGGGAGCTAGTCCGGCGGGCTATCGCGTCCGTTCGAGACATCGCCGTCCACTCCGGCGCGTTTGACAATCGTTAAAAGTCGTGGCCGGATACCAGCGTGTATGAGCGAGAGCGAAACTCAGCAAAAACGCACACAGAAGTGCGTCTCGTGTGGCATCAACATCGCCGGCACGAACGCGGCCGCGTTCAAGTGCCCGGACTGCGGTCAGCAGATCTACCGCTGTGGGACCTGCCGC
>Ga0207754_100512_pt1 | contig 14624 bp, 14 predicted proteins | sample A23E1SouthBayCA_FD_187728 | JGI IMG/M metagenome (GOLD analysis project Ga0207754, IMG submission 187728) | Aerobic enrichment media microbial communities from Eden Landing Ponds, California, USA - A23 E1 (SPAdes) | ecosystem: Environmental > Aquatic > Marine > Unclassified | place: Emeryville... | reverse complement strand
CAGCCGCTCGCGAAGTCCGAGATATGTCTGCAGGCCCCAGTAGGCGTTCTCGTGTATCTCACACCCATCGCCCCGGTCCAGCGAGAACGCCGGAAAGACGACACGGCTGACGTGATCGCTGATCTTCGCTGCTTCTTCCAAAACAGTCTGGTCGTCCAGATCGGTCGCACTAGGCTCGTCGTTATGGTACTGGAGCTTCCGTTCCGGGTCACGAGGAATCGCAACACCGGCATTCTGTGCGTTGATGAGAATCGTCCGAGCCGTTCTCTCGATTGTCTCACGGAGATCGGCGCTGAAGCGCTTGTTCCAACTGCGCCAGAGTGTCGACTGGTCGGGAACGGAACCGAACCCGAGCGAGCGACGGGTTTCAGAGTGCTGACGAAGATACTGGACGAGCGCGGTTTCGTGGCCCCAGCCGTACATTTCTTTCAGTAGGAACGCTCTGAAGAGCTGTGGCATCTCGTATCGAGTCGGGCCGGAGTACTGATCATGGGGACTGAACTCCACGTAGGACAGTGGATACTGACAGACGAACCCCTCGACCGAGTTGTGAGCGCTGTGTTCGAACCAGATTCCCGAGACGGTCCGGATATCCTCTGTGAGCGCTGTCAGTGAACTTTGGTCGTACAGTGGCGTCGAGTCGTAGGCCGGCCAATCGACGTGTGGGCGTTGAGCGATTCGTCGAAAGACATCACGGCGGGAAGTATCACTCGGGACCACTAGAACTCCATACCCCTGACTCGTGTACGGACTCATCTCCATCGAAAGATGTGTGGCACTGTCCGAAACGGGCCAATTCCAACTTTGCTGCCAGTCCTCTACTATCAGGCTGAGTCGAGACCACGAGAAGGTCAGTCACCGATTGCAGTGATAACGTGGAGGACGAGGACGATAGCAGTGACAACAGTCAGCAAGACGTGTACTCGTCGCCATCGTGAAAAGAGAGTCTCTTTGGTGACGGTCAGCACACGGCCAACGACTGACGGTGTCTCATCTCCTCGTCCAAGCCGGACGACGTGCCGATGTAGATATCGACCGTACAGGCCACTCGCCACCTCTACGCCGAGTAAGACAGCAACTGCGAGACCGAGGCCTTCCCACTCTTCGACAGCAATGAAGTGTGGCAGCGTTAGTGCCGTCCCGATGAGAACGACCCACTGGTGTGTTTGTAACTGATACCGACGGTATTGCACTGGCAGCAATCGCTTTCGCTTTGCGAGACTGTACCCGAGAACACCGACGAGGAGAAAGACAACGCCAGCTTCAACCACACCAATGTACGGAGCCTCATTCACTTCGCCACCAAGGCCCCACCAATCTCCAATCAGACTAGCGCCTGTCTCATCTTCGTCCGTATCCTCTGCATCTTCACCTTCCTCTTCCTTACCATCCAATTCATCCACGTCCGCAACAGGAGGGAGTGACTGTTCTGTTGCGTCGAGATTTTTCACAACTATATGATCACCATCTACTGGTGATGCCCCCGCTTGAACAGTGCCGACTCCACTAACGACTAGCAGGAGTACAACGACCAGACTTGCTCGCTGTAAACGAGTCTGCATAGAAATACGTAGATACAACGCCGAAAAGTTCGTTCGCGTCCATCTATCGAATCCTCGTACAACCGCCGAATCATTCCGTACGCAGAGCAAACAGGGGATCACCAGTAGTGCCAGCTGCTCAATAACGAAGTCACAGACATACTCAGAATCCACCTCGCGCTCTGAACCGATTCGATAGCTGTACGAAAATTCGATGGTTGGACGCGAACGCCTTACTAAGGCTGTTTCAACCCTCTATCTGCAATGGCAGAACGCAACGACCGACACGTCGAAGATAGTGGTTCTGAACCGAGGGGTAGCTAATCATGCGCGTCCCCGTCCCGAAAAACAAACTCGTCGCCTTCACGCTCGTCGGTGCGCTCCTCACAGCTGGTGTCGCCGGGGCCCTCGCGCTACCCGGTGGCGGCCTCGCGCAGGCTGGCGAGCAACCTAACTCACCAGATACGCCCGCATCAGAATCCTCACAACAGGTTACTGCGGATGCGCCGACGCCGAATCAGGAGTTCACCCCAGCAGTCCAGACACAGTCCGGATACGAGGATGAAGAACACGAGGAGTATGAAGAGGGCGACGAGGATGAAGACGACGAAAACGAAGACGACGAGGAAGAATACGAAGAGGAACATGAGGACGAAGAACACGAAGAGGACGAGTGACCGAGATGATGGAATCGCTCGCATCGGTCTACGAACGGTTTGGGGACACCTACCGCGAGTTCGAGTGTTGTGACACGGCGTTTCGGATTCAGGCGACGGGCGTTCGAGCCGAGGCTGGGGCAACTGCGGCCCGAAAAACGGCTGAATCACTCGAAGCCCAGCTGAACGCCTTCGATGAGGCGAGTGCCGTCAGCCAGCTCAACCGTGAAGGAGAAGTCAGGAACGAACACGTTGCCCAAATCGTTCGCCGTGGAATCGAATACAACGACCGAACCGGTGGGGTGTTCGATATTCACCAGGGCCGCGTCGAACACACTCTCAAAACATTCCTGCGCGGTGACAGTGAAACACTACCAACAGAGTTTGATACTGGAACTGTCCAAGCCAGCGGCTCTCACATCACGACCGACGTCGAACTCGACCTGAATGGCCTCGCCAAAGGGTACATCGTCGATCGGGCCAGCGAGGCACTCGGCGGCGTCGGCCGACGTGGGTTCGTCAGTGGTGGCGGTGACATGTCCCCACCGACGGGACCGGTCGCCATCGAGAGCCCGTACGGTGACGACACACCGCTGAAGGTCCTCGACACGGACTGGTATGTCGCAACATCGGGCGGATACCGACGGTCGCGAAACGGTACTGACCACGTCTACGATCCGACCACCGAATCGTTCGGCTCTCGCCATGAATCGGTCACCGTCGTGGCGCGCCGAGACTGTATGGAAGCCGACGCCTTGGCAACGACGCTTGCGGCGCTCCCACTTGCCAGGGCACGCGAATTAGCATCGGACTGGGAGGATCTGGAGGCACTCATCATCCACGATGGCGTCTTCCATACGACAGATGGCTTTGAGACACATGTCTTGGACACATAAGCAACGAATCACCGTCGTAGCGATGGTCGTCTTAGTGGTGGCTGTCCCTGCTCTTTGGCAGATCGGAGACGTGCGTGCCGCCCAAGCGACCGAACAAAAACAAATCGACCTCGTCGACCAGACCGTTTCGACGCGACAGGCCCCAGCCGATTACGATGGTGATGGTATTAACGACTCCGCGGATAAGTGTCCGACACGATCGGAAACGAAAAATGGGTTCCAGGACGCGGACGGCTGTCCCGATGTCGTCGAAACGACGGGGGCATCGTAATGTCACAACTCGTCTGGCTCCTCGACCGAGGTGCCGCCCTTGTAACGTATCCGACGTTGTATTTGGCGGTCCTCACGGGGGTTTTTTACAACACGGAGTCGTTCGGTGTGCTCCACGAAGCTGCCCGACGTATCCATATCGAACTGTCCGTGTTCGCGATGATCGTCACGTTGCTACATGCGGGACTCGGTGTCCTTGATGCGTGGTTCGTCGTCACCGGACAGGTTCCAGCGCCGACATACTCGATGCCGTACTTTCTCGGCGGCGTCGCCGTAGGTGCGGGGGCTCTGCTCATGCTCGTCGTCGCGGTGCTGGGCTTTACTGACGCAAGACGCTTCCAGCGCCCCTGGGGCCCACGCGTCGTCCACTCATTCGCGTATGCTGGGTTCGCCTTCGGGACAATTCACGCGGCCGCAATCGGGACTGATCTGACGGGATTCATCCGTCCTCTGCTGGGACCCTCAGTGGCGTTTCTCGTGTACGTACTCCTGTTGCGTCTGTTGGTGCTTCGAGGGATTCCGTCGAACACGACCCCGGGTTAGTAGCTGTCCCAGAGGCCGAGGATACGGTCGACGACTTTGTCTGTGAACGAGCGCCGGTGAACCGTGTAGAGGTACTTGACGCGATCGGGATCGCTGAGCTCGTAGACGACACTTCGGCCGTCGCGTTCTTTCGTGACGAGGTCAGCCTCAGCGAGCTTCGAAAGATGCCACGAGACGGTCGATTGTGCCTTGTCGAGGCGGTCGCTGAGTTCGGTTGTCGAGATCGGACCGTCCGTGAGAAGATGTGCGAGGATGCGGCGACTGTATTCCCGGCGCAGCGCGTTCATCACTGTTCGATCGGCTTCGTCGAACTCGGCAGCCGGATAGTACCGCGTGTACTTGCCGTCGTCAGAGACGTCGATCAGGTCTTCATCGGCGAGCCACCTGAGCTGGTACTGGAGCGTCCCCTGCGCGTACTCGAGTTCGTCGAGGAGCGCGCGAAAGTGAATTCCGGGCGTATCGGCTATCCGCTGGTAGATTTCCCGCCGAGAGGCCAATTCGAGATCCGGGTCCGACATTGCTTAGTCCCGCGTCAAAGCGATGAAAAACGCCAGGAGGCCACCGAGGATCAGGATTGCACTCCCGTGTTCGAGTAATTCCAGCGTAGCGTACGGGAAGTACGGGAGCAGCGGGTACTCGAGAAACACGATGAGTCCGTAGACGGCGAACATCGCATACCCGAGCGTAACAATCCGCATACGGCCATCACGTTCCCGCCGCCATGCGAGGAAGCTGAGGACACTCAGGCCTGCAGCGAGAACGAAGATACCGAGACTGACGTATTGTTCGAGGAGTTGGGCGAGTGGCATACGTTACTATCTGTACACGCGGCCAGTGCGACATACTCGACGCGCGATACAACTCAATTGATGGAAGTGTACGGGAAAACAATTGGCGTCCAACCGTCGAATCGAAACGCTACGAACTGCTGATGCTCCGAGAGAGGCTTCAGACGATACCGCACCGAGGTTTTCGACAGTGTATGTGACAAGCGCGGAAACTAACCGAATGAATAACAATTCTACCCGTTCGGCTCTGTTGAAATCCTCAACAGGTAACACATCCTGACCTGGTCGCGGTCAATACAGGATCCAAATTGTCCAACGGGGATCCACCATTTTTAATGTTATAAACACAACCTCAGCAAGTGATGAAGATCCCGAACCCTGACCCGCTGGAGGATTTTCAAGGGTGGCTGCGGATGCAGATTCCGTTCGGTATCGCACTCATATTGGGAGGAGTTCTTGGCGTTCAATTTGCCCCGTCACCGCTGCTGGCAGCAGTAGCAACACTGGTCTTCGGACTCCTCGGATTCGGTATTGGCGTTGCCTTGCTAAAGTGGCGACCAGAGGCACTATCTGAGGCTACACGAAGTTAAGATATAGTAGATTCTGAAATTTTTTGTCGTGGCACCTGCCAAATATTGGTGTAAATGGTTGGTTCTTGAAGATTTTCGGAGAGAGGTGAGTAGATACTTCTGGAGATTACTATAGTTCGTCGCTATCAGTTTACGGCTCTCATCGACCGGCTGTTTCAGGATAGAATATCTATGAAGAATAGGATTTCAACAGATCCCCCCGTTCATTAATCGATGCTGGGTCGTCACGGAATCTCTACTTATCCCACGGTCAAAAGAGGGGCTGATGGCAGTCGAATGGAAACGGCACCCCGTCAATCGTCGAACCGCAACAGCCGTAGCCCGTTCAGACTAACGAGGACAGTCGAGCCCTCGTGTCCGACGACTGCCAGGGGGAGCGGAATTCCTGTGGTGAGTATTGCGGTCAGCATGATCGCGATTGCACCGAAGGCGATTGCGAAGTTGACGTGCAGCGTGCGGCGGGCCTTCCGACTGAGCGCGAACGCGTAAGGTAGTCGACTGAGGTTGTCGGACATAAGCACGATATCGGCCGTCTCAAGTGCCACGTCGGTGCCGGCGCCGCCCATCCCGATACTGATATCTGCCGTGGCGAGCGCCGGGGCATCGTTCACCCCGTCCCCGACCATCGCGACGGCTTCGTGGCGTTCCTGCAGCGCCTCGATATGGTCGATCTTTTCTTCGGGAAGCAACTCGGCGTATACCTCGTCAATACCGAGTTCCTCGGCGATGTGTCGGGCGACGCGTTCGTTGTCGCCGGTAAGCATAACGATTTGTTCGACGCCACGTCGCCGGAGCTGTTCGACGGTCTCTCTCGCGTCCGGCCGGATTGTGTCGGTAAACGCAAGCCAGCCTAGCACACTCAGCCGGCCGTCTACCTCTCCGACCACAAGGACACTCGTCTCGCCGTCCTGTTCGAGGTCATGGACGGCGCTGAGACCAGTTTCGAGGCCGTCGATCGGGTGGTCGTCCAGCACAGTCTCGACGTACCGCGGGTTCCCGATGTGGATAGTCCGCCCTTCCACGGTCGCCTGGACTCCTTTCCCGACGACAGCTTCGAAATCATCTGCATCAGGGATCTCGATCGAACGGGCTTCGGCTGCCTCGACAGTCGCCTCAGCGAGGTGATGCTCCGAGCGAGACTGGACTGCTGCTGTGAGGGCCAGGAGTCGATTCTCAGTCAGCAAGTTCGAGGAGCGCGTGCTATCTCCGGACACACCGCTTTCGACACCCCCGTCAGTCGACACGAGAGCACCGTCACGCACGTGTAGCTCGGTCAATCTCGTGTTCCCTTCCGTGAGCGTTCCCGTCTTGTCGAAGGCGATAGCGTCGGTGTTGCCAGCGGTCTCGATGTGTTCACCGCCCTTGAACAGGAGCCCTTGGCGCCCGCCCGCAGCGATTGCCGAGAGTACCGCTGCCGGCGTCGAGATAATGATTGCACACGGCGACGCCGCGACCATAAGCGTCATCGCGCGATAGAATGTCGGCTCGAAGGGGCGACTCATAAGCACCATCGGGACCGCAATCGCGAGCGCGGTCATAGTAAACACACCCAGCACGTAGGGCTGCTCTAAGCGGTCGAGAAGCTGTTGGGTCGGCGCTCGCTTCTCCTGGGCCTCCTCAACCATACGAATGAGCCGGGAGAGCGCGGACTCGTCGGGTTCCCGCGTCACGCGCACCTCGAGACTCCCAGTCTCATTGATCGTACCACTGAAGATTTCGTCACCGGGCTCTTTGGGGACTGGGACTGATTCCCCAGTGAGCGACGATTGATCGACTGTACTATCGCCGGATTCGACGACTCCGTCAAGAGGAATTCGGTCACCTGGACGCACGACGAACACGTCGCCGACTTCCACATCGTCTATGGGGGTTTCGGTTTCCTCACCGTCGTCGAGAACCTGTGCGGACTCCGGTCGCATCTCCACTAAGGACCTAATGGCCGACCGTGAGCGCCCAATTGCGTACTCTTCAAGCACGCCCGACAGTGAGAACAGGAACAACAGCATCGCACCCTCGAACGGCGCACCGATGTAGAGCGCCCCGAGAGCAGCGACGATCATCAGGAAGTCGATCTCTATCGCAGGCTCCCGAAACGCCTCGATGCTCTCTTTGAATCCGTACCAGCCACCGAACACGTAGGCGGCGCCGTAACAGCCCCAGATGAGCCACGACGGCGCATCTGCCCAGTTTCCCACCAGTCCACCGACCATCCCGAGGAGCGTAATCGCGACGAACACAACCTGACGCAGGATCTCCGGCCGTTCCGTCAACGCCGCAAGACGGTCAAGCACATCTGACGTCGAGCTCGAATGGACGTCCATATCAGACAGATAGTTCCCAAAGGAAAATAAGAGTTATCATTATCTATATAATTTTTTGGAAAGCCTAAATTTGGTTTGCCAAACCCTTAGGATGGCCTAAATCCCTGACTCCTCCTCTAATTATTACAAATGTGTAATATTTCGATTCAGCGCGGCGGGAGTTGCGATAGGCTGTGAACGCTCTTGTGAAGCACGTTGTTGATTTTCAGAGTGCGGCGTCGAGAGCGTGTTTGAGTGCTTCATCTCCCGGCTTTCTGTAGATGTCTCGGCGTAAGTGAAGCGCTCTGAAGTACAGCGTGAGCCGTGTTTTCGAGATTCCTCGGTGAGGCGAGAGCCACCGTCGCGCCAGCGACGCGTGGCTCTCGCAGCCATTCACGTGAACATCGCCATCAACGTACTCACCGTCGCCGTGAACGACGTATTCACGGTCGTAACTGTCATCGTCTTCGAGCGGATCGTACGCCCGAAATCCGTCCGTGTAGACGGTTAACGACTCCTCCTCGTAGTCTTCGAGGAGGAGTCGAATCGTCGATTCGTCGGTGGATTTCGCTGGCACGATGTACCCCTGGTTGGAACCGCGGTCGACGATCGTGAAGATCGGTGCTTTGTCCTGTTCGAACGAGCCCCGACCACGCGTGGACAGCCCACGCGAGCGCGACTCGTGCCCGTCGCGCTCGCGGGCTTTCACCCCCGCAGAAACGTACAACTCGTCGATTTCGACCGGTCCAGACAACTGCATCGATGGCGCGTCGAGCGCTCTGGCAAAGCGCTCGACGCGCTCTCTCAGCGTACGATAGGACACATCAAGCTCAGCCTCGATCTGGCGAATACTGGTGTTGAACCGCAGGAACACGTAAATCGTGAAGTACCACTCTGTCAGCGACAGCTTCGAGTGGGCGAAAATCGTGCCGGTCTTGTCGTTAAACGTGCGTCCGCAATCCTTACACAGATACCGTTGAAACACCCGATAGCTGCCGTTCTTGACCGTCCGGTCAGAACGGCAGCGGGGGCAGTACACACCATCACGCCAGCGGACCTGCTGCAACAGGTCCGCGGCGGCCGATTCCGACACAAATCGGTCTACCGGGAACATATCTGGCACCGCTGGCGCGGTGCCCTTGCCCTCTTCGACTTTCAGCGACAGCTCTGGCCGTCAACAATCTCCGTCACAAGAGCGGGCTGTGAAAATCACTACTGATAGCGATTTGTTGACTATGAGTTATCCTACATTACCTCCTGAGAGGCCTACTCAGCAAAGTATAGATGTTTACAACTGGCCACTGATTTGTCGACGGAGACCGGTCGCTGTTTCCGTCGTGAACCATTCACATACGGTTATCTGAGAACCGTATGCATTGAGACGACCGGTCTCAACTACTGTTTCCGCGTGGAAGTTCACGTTTTCGGGATCTTGATTTCTACCAACCACTAGCTCGCTGATACGTTATGTTGGCGGCGGTACCGTTGGACGAGATCGCTATGGTCCCACCGGAGAGTCGAAATAGTCGATTTAGCGACTAATGTGACGGCTTGAAATCTCTCGCCGTCGCGGTTGGAACTACGATGAGCTCTAAACGGATGACAGCAGCCGATGACGACGCCCCCGCGCTCGCGGGGGCGATCGTCTATCATGCTGGAGAAGTCTGTGAATCAGCGGAGCATCTCTGGCGTGTCCTTGGTGAGGTGTCGATTCCAGCCGACGGACTCACTGACGACCGTCAGCAACACAAGGTCGCAAACGGCACAGAACCGATGGCTCGGGTATATCTCTATCAGGAGATCTACGACCTCGCTCAGAGCGAGGTCGCAGATCGACTCGAAAACCGACCATCACTCCTGAAGACACTCGGCTTAGACACGGCACCAAGCCAGCAATCACTCTCGTACGCGTGGGCGCAGTTCAGTCAACAGACCAAACAGACACTCGACGCGGCAGCTACAGGTATCGCACAGGAAGCCGTTGACCGCGGTGTTGTATTGGAAGCAAGGGTTCCGATTCTTCCCGACGAAGACGCTATCGAGAAAGACGGTGATGAACTGACCGTCACACGCGAGCACGTTCGAAAGCAGGGGAGCAAGATCGTCGAACTCGCCCGAAGGCACGCCTTCGGCGAGTTTGACTCTGATAGGGCCGATAACAGAGTCTACGAGGACGAACAGATCCTCGATCTGTTCGCCTCGGCTTGCCTCACCCAAGGAAGCGCCCATTCTGAAGGCGAAGCTGGCTGGTTTCTCGACGAAAACGACACTTGTGACGACTCAACGTTCCTCCGGGTGATCAAGCAATTCGCGATGCCGGCTGATCAAGAGGTCGCCGTCTCACTCCAAGACCAACAGATCAAGGATATCGTGGCGTTCACCGAGGTGTTCCGCGAGTATCTTATGGACGCGTTCGATACAGCGACCGAGAACGTTCTCCAAACGATTCGCTATGAAAATCCATTCGACGACCGCCACGTCGTGGCGGCCGTCGATTTCACCCACGTCCCCTACCACGTCTGGCCGTGGATCGACAAGGACGAACAGATCCCAAAGTCGACGTACCCGCCCATGGTGAGCGGGTACGTCGACGACGGCGAGTTGAAGCACGGCTACACGTTCGCGACAATTACGATTGTCGGGAACGACGTGCCGATCATTCTCGGGATTGAGGGTGTCAAGGAACACTCAGACTGGGAACCAGCCGATGTGCCAGCTGACTCGAAAGCAGACGTCGTTGGGCGTCTGCTTTCGAGAGCCCAGCAGTACGTCGATCTGGACGAAATTCTACTGGATCGTGGCTTCTACACGAGGAACGTCCGTGCTGAGATCGACGGTCGTGGACTGTTATACACGATGCCAGTGCCGAAGTACGAATCAGATTACGAAGCCATTGAGACAATCGAGAGCAAAGACGGGGTAGACGCAGCTGTCAACCACGACATCCCCGTCGGAATTGACGGGGATGTCGATCATACTGCAGAGTATCTGTACGTTCCAGCCACCAGTGACGACGCTGATGGAGAGTACGCCGTGTTCGTAACCAACCGCGATCACGTCGATCCCGACGAGATCGCTCACGTGACGAACAGCTACAGCCGTCGCTGGGATATCGAAAACCAGTACAAGTCGGTGAAAGCGTACCTCCCGAAGACTTCTTCGACCGACTACCGAGTGCGGTTGTTCAACTTCACGTTCGCAGCGGTACTGTACAATCTGTGGCGGCTCACCGACTTTCTGGTGAAAGTCGGCATAGAGCGAGAGATCAGGTCGCCGCCAGTCGTGACCGCCAGGACATTCGTCCGGGCGGTCGGCCACTCCCTCCGAAAAGCCGGGTGACAGGGTGCTCTTGTACTTAGTGCTCGCCTGCGGCAAGCCGCAGGACTCGCGGTCTGAACACGATATCGGCCGTTCTCCTCTAATCGATCGGTGACTCCTCGCTAACCGGCGACCAATGCATAGCATCTCCGTGAGAACTTCTCAAACTACGTCTGATTCGACCGATATTCGTTTGTAGACGCTCTATATCCCGAAAACGTGGAAGTTGAGACTATAGTGGGTTTAGCGGGGCTGTGATGCGTGGTATCGCCCGAATCGATGAGCGGAATCTGCATCAGATCGGTTTCTGAACGGCCGCTCTTGTTCTACAGGCAACTATTCCAGCGGATTTCCGAGACTCTGGATAGTGTTGCCACTCAGACGCTGCGCTCTCACGGAGAGAGACCCTTGCTATCCGATACCTGTCTCCTTCTTCAGCAGCGTCAGTGTGTTATCGGCCGTCACGACCGGCGCGTGCTCGTACTCCCCGGTCAGTTCGACCTGCACAAGCAGATCGACCGCTCGCCAAATCGAGTAGAGCAGACACGCAAACGCGAAGTAAAAGAACCGCAACCCGAAATCCTTCGAAGTCGTCGCCGCCATGAACCGCTTTATCGATTTGTAGCCGCTCTCGATTTCCCACCGGTAGCTGTACTCCGTGAGGTGTCCACCCCCCCGATTCGTCATGAACACCGAGTACTGTCGGTGGTCGTCATGCTCAGAATCGTCTTTCCGGCGGTAGATCAGCGTCGTCTCGTGCCACTCGTTCTTCCCGAGATGGAGCTTCCGGTCGGTCTCGTACCGGTCTTGCCCCCGTTGGAGCAATCGTTTTGCCTGGGCTTTCTCGCTGGTCTGCATCCGCTTTGGCACGACGTACGAGAGTCCGCGCCGGCTGAGCATCTCCAAGATGTGCTGACTATCGAACTCCCGGTCCATCAGCACGTTATCGACGTGAACCAGTTCCTCAGCCGAATCCAGGAGGTCCTCAACGATTTCTAAGCGAGACTCACCCTTCCGAACTGGCCGTGCGTCCAGTACAATCGGTACGGTATTCCCTACTAACTGGACGGTGGCCCATTGGTAGGCGTACTCGTCGGTGTTCTCTTTCGTCCCGATGATTTCATCCTCGTAGCCCGTCCTATCACCGGTGAATGGGTCGGCTTCGGTAATGTCAATCGCGATGATCCCGGCTCGGAAGAACTGCTCTGTCTCCACAACCTTGTTAAGGAGCCTATTAACAGCCTGTCGGTACATCTCGCGAATCTCCGATACTGAGAGGTCACGAACTTGCTCGCGGTGGGCGTGGCCCAACGGTGTCCGCTCTCGAGTCGACTCGTAGGTGAAACTACGAGCGCCCTCGTTGGCAGCCAACCGCTCACGAAGTCCGAGATACGTCTGCAGGTCCCAGTAGGCGTTCTCGTGTATCTCACAGCCCTCACCACGGTCCAGCGAAAACGCCGGAAAGACGACACGGCTGACGTGGTCGGTGATCTTCTCTGCTTGCTCCAACGTAGTTTGATCGTCTGGTTCTGACTCACCAGGCTCGTTCCCGTGGTATCTGACCTTTCGTGCCGGTTCACGCGGAATCTCGACACCCGAATTCTGGGCTTTGATGAGGATCGTTCGAGCCGCCGTCTCGACCGTCTCTCTGAGGTCAGCGGTGAACCGCTGGTGCCAACTTCGCCATAGTGTCGACTGGTCTGGGATCGTCTCGAAATCGAGTTGCTCGCAGAGTTCAGGACGGGTCCCGAGGTAGTCGACGAGTGCTGTTTCGTGTTCCCACCCGTGGAGTTCTTTCAATACAAACACCCGAAAGAGGGTGTCCATCTGGTAGCGGGTCGGCCCCGCATACCGGTCGTGGGCACTGAACCGGAAGTAGGCTAGCGGGAGTGTACAAATGAACTCCTCAACCGAGTCGTGGCTCTCGTGATCGAACCACATCGCCGAGACTGTCCGAATATCTGATTCTAGCCCAGCGAGCGACGTTCGATCGTACAGCGGTGTCGAATCATACGCCGGCCACCCGGCATATTGTCGTTGGGCGATTCGTCGAAACGTAGTCCGACGGGACTTACTGGTATGGGACATTAGTGTATAGGAAAAGAAAACGAACTCAAAACGCGTATTATATATTTAATTAAACGGGGAGTGGGGGTGGGTGTGCCTCTGACGCTTCGCTGGATACCAGTCTGAGAGGTATCCAGTCTCAAACGTGTTGGCTCGATGAATAAGTATTAGGCCAATATATACACCCGTCTAATATCAGCCACACACAAATATAGGCTTTCAGAGCAGGCACAAATAACGCTATGTGAACTACCGCCTGCTTGCGCTGACGCGCTTCCCGGGGAGAGGCATTCCTCGCCCTACGAGATACTGTTCTACAGCCTCTATGCTTGCGTTGATTATCTGCCTATGAACTGGAGCAGTCGTTGTCAGGGGGATTACAGCTTGGGATCAGCTAAAACAAAGAGAGAAGTATAGCAAACGAGATAAGTAATACAATGGACATATATAACAATAACCCGACGAACTCGATTAATCTCATATCCAGATGAGTACCACGTTATGAAGCGACACAGCGCTCCATATAACCAAAACTGAAAGGTATGCTACGTTGCTCCAAAGATCGATATTATGTCTCGATTGTATGACTCCGGGAAGCAGGTATTCACCAAGAAAAAATAACAACACCAATGACACTGACGAGATGAAAAAGAGCCCGGGGATGACCCCGAGAGTCTCGATCACACGTACGACGATTGGATTGGCTTCTCGCAGTCCGATACTCAGCCCATAATACGTGAGGCTCGCATCTATAGCTCGTACTAAGACTAAGCTGACGAGCAGCGGATATTTATTTTCTGCGAGTACTTCGATGTTGCCGCGGGTGTCATAATCGGTGGTTGTCGCGGTTCCTCGTTCCATATCAAAGCTGCTCTACAGGTTGGGACCCGATACGCTGATCTCTGACCAGCATATCGATCTGATAATCTGTTTCGAGACGCTGAAGTGTCGTATCAGCTTCCTCTTCCAACTCCTGTATTCTCTGAATGAGGGCGCCGTATCGCTCGTCCTGTTCCAGCTCTGTCTTGTCGAGGTTCGCTTCTAACGTGGCTTTCCTCGCGGTGAGTGAGAGGAGCTCTGTGAGTGAATCTTCGTATGTTAGAACTAGCTCCGCAGCTTCCACAGCTCGAAGAAGCTTTGTCCGGTCGATTGGTTTGAGAAGATAGTCATCCACATCGATGGACGCTAGGTCTTCGGTTGGCTGAACAGCTGTTACCATAATCACCTGCTGGGCATCGCCGCCTTCACGAATTGATTGTAGCACCTCCGTGCCAGAGAGGCCCGGCATTCGACGATCTAAAAGGACAATATCGATCGATTCCTCAGCGAAGATTTCCAGTGCATCTTCCCCAGAATAGGCCACATGAACCTCAAACTGCTCCTGTAGCCAAATGCCAAACAAGTCAGCGAGATTCTTTTCGTCTTCGACGATCAGAACGGTACTGGAATGGGCCATCTATTCTCACTCACGCATCTCGTTCGACGATGACACGCACCGTTGATGCGTACATGACCGTCACAAGTGCGTCCTGAAAGAGAAATTCCACAGAGGGCATATGACTGGTCTCCTCGACTGTACGAGTTTTGAACAAGCCATCTAATTTGTCTGCATCAACAAATTCGAACACCGGAGGTGATCTACTGAGTTCCGGCCA
>Ga0207754_100511_pt1 | contig 14666 bp, 14 predicted proteins | sample A23E1SouthBayCA_FD_187728 | JGI IMG/M metagenome (GOLD analysis project Ga0207754, IMG submission 187728) | Aerobic enrichment media microbial communities from Eden Landing Ponds, California, USA - A23 E1 (SPAdes) | ecosystem: Environmental > Aquatic > Marine > Unclassified | place: Emeryville... | reverse complement strand
ATTCGTCCTCACTATTATTCGGACAGAATATGCGCGGGACCGGATTCGAACCGCCTGAACATCGCTCACTTCGTTCGTTCCGTGCTTCGAATCCTCGTTCTGCACTCACGGCTCTAATGAGTTATTCGAGCCGAGAAGTGCGCGGGACCGGATTCGAACCGGAGGAAGACTCGTTTCACTCGTCTTCCAGGGTTCGGAATCCGCTGACGATTCTGCTGCTCGCGTGTTGCTCGCAGCAAGAATGCGCGGGACCGGATTCGAACCGCCTGAACGTCGCTCACTCCGTTCGCTCGTTCCGTGCTTCGAATCCTCATTCCGCATTCACGACTCTCACGCGTTGTTCGAGTCGAGAAGTGCGCGGGACCGGATTCGAACCGGCGGACCCCTACGGGATAGCGTCCTAAGCGCGCCTGCGGCGCAGGGCCGCTGACGCACCAATTTAGGGGTGTCACATCCCGATTTCGACTTGTCTACCAGTGATATTGACCGGATTACTTATAAAAGTTGACCGGGACAGCGTTAAGCGCGAATCACGCTGGCCGACCAATTACCGCCAATCTTCGAAGTCCATCTGGCGAACCCAGTCTTCCTTCCCTTCGAGTACGTCTGCACCATGTCGGAGGAACGCTATCAGGTCCCTGATTTCGCCGTCGTCATCTGTACCCTTTTCCAGCCCCGCTGCGATGTCTCTGGCCTCGTCAGCGGTGTAGTGTGCTGACTCTCCCCGACACAATACCCTGATGCCATCATCGACTACTGTGGCAGTGACGCGCTCGTCAGGGTTGTCTACTTGGCGCTGAGTCAACAGGGCTTCATACAACTCCCGCTGAGGGATTTTCTTCCTCAGGGGGCGAGAGTCTGTTTCAACGCCGATAAGGCTCCGTCGAACCCGGTTCGCTGTCTGCGTCTGGCCGTCAGCAATGAGGTCGGCAATCAGACGGAACACGCGGGCCAGTGGAACCGTGCTGCTCTCGCGGCTGTCAGCCGTGTCTACTTGCGGGCCAGCGACCTGCTGGACATTTCCCTCTGCGTCCACCTTCACGCGGGGAAAGTCCCGGGGTTCGTGGCGGTCTTTTGGGTTGGCAGGGTGATTCTTGCGGCCCGCCGTCTGGCCGAGATGAATCATTAGACCATGCACGCCTGCGAATGTCACGGAGCAGTACGGACACAGTCGAGCGGCGTTATCGGTGTCGCGCTCTTCGGGATAGTCCATCTCGACTTCGCGCTCCCCGACCGTCTCCAAATTGTCCAGCGAGATATGGTCTGGAACTTCTCCACGCGGGCCATGGCCGTCCCCGCTTGAACGATTGATGTGAAGATTGACACCGCGTGCGAGCGGCGTAGCGTCACACCCTTCGACCGGACAGCGCACGGTACGTTCGTCGTTAGTATGGTCGGTCACTGTTCCACCTCGAAGCAGTCGAAGCAGGGAAACGTCTCACCATGAGGGCCGTCACAGCGGTCGTCACCGTTGGGACAGGAGTCCGAATCGTCGGCGATGGTTGTCGGCCCGCCGTCAGTCTGGAGTTTGTCGGCCCCGGTGGTGACATCGTCGGTGTCTGACAGCGATAAGGCCGGTTCGGAGCCGTCAGAACAAACAAAAGCGTCAATATGCTCCCCGAGTTGGGAGTCCACCGCTTCGGGACTTGCCAACTTCGGAACTGGCCGCTTGCCCGTAGCAAAGGCGACTCTCGCAAGATGCTTACAGCGTTCACGACCGCCGTCAGTTGGTAAATTGTGCTTGTAGTCCGGACATGTACACCGCTCTTCAAGAGCGTCAACACGATACTCAGAGCCACTTTCCGTGGTAACAGAGTACACGTCTCCGCCCTGCGGGAGGGTTGTCATGTACTCTGTAAGCGCACGCACGTCTCGTTGCTTAAGGTCGGTACTTCCATTCGTGACGGCACGTTCAAGTGCCGCCGAGTCTTCGATTTGCATGGCTTCGGGTGCAATCGAAGCCAACCGCGCTCCCTGCCTCTAACAGGGGGCGCAACTTCTACGCACGGCGGCTGACTTCGACACTTGCACGTCTCTCTCCTACTCACTTAGTTCTGTCCCTATTGCGACAGAACTAACCACCCAGCGATATTATACGACTACAATGTCTGAAGACCGTGATTCCGAAAGTGGGCGTCCCCGTGAATATGACGAAGATGATGTTCTTACGGCCTTGCGAGATTTGGAAGACGGTTCTGGCGTTCGAACGGGAGAAGTTGCGGAAAAAGTGGGATGTTCTACGCGGACAGCCCTACGGCGTCTCTCATCGCTGGAAGAAGGTGAGAAGGTCGAAAGTGATGAAGTCACAGAACGAATGAAACTCTGGTCAATAATCGAAGAGTGATAAATTACTGATAGAGAAGGTCATTAGAAATCGAAATCCGATTTGGTGGATTCCGAAGGGCTGAGTAATGTTACAATGAGATTTTGATGATACAAGTCCGACATGAGAAACCGGGTTCATGTATGGATGCATGAAGGTAATATTTCCTTCGAGGCTGGAACACCGGAACACCCCCCTCCACCATATCTTTAGCAACCAGCCGCGTTCAAAACTGAGTAGATTTTGTCAGGTTTTCGCGGAAATTAGTCCATTATGACTGAGTCGAGGTTCTGGTAAGACTCAATGGAGGAAGTATTTAGTACTTGGACGTTCATTTTTAATGTAGCAGACCTCTACCTCTAAAGTAACCATCGCCACAATCACCTACTGTCGGTCTACGGGCCATTCGTACCCCCTTAGCCAACGGCCTGTGAGTCATCAGAGTGGTACACCCTGCCTGAAGACATCGGCTAACGAGAGCCACAGGGTTAGCGCCGATAAGCGCCGAAGTAGAGTCTGCTGCTAACTTGTTAATGACCACAAAACTCCCAAGCCGTACGTCCAGTAACCAGAGTGAAAATCAGCCGAAACAGGACAATCCGTTCTCGAACAAGAATGGGAACGAAATATCACTTCGCCCAATAGACCTCATCTCACCAATCACTAAAAATAAGTCATACATTGACCTTGATGATGTTCCTTCCCGAGAGTGGGATGTCTCAGGGATGCCCTCAAAATGGAAACGGCGGGAGCTATGGAATCGAGGTATCTGTAATGGAAAGTGGTCAGACCAGACGATGAAGAGAAACCAAGATGACTGGTACATGTGCCGTAACATTGCCTGTCAATTAGGGTTCTCAAAGAGGATGAAGGAGGCTCTCTGGCGGATATTCCGCTCTCTTGACATGCGGTCGTTCCGTAAGTACGAGAGCAAGTCAAAACCTGTCTGTACTATTCGACCCAACGACCCGGATGTAGACCTTCCGACTATCAGAACCATTCGCAAGGCTACCCAGAAACAGTACTTGGTCGTCTTCTGCATCTGTGCGCTCCTGCACAACCAGAACAACCCGGACCGTCAGTCGAAATACTATCCCGGAGAGGAGTCTGACAGTCGGGACAAATACGGGGTTCACTGTCGTTTCGTGCGAAACCTTGTTGACGACGAAATAAAAGACCGTCACGAACTGCTTCAACAGTTTGTTGACCGGCTTGGGTTCAGACATGAACACATCCGCTCTTGCATGGAGAAACTACGTCAGGACTGCCCCAGACTGGCGTAACAAAAAGCCAGTAGTCCCAGCAGTACTTAAACCCTCACCCCCCTATATAAAGTACTGTATATTAGTATGGGTAGAGGGATTGCAGACCGTAAGTTGAACCCAGTTGACTTCGATACGCTCCGGCTACTCCGCGGGTTCAAATCCGCTGTTCAGACCGCGATAAGGTCGCTGAAGCAAACAGCAAGGTTCTCGGAAGGTTTCATAACATGATTCCTACCGGGTGAATCAGTGTAATCTACACGGCGACTTATCGCGGTCTGAACTCGCGGTCTTGACTACCGGAGTGTATCAATAGAAATTTCGTGCAAAAGCACTTGCTACCAAGTATTAATAAGGGTATTACCTGAAGATAACTGTTCAATCAGGACTTACCGCTTGCAGATTATTTTCTGGCTCCTTTCGTGATTCTCCAATGCTGTCAGAAACCGCTCTGCTTGTTCTTGACTAAGGGCCTGAAACTTGTCCCGGATAGGAAGCGAGATTGGATTCTCAGTAGTGCTGGGGTCGGATACTTCGTCAATTGGTAGTTGATAAACCGGCTCACTCCATGTGACAGAGACCTGAAATGGAAACCGACCATCCCAAGCGTGTTCAACAATACGCATAGTCGAATCAGTCGCGGCTTCAAATGGACCCATGAGACGGCCAGACTCCCGATTATGTAGGAACGATAAATCACCCTCTTCAATTTCATCTACCATCTTGCTGTTTCCAAATAGTTGCCGCGATAGACACTCCTTCTCAGTTCCCGAATCGCAGATGAATTTCCACATACGTATTAAATTGTAGGAGCCAGACAAAAAGCGACAGGTAGTTAATCCGAAATCTCAGAACACCTCAAGGTACTCTTCCACAACTCTACGCTCATCATCAGTTAGGTTGAACAGGTTATAAACTGCGTTGTCAATCTCCGCTTCGAGGTCTTTGATGTCCGTTTGTTCGACTTCGTCGCAGTCGGCTCTACGTCGGTCAAGCAGTTCTTCCACGCCATCATCATTAAGTGGAATCGGGATAGTCGTCTTTTCTCCGCTCTTCACGTCACGCCCGTCTACAGCGGTACGCACGTATTCAGCCCGGCGCTTTCTGGCATCACGGTTCTCAGAGTACATTGCTGGGTCGTTGATTGTATCTGAGCGTCCAGCCTGTACGGTGAAGTTCCCTTCCACGTCACCCTGTACTTCAGCACTCACCGGGTAGCGACGAGTCTGCCACTCATACGTAATATAATCGAGTTCACCATCGTAGTCGCCGAGGTACGCTTCTGGGAAGCGGTCGGTCTTGCTGTCAAGGTCAATAGTGTCTACTATCTCCTGACCTTTGTCACGCATCACCCCGAAGACACCTGCGCTATCCTCAGTTATACAAGGTAATTTTTCGACGTACTGAGAGCGGTATTCATAGAACCCACCCATTTTGACTGTCGTGATATGCTTGAAGTAGAAGTCCAAAGCCTTCGAGTTCAATTGACAGGCCATTTCCTCCGTGATTTTTCGGTGTTCTGGAGTTAGAAGGACTCCGTAGGCCGTAGTAAAGTACCATGTCCCCGGCTCGTCAATCATAAAGGTCGCATCAGTTGCGATGTGTGCCTGCACAATTTTCGGATTCTCGAACTTTCCGAGATTCTTCGGATAGATGTATCCATACCAATCGTCTTTGCCTTCTTTCCGGCCCCCTTCCCGTCCTTCGAGTTTGTCCTTGTGGGCAAGGAAGAAGTCCCATGTCAACGGTAGATTTTCTTCGAGATAGTCCTGTGAGTAGAGACCGGCTTCGAGTTCTCCATCGTCAGTTTCTTCAGCATAGTAGGGATGCACAACGTGAAGCCCACCCCAGTCACCCCTCCATCGTTTGACTTCATCCCCTTCGAGGAACGGGCGTAGTAGGTCCGTTTCAATCTCATACTCTTGTGACCCCCCGGTAGGAATTACTGTGACCGTATCCCCCGAGTCCTCCGATTCGATACGGTCAGCATCGAGAACATCCACGATGTAGACTTTGTTCGCGCTGGTTCGGATGCCTTGGAACACGGCATCTGTCACATCTCCGATGTCGGCGTCCTGTTCGCTCTCCAGTTTCTCGAAGACCTGCAATTCCTCAGGAGGCATCATCGCCCAGTAATCTTCACCCGTGAGTTTCTGCTGTGGGAAGTCGAACACGTCGATGAACTCATCCGAATAGCCCGGCTCACCGCGATGCTCGCGTACTGCTTCAATAATGGCTGAATCCAGTTCTCGGTCCCGGTCCTCGTCCGTGTCGGCTTTTACCCTGACGCAACGGATTTCGTTTTCCCTGCGGTTGTCTTCATCAGGTTCATCTTCGAGAATTACGATGGCTGGATAATTTGTCGCGTCCTCGAACACACCGGAGTCCCGAAAGTCGTAGACCTCCTCAATGCGGGCCTCATCAAGTAGCACCTGCCTCATACCCTCGCCGTAGTCTGTGACCATGAACTGATTCGGGGTAATGTAACCGAGTTTTCCAGAGTCTTCACGGAGCCAGTCAAGACCACGCTCGTAGAACGGACAGTAGATGTCGTAGTTACCAGTCGTGGAATCGTACAGCGATTCCATCATCTCTTTCTGACTATCAGGGAGGTTCTGAACGCGCACATACGGGGGATTGCCAACGACGTAGTCATACTCCATATAATTCTTGACAACGAGAGCCAAGACGGTATCCTCGAACATTTTGAACAGCCGCCCGTCGTTGTGTTCCTCTTTGAGATACCGCACGTTCTCCAGCATATCGTTCACATACGGCTCAAAGAACTCTTCCGCCCCAGAGTATTCCTGCGACGTATGCTGGTTGACGCGCTCTTCCAGCCCGCTCTTGTATTCCCAGTCGAAGTCACCGCCGAACTCCTCAGCGAGGGCCATATGGTCCTTGACGGTATCCAGTACGCCTTGCAGGGCCGCGAAATACTCCCCGAAGTTGTTCACTCCCGTCTCTAACTGAATCGTGTCGAACAACGGCATCCGAACTCGGCGCACGAGGAAGCCGTCTTCCGTCTCCGGGGCCTCGTCTTCATCTACTTCGACCGGAAGGGGAACAGGAATCCGAACGTCCTGCTCGTCTTCGGTCATCGCATCGAAGGTCATCTGCCGGGTTCCGTCGTCGCCGAGGTCAGCTCCGGTAAGTTCACGCTCGTTACGGAGTGTATCGGTTCGGTAGATGGGAAGCCGCCGAAGCGTGAACTCTGGGTTCTGTTCCTTGGCTTCCCGATATGCTGGCAGGATAGCTACCACGAAGCGAATCTGAGCCATCAATACCGCGAACGGGTGGATGTCCAGCCCAACAATACGCGGGCGAGTGCAGAGGTCCCGGAGGTGTTCCTCCCAGTCGGGGTCATCGTCGTAGCGTTCTACATCATCGACGTATCGCTCTACGGCTTCCACGAGGAACGTACCGGAGCCACACGCCGGGTCCATGAGTCGCTCGTTTGAGACTCCGCGTTCGTACCCGACCCCGTCCATGATGTAATCCACGACCGGCTGTGGGGTGTAGAACTCTCCCAGCGCCTTGCGCGTCTCAGGGTCAAAGTACCGCTGATAGAGGTCGCCGAGAAGGTCACCTTCTACATCAGCGAAATCGAACCGGAGGACGTTCAGATAGATTTCTGCTACTGCCCTACTTAGCCGTTCCCGAGTGGTTCGCAGTTCCTCAATCTCGTCAGTCACCGTGATAGTGTCGTCATCGAAACCAGCAACAGCCTCAACCTGACTCTCAATCGAATCATGTCCACGGGTGATTTGTTCCTTGTAGCCATCAGTCCACCAGATGAAGATGTCATCTTGGAATAGCCCCTCTACCAGATGGTCTTGCATATGGCCAATGAGATTGTCAGCAGCAACTGGGAAAGCGTCGAGATTGATATTCCCATCAAACCCCTGAAGTCCCCGGAAGTACTCCTTCATTCCTCTGTATCCCGTTCCAGCGAAGAAATCGTGGTCTTCAGTCGCCTTTGCAAGTAGGAGCCGGGCGAGAAGTGCGTGACCGCTCTCCAGACAGAACATGAAGTCACGAAGTGACTGCTTCCCGTTGATGAAGGGGTCCCAAGAGTCGGGGACTTCGTCTGGTTCGTCGGCGTACGTGGCCTCCCAGAAGTCGTATGCTCCCTTCACGAACTTCGCTTCACGCTCGTCACGGAGTTCATGAAGGATGTCCATCATCCCTGTAACGAGGTCGGCGAAGGGGCTTCCCTCTTCCAATCTGAAGGTATCAAAGAAATGTTCCTGCCCGAGTTCAGACTGACTATCGAGTGGGATGGGGTCGAGGTCTTCGAGGAACTGGCTTACATCATCGGGGTCGGTGAGTTCGAACTCGCGCTTCTGAAGCGCACTCAGTAGGTCGCGGGCCTGACTCTCCGTGACGGCCTCCAGCGACACCACGAGCGTAGCGCGGTCATCCCCACGGCGGTACAGCCGCAACTCTTACCCGTTGGTCAGGACACCGTACTCTGCCCTGAGATAACCCATGTAATGAAACAACTGAGATTCGTGGGGCGGAAGGTCTTCTCCTGTTGTTTTAAACTCGTAGACTGCGGTGACTGCTTCGTTAGTATCGAGAGTGATGTAGTCGGGGCGGCGGTCGTCGGGGAGAGTGAACTCGCTTCGGATGTCCGTTCCCGTCCCCTCGTAGTTGAGCGTATCGTAGAAGCCCTGTTCGAGAAATAGATTCTCGACATCTCGCTCGCTCATGTCATCATCCGCTCGTTCGGAGACGGACACGAGCGATTCCTGTACGGCGGATGCGTCTGGCATTACAACACCCCACTTCATCGACTAATAAAAAACACGTGGCAACGTGATGGTACACCTCGATAAGGTGGGTGAGTCATAGACAAGCCGACCTAACTGAGAATTTAACGTATGGACTATATTGTCGAACTATTATGTCAATATGTAAATTTCAGTAAGGACAGATATGTTCTGATGGGCCTAATTCCACATCTCTCTGTGTGGCCGTGTGCTTGGTGTGGGTGGGTTCTTTCAAAATAGGATGGTAGGTACATGAAAATTAATTGGTGAGCATAGCGAGCGACTGGGGGCATTTAAATCGGATTTGTAAGAGCTACCGCCGCCTCCATCCGCGTCACTCTTGGATTGGCATCCAATTTCAGGGAGTCTACAGGGTCGTGAGTCTATTGGCTCACACCATTCGATAGGTAACACTCTCTGCTGAACATGCCTATCTGTATCCTTTTCGGAGACCACACCTCAGAGAGTGTAGTTCCTCTGGTATGGGTCCCTCACCCCTCTACTACACAGTTTTCACCATGCAGGGTTAGACAGCAAGACCTTACAGGCACCTTATCGCTGTTTCTCCATCGATGTTATTCCCGGATACAAGAATACAATATGATACACTACACCGTGACACATCTCAATGTATCAATTACAGTGTACCCCCCTGTAGTCCCCCCTACTATATCGACACCTTTGAGATGAGTCAATAACGCGAGAATACCCTGACATTCTGAACTGACCAATACCCTCACAATTTAGCAATATGCGAAACAAACGTAAAATTCGAAGTTCCCCCATGAGGTCGAAAGCATGGTCTGAACAACTCCCGGTTCTCATTGAGTCCGTCCGTGGGCTTTTGACTCATCCCGGGGAAGACGAAATATGTCGTTCAGCATGACGTGGAACAACCTTCTCGATAACGTGGAGGAACTACCCTCTGACGCGACACTCCTCACACCGCTGTCTCGCAAGCCCTTCCGTGTGACCGATACACAGGAACATCGTATCCTCATTAAATTTCGAGATGGTGACGGAACAGTTACGCTTCAACGAGAGCAGTTCGAGACGCTGTTCCAGCGGGTCGAAGACAGTCGGCAAGGATTCGACTTGACCGGCTTCCTCCCGATGCCGAATCATACGCGACAATAATAAGTCTCCATCCGCGGTTCGAGTTAGACGACCGAGAGGGAACGCTGAGCGAGACTGAAAAGCCGACGAGTTCCCCGTTGGTTGACGCCCACGAGGTAGACACCGAGAAGGGCGAGCGGGAAGAGCCAGACATCCCCGTCTATGCCGATACACTCCTGCTGATTGATGCGCTGGAACGTCACGACCCGACCGACCTTGAAGGGATGGAGACGCCCGCGCTGGTAAATCTCTATACGCTCCTCTCGGATGTGCAACGGAACGCCAATGACCTGCGTCAAGACGTTCGGAGTGTTCTCCTTGACCGGCTCCATCACGACCAGCCCGTCTCCGGTCAGTACGGCTCGGTGCAGCGCACGTCTCGGCGGAATCGTTCGCTGAGAGACGACGAGGAAGTGCTTGAGATACTGGACGAGGCTGGTATTGACCGCGAGCGTGTGACCAGCATGGACTCCAGCAAGGTTGATGAAGCCCTTGAGGTCACAGAAGTCGCTGAATCTGACGTGTACGAAATCGAGGAAAGCGAATACGTTCGCAAGGCCGAGGTTGACGAAGACGAGAAAGAGTCTCGACTTCAAGGGTTGAAAGATAGGTTGGCGGCAACAGACGAAGATACCGACGAGCTTCAGCAGGAAATTGAGGAACTGGAACAGCGGATTGACGACCTGACCAGCTTCGACTCCGCGTCAACATTCCACACGAAATCAGGGTGACGAATGGTAGGCGGTGTTCCGGTTCAGACCGTTTGCCTACTGGCCCGGCTTATCGCTGTCTCATATTCACGGATGAAATGAACGGGGCGAACTTGTCGAGGGTACGAGTTCGTAATATGACAGGCTACCACTCACCCAAGAACTCAACCGATAGTTCCACCTGCTCAGCAAGGTCACGGATGCGGTTCTGCTTGCCTTGCGTATTGAGTGAGGTGTGAAGAGAGAATCCATTCGTCAGCTCGTACGGTAGCCTCATATCTTCACCATTGGGATGCACTGGCTCGGTGTTTATAGAGCAGTTCTTCCGAGCCTGCGGAGGGAAGTGCGGAATTTCAATATGTTCAATCAAATCATATTCTTCAATCAGGTAGTCGATTGCCGCCCCCATATTCTCCTTCTGTTGCGTGGTCGGCCCACTTCCTGACTCTGGAATTACTTTCCCATCTGAAAACCGTATAACATACCCCTGTTCCGCCACGTCGCTACTTGTTGGCGTTAGGGTACTGGTTTCCGTGCTTCCTGCGCTCTCTGGTTCATTTGCACCCTTATCGCGGTCTGACGCTGGCTCTTCACTGACAAACTGTCGTTGTTCTCGGAGGATGGAGACGAGGTTCTGCGTGAACTCCCGAGACTGCTCTTCGAGGTCAATTGTGAGTTCCCCAACCTCGTCTTCGACTGCTTTGCTCACGGCATCGGTGACGCTGTCTTCATTGTCCTGTAGATACCGGATTGCTCGGTTCGTTTCCGCGACCTGCTCGGCGACCTCGTCGGATTTCCCCGAACGTATCGACTCCTTCGTAAGTAATTCCAGCACACTTGGGTTATCGGCGAGGTCGTTAAGATTGAATTGTACAACGGATACCTCTTCGCCACCGTTCCCGCGGTGATTCTTCGTCAGTACCTCGAAGGACTTCCCGTTGGTCAGAATCCCCCAGTCCACATCGAGTTCCTGTCTCATGTAACTCCGCAACTGCTGAACTTCACTGTCAGTGAGGGTAGACCGTACAGGCTTGGCTTCAACGAATACGACAGGCGAACCCCCAACGAGAAGGGCATAATCAGCGTGCGTGCTTCCCGAAGCCATCGGGATAGTGTATTCCAGCGCCACCTCGGTAGAATAGAGGTCCCAGCCGAGAAGTTCGAGAAATGGCTGAATCAGTTTGACCTTCGTGTTTTCCTCGTCCATCTGCGGTGAGGTTTCGATAAGTTGCTGACACCGCTGGACGTACTCATCAATCTCGTCACGGTGCATTGCCGTAGCTTGTGTAGCGAACCCCTTTTAAAATGGCGCAAACCGAGCGAACTTCATTGGAATTGGTGATTAGGGTGGCGTCATCAAAGAGATAATTGAAACACCTGCATTGACTGTTGATAGAGATTCGGGGAGATTCTGACGAAGTCTTTCAAACTTTTCTCTCCATCTAAGACGGGTAAATTCGTCGTCTTCTAAATGAGAATAGATTGTTAAAATTAAATTTGTGATTGTATCTTCAGAGACGTTACCCAAATTGAACCGGATTCTGGGTTCTCCATTGTAATCTTTTGGTGGTCTATCTGTAATCACGAGAATTGGCTGACGAGAGTCATATTCGTCTATATTATACCAACTATGAAGCCACTCTTTTGCTTCATCCTCTACTCGCACGTATCCTACTCCATCAGGCAGGTCTTGTCTATTTGATACTGAATTAATCACCTCTCTCTTAGGATGGTCTTCTGGTGAAAACTCGATAATATAATAATCGTATTCTGAATATACATTAATAGACTGACGCTCTACCCCGACTGATTCTGACCAGTCATCATGTTCTTCAATACTGCTTGACGATGTCTCCCCGGTGTTTACATAAAACAACATTATTATTGATAATTCATCATAGACAGAAAATACTTACTCCAGTCTATACCCTCTGAAGAACAGAACGAACTTCCAACGAATTGAGGAGGTGGCTATCTTTCTCTACGACCCCTTGGACTTGCATGGAGGTCCATACCTCCACCACACTCTGGACACTCCCTGTTTTCTACCTGTAGAGGGTTCATTTCACTCTCAGCGAAGTGTTTCTTGCAAGGATGACAGTAGAAAATAGTTTCATCGTCATCTTCCGGATTGGCGGTCGGTGATGATTTCATGTAATCGGGAACAACTTGTCTCAATTCTGATTCAGGGACCCCATTACGTTTCAATAACTTGACTACCTCATACCTGTCTGTGAGTTTGATTTTTCCATCCTCCCTCTGAACCAGAGAATCCCCATCTGAAATCATCTCATTTAACACATCCCGAATCTGTTTCTCTGATTCATCTGACGCCGTCCAATTGACGAGTTTGTCTTCACCCATACCAGCACCCCACGCTTCCTCAATGAACAGATTCCAAAGTATCCGGAATTTGACTTCGTCTGCCTTTGCGTCCCTCAATCGCTCATACGCAGCACTTCGCTTTCTACTGTATGCCCCTGCCAGTATGAGAGACGGAATCACCGCAAGGGGGACAGCAATCAAACTGCCGAAAGACAGGAACGTATTTTGTACTAACACTATCACAATCACGAGAAAACCAAAAGCAGAGGTCGAAAAAACATAGATGAACGGTTCAACCCACTCGTGTAATGCTATTAAACCTCTATTTTTACTGCTTGGGTAGAAAGTCGAAGTCACGAGTTTAGCGGCCAAAAATACGATTGTTGCATAGACTAAGAGACGGAACCCCCACCGTACCAACACAGACTCAGAAGCACCCTCCAACAGAGGGAAGGAAATCAAATTTTGTGCGACTATGGTTCCTGTGAGCCCAAGAACACCTAAGGCTATTAGAATCTGAACGTTTTCCGACCGTCTCAGACTCCCCTCGTTCTTTTCGACAAACTCCTCAGTAAATGATTCCGGCATCTTGAGGCGTGCAGGGAGGTTTTCTTCTCTATCAGATTCGGACATACACATTGTTTCGCTGAAGAAGTGGTAAAGAGATGGCGTTCTATTCAGTCTCACGAGGTTTAGATAACTGCTCGCTCAGATGTCCTTGAGATAATTCTCTCGCCGCTCCATCTGCTCGTTCTTCGTCGCCTTGTCGTAGTGTTTCTCAAGAATATCGTTCGTCATATCCACCCTATCCGCAGTCACCTCCTTCGGCTGTCCAGCGTTCAACGCCTCTGTGACGTAGCCGCAATATGAATAGAAGGGCGATTTCTCAACCCATATTATCGAGCGCGTCACGCCGGTCTTCGACTGGGACATTGTCGTACTTCATCGTTGTCTTGACACTCTTATGACGTAGTTGGGCCTTCGTCGCGGCAAGGTCGCGTTCCTTCGTCATGTGAGTGCCGACTGAGTGGCGGATTGCATACCACGACATCTGCCGATTCTCGTAACTAATCCCGGCCCGCTCACACAGGTCTTTGAGTATCCGACTCAGCTCATTGGAGCCGTAGCGGTTTCCATGCCGTGTGAGCCACAGTTTGTCGGTATCTGCGTATCTCTGATGGTTCCCTCGTTCCTCTATCCACCGCTCCAACGCCGTCGCTGTCCGGTCGGTAATGCCCACCGTCCAGTTCCCCTCGTTCTTGGCTGACTCCTCTCTCGGAATACGTAACAGGCCGTTCTCGGGTTCACACCAGCTTACCCGAGCGTTCCCGACTTCCACCGGACGAAGCCCAGCGTCGAGACTCGTCCAGATGAGAGACGTAAATTTCCAGCTGTCAGGGTCTGCTTCGAGAAGGTCGCTGTCAGTCCCGTAGTTGGGAGTGCCGTCTTTCCCGAGCGCAGCCTGTCGAATCTTGCGGCGTTCCGGCTTCGTCAGGAAATCACGCGGGCCGTTATTGCCGCCGCCAGACTGGAAGTTCCAACTGAACTCCCACTCGTCGCGGTTGTACTTGTGCTGAAGCCACTTCGAGTAGCGTCCGAGCGACCCCATCGTTTTTCCTTTTGTGGATTCAGTCACGTCACGGAACGCGACTTCCTCCATGTAGGCGCGCGCGTCTTCTTGGTTGGGCGGGGCTTTGTACCCACCACGGTTCTCCCATACCCACAAGTCGAAGCGTGCGGTTCGGTGTCCCGTCTGGCAGACGGTGTACGGGGAGTAGCCCTTCGCTTTCTCCGGGTCTTTCCCCATCCGAAGCAGGTACGTGAGGAAGGGTTTACGGTACTCATAGTAGTCCACAGCCGCCTTATCGGATAAGAAGTCACGTTGGTTCTTACGGACAATTGTAATCGTTCTATTCGGTTCCATCATATCCGAATCGAAACCGGGACAGCGTTCCAGCGTATTCGGCTTTTCGAGGTTCATTTGGGGTCTTGTCGTTGTTGGACAAGCCGAAAACGGGAGGTAGCGGATGCGCGGGACCGGATTCGAACCGGCGGACCCCTACGGGATAGCGTCCTAAGCGCTACGCCTTTGGCCTGGCTCGGCAACCCGCGCGCATCAGTCGCTATCCGTGTTGGAATAAAGAACCCTTCGCTT
>Ga0207754_100508_pt1 | contig 14718 bp, 11 predicted proteins | sample A23E1SouthBayCA_FD_187728 | JGI IMG/M metagenome (GOLD analysis project Ga0207754, IMG submission 187728) | Aerobic enrichment media microbial communities from Eden Landing Ponds, California, USA - A23 E1 (SPAdes) | ecosystem: Environmental > Aquatic > Marine > Unclassified | place: Emeryville... | reverse complement strand
CCCGCCGAACGTGCGGCGCTACGACGACGTCCGCGAAGTCAGCCGGGTGCTCGTCGAGGGCGACGTGAAGATCGCGCCCGTCTACGAGGGGGAGAACCTCTGGGGTGTCGTAACCGCCGACGACATCCTCCGCGCAGTCCACGAGAACCTCGAAGCGATCACCGTCGGCGACATCGCCTCCGAGTCCATCGTCACCGTGACCGAGGACGACCACGTCGGGAAGGCGATCAACCGCCTTCGAGAGAACGGCATCTCCCGGCTCCCGGTCACCAACGAGAGTGGCGGACTTACCGGCATCGTCACGACCAACGACATCGTCGACTTCGCGGTCCGTGACGAGGAGCGCCAGGGCGAGGGCGACCGCCGCGGCGAGCTCGACCGGATGCTCGACATCCCCGCGTACGACCTGATGTCGAGTCCGGTCCAGACGATCACCGCCGGCGAGACCGTCGACGAGGCGGTGTCAGTCATGTTCGAGAACGGTATCTCCGGGCTGGTCGTGACGGCGACGCCCGACGGCTCGGAGATCGAGGGCGTCATCACCAAGACCGACGTGCTGCGTGCGCTGACCCACACCGAGGAGGAGTCGATGGACGTCCAGATCACGAACGTCAACCTGCTGGACGTGCTCACACGGGAGGACATCGTCGCCGACATCACCAGCGTCGCCGACAAGTTCCAGGAGATGAACGTGCTCCACGCCCACGTGCGCTTCACCCAGCACAAGGAGAAGCTCCGTGGCACGCCGCTGCTGCGCTGTCAGATCCGCCTGCGAACGACGCAGGGCCAGATCGCCGGCTCCGGCGAAGGGTACGGCGCCGAGCACGCCTTCCACGTCGCGCTCGACCGACTGGAGCGTAACGTGCTCGAACTCAAAGGCGTGAAAGCCGACGAGGAGTACCGCGGCCAGCTGATGCGGAAGCTGAACGAGCTCTAGGAACTCCGACCTTTTGCTGCGGTCGGCGCCTTCCGGCGCCTCCCTGGCAAAAGCTCGGCCAAAAGCCTGCGTCGGCCCCTGACGGGGCCTCCTTGGCCCGCTCACTCACTTCGTTCGCTCGCGGTGAGCCGACTACCGACAGACCACATCTGCGAGCGACCCCCCTGGTTTTTGATCCTCGGTTGTCGACGTTTCAGCATGTCCCCAGACGACATCTCCGCCGAGTGGCGCGCCGCCCTCCTCGGAGCAGTCGTCGGCGTCCCGCTGGCGCTCCCGCTCCTCACCGAACAGGAGGCAATCGGCCTGCTCGTCGCCGGCGTCGTCGCTGGCTACCTCACGCCGACGGACGCCGATACCTACGCTGCCGGCGCGCGAGCTGGTCTCGTCGCCGCCGTCCCGTCGACTGTCTGGTTCTTCCGCACGAACGCCGAGCGATTCGTCGGCTACGACCCGGTGATGTTGGCGATCGCGGGCGGCGTGGTCACTGCTGCGTTGATCCTCGTTGTCGGTTACCTCGCCGGTGGGATCGGCGCCGGAATCGGCGGCTGGCTCGCGGTCCAGTTCGGCAGAAAAGAGCCCGCTTAGAACTCCTCGGTGCTCTCCAGTCCCGACCCGGTGATCTGGAAGGTCGCCGAGTCCCCGGTCGGCTTGGAGCGGTGTTTCTCCAGTGAGGCCCGGCGGTTGCCGCCACGGAACCGCTCCAGTCGGAGGACGACGCCGGTCCAGTGCTCCAGCGTGTTGCCGCCGAGCCCTCGGGTTCGATCGGCGTCCGGATCGCGGAACACCTGATTCGTGATGACGACGGCGAGATCGTGTTTCCGGGCGAGCGAAAGCAGGTGCGTCACTTGGTCGGCGACCTTCCGCAGGGACTCGCCGCCGGAGTCGTCGCCGGCGCGCTCGAGCCGGTAGAACCCCGTCGCGGAGTCGAGCACGATCAGGTCCGCGGTGTCGGCGAGCTGGGCAGCGTCCCGAACCGCCTCGGCCTGTTCGTCGAAGTCGTGGGCCTCCGAGACGACGATGCGGGAGGCGACCGCCTCGAAGTCGGCATCGCCGTCGGTCTTGCCGTCGACGATCTGCCGGAACCGCTCGATTGAGAGGCCCTCGGTGTCGATGTACAGGGCACGGCCGCCGTCGACGGCCGCCTCGACGGCCGCTGCGAGTGCGAGATTGGTTTTCCCCGCGGCCGGCTCGCCGTACACCTGCGTGACGGTGCCGCGCTCGAAACCGCCGCCGAGCAGGTCGTCGATGGGCTGACAGCCGGTGGGGACGGGCTCGGTCATTGGGCGTAGCTTACGCGGGGTGGTACGAAAGCGCTCGGGACTCCACCCGGCGATCACTCCCGCACCGCGTCCTCGGCCCGCCGAACGACCTCACGGACTGCCAGCCCGGTGTCTCTCGCCACCGCCAGCGCGTCGTCGTACTCCGCGCTGCGGTCGAACACCACGCCGTCGTCGTCGCTCGCGACCTTTACGGGGACTTCGTAGCGCTCGCCGTCGATCTCGATCGCGGCAGTCTCGAACTCGCGGTTCGCCACCCACCGGTGGCCGGCGCCGTGTTCTCGGATCCCCAGCGTCCCCGTCTCCTCGGCCAGTCGACGCGCCACGCGCTCGGCGTCGTTCGGGCGGCAGATCACCTTCACCAGGTGGCCGGGCCGGGACTTCTTCATCGTCGTCGGGACGATCGTCACGTCCCGCGCGCCGGCCTCGGTCAGCGTCTCCTGGAGGCTCCCCAGCACCTCCGGGGTAGCGTCGTCGAGGTTCGTCTCGAGGACCGAGATACCCTCGCGAGTGAGGCCGCCATCGGTCTCGCCGATCAGCGCGCGGACCACGTTCGGGTGCTGGGCGAACTCCTTCGCCCCGGCGCCGTACCCCGAGGTGTCGACGCGCAGTTCGGGCAGGTGCTCGACCCCCTCCGCGACGACGGCGAGGATCGCTGCGCCCGTGGGCGTGAGTAGCTCGGTCTCGATCGGCCCACCACGCAGCGACCAGTCCGCGCGCTCGGCGATCTCGACCACCGCAGGCGAGGGAACCGGGTAGGTGCCGTGGGAGAACGTCACCTCCCCGCCACCCGCGCGGAGGGGCGTGGTCACGACGCGCTCGACGCCCTTGGACCGGAGATCGTCGAGGAGAAGCATACAGCCGACCACGTCGGCGATGGCGTCGTCGGTGCCGACCTCGTGGAAGCCAGTCGCCTCGAGTTCCATCCCGTGAACCGACGCCTCCGCCTCGCCGAGGATGCGGAACGCCTCGAGGGCGTCCGCTTCGACGGCTTCAGGCAGTTCCATCGACTCGACCAGCTCGACCACCTCCGCGTAGGTGCGGGTGTGGCTGTGGCCCTCGGCGTCGCCGTGGGAGTGGACGTGTTCGTCGTCACCGTGTGAGTGGTCGTGCGAATGGCTGTGGTCGTGACCATCGTCACTCTCCTCGGCGTCCTCGTGGACCACTCGAACCCGTGTCGCGCGGATGGCGTTCCGCATCACCTGGTCGGTCTCGAACCGAACCGGGAGCGATTCAGCGACGGGATCGAGCACCGCGCCGTCGGCGCCCGCCGCGAGGAGAGCGCCGAGCAGCATGTCGCCGGCGGCGCCGGTCCGGCCGTCGAACGCGAGCGTCTGCATACCGACGCTGGGTCGCCGTCGGAGAAAGAGGCGACGGTTCGGTACCCGAATGGATGCAGGAAACTCGACCCTAGCGCCACACTTATGCGCGGACACCCCTTGGGTATACGTAACTCACTCCGGGTCACTCATGAACGAAGTTCAACTGGAAGTCGCGAAAGCGTACCCGAACGACTCGGGCCGTGGCATCGCTCGGCTCGACCCCGACACCCTGCTGCATCTCAAGCTCTCCCCCGGGGACATCATCGAGATCGAAGGCGCCGAGACCACCGCTGCGAAGGTCTGGCGCGCCGACCGACAGGACTGGAACACCGACACAGTCCGCATCGACGGGTTCACCCGCCAAAACGCCGACGTGAGCATCGGCGAACGCGTCACCATCCGAAAGGCCGAAGCCGAGACCGCCGAGAAGCTCACCCTCGCGCCGCCGGAGGAAGCCTCGGTGCAGTTCGGCTCCGAGGCCGCCGGCATGGTCAAACGGCAGATCCTCAAGCGCCCCGTGGTCGAACGTGACATCGTCCCCGTGATGTCGAGCACGAACCACCCGTTCATGCGCTCGCCCGGGCAGGCGATCCCGCTGATCGCCGTCGACACCGAGCCCGACGGCGTCTGTCTGATCACCGAGGAGACCGAGGTCGAACTCCGGGAGGAGCCGATCTCCGGGTTCGACAAGACCGGCGGCGGGATCACCTACGAGGACATCGGCGGCCTCGAAGACGAGATCCAGCGCGTCCGGGAGATGGTCGAGCTGCCGATGAAGCACCCCCAGATCTTCAAGAAGCTCGGCATCGAGCCGCCCCAGGGGGTGTTGCTCCACGGCCCGCCCGGCACCGGGAAGACGCTGCTCGCGAAGGCCGTCGCCAACGAGACCTCCGCGAGCTTCTTCTCGATCGCGGGCCCGGAGATCATCTCGAAGTACTACGGCGAGTCCGAGCAGCAGCTCAGGGAGATCTTCGAGGACGCGAAAGACGAGAGCCCCGCGATCGTGTTCATCGACGAACTCGACTCGATCGCGCCCAAGCGTGAGGACGTGACCGGCGAGGTCGAGCGCCGGGTCGTCGCCCAACTGCTGACGATGATGGACGGGCTCGACTCCCGCGGGCAGGTGATCGTCATCGGCGCCACCAACCGCGTCGACAGCGTCGACCCCGCACTCCGCCGGCCGGGCCGGTTCGACCGCGAAATCGAGATCGGTGTCCCCGACGAAACCGGTCGCAAGGAGGTTCTCCAGATCCACAGCCGCGGGATGCCGTTGTCGGACGACATCGACCTCGACCACCTCGCGGCCGAGACCCACGGCTTCGTCGGCGCCGACATCGAGAGCCTCTCGAAGGAGGCCGCGATGAAGGCGCTGCGGCGCTACCTCCCCGAGATCGACCTCGACGAGGAGGAGGTCCCGCCCAGCCTGATCGACCGCATGATCGTCAAGCGGGAGGACTTCCGCGGCGCGCTCAACGAGGTCGAACCCAGCGCGATGCGGGAAGTGCTCGTCGAACTCCCGAAGATCACGTGGGACGACGTTGGCGGGCTCACCGACCCCAAACAGCAGGTGCAGGAGGCCGTCGAGTGGCCGCTCTCCACCCCCGAGAAGTTCGAGCGCATGGGCGTCGAGGCGCCGAAGGGCGTGTTGCTGTACGGCCCGCCGGGCACCGGAAAGACGCTGATGGCGAAAGCCGTCGCCAACGAGACCAACGCCAACTTCATCTCGGTCCGCGGCCCCCAGCTCCTCTCGAAGTGGGTCGGCGAGTCGGAGAAGGCGATCAGGCAGACGTTCCGGAAGGCCCGGCAGGTCTCGCCCACGATCATCTTCTTCGACGAGCTCGACTCCCTCGCACCGAGTCGGGGCGAGCAGGCGGGGACGAACGTCTCCGAACGCGTCGTCAACCAGCTGCTGACCGAACTCGACGGGCTAGAGGAGATGGGCGAGGTGATGGTCATCGGCGCCACCAACCGCCCGGACATGATCGATCCGGCACTGATTCGCTCGGGCCGGTTCGACCGACTCGTGATGGTCGGCGCGCCCGATCAGGGCGGCCGGGAACAGATCCTCGACATCCACACGGGGGACACGCCGCTGGCACCCGACGTGAGCCTCCGGGAGGTCGCCGAGATAACCGACGGCTATGTCGGCTCGGATCTGGAGTCGATCTGCCGTGAGGCCGCCATCGAGGCGCTCCGGGAGGACGACGACGCCGACGAGGTGGAGATGCGCCACTTCCGACAGGCGATCGAGGCCGTCCGCCCCACCATCACCGACGACCTGATGAACTACTACGAGAGTGTCGAGGAGGAGTTCCGCGGGAGCTCCAGTGCGAACGTCGATCGGGGCAACCGACTCGGCTTCCAGTAGGCACAAAGCGGCCTTTTCGCCTCCACAAGCGCCTTTTCGTTTCCGTCCGGAGTCGTAGATATGCGACGACGTGCCCTCCTGGCAACGCTCGCGAGCGGGAGCGCCCTGCTCGCCGGCTGTGGCGCCACCGAACCGACCGAGACGGATCCACGCACGGGGACCGACAGCTCGACCCCATCCGGGACCGAGCCCCCCACGTCGACACCGAGGGACACCCCCGACGAGGTGGTCGAACTGGACGGGAACGCGCTGTTCGGCGCCAGTATCGCCGACTTCGACACAGTCGACCGGACGTACGCGCTCTCGCCGATACGATACCGCACCGAGGACGGTGGCGAGGTCCGGATGCGATTCGACGCGACGGCGACCGCCGACCACCCCGCGCGGCTGGTCGCCTCGATCCAGAACGTCGAGGAGTACCCCGAACAGTTCGACCTCGACTGGGTCCCGCCGTTTGGCCGCCCCAGTAGCGAACCACCGCGGGATCACGGCGGGCCCCGGATGGGTGCCGGCCTCACCGACGAAGGGAGCCTCGTCCTGGCGCCGACCGACGATCACGATCTCGTCGACGACCCGCCGGAGATCGAGCGCGACGACGACGGACAGTGGCGGCTGTCGGGCGAGATCGACCGCTGGCTACCCGAGCAGGTGACGCTCGACGCCGGGGAAGTGATCCGCGGCGAGTACGCCGTCGTCGGCCACCCCGAGGGCTCGGGCCGGCCCACCGGCGTCTACGAGTTCCTCGGCGGCCGCGACGCCGAGGACGCCAGCATCACGGTCTGGGAAACGGACGCCCCGGGTCCGAGCGAGGGGTCACGGTTCGCGGGCGAGTCCGTTCCCGCGATCGACGGCAACGGCGAGGCTGGCGCCGGCTGGTACCACACGGCCGACGCCTCCTCGGGGGCGTATCTCCGCCCCGAGACCGAGCGGGCGGAGCTCCCTGCCGGGATCACGTTCCAGTTCGTCAACCACACCCGCGAAGCGCTGGGCTGTGGCCACTGGTACGTGTACAAACTCCACGACGGCGAGTGGTTCGACCTCGGGCCGTACGTCCGGACCGCCGATTGCCGGAAGGTCCCGCCGGCGGGGACGAAGTCCTGGACGTTACACGCCTACGGCGGCGGTGGGAACCTGCCGCCCGAACACGGCCGCGCGTACCCATACCTCGGCGGCGGCCGCTACGCCGTCTCGGTGGGCTACGGCGACGAGTCGTCGTCGAGCACGGCGCTGGTCGACCTGGTCGGCGATCCGATCGAGGTGGTCCCGATCGACGGCGTCGAGGCCGACCGCGACGGCAGCACGGTGACGGTCACGACGCCGGAGTGGGAGGGCGGCGACGGCGAGCGCGACACGACGCTGTCGGTGACCCGCGCCAACGAGGCCGGCCGGAGGCTGATCCGGGAGCAGGTGATGCGGCCGTGGTACCGCGGCCTGCGGAACACCCTTCCGTTCTTCGAGGACGGCGTCGAGGAGGTCCGGCTCCGGAGCGAGGAAGGGGTCACGTACGGGCTTATCGGCCACGACGAGTCGACCGGGCGCGTTCAGGTCGACGGCCAGGCGTACGAGCTCTCGACGACCGACGAGTAGGGCCGGTAGCACAACGTACACGCCGTCGGCGACGCTACGCTCTCGCGTGACACGAAACCAGAGCGACACGTTCGAGATCGGCGAGTACACCGTCCACCGGCTCGGCTTCGGCGCGATGCGGCTCTGTGGGGAAGGGATCATCGGCGCCCCCGACGACGAGGCGGCGGCCCAGGAGGTCGCGCGCGAGGCGGTCGACCTCGGTGTGGACTTCATCGACACGGCCGACTCCTACGGCCCCGGCACCAGCGAGCGCCTGCTGGGCGAGGCCGGCGTCGTCGACGACGCGGTGGTCGCGACGAAAGGGGGGCTCCTGCGGAGTCGCGACGGCGACTGGCTCCCCCACGGCGATCCAGAGTACCTCGAGAACGCCGCGCTGGCGTCGAAAGACCGCCTCGGCGTCGACAGCATCGATCTCTACCAGCTTCACCGCCCGGACCCCGACACCGAGTTCGAGGCGTCGGTGACGAAGCTCGCGGCGCTCAAAGACGACGGGCTGGTCGACAACGTCGGCCTGAGCAACGTCTCCGTCGAGCAGTTGGAGACCGCCCGTGACCACGTCGAGGTGGCGACGGTCCAGAACGAGTACAACCTCACGAACCGCGAGCACGAGGACGTGCTCGCGGCGTGTGAAGACGCCGGGATCGGCTTCATCCCGTACTTCCCCATCGGCGCCGGCGACCTCGACGAGAAAGCGGCGGTCGTCGACGACGTGGCCGAGGCCCACGACGCCTCGCGCTACCAGATCGCGCTGGCGTGGCTGCTTCAGCGCTCGGACGTGACGCTGCCGATTCCGGGGACGTCGAGTATCGACCACCTGCGGGAGAACGTGGCCGCCAGCGAGATCGAGCTCACGAGCGACGAACTCGCGCGGCTGAGCGAGTAACGGGCGGCGAGCGGGTCCGGCGAGCGCGCCGGCGGCTCAGTAGATGAGTTCGTCGGAGTTCTCGACCATGTACAGCGTCCGTGCGGCGACGTTGACCGTGTGGTCGCCGACGCGTTCGAGGTCCCGGACGGTGAGCAGCAGCCGGGACACGTCGGCCATCAGGTCCTCGACCTCCTCCTGATCGTTGGCCTCCTTCTCGATCAGGTCTCGAACGATGGTCTCGGAGGCACCCTCACACAGCGCGTCGAGATCGTCGTCGCGCTCGGCGACGGCGAAGCAGCCCTCCGGGTCCTCGTCCTCGTAGGCGGCCATCGCCATCGCCAGCATCTCCAGGGTCTCGTCGCCGATACGCTGCACGTCGACGTCCGGGAACACCTCGTAGCGAGCCTCCTTGGCGTACTCGCCGAGGTTGGTCGCGAGGTCGGCGACCCGTTCGAGGTCGGTGATGATCTTGAACGAGGAGGCGATAAAGCGCAGGTCGCCGGCGACCGGCTGCTGGAGCGCGAGCAGGTCGATGCAGTCCTGCTCGAGTTCGAGGTAGAGTTCGTTAACCTCGCTGTCGCGGTCGATGACCTCCTGTCCGAGTTCGTCGTCCTGCTGTTCGAGCGCGTCCAGCCCCATGCGGAGGCGCTCGGCGACGAGTTCGCCCATGTAGAGCACGTCCTCGCGGAGCGATTCGAGTTTCGCTTGGTAGTCCTCTCGTGGCATACGCGGGGGTAGCGGCGGTGGGTTGATAACTGTTCGAGACTCGAAAGCCGGTACTGTGGGAAACGTAGACACCCGATCCGGTCCGGAGGCCGCGGCCGGCGACGGCCCGGCCGGCTACCCGAACTTCCCGGTGATGTAGTCCTCGACCCGGTCGTTCTCGGGGTTCTCGAACACTTTCTCGGTGTCGTCGAACTCCACGAGTTCGCCGCCGGTGAGGAACACCGCGGTTTTGTCGGAGATGCGGGCGGCCTGCTGCATGTTGTGCGTGACGATGACAACGGTGTACTCCTCGGCCATCTCGTCGATCAGGTCCTCGATCTTCGAGGTGGCGACGGGGTCGAGCGCCGACGCGGGCTCGTCCATCAGCACCACCTCGGGGTCGACGGCGATGGCACGGGCGATGCAAAGTCGCTGCTGCTGTCCGCCCGAGAGATCCAGCCCGGACTGATCGAGTTGATCTTTGACCTCGTCCCAGAGCGCCGCTTTCCGGAGGGCGGACTCGACTTTTTCGTCCAAGTTCTCGGTCCGATCCTGCAGGCGCAGGCCGTAGGCGACGTTGTCGTAGATGCTCTTGGGGAAGGGGTTGGGCTGCTGGAACACCATCCCGATGCGGCGTCGCAGCGCCACCGGGTCCACGTCGTCGTCGTAGACGTTCTTCCCGTTGAACAGCATCTCGCCCTCGACGCGCGCGGCGTCGATCAGGTCGTTCATCCGGTTGATGCTGCGGAGATACGTCGACTTCCCACAGCCGGAGGGGCCGACCATCGCGGTCACCCGCTTCTCGGGGATCTCCATGCTCACCGACTGCAGCGCCTGGTTGTCGTTGTACCAGACGCTGAGGTCGCGACTCTCGATGATCGTCGACGCCGCGCCGTCGGCGTCGCGATCCCGCCCCCGTCCCTCGGGGACGCTGACCGCGTACTCGTCGCCGCTCGATCCCTCGCTCACGTTACTGCTCTGGTCAGCGTTGCTCATAGTGGTTGCGCACGTAGATGGCTATCGAGTTCATGCTCAGCATCGCCGTCAGCAGCACCACGATCCCCGCGGCGAGGACGGTGGTGTAGAACGCCGGGCTGGCGTACGTCGACGCCCAGACGTACAGCTGCAGCGGCATCGCGCCGATGGTGGAGGTCCAGGAGTCGGGGACGCCGAACACCTGGGCCGCACCGATCACCAGCAGCGGCGCGGTCTCGCCGATCGCTCGCGAGAGCGCGAGGATCGTCCCCGTCAGGATTCCCGGGAACGCCCTCGGCAGCACGACGTTTTTTACGGTCTGCCAGCGCGTCGCGCCCATCCCGTAGGACGCCTGCCGGGCGGAGTCGGGCACCGCCCGGATCGCCTCCCGGGCGGAGATGATCACGATGGGGAACACGAGCAGCGCGAGCGTCGCGCCGCCCACCAGCAGCGTGCCGGTCGGCTGGCCCCCGTACCGGACGAACAGCCCCAGGCCGAGCAGGCCGTACACGACGCTCGGCACCCCGGCGAGGTTGCTGATGTTCACGTCGATGATCCGGGTGAACCGCGTGTTCGGCGCGTACTCCTCCAGATACACCGCGGCGCCGACGCCGGCCGGGACGGCGATAGCGGCGACGACGAACATCAGCAGGATCGTGCCGACGATGCCGGAGTAGATCCCCACCGAGCGGGGGTCGCCGCTCTGGGTCGTGCTGGTCAGGAAGCTCCAGTCGACCCAGGTCTCGGGGCCGGCGAAGCCGAGCGCGCCGACGAGGAGTTCGCCGGCGATCATGCCGACGACGATCACCGCGGGCAGGAGCAGGCCGATCCGACGGTCGGGACGCTCCCGAACGACGATCGCAGCGTACAGCCCCGTGGGAACGAGCGCGAACAGCGTGAGGGCGACACCCGGGATCGCGCCGAACCCAGTCATCATCCCGACGACGCCGCCGACGGCGCTCCCGACCAGGATCGCCGCGCCGGCGATCCAGCCGTCGCGACGGCCCCAGCGTCCCTCGATCCAGCGACCGAGCAGGAACGCCTCCGGGAGCCCGAGGGTGAGCACGAGCACCATCCAGTCCGCGGGCACCGTCGGCAGCCCCTGGACGAGGCTGGGCACCACTAGGAGCGAGCCAACCGTGACGCCCAGCACCGCGCCCAGTTCGGCGAGGAACGGCATCGAGCGGTCGGTGCGTCGGAGTGCGACGACGACGGCGCCCGGAATCACGAGCGCGATCACGAACGAGAGCCAGACGAGCGTCGGGATCACGTCGATGAACAGCGCCGCGAGCCCGCCGGCGTACAGCGCCGCGATCCCCGGCATCACGATGCCGAGCAGCCCCGTCGCGAGCGTGCCGTAGCTCCGCCGGTAGCTCAGCCAGCCCGTCGCCAGGGTTGGGACGACGAGCGTGAACAAGAACACCAGGTGCCAGCCCGGATCGGCCGTCAGCGGCTGGAACGCGTCGTTGGCGACGTACACGAGCAGCACCGCGAGCGTCAGGATCCCCGCCAGCGTCGACGCGAATAGCACCCCCCGGAACAGCTTGCCGATCCGGCGACTGACTCGGCCGAACCCGTCGTAGCTGCCACTCATTGGTAGTCCTCCTGGTACCGTCGAGCGATTACGTCACTCAGTACGTTCATGCCGAGGGTGATTACGAACAGCACCAGCCCCACCGCGAACAGACTGCGGTAGGCCAGCCCGCCACCGGTCACGTCGCCGGTCAGGAGCTGGATCATCGCCGCCGTCATCGTCATCCCCGGTTCGAGGTAGGAGTCGGGGTCGAACAGCGAGAGGTAGGAGGCGAGACTCGTCGGGTCGAAGCTACGGGCCAGCGAGCCGCCGGCCAGGGTCACCGCCATCGTCTCGCCGATCGCCCGCGAGAGCGCGAGGATGAACGACGAGAAGATGCCCGAGGCCGCCGCGGGGACGACGATCCCCGTCGACACGTCGTACTTGGTCGCGCCCATCCCGTAGCCCGCCTGTCGGAGGTCGTCGGGCACCGCCTGCATCGCGTCCTCGCTGACGGACGCGACCATCGGGAGGATCATGATGCCGACGACGATACAGGCCGACGCGACGTTGAACAGCCCGTCGACGCCGAACAGCGTGTCGAGCACGGGCGTGATGTACGCCACCGCGAAGATACCGTAGATGATCGACGGGACCCCAGCCAGCACCTCGAGTGCGGGCTTGAGGTACGACCGCGCCCGCTCGCTCGCGTACTCGCTGAGGTAGAGCGCGGTCGCGACGCCCAGCGGGATGGCGATCAGGCCGGAGCCGATCGTCACCATCAGCGTCACCGCAACCAGGGGCATGACCCCAAGGTTCGGTCCCTGGAGCCCCCACTCGCTCCCGGTGAAGAACTCGGTCAGCGTCGCCGTCGGGCCGTCGATGCCCAAAAGCGGCGCGGAGATCGTAAAGAACTTCGCAGCCTCGTACACGAGGAGGCCGATGATACTCAGCGTCGTCGCGACCGAGAGCGCCGCACAGCCGAAGAAGAACGCTTTCGCGAGCAGTTCCCGCGAGGAGTTCTGCGTCCGGCGGGTGAGCCCGTCAGTCGCCCCGTCCCCGCTCATAACGTATCCACCATCGGTGTAACCTCGAAAAAGCGCTTCGTTGTGTGGTTCACGAGTCGACGACTACTCAGAGGCGGCCTCGATGGCCGAGTCGAGTCGGTCGAGCATCTCGTCGCGCTCGTCCTCCGTGTTCGGGACGTAGCCGACTTCGTCGGCGACGATCGACTCGCTGGTGCTGTTCTCGAGCCAGAAGCGAGCGAACTCGGCGACGTGCTCCTCCGCCAGCGCCGACTGCGCGGGGTAGGTGAACAGCGGTCGGGAGAGCGGCTGGTACTCGCCGCTGCTGGCGGTATCGAGCGTCGGCTTCACGCAGCCGTCGCCGTTGTCGATCCCGAGTGCGGTCACGCGGTCGGTGTTCTCGGAGTAGTAGGCAAAGCCCATGTAGCCGATCGCGTACTCGCTGTTGGCGACGCCGTTGATGATCTGGTTGTCCTGTTCGGTGGACTGGTAGTCCGTCCGGTGGCTCCCCTCCTCGCCGATGACCTCCTCGATGAAGTAGTCGAACGTGCCGGAGGCGTCGGTCGGGCCGTAGAGCTGGATCTCCTCGTCCGGCCAGTCGCTGTTCACGTCGCTCCAGGTCGTCGGCTTGCTCTCGGCCGACCAGATCTCCTTGAGCTGCTCGACGGTGAGACACTCCTCACCGTCCTCGCCGAACCAACTGGCGTCGTTGTTGACGACGACGGTGAGCGCGTCGGTGGCGACCTTCAGCTCCACCGGCGTCACGTCGTTGTCCGAACACTGCCCCTCCTCGACCCCCTTTATCGGGCGGGAGGCGTTGTTGAAGTCGGTGTCGCCGGTACAGAAGTAGTTCGTGAAGCCGCCGCCGCTTCCCGTGGAGTTGACCGAGATGTCGACGTTGGGGTGCATCTCCTCGGCCGTGAAATCCTCGCGCATCGCGACCGCCAGCGGGAACACCGTCGAACTCCCCGAGATGTTGATGTCGCCCGAGAGCCCACCGTCGGTCTCGGTGCCCGTGTTGCTCGTACAGCCGGCTGCCGCGACCGCCCCCGTCGCGGCGGCGCTAGCCAGGAACGTTCGTCGGGAAACGCCGTCGGTCTGTTTTGCCATCACTGCACGTCAGGATCCTCGACGGTAAATACACTACTATGAAATCTATATAGTCGAACGTTTGTAAAAGATACTCATACCTCATTCTTTGTAGCCTGACACTCTACCCGCCACCCTTGTTCGATTCGTCACCCAAACTCTATCCAATAGCGTCTACCAAACTGTCGCTATCCGCGAACGTTCGTCCCGGGTCGTTTCGTTCGCACGGCGCCGTCGTATCGAAGTATATAGTCGAAAGGAATGTTTAAGATCAGCGGGACGTCTACGTACCGTCGATGGTTGAGACCCGGAAGGTGCAGGTCACCGGCGGTTCGACGTTCACTGTTTCGATTCCCAAAGACTGGGCCACCGGGAACGAGGTCGAGGCCGGGACGCGCGTCGAGTTCCACCCGGAGGGCGACTCCCTCATACTCACGCCAGTCAGCGACGAGGGGCGCACCGAGGGGAGCCTCGACGTGGCGGGGCTGGAGGGTGAGGAGCTCCGCCGGGCGGTGATGACGATGTACGTCTCGGGGTTCGACGTCATCTCGCTCGAAGCAGACCGGATCACGACCGATCAGCGCCGCTGCATCCGGCAGGCGACCCAGAGTCTCGTGGGACTGGAGGTGCTCGAGGAGACGAGCGACCGCGTAGTCGTGCGGGACCTGCTCGACTCTTCGGAGCTGTCGATCCACAACGCCGTCGACCGGATGCGCCTCATCGCGTCGTCGATGCTCGAGGACGCCGTCGAGGCGCTGGCGGAGAACGACGCGGATCTCGCGCAGGACGTGATCCAGCGCGACGACGACGTGGACCGGCTCTACATGGTCGTCTCCCGGATCTTCCGGGCGACGCTGCGCAGCCCGACCGCCGCCGAAGAGCTCGGCCTCCCCCGCGAGACCTGCTTCGACTACCACTCGAGCGCCCGGCAGTTGGAGCGGGTCGCCGACCACGCGACCAAGATCGCGCACCTCTCGCTGGAGCTGGAAGGCACGCCGCCGACGGAAGTGACTGAGTCGCTGCGAGAGCTCCAGGCGGCGGCGGCGGCCGTCATC
>Ga0207754_100506_pt1 | contig 14747 bp, 17 predicted proteins | sample A23E1SouthBayCA_FD_187728 | JGI IMG/M metagenome (GOLD analysis project Ga0207754, IMG submission 187728) | Aerobic enrichment media microbial communities from Eden Landing Ponds, California, USA - A23 E1 (SPAdes) | ecosystem: Environmental > Aquatic > Marine > Unclassified | place: Emeryville... | reverse complement strand
AAGAGACCTATTTTCAGCACCCACACATAAATGGCGAATCGGGAATCTGAATTTTCGCAGAACAAGAGGAAGAAGCTCTCTACACCTCATTTCCCATCCCTGTTCCCACCTCTGACCTGAATCACTAATACCGCGCTCTCCTCACCGAACTCTTTGAGAAGCTCACAGCTCAGCTGAGTTTCGCGGCCTCTTGGATCGACAACTATCTCGGTGGCTATCTTCAAAAGTTACGCTAGGTACTAGGCATCGAGCGGCGACTCAAGGAATTTTGGGAGAATACGTCCTGTCCACGGTGCGGGCACAACTCCGTTCAAACGTGGCCGCATCTCGACCGCGTTTGGTGCCGTGACTGCAATTTCAAGCCGGTCTACACCTACGGAACGCCGTTTCACGAGAAGCACCTCACCTGCGGCGAGGGACTTCTCGCATTCACGCTCTACGCCGATACGTTGCTCAGTATCAACCAGATCGCACCGTTGCTCGGTCGGGCCTACAAAACCGTTCACACGGCGATTCGGGAGGTGGAAGCCGCGATCCATCGTGGCTTCCCCGTCGTCTGGAGACTCCTCGACCAGACTATCGATGGACCGACACAAGTTGACGAATCTGGCAGAGTCTGTTCGGGCTACAAAGGCCAAGAGCCGCCGCGGAACAGCCGTTCTCGCGGCGGATCGTCTCAGACAGGCCGATCACGCTGGCGAGGACGTCACGGTGACCAGCTGACGCTCGTCGCGGCGTGCCGCGACTCGCTTCGCGTGATTCAGGGCCAACTCGGTATCGACTACAGCGGCGATCTTGAACCAGTAATCCAGGAGGCTGAAGACCTCTCCCAGCTGCTGGGAGAGGTCTGGACCGACGGACTCCAAGCATACCGAGAAATGGACTTTGACCACCGAACGGTCGTACATAAGGAGACGTACGTATCGCCAGAAGGCGTCCATATTAACCAAGCTGAGTGCCCGTTTTCGCTTGTCCAGCCGTGGCTACGGAAGTTTCGCGGCTTGTCCAAGCAGGGCTTGGAACAGGCCGCTCACACCTTTGGCATCGTTCGGTCGCTCAATCTAGTTGGTGAATCCACCGAGTCAATCGTTGACTGCCTCGTTATCGGGGCTTTCCGCAATTCTACGTAAGAACGCCTCGTGTTAACCAACAAATTGCCTCATATACTCCTGTATGTTGGTTAATAGGGCGATCGCCTTCGCCATCCGCCGTCACGGAAGGTCGTCTGTCACGTCGACGAGCTCCTCCTCGGTCTGCCAGCGATACAGCCGACCCTCCTGTTTGAACAGCTCGAAGACGCCGTCCTGCATCCAGCCGAAGGGGTGTTCTTCGTCCTCGTACACCCGCTTGAGGACGTGACTCTTCGCGAAGAACTCCGTCGTGCCGACGAGGAGGCCCTGCTCGACGAGGAAATCACTCGGTTCCTTCTCGGCAACGCCAACGAGGTAGGTCACGATGTTGGCAATCAGGCAGAACTTCTGGATGCTGTTGTCCCACTCGCCACGGATGTCGACCATCCGGAAGGCGTAGGCGTCCTGCCGGCGGTTGAGCCGGTCGACCACGAGGTTCAGCCGCCGAATCGGCTCCCGGTCGTAGTTGCCCAACACGAAGTACGAGCGCTCGTTTTCGTAGACGGGAGTCAGTTCGCTCAGGGCGTGGAGGATCTCCTCGTTGTCCGCCAACGAGATCTCCTCGTCGTCGAGTTGGTCCTTCGCACTGGTGAGGACTTCCTCGGGCACGGGCGGCTCCTCTTCGGACATACACGCTTCCTCTCAGCGCCGTGCGATACGGTTTATGGAGTAAATCACCAGCTTAGTCAGATGTGGTTTACTCAGGGGTAATTTACTCGAGGGTAAACTACTTGCCGCCAGGCCGTGTATCGTGTCGTATGAGCACCGACCTGGGAACTGCTGAGGGGATGGAATCCCGCGAACTCGTCCACTTCGTCACCCAACAGACGCGGTTCGCCCTGATCAGCAACATCCTCCAGCATCCCGTGCAGCTGCCCTCGATGTACGAGCTCGAGGAGCTCAACCCCAGCGTGAGCGATGCCACCGTCTACAAGCACATCCAGAAGCTCATCGACGCCGGCATCGTCAAAGAGGTCGCCTTAGACGACGACCAGCGCCGGCAGGGCTACCCCTGGAAGTTCTACGGCCTGACCGAAGAGGGGCGGCAGTTCCTAGAGGAGCACAACCTGCTCGCTGCAGAGGAGACGCTCCAGCAGATCTACGACACTATCTCCGACAAGCCCGAGAAGATGGTCAAGTACGAGAACGCCACTCGTCCGGATGGCGTCTAACGGTACGTCTATTTCTAAATAGTTTGCTATTCGTACTCTTTAGCCAGTGACGACGCGATATCCGGTTAACCAACAAGTCTATGCCAATACACGCTCTGTTGGTTAACACGAGGCGACCGCTGATGTCCTACGAGTCACCGACGCCCCCGGCGGAACTTCCGACAGAGATCGTCAACACACTCAACGGCTACTCGCCGGACCAACTCCAGCATATCGCACGCTACGCCGAGGAGCTGGCAGAGCACAAAGCTCGCGAGGCACGCCTCAAGGAGGAGGCGGAGGACGACGAGATTGACGACCGACCCGATGATCTTCCAGACGACGTCCCGTCGAAGGCAACGATCACGATTAAGGAAATCAACGACAACCGCTACTACTACTGGCAGTGGCGAGAAGGGGACAAAGTGCTCTCTCAGTACAAGGGACCGGTCAATTCGGACGAGTAAAACTCGAAGAGAGGGGACACCCATCCCACGTTTCCGTCGTAAATGGATGTCGGTGGAAGGGTGAGACCAATATCGAGGGGACCACACCCACCACCGTTTCACCAATTTTGAGGGTCGACTACGTCATTTCAAACGTCGAGGAAGGCAGGGACACACCACCGTTTCATGAAAACCACTCACGTTAGTCGGACAATCTCAAACAATACTCTGAGACACCCACCACCGTTTCATCAATTCGGTATTAGGGAGATAGCTACATTCCAAGACAGAGTGGATCAATCCAAGATATATTATTTAATTCACGTTCTTATCAGTGATAGCTTTGAAAAGTCTGAGACCCCCACCACTGTTTCATCAATTCCGCCGAATTAGAACCAGACACGAAATCTATGGAAAATACTTAGAGAGGTTTCACATATAAACGGTCTAGATAGTTGTGAGATATACCAGTTAAATCTCTTTTAAGAGTTTTCTACTACTATACTTACTACTACTAGACGAAAACGTTATAATATAGTATACAAACTACTGCGATCACTTTCTATTTGAAAAACACGTTACGAGAACTGTATAGCGTTATTTCGCAAGGTATAGTGGATTAGCTTGAGTCTGACAGACCTTCCTTCTCAGATAAGAATTCCTGAAATAGTGGTGTGGGTGTGCCCCATTCGTTCCTCCTCTAACTATTTGTTGAAGACATTCAAGACATTCCTGCAACCGGGGTTTTATTATGTCTTGGCCAGAGGGTTCCGCATATGACCCAGTTCTCGAATACCTCGCCTATTTTCCAACGTGAAGAGGTTCTCCGTGAAGAATATCATCCCGATAATCTCCCCGAACGAACTGATGAAATGGACGATCTCCATATGTCGTTGGCACCCGCTGCCCGAGGGGTTGGCGCTAACAACGTATTTCTTCACGGGAAAGCAGGACAAGGGAAAACAGCTGCCGCGAAAGCAAAACTCTCAGAACTTCAGGCACATGCTGAGCAAGAATCCGATCATCTTGATCTAACGACTGCATATGTCTCATGTGAGTCCCACGATCTCTCGACGTCATATAAAACCGCTTCCCGCATCTATCAAGAACTCACCGGTAACAGCCGTCCGACGGGCTATGCGACCGATGTCGTGATGGATATGATGTTTGAGGCGATGAACGATATCGGTGGCACGATTATCATAGTCCTTGACGAAATCGATACTCTTGGTGACGACGACCGGATTCTCTATAGTCTCCCTCGGGCCCGAGCCCAGGATTACGTTGAGGGCCATGTCTTTCCCAGTATTATCGGAATCAGTAACGACCTCCAGTGGCGAGATAATCTTAGTCCGAAAGTGAAGAGTTCGCTCTACGATGATTCTGTCCTCTTTTCACCATATGACGCAGAACAGCTTCAACAGATTCTCCGCCGACGTGCAGCGAAGGCGTTTCGTGATACCGAACTCGTCCAAATTAATGAACTTGAGGCCCATGGAGACGCAGATGGAACTGTCGTCGAAATCGACCAATCTGGGCAAAAGTATCTGTTTCGGAGTGGCGTGCTGACCGACGATGTAATCCCACTCATCGCTGCGCTTTCAGCACAGGATACGGGGGATGCTCGCCAGGCAATCAAATACCTTCGCAAGGCCGGTGAACTGGCGGATAAACACGGTGATGATCGTGTCAGCGCGGATCACGCTCGTGAAGCGCAGGCACTTGTGGAACGAGAGGCCGTCGTTGAGGCAATGCGTGACATGACGACCCAGGCACATCTTGCCCTGGCTGCCCTTACTGCGCTGGAACTCTCTGGTGATGCTCCCGTCCGAGCCAAGCCGATCTACGGCGTGTACAAGAGTATCGCTTCACGGATTGATGCCGACAAGCTTGGCCAGCGGCGATTCAAAGACCATCTCCGTGAACTCGATATGCAGGGGATCGCTGATGGTGAAAAGGTGACCGCAGGCTCAATTGGCGGGCCAGCTTGGGAATATCAACTACAGGTCGATACTGAAATCGCGGTCGAAGTTCTCAAAGATACAGCTCGCTTCGCAGATATTGATTTCGAGCGAATTAGTGCTGATCGACCGAAGCAATAGTCTTGCTGGCAGGTAGTTTAGTTTTGACCCGTATTCATCTACGCAATACCCCCACCGTTTCAGCAATTTAACCTGACACTGCATGTAGCGTGGATTCGCTAATCCCCCTGACTTGGAGTTCTACATTTGTCTGATGTACAAAAGGAACAGAGTACTGATTACAGGGAGAAGCACGACCAGAATCCCTTGGCATATTCTTTTCCACTTGTCACGGCCGACCAGTCGTGCTGTCTCGCGAATGCTTTCGGGTTCTTCGTCTCTAATCACGCCCAAGAGTGTGTACGTCCGTTCGTTAAACACATTAGCTATCTGACTCTCGTTCGAGAAGTAACGAAATTCCACGACATTCGTCGGGGAACGACTAAATACGTCTTCCTTGTATTCGGCCTATGTCCCTCCAGAATGGTACCGGTTCCTCCCTCCCTTCCGATTATCCGTTCGCAGTAGAACTCGGAATTATTACCGCACTGTTGATCGGAGTGTACCTGTGGCAGGAACTCGTCCGCGAATCCCTGACCACAGTGTTTGGTACGCCGCCGGTAGTTGGTGGGATATTTCTCAGCACGCTCGTGAGTGGCGGAGTCCTCATACTAGGACTGATCGTATTCACTGGAGCGTACGCTACGTTCCGAAATATCGATATCGGGCTCCGAATCCCGTCACGAAACGATGTTTCTCTGGCTGGAATAGCAGTTCTCGTCCCTGTTGTTTGTGTGGCGGTCACAAAACTCGTTGGTACTGTGACCGGTGTCCCGTATAACTCACTAACCATGACATCGGTCGCCGCTGACGCGCCTGTGTTGCCAGTCCTGCTCATCGCCGGACTCGGATTGATTATTGGTGTGCCAGCGCTGGTGGTGATCTGTCAGGTACTAATACAGGGGAGTTTTGAACAGGTCGTCAGTGCCAGCCCAGCGATCGTTCTGACAACTGCAATGACGGGATTCGTGATGGTGAGCAATACTGGAGGATTAGCGACCGTCCCCGAGTTAGGGAAACTCATCGGTGTCGTCGTATTCACGCTCTCACTCGGCGTGGCAGTATATGCGAACGAACGAGTTGATCGTAGCTGGCTCCGATATCTCGGATTCGCTCCCGTTCTATTGGTGACTGCAATCATTATCCTCTCGGGGATTGCTGAGATTGAGACGATAGCAGGCGGGCTGTACGCGGCCACGCAACTCGCTGTCCTCGGTGTCGCGGCCTACACGTACAACGAAACGGAGTCGCTCTTCGTACCGGCTCTGGCGTATACGAGTCTTCTGCTGGCCAACAGAACCGTTGTGTTCGTTTTTGAAGCAGGTATGCAGAACTGGTGACTGCCTCCTCTATAAGGGGTCACTGCGTTAACTGTCGAAATCCATGCGAAAGGAATACGCTATACTCGATGTCCTCCGGGGAGCATCTGTTGTCGCAGTTGCGCTCCTTACGATCATTCTTCTTGCTCTTCTCCCCACCCCTGGCTATCGAACATCCCGTCTCGTACTGTTCATTATCACTATCTGACTTGGGTGGATTGGAACAGCTGGTTCGGTATTCTATCGATTCTGTCTCTTGCTGATCGGTTCACTTGGGCAATTCCTTCTCGGCTTCTGGAATTTCACGATTGGTCTGGTGATGCTCCCGACAGGGGCCTCGTCACTGCTCTTCTCCTCCATGAAAATTCAGACACCTGAGTCATATCCCCCAATTTATCCACCTCCCTTTCGGTAATATGGTTGTGAACCTGCTACCGTGGCTGCTCAACTGGCCACCCCGCCCCGCCGCTGTCGTTGCGTTTCTCTTTGTGACGGCGTTCAGCGTTGGGACTCTGGTACTGTTCGCTCCGGTCACAGACCAGATTAATCCCGATGAGGCTACCGTCGAGGCTTCCAACGTCTCCGTCCACCTGAATGACGAGATCACGGTGCCGGATATCGATAACGGGACCGTCGCAACGTGTGTGGCGAGTGGAACTCCGGGTAACCATCTCACGGTCCGTGCCGATATCCTCGTCGAAACCCCGATGGAAGGCGGTGACGGCACCCCGTACGACATCGAAGTGAGCATCGGCAACGATTCGAGAACCACTACCGAATCCGTTCAGCAGACGGGTCGGGAACGATCCGACGTCTTCTGGGTGGTCCGTGACGATGAATCACTCTCAGTTGGCGATACAGCCAATATCCATATCCGTCTGCGTGAATCGGATAGCGTCGTGGCTACTGCGACTCGGGCAGTTTCCGTTGAGAAAGGTAATCGTTCGTACGACTGTGAGTCCTGAGTGGGACACCCACTTGGTGCCTGATCCGCCTACAATTGGCGTGGCTGCTTTTCTGTTTACAAAACGGTCCGTCACACAGCGATTCTTTCTGGAGAAGAGTAAGTCTATCAACCGGTGAGTACAGTTGCTAATGGACGGACTGGATTGGACCGGGAAGGAGAGTCTCACACCGAGGATTTCTTGTGAAGGATTCCCTGACACCACATATGGTTGGAATAGGGACGCTCGTTATTGCACTTACCGTCGTTGTTGCGATGACGTTGACCCTCGGTCTGCTACTTCGACTACTGCGAGATACCGATGGGCTCTGAGCGCTCGGTTAGCTGTATCGAACACCGTTGGGTCTCTGAATAACGCGACATGGCGCTTCTGGGGAAAGCAGTGATATCGGGATGCAAGCCCGGCACTATACCGAGCAACCAGAGAATGGGGCTCGGATAGGTCCTTTTCAGGACAATCGAACGATGAATCGAGATGGTGGTATATTTTTTCGTTTACACCTATGCCACCTCTACCGAGCACTGCGTCCGGCTGAAAGGAAGATGTGCCTCTGTGAGAGATAGGCGCCCAGTACTGATGTTAGAGAATTTGGTCAAGCATACCGCGATAATCTGGAACATCTCTCACGTCTGTATGGCGCGCACGCAGGGTGATGCAAGAGTTTATACAATCACACAGCTAATATTGAAGTGAACTATGAGTCTTGATGAAGCGGTGGACGAGGCGCTTGCGACATATGGGATGTCGCGTAGCGAAGAGGCCAAGGAAACTGGCCGATTAGTCGCTACTCTCCAAGACTAACGCGGTCCGCTAGTCAAGCCGCCGGATTTTCTCTGCGAACTCTGCTTTAGATATCCCCGTAGTGTCGGTCAATTCTGGAAAACCGGCTCGCTCGACTGCTTTCTCCACAAATTCTATCCAGAGGTCTTGGTGCTTTTCGGCGTAGAATACCTTCGCTTCATGCGGATACATATCAAGCTCATACTCTGACAAATCGATCATGACTTCGTGTTTCCGCTCAAGCGTTGTGGCTCCGAACTCACGCAAATGTTTGAACAGGACGTTCTTCCGCCGAACAGTCAGGAGACGCTTTGATTCGTTAATATACTCGTTGACCCACTCTCGCCAGTCGTAGGTATCGGGCTCAATCTCGGTTTTTGTTTCGGGCATCGAAAAGTCGCTGTTGATGCGACGCAGGTAGAGCTGTATCAGCGCCACAGCGGTCCGATGATTGGCGTTAGGAAGAGCGTGCTTGAGAATCAGGTTCGACGCGAGGCGACCAGCGACATCTGTTGCCGTCCCTTCCCACGACGTCTCGTCAAACGCATCGGGGAGTTCCTCAATGTCGATGTTCTTGTAAGCCTCCACAGGCGTACCCTCTTCTTCCTCGTTCTGTGAGAGGAGCGCACGATATATCTCTAGGAGACGTGCGACAATCGTCCCATTGTCCTCAGTCATGTCCGCGAGGTCACTGAGGTCAAGTTCGATCTCGCCCACTGCACCGCCGCCAACCCGAGATGTGTATACACCGTAGAACTCTGTTTCAAGTTCGTATTCCACGACTTTCACAGCTACATCCTCGTCGTAGTCGACGATTTGTGACACGATATTCTCGGCGTCTGGATTGACGAAATCGAGAGAGAACTGCTTGTCTACAGGGTGATGGTAGTAGACGTGCCCCATCTTGCTATCGGACAATTCTCAGAGAGCATATTAATGACTTCGTGGACAGATGCAGGTCGGCGGTCGTCCCCGATTGTGGCGATAATCACGACCAGTTTCCCATAGAGATACCATCTCTAATTAGCGTCAGAGGCATGAGCGAAAATCGAATATGCAGATACTGAGTACCAGCGGCGCGACTACCAGTGGGTCGAGGCCGACGACCTCGGCGACGACCTCAATACGTTCTGGGCGTAGTGCTGACTCTCTGCCGGTGAGTCGCCGTCGACGGCCCGACATGGCGAGCGGCTACAACCGAAGCTCGTCGGTTATCCCGCCGCCTTCGTGGGAGTAGCCGAGTTGGTCGAGTGCCCCAGTGAGCACCGACACCGTCGCGTAGCGGTGGAGGGGTGCGTTGTCGTTGCCACACTGTGAACTCATCAGACACGCGGGACAGCCCGTGGTGTTGCCACAATCGCAGTAGTCGACTCGCTCGACCGTCCGCCGGGCAACGGCCTCGAAATGGTCGTAGATGCTGTGCGAGAAGCCGACGCCACCTTCGACGGCGTCGTGGATGAACCAGCCGGGCCCGCCGATTTCGCCGTGGTTCAGTGTACTCAGCCCGCCCATATCGCCGTTATCCAGCCGGAGCTCCAGCGGAGCCATCTTTATCATCCCGTGCTCGCCGCCGTGGAGACCGCCCCCGAGGAGCCATTCCTCGACGTTCATCATATCCTCTTTATCCTCTGGCGGCGAGAGGTGGTACTTCGCCGGGACCTCGCGAGCGACCTTCTTGATGATATTGTGGGGGAACTCTATCCACATCAGCTGGGTGTGGTAAGAGATCGGCGAGAGGCCGGTCTGCTGGGGCATTCCGACTATCTCTCCGGTGTTCGGGTCGACGATCGTGTAACTGTTGTAGTGGACGCTGACAGTCCCCATCCCGGCACAGATGCGATAGCCGTTCCCCAGGTCTCGGCTCCGTTCGACCGACACGTCGGAGACGGTCTTGTCGCTCTGAGTCTGCGTGTAGTTCGGGGTGTTAGCGCGCTGGAGTTTCACCACCGGCGTCGGCCGATCTTCGTCGAACTCAACTACCTCATATTTCTTACCGTCATACAGGACGAGTGCGCCGGGGTGGTAGTCGCGGTAGGCTCGCTCTTTGTCCAGCGGTTCCATGTCAATGTCACCGTCGACGCGCTGGACGCGGAACTGCTCGTCTCCGGTGGCGTACATCGAGATACCCTGCTGGGGTCGCGGTGGCCCGTTGTACTGTGCGCCCCGGTCGAGGTCGCCTTCCATCTGGCCGGCGTCGCTCCACATCTGGACGGCGCGCTCCAGTCGCTCTTCCGGGCCAAACCAATCGGCATCCTCACGAGTGAGCGGCCGCTCGTCGGCGGCACAGAGGACGTGCTTGGCGTAGACAGCGTGGTTACTCAGGTCGACGACCGCGTCCTCAACGTCGTCTTCGAGCAGGAAGCCCGGGTTATCGAGGATGTACTGGTCCATTGCCTCGCCCCGTGGGACGAACAGGGAGAGCGCGTCTGACCCACCCCGGCCAGCACGGCCGACCCGCTGCCAATAGGACTGGCGTGTGCCTGGGTAGCCAGCCAGGACAGTCGCGTCGATCCCGCCGATGTCGATACCAAGCTCGAGCGCGCTGGTCGAGATGACGGTGTCGACGTCGCCACGTTTGAACTTCGTCTCCGTCTCCTTGCGCTTGGGTTTGCTCAGACCAGCATGGTACTGGGCGACGTTGAGATACCCACCGGAGGGGTGGTCGCCGGCGGCACGGCCAGCAAACTGTGCGCCGAGCTCAGTCTCCTGACGACTCCGGGTGAACTGGAGCGACTGTACGCCGTTCAGTCCGAGGTGGGCGGCCACCTCTGCCGCCTCTTTGTTCGCCCCCCGCCGGATTTCTGGCACCAGTTCGGCATCGTCAACCTCCGCGACGGCCCCATTGTCGCTCGTCGCAGGCGGCGTCCAGAAGGCGATCTCGCGAGCGCCGCGCGGGCTGCCATCCTCATCGACGACGGAGAAGTCTGTCCCGACGAGCGCCTCCGAGTGCTCTTTCGGGTTGCCAATGGTCGCCGTCGAGCAGACGATTTGCGGGTCGGCCCCGTGTTCTGCCAAGAGCCGTCGCAGCCGACGGATGACCCAGCTGACGTGCATCCCGTGGATACCGGTATAGGTGTGGCACTCGTCGATGACGAGGAGTTCACAGTTCGCGAGGAGGTCCGCCCACAGCATATCGTCGTTGAGGTAGATATTCATAGCCGCGAAGTTAGAGATGACAACATCTCGCTGGTCGCGGATTATCGGCCGCCGGTCGGTATCCGTATCCCCATCATATGGCTCAGCGACAGCGTCGACGCCAAGCTCTTCGAACAGGGAGTTAACCTCATTCTCCTGGTCGGCCGCCAGCGCCTTCGTCGGGTACAGGAACAGTGCGCGGGCGTCGTCGTTCTGCTGTTTCAGCAACGCATAGTACAGCGAGTAAATCCACGTCTTGCCCGAAGACGTCGAGGTCGCGACCGTGACATTCTCCCCATCCGCGAGTCGAGAGATTGCCTCCGCTTGGTGGGAGTAGAGGTCGTTGCTAAGGTTCTCGGCGAGCGGCTCCGGGAGCACCTCACCAGCAGCGACGTGGTCGCCTTCGCGAGGCTCTTGCCGGGTCCGGTAGCCCAACTGCCCATCGTACCCCGGAAACGTGCGTGCTAGAAGCTCAGGGTCAAGCAGGTCCTCGCCCTCATAATCGCCGTAGTCAGTGCCGTCGTGGTCGGAAGCGTCAGAAGTCATCGGTGAATCAGAAGTCAGTCAGTTGGCCCTGTGCAGTTCCATCGGCGCTGGCGCTGTTCTCATCGTCAGCGTTGGGGGAGTCCGCGCCACTCCCCGCAAGCGGGGACGCCTCCTTGATCGCGTCGTAGACGAATGCCATCGAGCGAACGTCATCCTCACAGTACCGCTTGTGCCGCTCCCAGTCGAGCTCGGTCGCAGGGCATGGGTTATCCATATACTGCTGGAATAGGCGGCCGACAGCAGCCCCGGAGAGGCCAGTGTCATCAACCTCCCAGTCCAGCGCCGGTGCGACGTCCTCGAGTTTGTTCGTCCGCCCGGGCAGGGTGGCGTTGTCCTTCGTGACAGCCCATAGGAGCGGGTCGATAGTCCACGCCTGCTCCCAGTCATCGAGATACTGCGGGCAGTACTGCTTGATGTGGCGATGGAGGTGCGGGAAATCGAAGTTCTCCCCGTTGTACGCGACAACCGGACGGTCAACGGCGTTCGCAGCGAACCACTGCATAAACGCCTCCACCGCCGCGCCCCGCTCATCCGGGTCCGTCGATATGAACGACATATACTGGTCGCCCCCCTCGCGGTCGAGGACACCAATCAGCCAGATCATCGTCGGGTTCAACCCGTCCGTCTCGATGTCGATGAACACCGGCTCCCGGTTCGGGAGCGAGGCACTCCCGTCGTGGATGACCTCACCATCGGCGAACGCACGTGCCGCCTTGATGACCGTCTCAGAAGTCTTGCGTCCGAAGTCATCGAGTTTGCGAAGGTCAAACACCTCAGCGTTCGCGACATCCCGTCGACGTTCGTAGCCGGCCTCCCGCAATGTCTCGGCCCGACTTCGGCCCACCTGTGAGAGAGCCTGAAGGCCGAAGTGGCGCGGCTCCCGGGTTGCCGTACTGACGACCCCCTCGTCCCGAAGCTCTAGATGGGCAAACGACGGCTCGCTACTCCCCAGCTGTTCGTCAGCTGCCGGGAGACAGCCATGGACCGTGAGCTCGCCCCACTCCGACCGATACCCAGGGTCCGCCTTCGTCGTCAGATGCGTGTACGTATCCGCTGACCCAGCCCGCTCCAAAGCATCCTCATACCCCTCTTTCCCGGCTAGTTCAGCCTTGAGCCGGGTCAGACTGACCTCAACCGAGAGCAACGGCGAGAGGAGGTACGTATGCTGTGGCCGGTCCGGGAACGCCGCCTGCTCGACCGACGCAACCTGGGCCAGCTCGGACTTGTCCGGCACCGTGAGCAGGCGAACGTCGCCCGACTGTGCGACCGGAATCGGCTGCTCGCGTGCAGGGCGGGCCGGAACGATCTCGATGTCGCCGCCCGTTGCACGGTTCAGCGCCGTCTGGTCGCGTCGACGCTCCGTCACGGCAACGTCAGCGTCGAAGTAGATGAGCATATCCTGCAACTGTGTCATATTCGATCGGGAGACGGCATCAGCGGGGCAGATAACGACATCAAGCACTGCAGCCCCACCCCATACAGCAGTCACCTGACGTGTAAACCCGGCAGTAGACCCCCTTATGACCCGGCGGGCAACCGCCCGACGGTGTCTCGGCCCCTGTCATAACCCCGTCTTGTCCGCTGCGAGGCATAAACCTTCCCAGCCGTGTAACTCCACTCGCTTCACGCCACGACTCTTCTTGGCTCCATCACGCCACTCGTATTCCATCGTTTCCTGCCATTCATACTGTCCATCAAACCGGAGAGACAGTTACTGCACGTCGGTATTAGCCGACTAAGGTATTAGATTTTTACCAATCTATTAATAGAAACCGGGTCTCAGCGGGAGTAACATTCCGTCATTGCCAACACCGTCTGGTAAATCATCGCCGCTGAAAAGTGCGTCTATTATCGAGTTGTGGTCCTGGCTGGCGAGATAATCACGATCGGTTGTGATGAATCGCCAGACGTAGCTTGATTTCACTGTTTCAGAGATTGCTTGATGTTGTGAACTGCACATATCTGGACTAGCTCACGAAACGTGGACCGCTTGGGTCCGAATCGATGCCATCAGTGACCAGTTCAACAATCAAGGATATGAAGCCGATCCAGCGCCCTCCTTGATAGTAGGTGCGATATTCGGCCTTGATCTTAAGACGTATCGGTACTCGTGGACCAATCAACCGAGTGACTGTGAGGCGCTCAGGGCCCTTGACGAGTCGCTCCTAACGACCAATAACGAGACCCCACCAGGCTAAGATGGCTGCTGAATACGCGTTGTGTATTCACCTATGGAAACGCTGCTACCTATACAGAGTACTCTGGAAGGAAATGACAGACGGGACATTTATACCAGCCAGGAGCCATTATGTACCTATGTCATCTAAGGGGAATTCATTTTCTATTGAGGCACAATCCGAAAACGAGCCAGGTATATACCTATTCAATGCCGTAAGCGACCAGTCGGTTAACGATATAAAAGTCAACATATATTCATTAGAAGTCAGCGGCGGGTTAGGATACAACGTTGACCGAGAGGCATTCACCTCTCGTGCGAAATATGCCTTCGATAGATACCACGGAATTCCAGTCGCCTCAGCTGGCCAACTAGAGATAGCTGCCCGTGGCTCACTCTCACGGAGCGTCAAAGTAGATAACCAGCAAGTGACGGCAACGAAAGAAGGGACACGCGTTCTTAAAGCAGAAAGAAAAGCAGATGCCGGGATAATCAACCAACTGGTACACTCAGACCTCCGCCGCGCAATTCCTGAAACAGACTACGAGTTCAGATTTCTGAATTCAGTCGTCGCAACTACACCGGCCTTCAACCAGGCGAACCACTCATTCGCCGGTCACCACGAATTCGAACTATCCACCTCTCTCACCACGGACGGAAAGATACTACTCCACGTTGAGGCAGGCCATACAATCCGAAGCTCCGACAGCATCCGGGAGATGTACAACCCCGGTGAGCCGCTACCAAATAAGAAAGTAGCACACGACACAGATGTCTACGACGAACCAGGCGACGGCTGGCTCCAAGGATGGAGCAAGTACCGGTACTCAGACGACATCCCTGGGATGGGCGGATCGATCAAAGAGTACCACAAAGGAAAATTAGATGAAGGAGCGTGTCATAGAATCCATCTCATAGTTTCTCGCAGCCCGGTTCCTTTCCTCGCTCGGAGTTGGTGATGGCAATGACGAGCCGGAGACACAGTGCAAGGAACACTTCTGTTCGTGCGTGGACGCGG
>Ga0207754_100505_pt1 | contig 14754 bp, 12 predicted proteins | sample A23E1SouthBayCA_FD_187728 | JGI IMG/M metagenome (GOLD analysis project Ga0207754, IMG submission 187728) | Aerobic enrichment media microbial communities from Eden Landing Ponds, California, USA - A23 E1 (SPAdes) | ecosystem: Environmental > Aquatic > Marine > Unclassified | place: Emeryville... | reverse complement strand
GCGGTGAAGCCGCGAGCGAGTCGCGCTACGCGCGACTGAACGGACGAACGGCGCGCCACGCGTCTCGCACACCACCGTTCGCCCACCGCTAAGTACCCACCACCCGATTCACCCGACTATGAGCTTCAAGACCCTCGACGACCTCGAACCCGGCCAGCGCGTGCTGGTCCGCCTCGACCTCAACTCTCCCGTGGAGGACGGCACCGTACAGGACAACCGCCGCTTCGAACGCCACGCCGAGACCGTACGCGAACTCGCCGAGCGCGGCGACCGCGTCGTCTGCATGGCCCACCAGGGACGGCCCGGCGACGACGACTTCGTCTCGCTGCGCCAGCACGCGGACATCCTCGCCGACCACGTCGGCCGCGACGTCCACTTCGTCCCGGACACGTACGGCCCGGAGGCCATCGACGCCATCGAGAGCTTGGAGGACGGTGAGATCCTCCTGCTGGAGAACGTCCGGATGTGCGAGGACGAACTCCCCGAGGCCGACCCCGAGGAGAAGTCGAACTGCGAGTTCGTGCGGACGCTCGCCGGCGCGTTCGACGCGTACGTGAACGACGCCTATTCGGCTGCGCACCGCAAGCACGCCTCGCTCGTCGGCTTCCCGCTCGTCCTCCCCAGTTACGCGGGTCGCGTCATGGAGTCCGAGTACGAGGCGAACACCGCCATCGCCGAGCGCGAGTTCGACGGGCAGGTGACGATGGTCGTCGGCGGCACGAAGGCTACCGACGTCATCGGCGTCATGAACGCCCTCGACGAGAAAGTCGATCAGTTCCTGCTGGGGGGGATCGCAGGCGAACTCTTCCTCCGCGCTGCCGGCTATCCCGTCGGCGAGGACGTCGAGGGGTTGGACCTCTTCGACGACCAGTGGGAGCAGAACGCCGACACCATCCGCGCGCTGCTTGAGGAGCGCGGCGACCAGATCACGCTCGCGCGCGATCTCGCCTACGAGGACGGGGACGGCGAGCGCGCCGAAGTGCTCGTCGAGGACGTCGCGGAGAAGACGCAGGGGTTCCTCGACGTCGGCATGGATACGGTCGCCGTCTACGACGACGTCATCCGCGACTCCGAGGCCGTCTTCGTGAAGGGCGCGCTCGGCCTCTTCGAGGACGAACGCTTCAGCGTGGGGACGGTCGGCGTCCTCGAAGCCATCGCGGAGACGGACTGCTTCAGCGTCGTCGGCGGCGGCGACACCTCCCGCGCCATCGAGATGTACGGGCTGAGCGAGGACGACTTCTCACACGTCTCCATCGCGGGCGGCGCGTACATCCGCGCGCTCACCGGCGAACCGCTGCCCGCCGTCGAAGTGCTCGAGGCGGAGGCGACCTGAATGCTCGTCGGCGTCGTCTCCGATACGCACGACGATCTAGAGCGCGCCCGCCGCGCGGTCGCGCACTTCGAGGACGCGGGCTGTGAGACCGTGATCCACTGCGGCGACGTCGTCGCGCCGTTCACCGCCGCGGTCTTCGAGAGCGAGGCGTTCGACTTCCACGCAGTCCGCGGGAACAACGACGGCGAGTGGGCCCTCCAGGACACGATCCGGACGTTCGGCGAGTATCACGGGGAGTCGGCCGAGCTCACGATCGACGGGGCGGAGTTCGCCGTCTACCACGGCACGAGCGGGACGCTCACGGACGCCCTCGTCGCCTGTGAGAAGTACGACTACGTGCTCTGCGGGCACACGCACGAGCGGCGTCACGACGCTGTCGGGGACACGCAGCGCGTGAACCCCGGCGGCCTGCCGTTCCCGGCCGGCGACGACCGCTATCACGTCGCCACGATCGACACCGAGACGGGCGACGTGACCTTCGTCGACCTCGATTAGTCGTCCGCGCTCGCGGCCGCGCCACCGGTGGCGGCGACGCGGTCCGTCGGGGCGTCGAAGCGACCGACGCCGAGCGCGCGGTTCGTCCGAACGACGCTCTCGGCGGCGTCGGCGTCGCCGACGAGCGCCCGGATGGCGTCCACGTTCTCCGGGACGACGTCGCTCTCCTGGTGGATCGCCTGGAAGAAGTAGAGGTCGCGTCCCTCCGTGGCGATGGACTCCTCCCAGATGCAGTTCTCCCAGAGGTCGCCCCTCGGGCGTCCGGCGTCCTTCGCCAACTCCTTGAGATGGGCGGGGCCGGCGACGCGCGCGTGTTCCGGGACCATGAAGATCCGTGATTCGCCCGCCAACGTCTCGCGGATCGCTTCGGCGTCGACGTCGCTTTCGAGAGTGACGTTGACGCTGTGGAGGTGCATCAGCGTCGCCGGGACGGTGACACCCATCGTGTCGATGTCGAGGTCGGGCACTACGGTGTTGACGTCCGGACCGTGGTGGGACGGGACGGTCACCGGATCGGGGAGGATGTCGTTGATCGGGCCGCGATCGGACTGGCTCGGATCGCCGCCGCGGCGTACGAGCGTCGCGCGGGTCTTCTCGACGCCGTACGCCTCCTCGAGGGGTGTGAGCACTCGGGACAATCCGGTCGTGTTGCAGGAGACGACGCGGACGTGGTCGGCGTCACCGCGCTTGATCTCGTCGTAGTTCGCGCGGGCGTTGAAGCTCGCGTCGGCCGCCTCGGCGTCCTCACCGCCCTGATAGAGCGCGGGCGTGTCGTGGGCCTCGTAGACCTCGCGGTTCCGCGCGCCGACCCCGGCGGGCGTGCAGTCGACGACGACGTCACTCGCCTCGACGAGATCGCCGAGGTCGCCCGCGACGGGGACGCCGGCTTCGGCGAACGGTGCCGCGTCGCCGACGGCGTGGACGGCGTAGCCCGCTCGATGTGCGGCCGTGGCTTCGAAGTTCGGGGTCCGCTTTGCGACCCCCGCAACCTCCATGTCGGGCTGTGCCGCGAGCGCGTCCGCGACGCGCTTGCCGATGGTCCCGTATCCGTTGACGCCGACTCGGAGCATTCACTTCCACCTCCGGTGCCCGCGTGATTAATTCTTTCGGGAAATACTGAAAGAAATTAACTACGCGGCGAGTAATCGGACGCGGTGCCGAGGGCAAGGCCTAACGCCCGCGCGGGCGAGGTACCACTCATGCCGACGCTCCGTGACGCCGCCGACACTGCCGTCGTCCAATGTCTGGGGATCGAGGCCGACGAGACCGTCGTCGTCGTGACCGACGACGAGCGACAGCCGATCGGCGAGGCACTCTACGCGGCCGCCAGCGACGTCACCGACGACGTCACGATCCTGCGCTACCCGCCGGGCGATCAGCACGGCGCCGAACCGCCCGCGCCCGTCGCCGCCGCGCTCCGCGACGCCGACGCCTTCCTCGCGCCGACCACGAAGAGCCTCTCGCACACGCGCGCCCGATCCCGCGCGAGCGACGCCGGCGTCCGCGGTGCGACCCTTCCCGGGATCACCGAGGACGTCTTCACCACCGGTCTCGACGCCGACTACGCGACCATCCGCCGCCACTGTGCCGACGTCATCGCGCAGGTCCGCGACGCCGACGAGGTCCGCGTCACGACCGACGCCGGCACCGACATCACGTTCGAACCCGGCGCGCGCGAGTGGCGACAGGACACGGGGATGGTCCACGAACCCGGCGACTTCTCGAACCTCCCCGCCGGCGAGGTGTTCGTCTCCCCCGAGAGCGCCGACGGAACGTACGTCGTCGACGGGACGATGATGCCCCACGGGCTGCTCGAGGGGCAGGAGCTCCGCTTCGAGGTCACCGACGGTTTCGTCACCGAGATCGCCGACGATGCCGTCCGCGCCGAGGTCGAGGCCGCGGCCGACGAGGTCGGCGACGCCGCGTACAACCTCGCCGAACTCGGCATCGGGACGAACGTGGCCGTCACCGATCTGGTAGGGAGCGTCCTCCTCGACGAGAAGGCCGCCGGCACCGTCCACATCGCCATCGGCGACGACGCGGGCATCGGCGGCGACACCGATGCGCCGCTCCACCTCGACGGGATCGTTCGGGAGCCGACCGTGTATGCGGATGGGGAAGCCGTGAGGCTTCCAGCAGGCGAATAGGGCGGGATCGTCGATCCCGCGAACCGGACGGGCGGATCGCCCGTCCGACGCTGAGGAACGAGGCGTGAGCAGGGCGAGGTCGTACGGCTCCCCGAGCCGTAGACCTCGGAACCGCGAGCGGGGAGGGCCGACCTGCAGGGACACGACCGTATCACACGGTCCCACGCGCACCCCGCTCTCCGCGGGTTTTTACGCCTCGGGCCGCTTAGAACGCCCATGAGCGAACACGCCGAGCGCGCGCCCGTCGCGTGCCCTTCCTGTTCTCCGGACCAGGAGACGGTCCACGAGATCATCACGACCGGCGGGGGTACCGCGACGGTCCGCTGTACCGAATGTGGCCACACCCACAAGGCCCCCCTCGAGAGCGAGACCACCGTCGAACCGACCGTCGTCGTCTCCCAGGAGGGCGACTCCTTCACCGCGTCCGTCGAGATGCCCGCCGGCGAGGACGTCGAGAAGGGCGAGGAGTTCATCCTCGAGACCGAGGAAGTCATCATGCAGGTCCGCGTCACCGACATCGAAGTCGGCCCCGAGGAGCGCGTCACGCGCACCACCGCCGGCGAAGTCGAGACTTTCTGGACGCGCGCCGTCGACAACGTCTCCGTCCCCGTCACCGTCCACCCGCGCGACGGCGAGGGCGACGGCACCCGTAGCCTCGACCTCCAACTCCCCGGCGACGAGGAGTTCACCATCGGTGAAACCTACGAGTTCGGCGACGAGGAGTTCGAAGTCGAGGGTATCCACGTCCGCGAGGACGCCATCGAGCGCTACGACTTCCAGAAACTCGGCCACGAGGGCGACACCGTCCTCGCCAAGGACGTCAAGCGCGTCTACGGCGTCGATAAGTCCTCGAAAGCCTGGTCCGCCTGGTAGCGCCGCCGTCGTCACGATCCGGACACCGCACCGTCCACCGGCCCGCACTTTTTCCCGCGCGCCGCGCGCGCACACCACCATGGCGTACGAGGAGGCCCGCGACCGACTCGCAGACGGACTCGCCCGCCAGTACGACTTCGACTCGCGCGTCGTCGAGGCGATCCGGACGGTTCCGCGACATGCGTTCGTCCCCGAGGCGCGCCGCGACGACGCGTACGCCGATCGCCCGCTCCCGATCGGCCACGACCAGACGATCAGCGCCCCACATATGGTCGCCGCGATGGCCGACCACCTCGCCCTCGATCAGGGAGAGACGGTCCTCGAAATCGGGACGGGATGTGGCTATCACGCCGCCGTCACCGCCGAACTCGTCGGGAGCGCGAACGTCTACAGCGTCGAGTACGTCGCCGATCTCGCCGCCGACGCCCGCGAAACCCTCGCCGAGACGGGGTACGGCGACGTCCACGTCCGACAGGGCGATGGCCGCGAGGGGTGGCCGGCGAACGCGCCGTACGACGCCGTTTACTGCACCTGCGCCGCGCCTGAGGTGCCCGATGCGCTCGTCGAGCAGACGCGCGCCGGTGGTCGCGTCCTCGCACCCGTCGGCGATCTCGCGCAGCAACTCGTCCGCGTCGACGTCGATACGGATGGAACCGAACGCGAACGCCTCGAACGCGTCCGGTTCGTGCGGATGCAGTGAGTCGGGTCGAGGGTCGCGCGCACGCGTCTGACGGTTCGTTCAAGAGCCTCGGCACCCATCGAGCGGTATGGAGTACGCGGTCGCTCGGGACGGAATGGTCGACAGCCTCGAACACGAGCTCCGAGGCGTCGTCGAACCCGACCCCGTGGGCACGGCGATGCGCGCCCCCCCCCGCCACGAGTTCGTCGACGCCGATCACCGCGCGTACAACGACCGGTCGTTCGAAGCGTACGGGACGCGCGTGCTCGCGCCCAGCACCGCCGGCGCGCTCGTGCAGGCGCTCGCGCCGGACCCCGGTGACGACGTCCTGATCGTCGGCGTCGGTGTCGGCTACACCGCCGCGGTGCTCGCCGAAATCGTCGGCCCCGAACACGTCCACGCCGTCGACATCGCCCGCCGCGTCGTGTGGGCGGCCCGCGACAACCTCCGCCGCGCGGGCTACGCGGAGACGCTCGTCGACCGCCGCGACGGCGCGCGCGGCCTCCCGGAGTACGCGCCGTTCGATCGCATCCTCGTCGAGGCCGCGGCGGTCGACGTGCCCGCCGCGCTCCGCGAGCAACTCGCCCCCGGCGGTCGACTCGTGATGCCCCTCAGTGCGGGCGACCAGCGCCTCGCCACCGTCGAGGCCGGCGGCGAAGTCCGCGACGGGCAAGCGGTCGCCTTCGCCCCGCTCCTCGTCGAAGGCGAACAGGACGGCGTCCCAGCGCGTAACCGGACTGCCCGCGAGGACCGAGAACACGCCCGAAAACATGCCGAACGCCGTCGTGGCTGGGAGCTCGACTGGATCGACTGGGACTAGCGGACGACGAGGACGTCCGTGTTAGCGCGCCGATCGACGTATTTGCTACTCGGCGGCTTGACCGTGAGCGTCAGCGTCCCCTGATCGGCCGTCGGTGGGAGCGTCGGCGTCACGTGGAGGGTTGCCACCCCGGTCGTGTTCGTTCGCGCAACGACTGATCTCCCGCCGGCGAGTCTGGCCGTGTCGGCGCTCAGAATGACCGTGACGCCCGGGACGGTGTGGCCGTCGGCATCGACCGCCGCGACGGTGATCGTTTCGTTCCCCGGCTGGACGACATCCGGTGTCGGCTGCGCGTCGAGCTCCGTCGCCGTGAGCGCGCCGACGCCGCTGACCATGTTGAGCATCACGCCGAGGACAGCGGTGCCGACGACGAACGCGACGACGAGGCGAATCGGGAGGCCCGCGACGCCGCGGTCCGTCTTCGACCGCACGGATTCGAGGTTCACACGACCCCGTGGGCACGTCACCGTACTTGATGGTGCGTCCGGGGGTTTGATACCCGACGATGTGCAGATGAGCGTATGGTCGATGGGGATCCCCGCGTCGTGTATCCGATCGCGCTCGTGCTGTCGGCGCTCTACGCTGCAATCGTCGTGTACGGTGCGTCGCTCCTCGACTACGTCTCGTTCTCCGCCGGTACCGTCGTCGCCGCGACGGTCATCGTCTTCGCCGCGACCTATTTCGCCATCCTTCGCTGATCGTTTCGCCGCTCGTCGCCTTTCGCCCCTCAGTCGGGTGATTCGACTTCGTACGGTTTTTGTTTCGGCTAGCCGAGCATCTATTCGAGCGATGGTTTTGGTTGGCCTAAAACAAAGCGCTTATGTGTTTTTAGGCGAGCCTAAAACCGTATGCCACGAACGAAGCGATCCCGACTCGGCCGGCTGCTCGTCGCGACGATCACCCTCCTGCTCTGTTGTTCGCTGCTCGCCGGTGCCGGCGCGGCGAGCGGCGTGACGTACGTGACAGTTTCGGACGTTGACGTCTCCGACGACACCCCGACGACCGGCGATCCGGTGACGATCACCCCGACGATCCGGCACTCCGACTCGGGCGACTACGGCTTCCACATCAACGAGGTCACGCTCAGGAACGCGAACGGTGAACGCGTCGCGGAGGCCAACGATCTGGGAACGATCGGTGGATCCGAGACGCTCGACGTTCCGCTCCGGACGTCCTTCGAGACGGCGGGCGAGATGCACCTGACGCTGCACGTTCGGGGCACCACCGTGAACTCGACCGGCCGCACGCAGACCGTCTCGCAGGTCACGTACCCGGTCTACCTCGACGTTGATGAGCCGTCGTCGAGCGATCCCGAACCCGCACCCCGCGTGCACATCGACGCCGACTCGATGGTCGCCGGTGCCGAATCGACGGTTACCGTGACGGTCTCGAACGGTGGCGAGGACTCCCTCTCGGACGTCGCGCTCCGCCTCGATGACTTCGGTGACGACATCGACGCCCAGACCCGGATGCGACCGACCATCCCCGCGGAGACCATGACGACCTTCACGTTCACCGTCACTCCCGACGAAGCGGGCGACGTGAACCTGAAAGCGACGCTCACCGGCGAGAACGAGGACGTCACCGGGCTGACGTCCACCACGGTCGACGCGCTCGAAGACGACGTGCGCGTCGACGCAACCACGGTCCACGAGAACGACACGACGCTGCTGCAGTACCACGTCGCCAACGCGGGTAACGCGCCGATCGAGGACGTCCTCGTGACGGCCGAGTCGCCGGGCGGGTCCCTGCCGAGCGCGTCCGTCGAACGGGTCAACGCCTCCGCATCGGAGACGCTCACCGTCCCCGTCGGCTCCGAACCGGCGAGCGCGACGCTCGACGTCTCCTACACGGTCGGTGGTGACGCCAGCAGCACTACCGAAACGGTCGGGTCGCAGGGTCTCGAGTCGACTGACAGCGATGTCACGACCGCTCTCGGGACAAACGCCTTTCTGACCGGCGGGCTCGGCGGCATCCCGCTCGGGGGCATCGCCCTGCTCTTCGGCGGCGTCGTCGTCGGCGGCATCGCCGGGACGCGTTTCCGACGGTAATCGACTCGCCCCTCTGTGACGCACGACGGAGTGTTGACGACCGAGTGAGTATGGACACAGAGCACCTCACGCGCCACTCGGCTAAACCCCGGGCAACTCACGTAGGGTTTCATCGTTTTTATCCCTGCTTCGACTGTAAAACCCCCCAATGCGCCGCGAAATCGTTTTACTCGTCCTCGCGCTGGCACTCGTCGTGCCGGCCACACCAGTCTTGGCAGACAACTCAGCCTACGGGAGTCCCGACGTCTCGTTATCCGTAGCCGACGACACGTTCAAAGCGAGTGAGGCCGCCACGCTCTCCGTCGTCGCGTCCAACGACGGCGACATCAAACAGGGTGGGCCCGCACAGTACGAAGAGAAGATCAAGACCGCACAGAACGTTCGTCTGACGGTGCTCGAAGACCAGATCGACGCGCCCATTGACGTGAAGACGGGCACGGTCGTCCGCGGGTCGCTCCCCGGTGCGAGCACGACGACGGTCGACTTCAATATCGAGATCGGAAACGCGACACCCGGCACGTACCGCGTCCCCGTCCGCGTCCAGTACAAGCACGTCCGCGCGGTCCAGTACAGCGACACCCAGCAGCCCGAGTACATCTGGAGCACCGTCGACGAGCGCAAGTCCGTCACCATCACCGTCGAGGATCGCCCGCAGTTCGACGTCGTCTCCGAGGGGCAGAACGCGATCTTCGCCGGCGACACCGGGAGCCTCTCCTTCACGCTCGAGAACACGGGTACGCGGACCGCCCACGCCGCCTCGGTCCGCCTCTCGTCGCAGTCCGGGTCGCTCTACTTCGGCTCGCCGACGAACGCCCAGGCCGAGACGGGTCTCTACGTGCCGACGCTCGAACCCGGCGAGCGCACCACCGTCTCCGCGCAGGTCGGTGCCGGCCCCGAGACCGCTGCGGGTGAGTACCCCGTGAACGCCGTCGTCTCCTACGAGAACCAGAACGGCGTCACCGAGCGCTCGGACACCCTCACGACCGGCGTACAGGTGCGCCCCGAACGCTCGTTCGAGCTCCGCGACGTCTCAACGGAGAACTTCCGCGTTGACGAGAACGAGGCACGGATCAACGCAACGGTGGTCAACACCGGTCCCGGCGACGCGCGGAACGTCGCGGTCCTGTTGGGCCAGACGGCCACCGTGACGGCGACGAACGGCGAATCCGCCGTCGGTGACCTCGCCGTCGGCGAGTCCGCACCCGTCTCGTTTACCGTCACGATCCCCGCGAACGCCGAACCCGGCACGAACACCTTCCCGTTCACCGTGCAGTACGAGAACGCGGACGGCGACGTGCGTGAGACGGACGCGCCGCTGCGTAAGTCGATCACCATCGGCCCCGAGCGCGACCCCTTCACCGTCACGAACGTCTCCACCGGTGTCTCGCCCGGCGGGAGCGACTCCGTGACCGTCAGCGTCCAGTACAACGGCGACGAGCCGGTGTCCGCGACGAACGCGAAACTGTTCGTGAGCGACCCGATCTCCGCGTCCGACGACGGCGCGTACCTCGGCACGATGACGTCCGGGGAGACGAAGAACGCGACGTTCACCGTCAGCGCCGGGTCGGGCGCGCTCGTCAAGGAGTACGCCGCCTCCGTCGAGGTGCGCTACGACGACACCGACGGTGACACGAAGTACACCGACGGCCTCCCCATCGGCATCCCCGTCTCGCCGTCGAGCGGTGGCCTCCCGGTCCCGCTCCCGGTCATCGTCGTCGTGGTGCTCGTCGTGGCGGGTGGCGCCTACCTCCTCTACCGTCGCCAATGAGCGGCCCCACACACGAAGTGACCACTCATGGCTAAGCTCCGCAACGCCTTCGCGTCCGTCGGCGATCACGTCCAGGAGCGCCCGGTGGCGACGATCGCGATCGCCGTCCTCCTGATCCTCGTTTCAATTGGGGGCGCAGCACAGATCACTAGCGTCACCGGCAACGCGGCGTTCGTCGCCGACAACCCGACGTACGACGCCTACTCGGAGTCCTTCGACCACGGGAGCGTCGCCGTCCTCGTTCGTGGTGACGTCACCGAACCGTCGACGATCCGCGCCATCGATAGACTCGACCAGCGGATGAGCGAGACGCAGAACGTCTACGCCGTTACCAGCCCCGCCGACCGGGTCAGAGCCGAGTACGGGCGCATCCCGAACTCGGAGCGGAAGATCGAATCCGTGCTCGGCTCACCGGATTACGCCATCGTCAGCGTCACCACGGACACCGGTCTCTCCCAGCAGGAAGAGCGGCCGATCTACGACCGCGCGGTCGACGTCAAACAGTGGGCGAACTTCCCCGCCGGCGTCTCCGTGACCGTCACCGGGAGTGCCGCCTTCTCCGCGCAGATGTCCGCGGTCATCCAGCAGAGCACCTCCCAACTGCTCGGCCTCGCAGTCGGGCTGATGGTCGTCGCGCTGTTCTTCCTCTTTCGGGGGGTCCGGTTACGGCTCCTCCCGATCGTCGCCGTCTTCGTCGGCGTCATCTACACGTTCGGTGCGATCGGCTACGCGGGGATCCCGAACTCCACGCTGACGAGCGCGGTGTTCCCCATCCTGATCGGGTTGGGGATCGACTACTCCGTCCAGTTCCACGAGCGCTACGAGGAGGAACTGGATCGCCACCCGCCACGGGATGCCCTCCCGATCGCGCTCGGCGGCATCGGCCCGCCGGTCCTCATCGCCATGCTCGCCGCCGCGCTCGGCTTCGCCGCGACGTGGGTGTCCACGACGTCGCCCGCGACCATCTGGTTCGCCCAGACGTCGATCCTCGGCGTCATGCTCACGTACGCCGCGGGGATCCTCGTCCTCCTCTCGGTGCTCACCATCTACGTCCGTCGGCGCTACGACGGCGAGTACGAGACCGCGGACGTCGCGGACGACGTCGAGAGCGCCGAGGACCGCCTCGCCAGCGTCGGCACCGTCGGCCACCTGCTCGGGCGTTCCGCGCGCGTCCTCGCCGGCCATCCGAAGACGGTGCTCGTGCTCGCGCTCGTGCTCGCCGGTGCGGGCTTCCAGGTGAGCTCGTCACTCGACACGATGACGGACACGAACGAGTTCATCCCGCAGGACCTCCCGGCGTACGTCGACCTCCAGCAGTTCCAGTCCGTCACCGGCGGCGGGTCGAGCACGAGCTACCCCGTCCTCGTCACCGGCACGGATCTGCGCGATCCCGAGGTGTTGCGCTGGATGATGCAGTTCGAGGACGTGGCGACCGACGCGCCGCTCATCCAGGACGTCGACTCGCCCGCCACGCTCGTCAAACAGTATAACGAGGGCGAGATCCCCGAGACCGAAGCCGGGGTGAACCGCGTCCTCGCCGACGTCCCCGAGAAGACGCGCGAACAGTACTACAATGACGGGCGCGCGCACGTGCGTATCGCCACCGCCCAGGGCATGACCACGGGGCAGGTCATCAGCTTCCTCGACAACGCCGAGGGAGCCATCGAATACAGTAACCCCCCGCCCGGCGTCAGCGCCGAGGTGACGGGGACGGCCGCGATCTCCACGCCCTCCATCGTCTCGCAGATCAATTCGCGGAACGTCACGACGGGGTTGGGCGTGCTGTTCGTCCTCCTGTTGCTCCTCGCGTACTACCGCGATCCCGTGAAGGCAATCGCGCCGCTCGTGCCCATGGTGTTCGTCCTCGGCTGGCAGAACATCTACATGTACGAGCTCGGCCTCGCGGTGTCGCCGTTGGGCGCGAGCCTCGGGGCGATGACCGTCGGGATCGGCGCCGAGTACACCATCATCGTGATGGAGCGCTACTACGAGGAGAAGGCCTTGGAAAGCGTGGATAAACTCGACGCCGTCCAGATCGCAGCCGCGCGCGTCGGGAAGGCGATCAGCGTCTCGGGGCTGACGACCGTCTTCGGCTTCTCCGCGCTGATCCTCTCGCCGTTCCCCATCCTCAGCAGCTTCGGCTACCTCACCGTCGGCGTCATCTTCCTGACGCTGATCGCGTCGCTCGCCACGCTCCCGCCGACGCTCGTCCTCCTCGACGGCGTCGCCGAGCGCGTCCACGACTACCGGGCGTCGCGCAGTCAGCCCGCCTGAGACGGCCGACGCGTCCGCTCTTTTTTCTCTCCGCCTCGTCTTTACGGCACACCACTCTCCACGAGACACGCGTGCGAACCGACACCACACCCCCGATGCGTCAGACAGGTGTGTGACGCCTTCTCAGGCCGTCTCGCGGCGTCAGTACACACAAAGTATTTACCGACAAACGCACTTGGTAGGGATGTACTCCTACCGGACTGAACTGTCTAGTACCGCCGCGCTGGCGGGTCCGAACGGCACGACAGTCGAACCAGACAATCCAAACAATGTCAGACAACAATTCCAAGTTCCGCGCAGTGTTCCTGGCGGCGCTGATGGTGCTCTCCGTCTTCGGAGCCACCGTCGCGTTTACAGGCGGCGCTGCTGCGGCGACTGGGGTATCCGTCAACGCTGTTGACGCTCCTGCAGATAATACCGTCAACACCGAATCGACGTATACCTACGACTACGTCAACTTCACAGCACAGAATCTGAACAACAACGATGCCGGCGAGACTGTCCACTACAAGCTCTACTTCGATAATGGTGGAGCGATTCAGTCTACGGGCGGGATCGGTGACTCGAACATCAGCACGAGCAACCCGAGCACTTCGAACGGGAACTTCACGCTCACGTCCCCGCTGAGTGGTAGCACAAACGTTACTGGGTACGTCAACATCTCGAATATTGAAGTGGACTTCCCGGACGTGTCCACCAACCAGACGACCAATCTGAAGCTTCAGATTGTTGACGATGGTGGGGACAATCAGACCAAGACGCTGAACACGCTGACGATCGACGCCCAGAACGCCGAGGGTCAGCCTAACTACGACGGTGGCGACGACCACCGTGCCGACAAGAACGGCGAGGAGCCGGCCCCGACCGACGGTACGTCGACGGTGAACATCTACTCCGGCGCGACCGTCTACAAGGGCGAGGAGGACCTCAAGTTCTCCGGTGACCTAACCAAGAGCCTGTCGGGTGTCTCGGGCAACGCCGAGGGAACGATCCTCAGCAACCCGATCCCGCAGGAGCAGGCTGAAGGTCGCTACACGACCACTGGCGAGTCCGGTGCTCCCGGTGTGACGGTCAACACGCCGCGTGTCACCAACCTTGATGTCCTCAACTCGAACGACAAGGACATCTCCGGCGGCTCGGTTTCCGAGTCCAGCGCGGAGTCCCTCAACGTCTCGGCTGACTGGAACTTCGCCGAGGCCGAGGACCTCGAGATTACTGTCGAAGACTCTAGCGGTCTAGAGATCACCGACGACGTCGTCGAGAACCCCGACGACAACAGCAGCTCCAGTGGGACTGCGATGTGGGCACTCGACCTGGGTAACCAGGACGCTGGTGACTACACGATCACGGTCGAGGGGACGGAAGACCTCGACTTCGGTGCCGCCTCGCAGACGACCACGATTTCCCTGAACACGAACGACGACGTCTCCATCGATCTGGGGAGCTCGTCGGTGACGCAGGGCGAGAACGTGAAGTACACGATCCGCGGCGGCGTCGCGGGCGACACGCACATCGTCGCAATCGACGCGAACGACCTCCGCGACACCGTCTCGAACGCTAACGCTGCGAAGGTCTTCCGTAACGTTGGCGACGTCGCCAACCGTGGCATCATTGCCACAAACGGCACCGCCTACGCTCCGAACAACGGCAGCATCGGCAACGTTGATGCTGAATACCTCTACGCGCAGGTCGAGATCGACGACGACACCGGTGTCGGCGTCGGCTCGATCGACACGCAGTACCTCGACGACACCTCCGTCGACGTCGACGTTTACGGTGCAAACGTCGGTGTGGGCGGTGTCGACGGGAGTTCTGACGTCGACTCGTCCACCCTCGACATCACGCAGGGTGACGTGACGATCGACAACCCGCACGGCACGTACGTCGTCGGGTCCGAAGTCGAAGTGAATGGTACGGCGCCGTCCGGGATGGACCGCGTCGCGCTGTACGCCCGCGACCAGGGCAACTACAAGCTGCTTGACCTGAATGAGGACGGTTCGTTCAGTAGCAGCGACACGGTCCGCGTCGACAGCGACGGTACGTGGTCCAAGGAGGACGTCCTGCTGTCCAAGGCGAGCAACATCTTCAGCATCACCGGGACGTACCGCCTCGGCGTCATCGATACGCAGGACGCTGGCGGTAAGGACAACCTCAACACGTCGCTCAGCACGTCCAAGTTCAACTCGGGCACGAGCGGCCAGATCTCGCTCCGCGTGACGAAGACGAGTCTGGACGCGAAGTTCTGGACGGTCAACGGCCAGGTCGCGCAGGAGACCGGCACGATCGACGTGAACGGGACTGCACCCGGTGCGGA
>Ga0207754_100504_pt1 | contig 14768 bp, 14 predicted proteins | sample A23E1SouthBayCA_FD_187728 | JGI IMG/M metagenome (GOLD analysis project Ga0207754, IMG submission 187728) | Aerobic enrichment media microbial communities from Eden Landing Ponds, California, USA - A23 E1 (SPAdes) | ecosystem: Environmental > Aquatic > Marine > Unclassified | place: Emeryville... | reverse complement strand
CCGCTGAGGAGGTCGTCGAAGAGACCACGGGATGCCTCGTCGGTGGCCTCGTCCTCGCCCGTGTCGATGTCGTCAAGCACCACGTCGTCGAGATCCGTCCCGAAGTTGTCCCGGTCGGGCTGGTCGTCGTCAGTCTCCTCGGAGGACTCTCGATTCGGCGTGTTCGGGTCGGCGTCGTTTCCTGTCTCGTCCATAGTCGTGGTGACAACCCCCTCGTTTCAGGTGGAAAGACCGGTGCGCAGTGTGGAATCGCGACCGAGACCGCTCGGAAATACGTTGTACGCGGATTTCGCCGAGCGGCGCGAGTCCAGTTGAACCACAAGAACCCGTGGGTGACTCGATATTAAACATTTCGGTCGGAACGGATACTCGCGTCAATCCAGCTCTCCGTCGTCTCTCCGATTCGTGTCTCTGCCGGTACTGACCGTGGCTTCACCGTCCCTTCGTACCGTACCCTCCTGATGTTGATGGCTGTCCCGTTCCGAGGGATTTTCGTCCGAGGCGGCGACGTTCGTGACGAATTCACACTCGACAGTGAGTCGACAGTGAGCGGAGTGTCGTCAGTGAGAACAGTCGGTGGGTGAGGGCGGCCGGACCAGAAACGGGCGGGGGTCTGTGCTGTCAGGTGTGTTCGAGAGTCTGCGTGAGAGAGTCTCCCGCAAGGAACGAACGGCTTCGAGTGGAATTTCGGGAGTGAGTACGGGAACCCCCCCCACCCCTTCGTTTCGGGTGGAACGCGTTGAAGAGGGTGGTGGGGGGTACGGCGGTCTGTCGAAGACTCACTAGATGAGGGAAGACTTATGTACGATACGAGTAAACCAAAGCCGCACTAGAAACAGAGAGCAGTTATCAGTCGTATCTAGTATTCTAGACGGTGTTATACACGTTCTCGCGTCTCTCTAGTCGCGTTCCAGACGAAACCTCCCGCGCGAACCACTCGTGTCTTTCCCGCGCGAGTCCCGTCTCTCCCGCTCGTCCCCACGGGGGGTCGTGGTGTTCCACTCGAAACGAAGGGGTGGGGGTGTTGTATCGCTCTCTCGAATTGGTACCATTCGACACATCCACGCCAGCACTGACCCTACTCCTCAAGTCTCAGCTGTTCCGTCCCCGTCGCGTTTTCTCGACAGGTTTCTTCGCTGTATCTTTCGACGTACTATCAATTCGGGTATGGTTGTCTGACGTAGCCTTAAGTGAATTCGACTTTCTACTACGCTCAAGCCCCCGAATACGGACGTTCGGGCGGGAGGAACGAGGATGGGACTGCTCACAGATCTCAAAGACAGTATTTCACGCGCGGCATCGACGCTGTTCTCGGAAGAGAACCCCAAGCGTATCGGTATCTACGGCCCGCCGAACGCTGGGAAGACGACCCTGGCCAACCGAATCGCCCGTGACTGGACCGGTGACGCCGTCGGCCCGGAGAGTCACATTCCGCACGAAACGAGGCGCGCGCGCCGGAAAGAGGACATCGAGATCGAGCGCAACGGCGCGACGGTCAACATCGACATCGTCGACACGCCGGGCGTGACGACGAAAGTCGACTACGAGGAGTTCCTCGATCACGACATGGAGAAAGACGACGCCGTGCGCCGCTCGCGCGAGGCGACCGAAGGGGTCGCGGAGGCGATGCACTGGCTCCGCGAGGACGTCGACGGCGTCATCTACGTGCTCGACTCCTCGACGGATCCGTTCACGCAGGTCAACACCATGCTGATCGGGATCATCGAGAGTCAGGACCTGCCGGTCCTAATTCTGGCGAACAAGACGGACCTCGAAGAGTCGTCGGTCCAGCGGATCCGCAACGCGTTCCCACAACACGAGACGATTCCGCTGTCGGCTCTGGAAGGAGACAACATGGACGAAGTGTACGACAAGATCGCGGAGTACTTCGGGTGATCGTGGATGGCTGAAGCAAAACCACAGGACGGCGTGCAGATCGACCTGATCAGCGGCGAACAGATGGACGGACTGACCTCCATGGAGAAGATCAGGAACATCCTCGACGGCGTCCGCGACGGCAAGATCGTCGTTCTCGAAGAGGGGCTGTCCCCCGACGAGGAATCGCGGCTGATCGAAGTGACGATGACCGAGATCAGCCCCGACGAGTTCAACGGCATCGAGATCGAGACCTACCCGCGCTCGGAGACGTCCGACACGAGCTTCCTCGACCGACTCATGGGAACCCAGTCGACGAAGAAACTCACCGTGATCGGGCCGGCCAACCAGATCGAGACGCTTCACAAGGACGAAAACGTCATCAGTGCCCTCGTCACCCGGAAATAATGCCACACCAGTGTACGAACTGCGACCGCACGTTCGACGACGGCTCCAAGGAGATGCTGTCGGGCTGTCCGGACTGTGGGGGCAACAAGTTCCAGTTCAAACCCGCCGGTGAGGAGTCGGTCGACACCGCGGCGGAACCGCCCGATCCACCGGAACCGTCCGGCGGATCGTCGGTGGCACAGACCGTCGGCAAGACCGCCGCGACGGTCAAAGACCTGATGGGCAGCGCCACCTCCGAGCCAGAAGCACAGTCGACTCCCAGCCAGAGGACCGACGCAGACCGGTTCGACGATCCCGACACCACTGCCCGTCCGGCTCCCGAGGACACCGCCCAGGCCAGCGCCAGAACCGATGTCGTCTCCGTCGACGAACTTCCATCCGAACCCTCCGGCGACGGTGACCACCACTTCCAGCCCGTCCAGACGGACGAAGGGTCGTCCGTTGCTCCGGAGACGACGGACGGTGCCGACTCGGCTTCGACCGATCGTGTCTCGGTCGACGACAGCGAGACCGAGCAGGCAGCCGACGCCCGTGCTGATCGTCCGGGGCTCGAAGAACTGCGCGAGGAACTCAACGACCAGTTCGAGAGCATCAAAGTGCTCGAACCCGGCCAGTACGAACTCAACCTGATGGAACTGTACGACCGCGAGGAGTACATCGTCGCGCTGCAGGAGGACGGCCGCTACAGCATCCAGGTCCCCGAGAACTTCCGGGACTGAGCACGAAACGCATTGCGAGCGATCTGTTCGTTCGGGTGCCACGCGTTGACGACCGAGTCGCTGGCTACGATCCTGGAACTCCACTGTCCTCTCATGACCGATGTCACCATCCACAGACCACCGACATCTTGAATAACCAATAGCTTGCGGCACGGCCACAGGTCCTATCTGAGTGGCTGAACTATCTGATCCGTTCGCTGTACCACTCACAATTAAACTTGGATTATACATTTGGATCATAAGTTATACTGAATAACAACTTTTTTACTCCCAAATCGCAAGACTACACGATCTCAATGACGAAACGACGACAATTCCTCAAAGGGATCGCATCCTCAGCACTACTCGGTTCAGTACACACTGCAACTGCACAGAGTTCGTCAGACACGGCAGTACAGCCCCTTGGCACTGGCGATGCTGGGAACGATGAAGAGTTGCCCGTGTACGCGGACGGGAGGTTGGTAAGCCACTATCGGAGTGACCCGAGCAGTGAAGAGCAATATATTCTGGAACGAACGTTCGAGAGCATCGATATCGCAGAGCGCTACGGGGTTCCTGCGTTCAGATTCAGGGATGTTACCCTCCACGAACAAATGGTTCCAGAAGAAGTACGAACAGGACAGCGGGCGACGTATACTAACGAAGACCAACTGGTCGTTGGAACCGACAGCGAACACCGCACCGCGGAGTCGCGAATCTGGAAACAAGAATCGAACAACATCAGCACTCTTGACGTACCCAATATCGAGGACACTGAGCTTCCGCTTTTCCACTACGATCCGAACGCCAGCGGATCAGGCATGGAAGTCCGGAGCTCACCGATGAACCTCGCCTGGGAAACAGATTACGCAAGCCAAATTCAGGCTGTCATGCAGGCCGAAGGGTGGAACATCACTTTTCAACTAATTGATGAGTACACGGTTGACAAAACTATTAAACTTCCAAATGGTAACACAAAATCGACGGACGAGCACGTAACGAAAGGAAATGGGAACCTAATTCCGTCAGATCAAACACACGTGAGATTGTACAATGTTCCGATAGATGGTGTCTCTTGCATTGGGCAAGCCCACATTGATCCGTGGGATCACGGAAAATTGGAAGTGGAGTACGGTGATGGTGCTGAAGACGTCGACTATGAAATTGATAGCGCGGGAAATGAAGTGGCAGACTTCTGGAGCAACGAAGACGGACATAGCATTGACTCGGATGACGTTGGTAACACTCATACACCGGAATTCGGTTCTTTTTCGGGCACTTGGAAATAATTGAAGGTAGTTACTGAATCCTATCGGTAAATATCCTTTAGATCATCAGTTAGCAGAATAATATTTTACTATAATCAAAATATGATAGACGAAGCTATTAAATATGGAATCAAAGTTGCAGGTGTGCACAGCATGATACAACCCTGAGCACAATTATGACGATAAAACATTAATATTCGATAGTATGGATGTGAACAAATACACTATCGGAGCTTCAATCGCAGGAGTGTGCAATACTGTGGCTGCGTGGATTTCATTATATGTTTACAAACCCACTGCTCAGGACCCCTATTTCGGGAAACTACTCGCAGATATCCCCGGTCTCGCACTCATGGGTGGAGTACCGGTATACCTCTGTCTACGCTATCGGCTCGTTACCCCACTCGCCTTGAGTGGGCTCCTGACCACTCTCAATCTTACTGCCCGGGGCATCGCCAATATCTACGTCAATCCATTCATGCCTTTCTACACTCTAGGCATTGCCGTCGTTCTCGCCGTCATCGAATACTACATACGCGAGTGGATGCCGTACATCTCACACGACCCGCTCGTTTGACACGTCGCTCGGAGTTGATCGCACCGCAGGCCACCCATTCTTCACCTGCCGGCGCAATCGCACTTGCCAGAGTGTCGTCCTGATTGGACGTGTTCCGACGATGATTCTCTCTCTGCGACCGTCTACTTTCGAACGCCCGGAGCGGTCTTTGATACTGCCGGCTGTAACTGTTTCAAGATATTCGCGACCACGGGGTCGCGAAATTCTTCACAGAGTTACAGCCGGCAGTATGAGTAGAATCCGATCGAACAGCCCAAACCGAACCCATCATACCGTCTGCAGTACACGGACATCTAAAAAATAGACAAGACTCCCGACGATATATTTAAAGAGATACTCCAGGTGAATCGGTACACTATCGTCGCCGCGGTAGGCATCGCGAACGTCGCCGTTCTTCTCTTTACCAGATGGGAAATCGACCCGTTAGAGTACTCGGACGGTGGTCTGTTGCTCGTTATTATGACACCGCTCGTTCTACTCGGTCACTTCGCGTTGGGTGCTGTTCCCGGGTACATGCTGGCTCGCCATCGACTCGTCTCTCCACTCGTCATTAGTGGATTCCTGACTTGGTTTGCGTTCGTCAACCGCGGGAGCATGGAGCCGTTCATCGGCCTGTACTACAGTCCGGTGCTGCACATCTTTTTTTGCTGGTCTCGCCATGGTCGGCCTCAGCGAGTTTGCCATCCGTGATGCGCTTCCCTACGTCTCTCACGATCCGATACTGTAGGGCACGAGCCACCCAAGAGAATGCCTGGCGAGCACCAGTAAAATAACTCACCGACCCAACAGACCGATTCTCACAGAGAGATGGCAGTCGATCCACTCTCGTGGAGCTGTACGACCGCGAGGAGTACATCGTCGCGTTGCAGGAAGACGGCCGCTACAGCATCCAGGTCCCCGAGAACTTCCGGGACTAGTCTCCACGCGAGCGCGGCGACGACGGACTTTCGGATACACGTACTTTCAAATGTTTTAAAACTACTCAACTAGTTGAATATTCTGTGAAAGGGTGGGTGAACAAATACACCGTCCCGAGCGCCGTACTGGGTATCGTTAACGTCGCCGTTCTCCTCTTGGCACACTGGAACATCGACCCGCAGATGTTCTCGGACGGCGGCATAGTACTCGTCCTCACGGCACCGATCGTTTTTCTCGGCCCGTTTCTTCTGGGGGCAGTCCCCGGATATCTGCTGGTCCGCTATCGAATCGTGTCACCGCTACCGATCAGCGGGTTCCTGACGTGGTTCGCGTTCGTCGACCGTGGAAGCATGGAGCCGTTCATCGCACTGTACTCGAACCCCATCGTCCACGCGTACATCCTCGGCGCGCTCGTCGTCGTCGGCTTCGGTGAGTTCCTCGTCCGCGACGTGGCTCCGTACGTCTCTCACGATCCGCTCCTGTAGGACGAACCGGCCGTGCGACGGGGGTGTGTCGTCGCCCTTCGAAGAGGCCGCCGCCGCCGCACGCCACAGGGGACCGTCGCGGGTCACCGCGCCGACAGTTTCCCAGTTCTCGACGACCGGCACAATCATTATATATTCCGACAGAGTTGTACCCGCTGAGACCATGCTCCAGCCTGATCGCTCACACCTCGAGGAGTGGGCGTCACTCCTCGGCGAGGACGTTTCGGAAGAACTGCTCGATGACGAATCGGGCACGTGGCTCCCGTCGGAGTCGGAGTACCGCGGTGATCACGCGTAATATCGACGCTGTGGGACGACGGGATCGTATCGAGAGCGCGTGACGGTAGCTCGGTCGTCGTCGATGTTTCCGGCGCTGTCAGATCGAGACTCACACTGTCGGCTGTTACTGCTTCGAGATGTTCGCGACGCCAGGGGGTCGCGAGATGATTTACAGACGGACAGCTGGCTGTATCACTCGATCTTGTCGTACTGCTCGGCCAGTTTCTCGCTCGCCTCGTCCATCAGTTCCCGCTCGTAGTCGTCCAGGTCCCACTCGACGACCTCCTCGACGCCGTCGGAGCCGAGCTTGACCGGGACGCCGAAAGCGGTGCCCTCGTGGCCGAACTCGCCGTCGAGGACCACCGAACCGGGGAGTACTTCGCCCGTGTCGCGCAGGACGGCCTCGACCATGTGGCCGACGCCCGTCGCCGGCCCCCACTCGGTCGCGCCTTTGCGCTCGATGACGTCCATGGCGCTCTCCTGGAGCTCGTTCAGAATCTCCTCTTTCTCGTCGTCGGAAAAGTCCGGGTCCTCGCCGTCGATGCGGACCTTCGAGAAGACCGGCACCTGTGCGTCGCCGTGCTCCCCGAGGATCGTCGCCTCGACGTTCTGGACCGCCGTGTCGAAGCGTTCGGCCAGTACGTACCGGAACCGGGCCGAGTCCAGCCGACCGCCGAAGCCGATCACCGTCTCGCGGGCGCGATCGCCCGTCTCGTAGAGGTGACGGTTGAGCAGGTCCACCGGGTTCGAGGTGGTGATCGTCACGAAGTCGTCGTTGTGCTCGGCCAGCGACGAGCCGATGTCGTCCATGATCGGCGCGTTGTCCCCGGCGAGATCGATCCGGGTCTGGCCGGGCTGGCGTGGAATCCCCGCCGTGATGACGACCACGTCGGAGCCGGCGGTGTCCTCGTAGGTGCCCTGTCGAATCGTCGTGTTCGAGTCGTAGGCGACCCCGTGATTGGTGTCGGCGGCCTGTCCGATCGTCACGTCTTCCTGGTCCGGGATGTCGACGTAGACGAGTTCGTCCGCGATGTCGCGCAACGCGATGTTGTACCCTGCTGCGGCACCGACCGTTCCGGCTGCGCCGACCACGGTTACCTTTGTCATGACACCTAGTACCACCGGATGGCTGGACGAAAAGCGTGTCGGACACGCGTCGACCATTCACCGCTATGGTCGACCGGTCGCGTCGAGTGGCTCCCACAAGCCCTTTTCTCCTCGGTGGCCTCCCTACGGGTATGAGCGACTTCGACAAAGAGGCCGAACGGGAGAAACTCCGCGAGAAGTACGGCGACGCACAGTCCGATCGCGAGGCCACCGAGCAGATGAGCGACCTCCTGCTGAAAGGCGCGACGATGACCAACGCCCACTGCAACAACTGCGGCGACCCCATCTTCCGGTACGACGGGCAGGAGTTCTGTCCCACCTGCCAGCAGCCAGTCGACCGCGGCGACGACGCGGGTGACGACACCGGCGACAACATCGAGGTGACGACGCCGAGCGACGACGCGACAGTCCAGTTCGGCGACGCCGACGACCAGCAGCCAGCGTCCGAAGCGAGCAGCCGGCAGCCAGCCGCTGGCAGCGCCGGCCAACAGTCGGGAGCGTCGGAAGCGGGCAGCCAGCAGCCACCACGTGCGTCCGAAGCCGACAGCCAGCAACCGACTGACAATCGGCCTTCGAGCGCCGGGGCCGGCGAGAACCAGCGCGACACCGCCACCGTCGACGGTCGACACGACGCCACCACGCCGGCACCCGATGAGTCCGCCGACCCGCGGCGCGCACCGTCGGTCGATCCGGCCGCGACGAGCACGCAGCCAGCTGGTCGCTCCGGCGGAGCCACCGACGAGCCTCGTGGGGCGGCTCCCGACTCGCTCGACGAGCAACTGCACAACGCACGCGGACTCCTCGTCCAGACCGTCGAACAGTACGCCCAGCGCGCTCGCGACGCCGACAGTCCGCGACAGGCCCGCGAGTGCCTCGAAGCCGCTCGCGAGGCGGCCGAGACCCTCGACGCGACCCGGTACTGATTACCGGATTCACAGGTCGACAACGCCGTCGGTGTGTCAGACGGATCGCTAGTCCGTATCAGTGATGGCCGTAGGTGTCCGCTCGCGGCCCGGCCCGCTGTCTGGTCTCTCCCCGGTCGTGGGACTCGATCTCGCTCAGTAGCGCCTCGACCTCCGGGAACGACTGTCGACCGTCGCTGCCGACGGTCTCGATCAGCCTGAGTTCGTCGCCGTCGGTACGGAACAGCGCACCGCCGGGGAGCGACTGGAGATAGCGAGCGTAGGGCTCGAACGTTCCGAACGACGGCGAACTCGACGCTGCTTCGTCGTCGCTCGACTCGCCGGGATCGGCCAGGACGGAAAACGGCAACTCGTAGCGTCGCTGCCACACCGCCCCCCGCTCGACGGTGTCGGGCAACACCGCTACGACGGCCGTCGACCGGGACGCGAAGGCTCCGTACTCGTCCCGGAGTGACTGGACGATCTCGCGACTCAGTGGACAGTAGTGACTTCGCAACAGGACGACGAGGACCCGCTCGTGTTCGCGTGCCAACGCCTCGGAACGACACTCCTCTCCCCCGACGCTCGCATCAGGTAGTGTAAACGCGATCGATTCGTTTCGTCCGACGCGACGCTTGTTCACGCTCTCGTGACCCCCGCGCCCAACTCCAGACCAGACGACAATAAGCCTAACTTACGTATAGCTCAGCCGAAACGTCTCGGTGATCCGACCCCTCCGCTCATCGTACTGCTCGCAAATGAACGCGCTCGCCGGGCGAATCACTGCTCGCTCGCAGTGATTCGCTATCCGCCGACGGAGCGGCAGATCGTGCGAATCATCCCTCGAACTCGCTCCCCACCACGTCCCGGAAGCGATCGGCCGTGACATCGCCGACGCCGTCGACTTCTTTGAGGGCGTCTTCGTCGGCGGTCATGACGGCCTCGACGCTCCCGAACTGTTCCAGCATCGCCCGCGCAGTCACTGGCCCCACTTCCGCCACCGAGGCGACGACGTACTCCTGTTGCTCGCCCAGCGTCTTGGCCTGTTTCTCGCCGTGGACGCTGACCTCGCGGTCGGACTCTTCTTGCTCGCGGCGAGCGACGGTCTCCAGCAGATCTGCGGTCTCGTCCTCGTCGCTCGTCCGGAGGACACTCGCCCCGAAGTCGACGGCCAGCGAGGCCAGTGCCCCCTGGATCGCCTTGTGGTGGACGTTGCGCTCGCCGTAGAGGTCGCCGCCTTCGACGACGACGACCGGCCGGGCGTAGTGACGGGTGGCGTCGCCGACCTGTTCGAACATCGAGCGGTCGCCGCCGGTCAGCGTATCGAGGAAGTCCTCGACGGTCTTGCGCTCGACGACGACCCGATCCGAGAGCACGTAGTCCCCGACCGCCAGCGTCTCCAGTTCCGTCTGGACGCCCTCGCGGGTCGAGAGATCGCGTGCGATCGTCGAGTCGAGTTCGCGCTGGTCGGCGACGATCGCGACGGTCTCGTCGCCGTCGGCGTGTGGCTCCGGCGTCGACCCCTTCGTTTCGTCTGGAACGTCGACTGTTTCATCTTCGTCCTCTCCGGTCGCGCCGTCGTCGGCGAAGGCGTCGAGACCCGCCTGTCCGTCACCGTCGGCGGTCTGGCCGTCGGCTTCGGATCGCTCGCCCGTGGCCGACGTTTCCGAGGGCTGGCGCTGAGCGTCGGACGGACCGGCGTCGTTTCCACTCGAAGCGGTGCCTTCGTCGCCGCCGGGACCGTCTTCTCCGGGCGCTTCGCCACGCTCGTCGGCGGTCTGCCCGTCGTCGTACTCGTCGACGCCAGCCTGCTCACCCCCCAGTTTCGACTCTAGCTGGCCGGCAACGCTCTTCAGTGTACGGAGTTCGTCTTCCATGCGCTGTTCGTCCTGTCGGGACTTCCAGAAGTACGCTTCGTCGCGGGTGTCCTCGGCCAGCAGGACGACGACGCGGCCCTCGGTCTGGCGGCCGGTCCGTCCTTTGCGCTGGATGGACCTGATCGCCGTCGGCACGGGCTCGTAGAACAGCACCAGATCGACCTCCGGCACGTCCAGGCCCTCCTCGGCGACGCTGGTCGAGACCAGCACCTCGAACTCCCCGGCGCGGAACCGGTCGAGGGTCTCCTGTTGCTGGGTCTGGGTCATCCCCTCGCTGCCCTCGGTGTCGCTCTGGCCGACGAACTTCTCGGTCTCGAAGTGATCGGAGAGGAAGTCGGTCAGCGTTTCGGCGGTGTCTCGGGACTCGGTGAAGACGATGACGCGCTCGCCGTTCTCGATGCCCAGCGTCTCGGCCAGCAACATCCTGGTCCGGCGGAACTTCGGGTGGAGGTCGGTGAAGTTCTCGGCTTTCCGCATGGCTTCCATCACTTTCGGGTCCGAGACGAGTCGCTGGTCGGCTTTCGAGGCTCCAGACGAGCGGGCGGCCTCCTTCTGGCGCTCGAAGTACCGACGCAGCGCCTCGACGCTCTGGGTCTCGGCGTAGGTGACGGCCGTCCGGAGCTTTCGGACCTCGGCCAGCAGGCTCATCCCGCTGTACCCCTCGCTCTGGTCGTTGTCCATCAGCTCGGAGAGTTTCCCCTGGATCTTCTGGATCTCGCGCTCGGAGACGTCTGGCTGGGTGGTCGAGGTGACGCCCACCTCTTTGAGCTGTGCGAGCCGGTCGCTGACGACCTCGTTGATCGCGTCCCGGATCTCCAGGACGGTCTCGGGCAGCTCGATGCGCTTCCACTCCAGTTCCGTGTCGTGGGTGTGTTCGGCCACGTCGGCGTCGTCCTCGGTCATCACCGCCACCTCCCGCAGGCCGAGATTCTCACACACCGTCAGAATCTGCTCCTCGTCGCCGCCCGGCGAGGCCGACATGGCCGTCACCAGCGGATCGGATGCGTCCTCGTGGTAGCGCTCGGCGATGTAGTTGTACGCGTAGTCGCCGGTCGCCCGGTGACACTCGTCGAAGGTGCAGTGGGTGACGTTCGACAGCGAGATGCGATTGCCGACGAGGTCGTTCTCGACGACCTGTGGAGTCGCGATGACGACGCGGGCGTCCGCCCAGAGGTCCGATCGCTTGGCTGGCCGGACCTCGCCGGTGAACACGACGATCTCGTCGTCGGGCACCTTGAGGGCCTCCCGGTAGAACTCGGCGTGTTGCTGGACCAGCGGCTTCGTCGGCGCGAGCAAGAGGGACTTCCACTGCGCGTCCTGTATCCGTTCGGCGGTCACGAGCAAGGAGACCGTCGTCTTGCCCAGGCCGGTCGGGAGACAGACCAGCGTGTGATCGTCGAGGGCCTGGTCGGCCAGCTCGCGCTGGTAGCGCCGCTGTTCGAGTAGTCCCGGCGTCACCAGCGGGTGGTCGACGTGGCCGTCGGTGCTCCCCGCGTCGGCGTCGGACTGGGCCATCTGTCCGGGTTTTGGCCGGGAATCTGTTTAAGCGTTCGCGTACCGCGGTGAAAGTGAATCGACGGCGATCGCTACACCGAGAGCGTCGCCACGAGCTCGATCCCGGCGACCATCGCCACGGCGGCCGCGGGCGGGATGGTGAGGTTGTCGTCGAGGACGTACCCCGCGACGACGGGCTTGAGGCCGTCGGCGGCCGTCGCGGCCAGGCCGCCAAGCACCGCGGGCACCCAGTGGACGAAAAACGAGGCGATCCCGGTACAGACGCCGAACATCGCCAGCAGGACGTAGGTCTCTTTGGTCAGGCTCCCCGAGCCCAGCAGTCCGCTGATGGGATCTCCGATCGTCAGCATCAAGATTGCGGGGATCGCGACGTGTTCGGGTGCGAGCAGGCCGACGGCGGCGGCGCTGACGAGATAGAGCGCGTAGCCGGCGAGGTTGTCCTGCTCGTACTCGCGAGTGAGTCGGTCGTAGATGGCCCAGTCGAGGCCGACCACCAGGCGGATCACCTCCAGTGCGAGCGCGACTGCCGCGCCCACCACCAGCAGGTACTGGACGGTCCGCCAGTCCGTCAGTCCCAGCAGGTGCAGTGCCGGCAGCCCGGTCCCGCTCGCGTGGACGAGTCGCCTGGCGATCTCGTCGGCCATCTACAGGTCGTCGAAGGTGCGCTCGCCGTCCCGGAGCGCCGTCAGCGTCTCGGGGAGATCGGCGACCGGAACGCGTTTCTGTGCCGTCGTGTCTCGCTCGCGGACCGTGACGGTGTCTGTCGCTGCCGACTCGCCCTCGTCGTCGCGGGCCTCACCGAGTGTCGCGTAGTCGACGGTGACACAGAACGGCGTGCCGACCTCGTCCTGGCGGCGGTAGCGTCGGCCGATCGCGCCCGAATCGTCGTAGGTCACGGCCAGGCCCGCCCCGCGCAGTTCGTCGACGACCTCGCGGGCGTACTCGCCCATGCCGTCTCGGTCCATCAGCGGGAAGACGCCGACGGTCGTCGGCGCGACCGCCGCCGGCAAGGCCAGGTAAGAGCGGTGCTCGCCGTCGACCTCGTCCTCGCGGTAGGAGTGATCCAGCGCCGTGTACAGCGCCCGGTCGATGCCCAGCGAGGGCTCGACGACGTGGGGCGTGATGTGCTCGCCCGACTCGGTGACTTCCTCGACGCCGAAGTTTGTCTTCTCGACGGGGACCGCGTGTGACTCGCTGTCGACCTCGACGACGACCTCAGATCCGTCGAAGGCGTCGGGATCGCGCTCGGCGAGTGCTTCGAGGGCGTCGGCGACCGCGCCGGCCGAGCCGCCAAACTCCGGCCCGAGGTAGCTCATGTCCGGGTCGACCGTCGCTCGCTCGACGGTGACCGGCTCGTCGTACTGCTTGAAGACCGTGAACTCCTCGTCGGAGTAGCTGTCGTGTTTCGAGAGGTCGTAGTCCGAGCGGTACGCGAACCCGCCCAGCTCGATCCAGTCGCCGTCGACCTCCGCTTCGGCGTCCCAGCAGTCCGCGGCGTAGTGGGCCCGCTCGCCCGAGAGGTGCTGGCGGAAGCGAAAGCGGTCCATGTCGACGCCGATCGACTCGTACCACTGCTTGGCGACGCCGAGGTAGTAGGCGATCCATGGCTTGCCGACGACGCCCTCGTCGACGACCTCGCGGATCGTGGCCTCGTAGGGCTGGCCGTCGTCGGCCTCCTGGTCGGGGGCGGGGTAGAAGGGGGCGGTCACGTCCGCGACGGCGCTCAGATCCGGCTCGTCTTCCTCTGGATCGACGAACAGTTCGAGTTCGGCCTGGGTGAACTCCCGGACGCGCAGCAGGGACTTGCGCGGGCTGATTTCGTTGCGGTAGGCGCGCCCGATCTGTGTGACGCCGAAGGGGAGCTGGTTGCGGGCGTACTCGGCCAGCTGTGGGAACTCGATGAAGATGCCCTGGGCGGTCTCGGGGCGCAGATAGCCCGGATCGGCGGAGCCGGGGCCGATGTTCGTCTCGAACATGAGGTTGAAGTCCTCGATGGCCTGGCCGGCCAGTCCGGTGCCACAGGTCGGACAGACGAGCTCGTACTCGGCGATCAGCTCCTCGACCTCGGCGACCGGGATCGACTCGGCCTCCTCGATGTCGGTGTTGTCCTCGACGATGTGGTCGGCCCGGTGGCTCTCGCCACAGTCCGGACACTCCACGAGCATGTCGTCGAAACCGTCGAGGTGGCCCGAGGCCTCGAAGACGGGCTCTGGCATCACGGTCGGGGCGTCGACCTCCATGTTGCCTTCCTGGATGGTAAAGCGGTCGCGCCAGGTGTCCTCGATGTTCTGCTTGAGTGCGGCCCCGGAGGGACCGAAGGTGTAGAACCCGGAGACGCCGCCGTACGCGCCGGCCGACTGCAGGAAAAAGCCCCTGCGCTTGGCCAACTCGACGAGATCGCCGCCGTCGCTCATAGGCCCTCCAGCAGATCCATGTCGCGGACGATACCGACGAGGTCGTCGCCCGAGACCAGCGGGATCTGCTCGATCTCCGCGTCGATCATCAGCTGTGCGGCGTCTCTGGCCGTCTCGCGCTTGCTGACCGTCAGCACGTCTTCGGTCATGAACTCTCGGACGGACTCGTGTGGAATCTCGACGTTGCGGGTGGGCATGTAGCGGCTCCCGACGGCCTTGACGCTCTCCCACTTCCAGTCGTCGTCGTCACTGGCCATGTTCTCGCCCGTCTCGGCCTCGCCTTCGACCACGCGGGCCACGTCGATGATGTCGACCTCGGTGAGCATGCCACACATCTCTCCCTCGTCACCCAGCACGACGCCGTAGGGGACCTTCGCGTAGTCGAGTTCGCGTTCGGCGACCGTCAGGGGCGTCCCGGCGTAGACGCAGTTCACGTCTCGGCGGG
>Ga0207754_100503_pt1 | contig 14774 bp, 12 predicted proteins | sample A23E1SouthBayCA_FD_187728 | JGI IMG/M metagenome (GOLD analysis project Ga0207754, IMG submission 187728) | Aerobic enrichment media microbial communities from Eden Landing Ponds, California, USA - A23 E1 (SPAdes) | ecosystem: Environmental > Aquatic > Marine > Unclassified | place: Emeryville... | reverse complement strand
GGGACCAAGAGCGCGTACCCGGCCCGTAGAGGCTTCGACATGAGCTCCTGTCGACACCTCACCATCGACGTGGGCGACGACGACGGCGACGACTTGCAGTCACTCGCCAGCGATCTGGAGCGGCTCGAACAGCTCGAAAACGAGCTGTCCCTGGCCCAGCGCTGGGTCCAGGGCCAGGTGACCGATCTCCGAGAGCGCATCAGCGAGCGCATCGACGACGGCCGGGAAGACGGCCGCCTCTCCGCCGAAATCGTCAGCGCGCTCGCGAACGGCATCCACTCGGTCGAGCGCATCAGCAGCGAGGTCGAGGCCCCACCGGAACTCGTCGAGGACGCGCTGGCGTGGCTCGCCGAGGAGGGGATCGTCGAGCGCCACGCCGACGGCTGGCAACTGGCCGACTAGAGGTCTCGCGTCAGCCCGTCGCGGAGGTCACGACCCGCGTAGTGACCCACCAGCGCGGCCAGCCCGCCGGCGACGCCGCCCGCGACCGGAACGAGGCCGCCCGAGACGACCGAGAGCGTGATCGATCCCAGCACGGTCGTCAGGACGCCGACCAGGGCTCCGGCAGTGCCCGCCTCGACGTACCGTGCGTCGGTCGAGACCACGCCCAGTACGAACAGCACCGCCAGCACGCCGACGACGCCGCTCAGGGGTCCCAGCGGGAGCGCCCCGCCGACCACGAACGTCCCTACGAGTGCGCCCGCGAGTTGGAGGGCGAACGAGACCGGCGAAACGGCGTCGCCGACGCGCCCCCGGAGCCCGCCGCCGGCCGTCGTCTCGTCGGCCGTGTCGGTGTCGGTCTCGAAGTCGGTCGCCGTGTCGAACCCGTCGTCGAGCCCGGCGATCTCGTCTGTGCCGCCGACCGACGCGTCCGTCTCACCCACACCGACCTCGTCGACAGCCTCCTCGTCGATCGTCAGGTCGTCGGTGCGCTCGCTCATACACCACACTGTGAGCGCCTGGGGTATGGGCCTTTCTCCCTCATCGGTCGACTACCCCGTCGGGACCCATCCACGATGAGCAACCGTCTTTGGCGGGGACGCACTACGACCGAGTGGCCGATGACGAGCGATCGCGGTTCCGAGTGTGGATGACCACCGCGCAGTGACGAACCCTATGAGTGCCGAGGCCAGCTTTCTATATAACGGTAAATGGAATTTGAAAAAGGCAGACCATCATTGTTTTAGCTCTTTGGCGAAAATTATATATACAATCCTATCGCAACAAAAACTGGATCAACAATGGGGGAAGATCCGGTAACACGCAAACGAGTTGCGGGGAGTAGCCTACCACGTGTCACCAAGTCACGTGTCGCAAAGACAGGGGTACTGATCCTCTTTTTGACGGTTCTTGGCCTCGTTGCGGTACAGACGGCCGCCGCCCATGGAGCACCGTCGGATCCAATTGGCCAGGGGTTGGCCTGTTACGAGGAGGTTAAGAGCGAGGGAGAGACAAACGAGATGTGTGAGTTTGCACGCGAGCAGAGCGGACAGGCAATCTACAACTGGCAGGGAATTCGCGACGGTGATGCGGGCGGCGATCACCGGGAGAACATCGACGACGGTGAACTCTGTAGTGCCGGAAGCGAAAGATACGCTCCGTACGATGAGCCAGGAGACTGGCCTTCGACGACGATCGAGCCCGGTACGCAGACGTTTACTCTCGATCTGACCGCGCCACACGAAGCCAAGTACTTCAGGTTCTACATGACCAAGGATGGATGGAATCCAGACACCGCGCTTGCGTGGGATGACCTGGAACTGATCCACGAGACTGATCCGATGAGTCCCACTGAAACGACGGAAATCAGTGGTGTGGATGTCCCTGACCGCAACAACAAAGAGCACATCATCTACATGGTCTGGCAGCGATCCGATTCGCCAGAAGCGTTCTATTCGTGCTCCTACGTTGACATCGCCGGCGCTGATGATGGCAACGATGACACGCCAACTGATACGCCAGATCAGCCCGACACGCCAACTGACACGCCAGATCAGCCTGACGTGCCCGCGTGGGACTCCGAGGCCACGTACACGAGCGGCGACCAGGTGACCTACAACGGCAAAACGTGGGAGGCCAAATGGTGGACGCAGGGTGACGAACCCGGTTCCTCCGAGTGGGGTCCCTGGGAGCAGGTCTCCGGCGATGACACGCCAGATCAGCCCGACACGCCAACTGACACGCCAACTGACACGCCAACTGACACGCCAACCGACACGCCAACTGACACGCCCGATCAGCCGGACGTGCCCAAGTGGAATTCGAGTACGGCCTACACAAGTGGCGACCAGGTGAGCTACGACGGCGAAACGTGGGAAGCCACGTGGTGGACGCAGGGTGACGAACCCGGTAGCTCCCAGTGGGGGCCGTGGGAACGAGTAGAGTAGTGAGACGGTAACATTTCCACCGGAAGAAGCGAATCGACTCCTTTTTTTACAGTTGCTGGTCGGGCAGCGAGCAGAAAAGCCCATGACCGACTGCCAGTCCCTGTGATTCACGACGTATATAAGCCAGACGTGTCTCTCGATGGATCGAACGGTCCGTTGAACGCGTTTGATACTACCGGCTGTACATCTGTGAACGATTTCGCCACCCCGGGGTGGCGAAGATCTTCACGAAGTGACAGCCGGCAGTATGAGCTCTGTTCTCCGGCGTGCGAATCGGACCGTCGCTCGGTGAGGTGTTTCGCCACCGTCGAGAGGGGCCATCGCGCAGCGATTGCTGTCACTGAATGCATAAAATAAATGCTGTCCCACGTCTGACACACCGACAATGGTCCTCTCCGACGTTTTGCTCGCCCCGCTGGGACTGGCGGCCCTCCTCCTGGCAGTGCCGATCGTGGTGTTGTATCTCGTTCGTCCGGACCCACAGGAACGCACGCTGCCGACGTTCCGGTTTCTCGTCGCCGGTGAACGCCAGCAGTCGTCGACGCCGTTTCTCGAACGGATCGCACGGAGTCTCCTCCTGGCGTTGCAGGTGCTCGTCGTACTCGTGCTCGCGGTCGGACTGGCGACGCCGTACGTCACCGTCTCCGAGCGGGCGACGGTCGAAGAGACGGTCGTGGTCCTCGACACGAGCGCGTCCATGCAGACCGAGGCCGACGGCGAGACACGCTTCCAGCGGGCCGTCGCGGCCGCCCGGGAGGAGGTGACGGGGTCGACCTCTGTCGTTACCACGACCGACGGGGGTGAGGTACTGCTCCAGCGGGGCACGCCGACGACGGCGCGGGAGACGCTGGCGGGACTCGGCCCGACAGATGCACCGGGGACGCTCGGCGGCGCTGTCTCACAGGCAACGTCCCTCGCCGGTGAGAACGGCCGGATCGTCGTCCTGAGCGACTTCGCGGGCGAGGAGTGGACGACCGCGATCACGACGGCGCGGGGACGAGGCCTCTCCGTCGATCTTCGACAGTTCGACCGCGGCGGGGACGCGAACGTCGGCTTCGTCGACCGGCGGTTCACCGGCTCGAAGGTGACGCTGTCGGTGAAAAACTACGGCGACGCGACCGTCACGCGGACCGTCCGGCTCGGCGACGCCCAGCGCGAGCTGCAGCTCGGACCCGACGACGTCGGCTCGGTGACGATGCCGGTCCCGGCCGGGGGGAGCGAGGCCCGACTCGACTCGGGCGACAGCTTCCCGGCTGACGACAGCGTCTACGTCGCAGCGCCGCCGGACGCGGCCGTCGACGTACTGGTGGTGACCAACGACCGGAACCGGTATCTCACCACCGCGTTGTCGGTGGTCGACCGGGTGAACGTGACCGTCAGGCAGCCGCCGACGACGATCCAGGGCGAGTACGACGTCATCCTGTACAGCAACGTCGAGCCGAGCGCGCTGTTGCCCGGCAACGTCGAGAGCGGGCGCGAACTGGTCGAAGACGGTGGCGGCGTGGCGGTGCTGGCACAGGACGACCTCCCACAGCGGTACCGGGACCTCCTTCTCGTCGACCCCGGCGAGACCCGAACGGGCGCGACAGTGACACGGACGGCACAGACACAGCTCACCCGCGGCATCGACTTCCAGCCCCCAGAAGAGTACGTCGCGGGCTCGCTGCGCTCGGGCTCGGTACAGGTGGGGCTGAGCGACGGGACGCCCCTGATCGCGACCGACGACCGAAGCGGTGGCCGCGTCATGTACTACGGGTACATCGAGGATCGGTCCAGCTTCAAGTTCAACTACCAGTACCCCGTGTTCTGGAAGCGGGCGGTGTACTACCTCGCCGACAGGGAGCCGCTGCCGGCCCTGAACCACGAGACCGGCGAGACCGTTCGGTTCGGCAACACCACCGTTGAGGGGCCGGACGGCCCCGTCACCGGCAACGCAGTCACGCTCCAGCGAGCCGGCCACTACCGGAGCGAGAGCCGGCAGGTGAGCGCGTCGCTGCTGGACGAGAGCGAGTCGAACACCGCCGTCGAAGCGCTCGATCGGCGTTCCGGGACGGCCGGGAACCTCACTCGGACCGAACGACGGTCGGTGCCACAGCCGTTGACCGAGTACGTCGCGCTGGGCGGACTGGTGCTCGTCCTGGCCGAAATCGGCTACCTTCGCCGACGGGGTGATCTCTGATGCGAGTGTCCGCCACCGTCGCGGAGGGGCTCACCGTCGGCGTCGAACACCTCTGGCCGCTGCTTGTCCTGCCGATCGCGGTCGGCGTCCTCGCGTCGCTGATCCGGCGTGGCAGCGGCGGGCCGCGGTCGGCATCGAACCGGAGCCGTCGGCTCCTGCTCGCCAGTCGCGTACTCGTCGTCTGCCTGCTCGTCCTCGGCGCGATGGGACCGTACACCGCCCAGACCCGCGAGACGCCGGGTGAGCCGGGCGTGACACTGCTGACGGACGAATCCGCGAGCATGGGGATCTATCCGAACACGACCGACGAACTGGTACGGGACATCGAAGACGAGGGCGTCCCGGTGACGCGGGTGACGGTCGGCAGCGACTCTGCGTCGCGGATCGGTGACGCCGTGGCGGCGAACCTCCGGGAAAACGGCACGATCGCCGTCGTTTCCGACGGTCGCGTCACGGCGGGACGGAGCCTGTCGACAGCCGCCGCCGACGCCGACGCGCTCGACGCGACCGTCCACGGCGTCACGCCCCAGTCGCCACGCACCGAGCGAGCCGTGGCGATAGCGGGACCGTCGACGGTGAGCCGCGGCGTCCAGTCCCGGTACACCGTCTCGATGCGGGGCGTGAGCGTCCCCGAGCCCGTGCCGGTGACGGTGACGATCGACGGCGAGACGGTCACTGAGGGGGAACTTCGACCGGACGGGACGGTCACCGTCGATCACACGTTCGAGGAACTGGGGGCACACCGCGTGACCGCGACGCTGTCGGGCGAGGACGAATACGCCCGAAACGACGTGTTCTACGAGAGCGTCCGCGTCGTCGAACAGCCCGACGTACTGTACGTCGCACAGGGCGAGTACCCCCTCCGGAACTACCTCGACTCGCTGTACAACGTCACGACGGCCGCGTCGGTCCCGGCGGCACTCGACGACTACGCCGCCGTCGTCGTACAGGACACGTCGGCGAGCGACGTGGGGAACGCCACCGCGCTCCAGGACTTCGTCGTCAACGGCGGCGGGCTGGTCGTCGCGGGCGGTGACAACGCCTACGAGAACGGCGGCTACGAGACGTCGCCGATGGGCTCGATGCTCCCGGTCCAGGTCGGGAACGCGACCGGCGGCGAGTCGAACATCGTCCTCCTCGTCGACGTCTCCAGTAGCGCCGAGAGCGGGCTCTCGGTACAGAAGGCCGTCGCACTGGACGTGCTCGACCAGCTCGGCGACGAGAACCGGGTCGGCGTCGTCGCCTTCAACCAGAACGCGTACCGCGTCTCGGAGCTGCGAACGCTCGGCCAGAACCGTGCGGCGACCGCCGAGAAGATACGGCAACTGGAGAGCCGCGGCGCGACGGACATCGCCGTCGGCCTCCAGGGGGCCGACGAGTTGCTGGGCGACCGCGAAGGGACGATCATCCTCCTCAGTGACGGCCAGGACCGCCTGGGGCCGCCAGCGGCCGTCGCGAACCAGCTCGGCCGCGAGGGGACCCGCGTCGTCTCGGTCGGCGTCGGCAAGCGCGTCGGCGTCCCGACGATGCGCCAGATCGCCGGCGAGTCGGGCGGTTCGTACTTCGCCGCCGACGAGACCGAACGGCTGCGACTCCTCTTTGGCGGCTCCTCGCGGCGCTACCAGGGAGAGAACCTCACGGTCGTCACCGAGGACACGTTCATCACTACCGGCGTCGAGCTGACGGCCAATCCCGGTCGAGCCAACAACGTCCGCGTCAAGCCCGGGGCCGACTACCAGGTCGCCACCGCCGACGGGAAGCCGGCGATCGCTTCCTGGCGGTTCGGTCTCGGCCGCGTGGTCTCTCTGACCGCCTACGACTCGGACAACACGATGGGCGGTCTGCTCGACCGCCCGGACTCGCTGGTCGTCACGAAGTCGGTCAACTACGCCGTGGGCGATCCCACGCGTACGCAGACCGGCGTCACGTCGGTCGACGACGCCCGCGTGGGGCGGCCGACGACACTGACCTACCAGGGCGACAGTCGCCCGGAGGCGGCGAACGTGTCCGTCCGCCAGGTAGGCGAGGGGCGGTATCGCGGCGAGTTCACGCCCCGGAAGGCGGGGTATCAGACGGTGCTCGACACCGAGTACGCGGCCAACTACCCCGTGGAGTACGCGTCCTTCGGCCCGAGCGACAGCCTCGACGCGCTCGTCGAACGGACGGGAGGCCAGACGTTCAGCCCGGACGAGGGCGAACAGATAGCCAGACAGGCCCGCCAGCAGTCCACCCGCGTCCGCACCGTCCGAGAGACCTGGGAGTGGGTCGCCCTGCTCGGTGCGCTCCTGGTGTTCACCGCCGAGGTGGTCGCCCGTCGTGTTCAAGTGTACCGCGGTCGCACCACTCTGGAGAGTGGTCTCCCGTGAGCGCAATCGGCCGCCGTATCAACCTCGGGCTCGTGGCGTTCGTCCTCCTCTCGATGGTCGGCACCGGCGCGACGACGGTGCTGTACCAGGACTCCGCGAGCGAACTGCGATCGCAGAATCAGGAACTTAGACAGGAAAACGCCGAGCTCCGTGAGAGCCTGGACGACACCAGAAGTGAGGTCGAATCCGCCCAGACTCGCGTCGACGAACTCGAAGAGCGACTGGAGACGCGATCGAAAGACGTCGATCAGGTCGCGACCAACCTGAACCGGACCGAGTCACAGTTGAACGCCACGGAAAGCCAACTGGCAGAGACCAGGCGGTCGCTCCGCGAGAGCGAGGACCGCGTCGAAGAGCTGGAGGGGACAGTTGGCTCCCTCCGGAACGAGCGAGACGCCCTCCAGAACGAGGTCGACGACCTCAGATCGACGGTCGACGATCTGGAGATGGAAAACGAGGAGCTGGTCGACGAGCGCGACGAACTCGAAGACCAGGTGTCCGAGCTGGAAGACGAGATAGACCGTCTGGAATCGCAGATAACGACGCTCGAAACCGAGGTCGCAGAACTCGAAAACCGAAACCGAGAGCTACGAGACGACATCGAGACGCTCTGTAACCAGCCGGAGAACCAGGGCAAAGTCAGCTGTGAGGACTCCTGATGGACGAACCCGACACCGACACCGGCGAACGAAGTGGTGAACAGTCTCCAGAAGAACGGGAACGAGCACGCGAGCGCATGGCCGCAGCCATCGCCGAGGTCAGATACGAGGGCAAGAAGGCGGCGTTGGTCTACGCCGTCGTCGACGCGGTGGTGGTCTTTCTGCTGGCGAACGTCGTCCTGACCGCCCTCTCCCCGGCCGGCCTCCCGACACAGGTGTCGGTCCCGACGGCGGTGACGGAGCCGATCGGAGCCGCCGTCGGCCGCTCGATACCGGCGCTCTCGCTCCCCGCGGGCGCAGTCGTCGGCATCGCCCTCGGAGGACTCTGGCTCTTCGGCGAGTACCTGTATCGGGTCCGCCAGCCCCTCGTCGAACAGTTCGAGGCGGCCAACGCGAACGTCACCGACGCGCTCCGCACGGCCCGAGACACCGTCGAGGACGGGGCCGAGACGCGGATGGCGGCCCGGCTCTACGAGGACGTGCTCGCGGGCCTGAAACAGAGTTCCAGCACTGCACTGGTCGATAGCCGGCGGCTGCTCGGGACGCTCGTCGTCGTGATCCTGCTGAGCCTGGCGACGGTGCAGGTGGCCGTCGTCGAGGTCAGTCTGCTCGATCGCGACCCGGTCGAGACGGAAGCGACGGACGACCGGCCCGACGAGTACGGGGGACTCGAAGACGGCGACGCCATACTCGGCGACGGCGAGGACGTCCAGGCCGGCGAAGAGAATCTCACTGCCGAGATCGACTCGACGGGCGGCGACCAGGAAGTGGATCGAAGCCAGTCGTTCCCGTCCTCGGACACCGGCGGACCGGGGAGCGCAAGCGGGACGGTCGACAGCCAGCAGGCCAGGTTCGCCGGCCAGGACGACGTCGAGGATGCGGCCCTCATCCGCGAGTACAATCTCAGAATCAGAGGAGACGCTGACGACGGAGACACCGACCAATGAGCTCAGAGCAAGACATCGACGCGCTACAGCGGAAGATCGCGGACGCACGTGAACAGATCGGCACGCGAATCGTCGGCCAGGAGGAGGTACTGGAGCAACTGCTCGTCTGTATCCTGGCCGACGGCAACGCCCTGCTCGAATCGAACCCCGGACTGGGGAAGACGACGATGGTCCGGACGGTCGCGGCGGTGACCGACCTCGAGTTCTCCCGGATTCAGAACACCCCCGACCTGATGCCGTCCGACATCACCGGGACCGAGATCATCCGCGAGACCGACAGCGGACGGGAGTTCGTCTTCGAGAAGGGGCCGGTGTTCGCCAACGTCGTGCTGGCCGACGAGATCAACCGGGCGACGCCGAAGACACAGGCCGCCCTGCTGGAAGCGATGCAGGAGAAGCAGGTGACAGCTGCGGGCGAAACCCACGAACTGCCACGCCCGTTTTTCATCCTCGCGACCCAGAACCCCATCGATCAGTCTGGAACCTACGCACTCCCGGAAGCCCAGACCGACCGCTTCATGCTGAAGCTGCTGGTCGACTACCCCGACTACGACGAGGAGCGGACGATCGTCGACATGAACACCGCCGGGGCAGAGCAGGTGCCTGTCGAGCGCTCGCTGACACGCACGGAGATTCGAGCGGTCCAGCAGCTGGTCCGCGAGATGCCCATCGCCGACGACCTGCGCGACCGAGCGGTCCAGCTCGTCCGCCGGACCCGCGAGGCCGACGACATCGAGTTCGGGGCCAGCCCGCGAGCGAGTATGGCGCTCGTACAGACGGCGAAAGCGCGGGCGTTCCTCCACGGCCGCTCGCACGTCACGGGCGAGGACATCGAGGCGCTGGCCGCCCCCGTACTCCGTCACCGGATCGTCGTGGACTTCCGGGCCGAGCGGGAGGGGCGGACGGCGGACGACCTCGTCGCGTCGCTACTGGAATGAGTCCCTCCGTAATCGCAGTTCCGCGGACGGGCCAGCTACTTCGGGAGGACGAACTGTGACGATCGAACCGGACTTTCTGGACGAACTCGGACAGTTCACCGCCGCGCTGAACCGCCAGACGACCTCGATTCGACAGGGCGACCAGCAGTCGCCGCGGGTCGGTGACGGCCTCACCTTCAGCGATTACCGCCGCTACTCGCCGGGCGACGACACGCGACGGATCGACTGGAAGCTGTTCGCCCGGACCGAGGAGTACTTCATCAAACAGTACGAGGAAGAGCGGAGCCTGACCGTCCACTTGCTCGTCGACACGAGCGCGTCGATGGACTACGGGGAAGCGTCGAGCCACAAGTTCGAGTACGCCGCCAAGCTCGCGCTCGGGTTCGCCTACCTGACGGCGGCAGAGAACAACGACTTCCAGTTCTGTACGTTCCGTGACCGGGTGGACCGTATCGACACCGGCCAGTCGAACCGGGGGGAGCTCCTCTCTCTTATCGACCAGTTGAACGAGTCGACGCTCGCCGGGCGAGCCGCGTTCGAGTCGTCGCTCGCGGCCTACGCCGAGCGCATCCGCTCGCGGTCGCTCGTCGTCGTGTTCAGCGACTGTCTGACCGAGCCAGAGGAGCTGGAAGCCGGTATCGCCGCACTCGCACGCAACGACGCCGACGTGCTACTGGTCCGCGTCGTCGCCCCGGAAGAACGGGACCCGGGCGTCGTCGGTGACGTGTTGTTCGCCGACCCCGAGAGCGACGAGACGCGTCGGTCGTACTTCAGCGGCTCGCTGGCCGAGAGCTACCGGTCGCGCCTCGACGCCCACGTCGATTCGGTATCGAACCGCGTTACGGCACTGGGTGGGGACCACGTGCTGGTCGAGACCGGCGAGGAGTACTTCGACTCGTTCGCGAGCGTGTGGCTACAGTAGCCAGACGGCGGTCGCGTCGACTCATACTACCGGCTGTACATCTGTGAACGATTTCGCCACCCCGGGGTGGCGAAGATCGTCACGAAGTGACAGCCGGCAGTATCACGTGTGTGGACGCGTGCCGACGGTGTCAGTCGCCACGGACGAGGCGGAGCCCGCCACCGACGGCGATCACGACGCCGCCGAGGAGCGACACGACGACCCCGAGCCCGGCCCCGTCGAGTCCGGCCACGAGAGCGATCCAGTGGCCCGCGACCAGCGCCGCGACCACTCCCCCCGCGAGTGCCACCCGACCGGCGGTCGCCGAACCGCGCATAACGGCGACCGTCGCCAGAACGGCGAAGGCCGCGAGCACCGCGACGAAGCCGTTGGCTCCGAGGCCGACCGTCGTCCCCGCGGCGGTGACCTCCCAGGGGAGGAGCGCCCCGACGACGACGGCGGCGACGCCGAGGACGGTCAGTGCCTCGGGTGCTGGGAAGGCGTCGCTCACGATCCCATCCACCTCGGTCGAGTCGGCACGTCGAAGCGATCGGTCACGACCAGCCCCAGCCCCAGCACGGCGGCGATCCCCACCGGGAGCCAGTTGCCGAAGACGGCGTTGATGGCCCCCCAGAGGATGACGAAGCTCACCATGTCGTCGAGCATGAACACGCAGGAGCGCAGTCGCTCGCCTAGCGTCTGCCAGTCGAACCCCCAGTCGAGCAGCAGGACCGCCACCGTCGCCGAGAGGATCCACCCCTCGTAGTTCGAGCGGGGCACGCCGTAGTAGCTCCCGCCGCCGTACTCCCAGAAGCCGAGCGCGACCGCGCCGGGGTCGAGCACTAGATCGATCGCCAGCACGGTCGCGATCACGGCCGGCAGGCGGAGCCACGGGTTCGTCGCTCGCTGTCCGAGCAACAGCGTACACAGCAGGTAGCTGTTGACCACCAGCGGGACGAAGAAGATCGGCAGTCCCAGGGGAACCTCGCCGGCCAGCATGGGACCCAGCGAGACGCCGTAGGCGAACTCGCCGTAGGGCCAGCCGGTCGCGATACCGACGAACTCGATCGCGTAGGCGTAGGCCGTCAGCGACACGAGCGCGAGTCCCGCCCTGCGGTCGACGAGGGGCGCGAGTCCGGCCCCCAGCGGGAGCCGCATGACCAGCGTCCCCAGCAGGATCAACAGGGGATGAAAGACGAGCACGTCGGGCAGCCACGGCGGCCGGAGCGCGCTGGCGGTCAGCAGGATCGCCCCGGTGACCGGGAAGACGACGGCGATCGTGAAGCGATTCTCCAGCACCAGCTCGTCGAGGCGGTCCAGCGCCCGCTCGCGGGTCGGCGTCGCCAGCAGGTCATCCATGCAACATCACCCACAGACCGACGAGCGTGAACGACATGCCCACCAGCGTGTTGATCGCGGGGTACCACCAGTAGGCTCGGTGTACGTCGACGCCGGCCAGCGTGATCCCGAAGATCAGGACGGGGTAGAGCCCGAGCAACACGCCAAAGACCGGGTGGACGAGACCGAACGTGGCCGCCGCGGCGACCCAGCAGGCACCACAGTAGTAGTAGGTGCGGCGCTGGCCGAGCCACGTCGCGGTCGTCCGGATCCCGGCCTCCCGGTCGGGTTCGATGTCGGGGATCGCAGAGAAGGTGTGCATCCCCATCGACCAGAGCCACGCGCCGACGACCGCGAGCGTCGGCGGCAGCGCGCCCTCGATCGTGGTGTAGGCGATCACCGCCGGCAGGATGTACAGCCCGTTCGACAGCGAGTCGAGCAGCGGCGTCGTCTTGAAGCGTGCCGGCGGGGCGCTGTACTCGACCGAGAGGACGGCCCACGCGGCGAAGACGACCAGCGCGACGGTCGGCAGGAAGGGGACGAACGCCAGCGCGGCCAGACCCGACAGCGCGATGGCCGCGAGGACGACCGGATCGCGCTGGAAGCGCACCTCTTTGCCCTCCTCGTCGTCTTTCTTCGGGTTGTACTCGTCGACGTCGGCGTCGAAGGCGTCGTTGACGCCGTAGAGGAAGACGTTCGCGGGGACGAGAAAGTACGCGAACAGCGCGACGGCGATCGGCGCGAACAGCTGGGCGGAGGAGTCGGCGGCGTAGGTCACGCCGATGATGACCGGCCCCGCGAGGTAGAGCCAGAAGCGCGGCCGCGAGAGCCAGAGGAGATATCCCAGGCGCGACTCCTCGGAGGGGAGCAGGGTCGCCAGCCGGTCGCTGAGAGCGGCGCTCATGGTGGCACTCAATCGGCGAGCCCTCTTAGCGCTGGTCCTCGATCAGTTCGTTGGCCGCGTGTTCGCCGCTGATCAGACACATCGGGACGCCGACGCCGGGTCGAGTGAAAGAGCCGGTGAAGTACAGCCCGTCGACGGCCGACGAACGGATCGGCGGGCGCAACAGCGAGGTCTGACGCAGCGTGTGTGCGAGTCCGAGTGCCGTCCCCTCGGTCGCGTTGTACCGGTCGGCGAAATCGGAGACGGCAAAGCCCTCCTCGAAGACGATCCGGTCCCGGAGGTCGACGCCGGTGTTCTCGGCGATGTCGGCGAGGATCTGCTCGCGGTACTCGGCCCGGATCTCGTCGCCGTCGTGGAGGTCCGGGGCGATCGGCACCAGCACGAAGAGGTTCGAGTGACCCTCGGGCGCGACGGTGTCGTCGGTCTTCGAGGGGACACACAGGTAGTAGGCGGGATCGTCGGGCCAGCGCGGGCGGTCGAAGATCGCGTCGAAGTGGTCCGACCAGTCCGTCGGGAACACGAGCGTGTGGTGTTCGAGCGGTTCCACGTCACCCTCGACGCCGAGGTACATGAGATACGCCGACGGGGCCAGCGTCCGGTCGTCCCAGTAGTCGTCCTCGTACTGGCTCTCGTGGTCGGGCAGGAGTTCGCGCTCGGCGTGGCCGTAGTCGGCGTTGACGACGGTCTCGTCGGGCCGGTACACGTCGCCGTCGACCGTCTCGACGTGGAAGCTGTCGCGTCGCTTCGTGATCTCGTCGACCTCGCTGTCGGTGACGTACTCGACGCCGAGTTCGCGGCCCAGCTCGACGAAGGCGTCGATCACGACGCCGATCCCGCCCTCGCCGTCGTCGTTCACGGGGTAGTAGACGCCGAGGTTGAAGTCGACGTGGCTCATGATGTTGTACAGCGCCGGGGTGTTCTTCGGCGAGCCACCGAGGAAGACCAGCGTGTACTGGACGATCTGCTTGAGTTTGGGGTGCTCGAAGTAGTCCGAGACGTGGCCATGCATCGACCCGATCAGGGAGAGCCCGATCGGGGCAGCCCGCATGACGCTCGGGTCGACCCAGTCTCGCAGGCGCGGCCGATCCGTGTAGACGAAGTCCTCCATCGCCGTCTCGTAGTGCTCCTGACTGGTCGCGAGGTAGTCGTCGAAGGCCTCGGCCGCGCCGGGTTCGTACGCCTCGAACTTCGACCGCATGGCCTCGAGGTCGCCGTTGACGTCGAGCTGGTCGCCGTCCTTGAAGAAGATGCGGTAGTGTGGATCGAGCCGTTCGAGATCGTAGTAGTCGCCGGGCTCGCGGTCGAAGTGGGCGAAGAAGCGCTCGAACACGTCGGGCATCAGGTACCACGACGGCCCCATGTCGAACCGGAACCCCTCGGCCTCAAGTCGGCTGGCACGCCCGCCCAGCTGTTCGTTCTTTTCGAGCAGTGTCACGTCGGCACCGGCGTCGGCGAGGAAACAGGCGGCAGAGAGCCCGCCGACACCGCCACCGACCACGACGATCTCGTCACCGGACAGATCACTCATTACGCGAACGAAAGACGGCGTCGGTGTTAAATTGCGGCCCAAACCTGTAGGGGCCTGGTCGGCGAGCCGGGACCGCCGGTCGACCGGTGACCGACGGAGTTATTAACGAAGGCATTTGTGTTATTAATATGGCTGCAAACGAAGCGTCAGCATTCACAACGATCGGGGATCGATTCTCGCTTCCCGGCGTCGCGGGCGTCGCCGCGCTGGTGGTACTCTCGCCCCTGGCTGTCGCGCTGGACGCGGAGAAGGTCCTGGTCATCGCGTGGGTCGCGTTCGTGGCGATGGCCGTCGGCGCGTGGTTCGGCGGCCGAAGTGACACCACCAACGCCTACCGCCTCGTCTGGGGGTACGGACTGGCCAGCGGTGCGATGGTCACGAGCGCCGCGATGTTCCTGCTCCCCCAGGCGATGGGGCTGGGACAGGGGGCCGGCTCCGCACGGCTGGGCGGGATCGGCGTCGCCGCCGGCATCGCCGTCGGCTACAGCTCGCACACGATCAGTCACCGGCTGACCCACGTCGAGACCTCCTTCGACGTGACCACGCTGGAGATCACGGCTCACGCGCTGTCGGCCGGGCTGATCATCGGCCTCGTCTACGCCTCGATGCCCGACCCCGGCTACCTGC
>Ga0207754_100499_pt1 | contig 14862 bp, 10 predicted proteins | sample A23E1SouthBayCA_FD_187728 | JGI IMG/M metagenome (GOLD analysis project Ga0207754, IMG submission 187728) | Aerobic enrichment media microbial communities from Eden Landing Ponds, California, USA - A23 E1 (SPAdes) | ecosystem: Environmental > Aquatic > Marine > Unclassified | place: Emeryville... | reverse complement strand
ACAACGATGCGATCCGAGAGCGCAACGGCCTCCTCAATGTCATGAGTCACGAATAACACCGTCTTATTTGTGTCACGCCAGATATCGAGTAGTTCGCGTTGCAGCCGTCGGCGCGTCTGCATATCTACGCTTCCGAACGGTTCATCCAACAAGAGAATATCGGGGTCCACTGCTAATGCGCGCGCAAGGCCAACCCGCTGTTTCATACCACCAGAGAGTTCCTTGGGGTAAGCCGTGGCAAATTCAGACAACCCGACGAGGTCAAGCATCTCTTGGACTCGGTCCCGCCGCTCAGCATCGGGCACTCCCAACTCTACCAGTCCAAAGCCGATGTTCTCCTGGACGCTCAGCCACGGAAACAGGTGGTATGCCTGGAAAACCGTCCCCCGGCTCGGGTCAGGGCCTTCCACTGGGTCCCCCGCAACTGTGATGTCACCGCTTGTCGGTGATTCCAGCCCACTCACGAGTCTGAGTAGCGTCGTCTTTCCGCAGCCAGAGGGTCCAAGCACGGTGACAAACTCGCCGGGCGAGATGGTCAGAGATACGTCACGGAGTGCTATGGTGGTCCCGCTCTCGCCGTCGTACCGCTTGGAAACCCCGGAAACAGAGATTTCGGCGCCTGTATCGTCCCTCATGGTTGCCAGTCAAGGAGGTGGACGCGGACTCGCCTTACGGCCCAGTCGCTGAGTAGAAACACTGCGCTAATCGTCAACATATACGCGATGCTTCGCGCCATCGCAAGGTTGTTTGCGCTTGTGATAATCTCGTAGCCGACACCAGGCGCGCCGAACAGTTCGGCCGCAATTACCATCATCCAGCATTGACCGATGCTTGTACGGACACCAGTCAGAATCGCCGGTAATGCATCTGGGATGACCACCCGCCGCAGTAGCCGCCGGTCGCTGTCGATACCGAGTGTCGCAGCGACTTCCATCAGATCACGAGAAGCGTTTTCAACACCCTCGTAGGCGTTGTAGAACGTGATCCAGAACGCACCAATAAACACGATAAACGCCGCACCAGTGTGACCGAGACCAAGCCAGATGATGGCGAACACGATCCACGCCAGTGGCGGAATCGGGCGAAGCACCCGAACGACGGGAGTGAGGACGTCATCAATGAACTGACTCCAGCCCATACCGACGCCAAGCAGACCGCCAGCCACGACGCCGATAGTGACACCGGGAACGTAATGTAGCAGACTCTCGCCGAGGTGAATAAACAATTGACCACTCATCACTTCCGTCCACAGCGCCCCTATCACTTCGTCAGGTGTCGGCAACAGGTACGATGGTACTTCACGACCAACCAGCCACCAGACTCCAAGAAACCCGGCGGTTCCCGCAAAGCCACGCCATACCCGCGTGAGGTTCCACCGTCGGCCAAGTGCGCCCGTAGTTGTCGGCTCAGAATGGCTACGAGACGAACCCGTTACAGGGTCGAATTCAGTGGCCATCCTATTCGGCGATAGTGTCGTAGAGCGACTGTTCGAAGATTGTGTCGGTAGACACCCCACTATCTATCTGGCCAAGTTCTTCCATCTGCTTGACAAACAGCTGCGTACTCTCCGTGATACCTGCAGGGTCACTAATATAGTTCGATGCCTTCGAGTTGAGGGCTTTTCGGGCAATCTCTGTCGGGAGCTTGTCGCCCTTTGCCTTACTCACGGCCTCCGCCGCGACCGCTGGTTGTTTCTGGATAGTCTCGGTGGCGCGTGTGTGCTGGGCGACGACGGACTCCGCGAGGTCCGGGTTCTCGTTCCAGAGGCGGTCGTGCATAAACATGATGCCGCCTGGCTGACCGGACATGAACGAACCCGCCCAGGTGATACGCTCAAAGGGCGCGCCCCTCGCCTCGAGAGCCGTTGGAATGGGCTCCATGATGACAGTGCCATCAACGTTGCCAGAGAGCAGCGATCGCTTGACGGGGCTGCCACCAGCCATTGGTTCGACATCGACAAGATCTGGGGAAACGCCGAGTTCCTCCCGAAGCCAGTACTGGAGGAGAATAAACGCGACACTACCCTTTGGGAAGGTGCTAAACTTGAATTTTCGTCCTTTCTCCTCACGGAATTTTTGGAAAGCGTCGGCACCGTGTTCATCCCAGAGCGCAGCAAAGTCTTTGTGAGCGAATACGACAAACCCATTTTTGTGGTTAGCGGCTGTGACTTTTCCCGGGACACCCTTACTCTTCATTTTGATCGCAGGGGTAATGCCCATGAAGGCCAAGTCGACATCGCCGTCAGAGTACGCTGAAACAATGGTGAGGCCTTCGTTGGCGAAGTTTGTCGCTTCGATAGTAGGGGCTAGCTCCTCAAAATACCCTTCTTGATTCATAACGTGGTACTGGAGGAACGGGAACGGCGGCTTGAACGCAACGCTGAGCGTATCCATGGAGTTCCCGCCGAGTACTGAGGTACAACCGGAGAGGCCGGTAAGTGCACTTGCACCAACCGCCGAACCCGTCTTAGCCAAGAACTGGCGACGGCTCTTGAGGACAGTCATATCGGAACAATCCGAGCTTTTAGGTTGGCCTAAGTTAGGCATACCTAAAACAAGCAACGGGTAGTTAATATAATCTTTCGTTTCAACCGAACATAATTACCGAGACACAGGCGAACTACGTAGGACCTGAATGAACCGTCCCGGAATCAGATCAGCCGCTGTTCCGAGACAATAGCACAGCAAACCCCACAGCAATCACTGCCGCCACTAGCCCAAAGCCGGGGCCACTTCCGTCCGACGACTCAGGTACACTATCACCATCATCAGTCGATGCCGAAGTTGCCCCAGTTACCCCGGTTGTTGTCGAATTGCCTCTTGCAGGTGCTGTGGGCGTAGCCGTGGTTGCTGTTGTATCGTCAATCGTAGTCGTCGGGGTGGCTGTCACTGTAGTTTCAGTCGTCACATTTCGGTTTCCAACCTCCTGATCACTGTCACCGCTTCCATCGTTGTCTTCACTCCTGTCAGTATCTCCATCCCTGCCGTCGTCAGTGGGTGCAATACCACCACCACCGTTGTCCCCATCTTCACCAGTATCTCCATCCCCACCGCCGTCAGTGGGCGGGCTGTCATTACCATCGCCGTCGTCATCCTCACCGGTATCTCCATTCCCGCCGTCATTAGTGGGAGGACTATCACTACCACCGCTGCCGTTATTTCCACTGTCTCCCTCATCAGGAGGGCCTGGGTCAGTTGTTCCATTGTCAGAGCCAGCGCGCGCCGGCGCATTGAGGTCTATATTGGTTACGTTCCCGCTGGACCACTCTACGGTTTGATTGAGCTTCACATCGTTCACGTAGAACGTGACGGTCGCACCAGCATCGTCACGAGTGCCATTAATTACGAGCTTCTCCGCAGCCACACTGCTGCCGCCGAATGTTCCTGTAGACTCCGTGGTGAGATTACCCCGAAGCTCGCCATTGATCTTTGCCGTGATTTCAGTGCCTGCGGGAGCTGGCTCATCATCGATCGTCACGTTGCCGTAGTACGCAGCAGGCGTCGGTGGGGGGCTTGCACCTGCGGCCAGCGTCACGAACGCGGTACCACCGCTGCACACGACTAGTCCTATCGTGAACAGGGCTGCAACAAATCGAGTGTGTCGTATCATAGTTGTAAATTTAAGATGGGTGCGTTAGGACGCTGGCACAGTTGTTACTGAGCGTGGGGTTGAAACTTGGTCAGTTTTGTTTGCCTCAGCAGTATGAGTGTTGACCCCATCCCTTCGTATGCGCTCAACTGCATCGTCAGCCGCACTCGAAGTCAGATTTCGGTGGGATGGCGCTGTGTCAGCAACGATATTAGCTGCCGCCGCTTGGATGTTTGCCATAGACGCGGTACCATTTTGCGCTACCACCGCTACTGTCAACTTTCGGTAGATAGCTTGCGATAGCGTTGTTTGTAGCGTCGCATTGTCCATGGAGTCAGCGTTCGCTAACACGTTCGAGACTGATGCAGAGCCATTTAGACGCAGCGCCTCCCTACTGGTGCTATTAGACGCAGTGTTGTTTACCGGGTACAGCCCAACACCTTCGTACAGTTCTGTCGTCGACGGATTTGGACTAACATATGATGGAAGTGTGCTCTCATTCTCCACGAACACGAAGTAACCCTGATATGGACTTGCATCGGGCACAGTCCCACTTGAGCTGCTTTGGAATCGGTACGTCCCCTCAAAGCTGGTTGCTTGCCCCGGCTGGCTGTTCGGAGCCGACATCGGTGCAGTTGCCAGGTCTGGTTTAATTGTACCGGCGTCAAAAGCCAAGTCAATCCGATTGTACATCGGTGAACCGACGAAGTTCCAGCCTTCAACAAGGGCAGCCTGAGCCGGTGCATTCGGCGAGTTCGTTCCAACGTGGTGAGTGATCGTCATCCGGCCGTCACTCTCTGCGACCACTGCAAGACCCTGCAGCGGAGCAACCCGGTCATCTCCAGATAACATTTTCCAAGTCTGTGAGTTCGCGTCGAAGCCGTAGACTGCACCCTCAAATCCATCACCAAAGAGATCAGAAACGGTTTGCTCAGTCGGCCCCGGCACACTCACGCTGTATACCTCGCCTCCCGCCAGCGTGAGATCAATCCCAAAGCGCCGCGTCTCTGTCGTATTAACCGCTTCCGGTGGAGCCGTGAGGAACGGCTCGTAGACCACATCCCCGGTGACGAAGGACTCGTTGCCCGCTCGTTCTCCGTGGTAGTTCATTGTTGCTCGGAGTGTCGTGTTAAGTCCGGTTCCGAGCGAAGTGTTGGACTCTGAGAGATCGTTGTGATGGATTTCAACCGCTGGAACGTCTGCACGGTCAACCCAGACACCGTATTCTGCATCGATATCGTTACCAGCAATCTCACCTCCAGTGTTCGTTCCCTCGATGTAAACACCTTCAGAGAGGTTCCAGATGTCGTTATTCACTACCGTTGCATTTGTTACGAACGCCTCCAACTGGATGCCAACAGTGTTTGATGCCGACTCATCCATGTCGTGAATCTCGTTGTTACGGAATTGGACGTTGTCTGTCTCAAATGTCGTGAGACCAGCCCCGCTATCGGTGATTTCGTTGTGTTTGATGACCGTATCGCTGGAAGTGTAAACATCCACCCCGGAATCTTGTCCCGAGATAGTTGCGTTAGATACGTGTGCATTGTCTGCCTCACCGACAGTGATACCGATAGCGAGCAGACTTGCCCCGTTTGTGATGTTCACGTCACGGACAATCCCGTTATGCGCGGTCGATCCGGCACCACCGATAAGCACACCGTGGGCAGCACCGTTAACCGAGACATTTTGAATTGTTGCATTCATTCGCTCAACAGCGATACCATCAGGAGCAAACCCTTTGGCATTGACATCGAGTTGTTCGACAGTGACATTCGGCGCGTCAACGTGGACAACTGGATCGTAGAACCCAGCGATGTTCGCCTCAATAGTCGGTCGGGCCGCCGAATCGTGAGCCGTTAAGGTCATGCCAGGTGTCGTAATCTCAACCGGCTTCGTATACGTCCCTGGTGCAATTTCGACGGTTGTCCCCGGTGGGGCCAAGTCAATTGCTGCTTGAATCGTGTCCACATCTTCAGGGACAACGAGTGGCTTCTCATATGCCGCAGTCTGTCCGCTGAGTAGTTCGACAGTCTCGCTATGACCGTCAGCGGTAATGGAAAGTCCGACGCTGCCGACGATGTTCTTCGATGTATTAACTCTGATAGCTACTGTTTCAGTCTCGTTTGGTACGTTATGCCATTCGCCAAACGAGCGCTCGGTTCCATTGACATATAGTGAGAGGTCTGATTTTTCCAGCGTCGTTGATTCCGTTAGTGTGACATTCAAGCGGTCAAGATCATCGGCGGCGACCTCAACGCTGAATGAGCTACCTGGTGAGACGTGTGTTGGCTGTGTAGAAGCAAACCAAGCTGGTGGCTTGCTGTTGGCATACACGACAGCATTCCCCAGAATTTCGTTCGCATCATTGGTCAGGTGTGTATTCCGAACCGTAGACGTACGGCCAAGCGACGAGAGCAACACAGACTGTGTCGACTCATCGATAGCGATACCGGTGCCAGATGTGTCGCTACCATCACCTACCGTTGCAAGTGTCGTCCCCTGATAGCGGTCGAACCACGCGATATCGCCTCGAGATTGGTTATGAATCTGAACGCGCTCACCAGCAGTAGCCACGCCATCAAATAGTGGGTGGCCTGTCACCACTTCAAATACTGGCCGGTCATTCTGTGTCGACTGTCCAGTAACAACCGGATTCTGTGTCGCGTCCGAGAGCGCTGTGATTCCATTGCTTGCGGCACCCCACTGGTCAAGGTACACAACGCCGGTGTCAGGAGGATCAGTTGCCGTGGCAAACGCTTCGACATCGGTACCAGATCCGATCTGATTGACAACAAGGACATCGTAATTGTCTGCCTCTGCCATCGCCTCCTCGGGTGTGATAACAGATACGAAGTACTCGTCGGGGACGTTTGTGTCAACCGCTGCTTGAACTTGGTTAGCGTACTCCGAGCCAGTGCTGTCTACAACACCAACGTACACCGGATCAGGTACAACATTCGTTGGGCCGGTGGTCAGTGTCGTTGTGTCTCCAAGGCCGGAAAGCGTGTGCGAGAGTACGATCTGTCCGTCTGCGTTTGCTGCCGTCTCAACGCGAACTTGAACGGCCGTAGCGTCGGAATCGTTCAGCGCGATATCCTCGCCAAACGCGCGCTGCTGACCGTCAACGTATAGCGTCGCATTCTCAGTCGCGGTTCCGGTTCGCGTGATAGTAAGCGTCTCTGCGTGAGCCGTCTCATAGGAGACCGTCGCAACGTTACCGGATTTAATTTGACCGGTCTGGTTCGTTGTAACGCGTGCGTCTAGAGACGGCGATAACTCTACATTATCGGTTGCCATCATCCCACTGTCGACAGTGACCTCACTTGTCGCTGGCTCGTAGCCAAACTCAGAGGAAGTGATGTTGAACGTACCCGGGAGGGTCCGGACAAGGTAGCTCCCGTTAGTATCTGTCCGTGTCTCGGCACCGTTATCCAAGGTGACTGTGGCATCAGCAATTGGGGCTCCACTCGTGTCTGTGACAGTACCTGTGATGCCTTGCTCGGCGGCGACAGCAGTTGTCGCATCTAAAGCATCAACAATGCCGTGGCCATAGCGGATGTCCTTATCATCGGGCGCATTCGTTGGTTTTGTCGCGGATTTCCGTAGGGCTGTATCGATTTCCTCCGGTGAGAGATCGCCGCCAGAGGCGGACACCATGAGTGCAACGACGCCAGAGATGTGTGGCGTTGCCATTGAAGTTCCGGATTTCTCGCCGTACTCACCGCCAGGGAGCGTGCTATAGGTTCCGACACCTGGCGCCGCGATGTCTGGCGTGACAAAGCTTGCGGGCCAATCACCAGGCGCAGCGTCACCCCAATCACGCTGGGTCCGGACCACGTCACCTCCGGAGAACGGTGCGATGTCTCGATCTGGGCCCGAGGCCCCAACGGTAGTTGCATCGTAAATGTTTCCAGGAGACGGTGCCGTTTCGGGGCCATGATTGCCAGCTGCTACAACAACGGTAGTGCCAGCATCCTCAGCGTTCCGAATTGGCGGAATGAGTGTGCTGTAGAAGCCGTCAGCACCAAGACTCATACTGATGACATCGGCATCTTCCTCAACAGCCCACTGCATTCCAGCAATGATTTGTGCGAACGACCCCGTGCCCTCAGGGAGGACGAGTCCATGCATCATGGCCGCATCGGGCGCGACGCCGACGGCAGTGCCACTAGCGTCACCACCGCCAACGGTACCAGTAACGTGAGTTCCGTGGTCGCTGGTTGCATGCGGGGTTGAGTTTATTACGCGGTCACCGTTTGTGTCGAATTCGGCCCAGCCACCGGGATACGTGGCGTCATTTTGGTTCTCAGTACGAAGACTCAGGTCAGGATGATCGATGTCGGCGCCGGTGTCAAGTACAGCGACCTTCGCCCCAGCACCTCTTGTTCCGTGCTGGGCCCAGACCTCGGGGACATTGAGCTGGTCCAGCCCGTATGTCACGTCACCCGACGCTGAGCCCGCAGCGGTTGGCTGTTGTGCGGTGCTATTTGACTGTGCGTTTGTTGTGGAGAGTGCACGGACTTCGTAATTCTTGTGAACATCAGTGACGCCAGGTTGCCTGACAAGCGCGCTAGCGTTAGCTTTCGAGGTGTTGACCCGCATGAGCACCGCATTAGTGATCCAAAATCTATTGACGACTGTGACGCCGTCCGTCGATGCAGCGTAGTCGAGAACTGGCTGCTGGGTCTTGTTAGCGTGGGTGCGAAGTTCGTCGACAACTGCCTCTTTTGAGAGCGTGCCAGCTTCGGGGATTTCGAACTCCTCAACCCGAACGATTACCTCAGCGGTCGATGAGTTGTTGCTGGAGTTGCGTTCCCTGTTACGCTCGGTAACTCGACTGACTGTTGTCTCGTTTTCCGGTGATTCTGTTGTATTGTCCGAGGGCGGTGTTGTCTCGTTTTCTGGTGATTCTGTTGTATTGTCCGAGGGCGGCGTTGTCTCGTTTTCTGGTGGTTCTGTTGTATTATTTGAAGGCGGTGTTGTCTCGTTTTCTGGTGGTTCTGTTGTATTGTCCGAGGGCGGTGTTGTCTCGTTTTCCGGTGATTCTGTTGTGTTATCTGAAGGCGGCGTTGTCTCGTTTTCCGGTGATTCCGTTGTGTTCTCCGAAGGAGAGGTCGTCCTATCGTCAGGTGGAGTGTTGGTCCTCTCTGCTGGCGGGGCAGAGGTATTGCCAGACTGTTCTGTCTCTGAAGAGTTGCTACCTGTAGAAAGAGTCTGTACAGTGGAAGTGGTCTGACTTGGCTCCTCGGATTCAGGAACCGCCAGTGCTGCAGCACCTGGGGCGGAAGCACTGGTGATCAGGAGGATCGTAAAAACAACAGCTATGATCTGACTATAAGTACGCTCCCCCATCATGTGTCGTTTCGAGTGTACTTAGCAGTGGGAGAGTGTACACAGGTATCAGAGGGCAGTATCTCTGTATCGTTTAGCCTTTTGAGTACTGTCGTACCCAGCAGAGTAACCGTTGAATATTGGGACATTAGCCCTTGATTCGCGCATTTATTTGCTTCCTGTTCGGTATGGAGGTTATTATTAGCTCTGCGCACACTTTTAGGCCAGCCTTAAAATATAAAAATGCAGCGAAGTTTTAGTCCAGCCTAAAATTATGATGTGAATACAAGTTTTTTGTGGTTTGGTGAATCGGCTGACTGCGTCGGCTTCAACCGTCAGAACTAGCTTTTCGCGCTGCTGGTGCTTACCGGCCTCGGACAGCCTCAATTCAGCCGGGGGTGCCGGGTATGGTCGGGTGTGCCACCCGGGCGATCACCGACAACGTGCGAGCAGGCAGTCGTTGAGCGAGGCTACGCGGTCACGGTTCGGGATCGGCGGCCGGCGGCACCCGTCGCAGCGACCGAACGGGTTCTGGCGTGGTGGGCGGACGCTCGGGAGTGCGTACGAGTGGGCACTGGCGCGTGCAGAGTGCGAGCGGCGGCGTAGGGTAGAGAAGCTCAGTCAGTGATTTCGGCGGGGTGATTGAAAACGAGCGTATTGATTTCGCTCAGAGATTGAGCAGCGAAAAGCTGCTGCACACTATTCGTGAAGTCGACCTGAAAAAATGGATCATCCCGGGTGTACGCCCGTACACCGCCGTCAACATAAACGGATAGAATCGGGTGTATGGCCGTATAATGCCTGTAAACGGCCGACTGGCATTATATATCCTCTACTCATCGGATTGACCTGCGATGTCGACGACCCCATTACGACTCCGCTCCCAGTCCAGGCTACGCAGCACTGTCTCCGATCACTGTTGCAACCGGTTGACACTCAGCGGTGCCTCATGAGCGTCTTGACCGACTGGGGCGCTGATTGGAGCCCGCCGATCTCCACACGGCTCCGTGCCGGCGTGGCAGCCCTCGGAATTGCTGTCACTGCGTGCGTGACTGGTGTTGTTGGCATCGTGGTCGCCGGTACCGTGCTCCGCCTTGCTGGCGTCCTGACGGTCCCTGCCGTTTCGGCCCTCCGACTTCGCTCTATCCAGGTCGGCTTCGCAGTCTTCGCTGCTGCGTTTCTCGCCTGGCGTAGTGATATTGACCACTACTGCAAGCTTCGTCTTCCCACGCTGGAAGACGCCGCCTGGATCATCTTCATCCCACTTGTGTTCGCCGCACAGGGAGTCGTCCTCTCCCCAGTGCTGGCGGCTCTCGGGTTGCCACACCCTGACCCAGTGGCCGAAACTGGACATCTCGACCTTGCGGCCGAGCCGCTGCTCTGGCCAGCCGCATTCGTCGGAATGTTCGTCTTCGCCGCTCCGGCAGAGGAACTCGTTTACCGAGGCATCATCCAAGGAACGCTCCGCAAAGGCTTCGATTTGGCTGGAACTGTGGTTATCGGTGGACTCCTGTTTGGACTCATGCACGTCTTAGTTGGCCTAGTCACGCCGAATGTGGGTACGCTCGGGGCGCTACGCTGGGGAATGACCACCGCACTCCCCGGGATGGTGTGGGGCTATGCCTACGAACGGACCGAAAATCTGACCGTGACAGCGATTACTCACGCGATGACATGGACGGTCACTGTCCATGAGTTAGTCCTCAATCTGGTCCCACTCTAATCATAGACGCTGCGGCAGGCTCAGAGCTCGTCCCAGATTGCCCTAAGTTTCGCGCCGGGCCGCCGGAGCGCCGTTGCGATGTTTCTGACGATAGCGGTCGGATCCTGACGGAACCGCCTAGTGGCTGGAATGATATCGTGTTTCAGCGCTTGTGCGCCCTTGATTAGGAAGACGCTCGCGGCCACTATGATGACGACCAGCGCGGAGATGGCCATCGCAATGCCGACTTCCGCCCGAGTCGCTAGCAGATTCTGTTCGGTCACTGTGTCAGCAAACCAGCCCACCAGTAATGGAAGCGCAGCGACTGCAGCGGTCTTCAACAAGCTGTCGACGCGCTCGCCCCAGCGATTCCTCTGTTCAGCTTCGGCGGCCGCACGACCCTGCTGACGGTATGTTGCCGCCGGGACGAGTTCCACATTGTCGATACTCTCTCCCTCTAACTCTGACGACAACGCGCTCGCACGCTCGCTCGCACACTGGATGACTGCTTTGCGTTCGATACCGCGGAGTGCTCGTAGCCGCTCAGTAACGAGCCAAACGTCTGCAAGCGTGGCTATCATCTCCTCGTCGTCAAGATCATCGAAAGCGAGGTCGAACTGCCGGTCGGGGTAGTCAGCGAGAAGGTCAAAATCTGTCACACCGGCCCGTATTCGTTCGCGGATCTGCTGTTGGTCTCGCCGACGCTGGTGTTCGTCCTGCTCGGCAAACGCCGCACAGATCCGGGACCGCTGTGTCTTCGTCAGGAGCGAGGCGGGTTTGGCGACGGCGCTATCGTCATCGCTCACGGGTGGATTGGGGACGCCACATAGCTGTGTCACTGTTGGACTGGTATGCCGTCACGGGTGTGACCAGTCGTTCGGCCGGTGGGGCTGTCGGTGGGGTAGACACGACTAGCATCAGTACCTCACAAAGCATCGCCAGTTAACCTGACCTGAGTCACCTGTTCTGTTGAGCTGAGTCGCCGATAGTGGTCAAAGAACGCTAATCGAAGGGGGAGCTGCCGCTGTCGGCGGCGATCAGCCGCCGACGCGGCAGCGTTGCCACTCACAAGGCAGTGTCCTCGATCGGTGATTACCGGTGGAACCGGTCGTCCGGTGGCCGGTTTGCGGGGACGGCCCGACGCACAGCGAGGGCTGTCCACGCTGCCCGACACAGCATGTTGATGAACTCTTCAAACGACCACTTCCAGAGGCGACGCCCGCCACGGCGGGGCGTCGCCACATACTCCCAATGGAGATATCGCCACACATTCTGCAAGAGTAGACTAACCACGACATACAGCAGCCGTACAACCGGATTCTGCGTTGTGGTCGTCACGATACTCTGTTCGGAGAGTCGGTAGCTGGCCTCGATACCGAAGCGTTTCGCGTAGTGGTATCGAGCATCTCGCGGTGTATTAATGAACGGCGCGTCAGCGGCGTAGCCGTGACGCGCCACTCCGTGTTCGTCGTATCGTCCGTTTTGGCAGGTACAGTCGATGTAGACGGGAAACTCGACGGTCCAGCTGTGACCGTCGAGTTTCCCCGTCAGCTCGTGTTGGATGATGCGGCTCCATCCCTCCGAGAGTTCCTGCTTGATTGTCTTTCCCCACCGGACGATCGGCATCACGTACGCATAGTTGTGGACTTGAAGCAGCGTGAGACACTTGCTATCGTAGAATTCTCGGTCAAGATAGACGGCCTTGACCTCAGCGTCAAGGCCGTCGAGGAGGCCAAGAAATTCAGCGAGGACACTGCTGGCGGTGTCGCCGTCGACGAGACGGCGCACCGCCAGCGTGTATCGCTTATTCTTCACACGCGCGTACAGCGTTGCATAGGCGTGGAACGCGGTGGTTCCACGCTTTGCCTCTGAGTGGTAGAGGCCAGCTGTTTCGTCCTCGTCACCGTAGTAGGGCCGCAGGTGGAGGTCTGCGACGACCTCCATCTGCTCGGGCAGAACCTCTAGAACGTCCTTTTGCAGGAGTGCGTTCCCGACTTGTTCAACCGACGTTAGGTCGAACTTCTCGCGGAGGTGGTACAGTATCGTGTTTTGGTGAGGAGAATCTTCACTAGTCTCGCAGAGTTCAGATATCGAGGTCCCGTCGGCGCAAGCGCCGACGAGGACCTCGTAGATATCCTCAGCATCGATTTCAGCATTAGCGCTGAGACCGAGATCAACTTCCTCGTCAAGCGTGTTGACGAGGAAGTTAAGGAGCTGGTCTTCGTGGATTTCACCGTCTGCTTGCGGGGTCGTAGACACACCTTCAGCAAGCAGACCTCTCAACTAACCGGCTTTGTGAAGTACTGAGCATCGTTGATTTGTGTCGTCTCGACAGGCAAAAACGACTGCGGGTCGCTCCGGACACGCCATCTTCTGATGAATAGTGTGTGTCGGATTCGCAATCCGATTAGTCACGCCATTCGTTAATGAATGTTGGGGCGATGACGCCAACGCCGATGAGCACGGCGAAGTGAACCCATTGCTTATCAGTTACAGCTGTTGTGCCGTACACCGATACGAGGCCGAGTATGACGAAGACTGCTGTAATCTTGGTTTCTGTGCTGACCAAGCTCTTCGAATTTGTGGAGGGCTGTTCTGACACGTTCAATCGTTCAGCTGCATCGCACATATACTCTTTCTACAATTTCAGAGCCAGCAACTACCGCTGACCGAGCCCGGAGCAGGAAGCATAACCGTCTACTGAGCAACTGCGAACGATTCCGTGACATGCTCAATTTCGTTACAATCATCAAAAATAGGAACCTGTCTTTAGCTTCGACTGTTCTGTCTCAGAGCACGCAGTAGTGAGAAAATTCAAACTCGTCTACGAACGATACGAAAATATGTCGAGAGACGAATCCAGTGCTCAGCCGAAACAACTAGCAAAAAAGTACGTTCTCTGGACCGCTGTCGCAGTTGTTGCAGGATATATTGTATTTTTTATTCTATAATAATTCTCTAATATAACAAGTGAGCGCTACATATTCTACATTTTATCCATTGTCATGCTCATATCTAGCGTGACGTCAGCATACTGTCTCCAAGTATCTGAGCTCGCTTTCGTACGTTATAAGTAACTTATGCACCGTTTCTCATATTGACAGCCTCGGTAGGGTCTGGAACGTATGCCGTCTATTGTAAAATTAGCATATGAATCCTCGTTCTGTCTTTTCGAGTGTTTTTGCGATGACTGAGGCCGCTAGGCTTGGCGAGGCAATCAGTAGCGGTCTCCTGTTATTCATGGTACTCATGGCACTCGCGTCGCCACTCGTGTACCGAGGATGGCAAACCCGAAAGGAGTACCAAGAGATAACTAGACTCAGTACCTCACAAAACATCGCCAGTTAACCTGACCTGAGTCACCTGTTCTGTCGAGATGAGTCGTCGATAGTGGTCAAGGGAGGCCAATCGAAGGGGAAGCTGCCGCTGTCGGCGGCGATCAGCCGCCGACGCGGCAGCGTTGCCACTCAAAAGGAGGCGGCCTTCCTGATGATTACCGGTGGAACCGGTCGTCCGGTGGCCGGTTCGCGGGGACGGCCCGACGCACTGCGAGGGCCGTCCACGCTGCCCGACACAGCATATTGATGAACTCCTCGAACGACCAGGACCAAAGGCGACGCCCGCCACGGCGGGGCGTCGCCACGTACTCCCAATGGAGATACCGCCAGACATTCTGCAAGAGTAGACTCACCACGACGTACAGCAGCCGTACGACTGGATTCTGCGTTGTGGTTGTCGCAATGCTTTGTTCGGAGAGTCGGTAGCTGGCTTCGATACCGAAGCGTTTCGCGTAGTGGTATCGAGCATCTCGTGGAGTCTCAACGAACGGCGCGTCAGCGGCGTAGCCGTGACGCGCCACTCCGTGTTCGTCGTACCGCCCGTTTTGGTAGGTACAGTCTATGTAGACGGGAAAATCGACGGTCCAGCTGTGACCGTCGAGTTTTCCCGTCAGATCATGTTGGATGACACGACTCCAGCCTTCCGAGAGTTCCTGCTTGATCGTCTTTCCCCACCGGACAACCGGCATCACGTACGCGTAATTGTGGGCCTGAAGAAGCGTGAGGCACTTGCTATCGTAGAATTCCCGATCAAGATAGACGGCCTTGACGCTTAATGAGTATGAATACTTTTGCAAGTAGAGATCACTGTTGAGGTAATGGGATCACGCCGAACTGAGATCAAGCGTCACCTGCCGGAAGAAGAGATTGACGAGATGCTGAGAGAAGCTGAAGACGATC
>Ga0207754_100498_pt1 | contig 14872 bp, 6 predicted proteins | sample A23E1SouthBayCA_FD_187728 | JGI IMG/M metagenome (GOLD analysis project Ga0207754, IMG submission 187728) | Aerobic enrichment media microbial communities from Eden Landing Ponds, California, USA - A23 E1 (SPAdes) | ecosystem: Environmental > Aquatic > Marine > Unclassified | place: Emeryville, CA... | reverse complement strand
GCGTTGTCCCCGACAGAGGCATTAGCCGGCGGGTTCGAGGCGTTCTCGTAGCACGAGACTTTCGCGCTGAGGTTCTGCCTTGCTCCGAGTTCGACGGACCTGTTCACCTCTGTCTGGTTCGCCGCTGGTCCTTGGTCGGCAGACTCGTTGCCTTCGGTTCCGTTGGCTGTTGTCCTGTTGCCTGCTGTCTCGTTGCCTGCTGGGTCTTGGACGCTGGAGTCGTTGTTGTCAGTGCGATTCGTCTGTGTTCCCTCGCTGTTGGAGCCATTCGGCGCGGTGGCGTTTTGTTGGAGTACCCCCACGCCACCGTGACTCGCGTCGGGAAGGGAGTGTGCCGTCCCCCGCTCAATTTGGGCTGGGTTGCCACCAGCGGACGCCGGCCCCGCAGCTGCGGCTGTCGAGAGCAGCGAGCAAAGGGCCGCGATCATCAGCAGTGAGCGGAGTGGTGGCATCGTATCTTCAGAATGGCGTCACGCAGTCAGAGAAGCCGAAGCCGACGTTGTCCCCGAACTTCGTGATGAGTTCTGGAGCCACGATTGCCAGCACGACGACGCCGAGGCCAACCAGCGAGAGGATGAGGTCCCGGCGGGCCTCGTTTTGCTGGTTCGGGTTGCCAGAGGCGCGCATATACGACAGGCCACTGCGACCGACGAACACCATCGTCGCTGGCAGGCCAAGACCAGCCAGTGCGCCAAAGACGACGTTGACGCCGTCCTCGACAGCAGTGTCACAGTAAATGTTCCCGACGTCGGTCTGGCCCATCGCCGAGCCAGCAAACAGCGTGAGGAGCAGTAGCAGTTGGGTCGCCTGTCGCACGCCGGGCGTGAGCCAGGCGTCAGCAAACCGCCGCTTCGCGTGCGTGTAGAGTGTTGGTTGTGCGGTCGATGCGTTCGATGCGTTGGTCCGTGTTGACATAGATATCTCTGTTTTTGCGGTCTTGCTTGCCCGCCGATTCCCCACCGGTAATCCGCTGGTAGCGTTATGTTGGTTTTCTTATACAGTTGGTGAATTCTGTCTTGAATCCACCAGCATGTTATGACAGTGGGATGAACAAATAACTTGTGAACAGAATATAACATTCTAGATTTTGACAGGCAGTATTTTACGTGAATGACGTAGTTTTACGCACCCATGTATACTCAGGCTGTGAAAAATATGTTTGAAAAGTATAATTAACTTAGTCACATGAAAATCCTGATACTGAAAGAATATTTAGAATATAGACTATATATGTCATTATAGTTTCGTCTATACTGTCGGCAAAGTGAAAGGAAAAAATACATATAACATAACTAGATATTGTCACATACAAGTGCAACGACTCAATAGGGGACCAGCGAGACGGGATCGCTCCCCACCGACAGCTGGGGAGGGAAATCGCGGATCGCTGGTCCACTCAAGACAGTCAACTAACTCTTGTCTGACGTGCGGCAGACAAACTAGCCGCGGTGTTTAAGACAGGAGCGGCCAAACCAAATCAACATCAAGCATACGGAAAACACTCACCGCTAATCGGTGAGAGGCAGGACGCCGGGGTCGCGCCAACGACCCCGGCTGAAAAGGTGAGCACTCCCGTGTTCTCACCTACTGCTTCTTGCCGTGATGAAATAAGCGTTGCGCCCGAACAGAGAGAGCCATCTCTGCACTGTGTTTGGGCCTAGTCGCGTCGGCAGATAGCTGTGAGACTGTCGTAATCGCCGGACATGACGAGCTTCGACGTTCGCCCCGAGGGGTCGATAGACCCTACCGCACGACTATCACTCGGCCCAGAGGCCATAACGAGTCCTACGGCTCTCAATCGCGCCCTCTGGGAGCCCGACACGCAACTCTCGGATGCACTCTTGACAGCGCTACGCCAACTGCTCGCGGATGTGCCTCGCGACAAGTGGCGGGCGACACTGATCGAAGAGTGCGGTGTCACGGCACTTACTGACGAGATTCCCGGCACGGAAGACGAGTACCACTACGCGACGCTGGCCGCCCAAGCAGCCGACTCACAGTTGCAGTGGTTCCGGCTGCTGGAAGTGTCTCGCCAGCTCGGTGGAGCAACATCTATTGGGACCCATTCATCGCTTGCTGATGTGCTTGAGGGGCCGATCACGATGCTTGAGGCCGCCGACGTCCAGCCAACGCTTGCCGTCGACGTGCGTGAGTTGTGGGACCTCTCTCGAACACAACGCACGGCGCTGATCGAGTTTCTCGTCGAACTGAGTGTTGGTATCGAGATCGTCCTGACGAACGCGACGCCACGAGTCCAGCGACATCTCCTCTCCGAGTTTGATAAGGTGCTGCCGGCCAGCGTTATTCAGTCTCTGGAATCGTGCCTGCACGGGTCCGACGCCGTGACAACGCGAACAGAACAGCGCCGCCAGCACGTCCGAAATCTCTTGGCCGACCGAGGGGCAAACCATGAGGACTGGAAGCGCCTCTACGCCGTCGCAGATGCCACAAAAGAGGAACTGACCTACGATGCTCTCCAAAGTCACACGCTCTTGGAGTGGTCCTCTCGCGAAGCGATACGCGCGTGGGTGAAGCGGATGGCTGACGCCGATCTGGTGAAATCCTATGGTACACACGAACGGACTGTTCGCCTGCTGCCAGCGGGCTATGCGTTGCTGGATGAACACCCAGACTACTCTCTCGAAACCTCGTCTGTCCCCTCTGATGGCGGTACGGGCCGTATTGACGAGAGCACGCAAGGAGTGGGTACCAGCCAGCGGGCCGATTCACCCGGCGTTACTGACCCCCCAAAATCTCCGCACAGTTCCGTGTACACCTCAACCGCCAAAGGAGAGGAGGGGGACCGGCCCGACAGCGAGGCCGCGACCGCCACCCGCGGCGGCTCCAGCACCACGCCGTCCGTCTCGTTCCTTGACGGTCACATCCACGATGCAGCGGTCTCAGCGGCCGCTCCCGGCGAAATCGCGCTCTCGTCCCGCACGGTCGACTCGACTGGGGACTCTCGTGGGGTCGGTTACTCATTCCTAGAGGAGCGCGACGAGGTCGTTGTTGAGGTTGAAACAGCCGGCTACCAGGCCCACACACTGGTCCGTCTTTGTGCGGCGTTACTCTCGGAACCGGCGTTTCAGCAGGTCTTAACGCAGAACAGACTCGCTGGCGGGCCAGACCGGTCTGGTCTTGATGGACTCCCAGTGACTGACCCGTATCTACTCCGGGACGGCGGCTGTCTGGGCTACCTACGAAACCAAGACGCCGACGCGAAGGGGCTTCGATCCCGGCTTCGACAGGCTCGCGACGGCCTACTATCGATGAGTGTTGACGTCGACGTTGAGGACGACAGCAACGACGAGAACAACGGCCTGTCAATGTTGGCCCGGACCGCACACGGCCTGCTCGGCACTGTCTCTCGAATCTATGATATGCTGGGGGTCGACATCACCCGTGTCCTCAAGATTCCTGAGTGGGCTGTCTCGGATGGCTGCCGCCGGGATCACCTCGCGAAGATGATCGCAACCCAGACCGCCGTGTCCAGTCGCTACGGGCTCTATTCCGCGTATCGTGTCCTCTACGAGGACCGCACAGACAAGCGGTCCCAACTTCTCGCGACGCCTGACGTCGATGCAACTGACCCAACCGGCGACACGACTGGCAGCTGGGTCTTGGCCGGGCCGACCGTCGATTCGATGCGCTCGCACCTCGAAAATCTTGACGAGTATCTCGATCTTCAGGACGAGGCTGACGGGTTCTCAGCGTTCATACTGAATGTCGATATCGTCAACGGTGATCGTCGCGACGCCGTCGCCACTGCGCTGTCCCGGCAACTCAGCCTCAAATCGCTGAAACCGACCCGAGAGACGGTTTCGATCCTCCATGCACTGACGAGCGATGCCTTCGCTGCGGCACGGGCCGTCTCCTATCTCGGTGCCGAGACGGACCGGCCACGGAACCTCACGACCGAAGACATTCGGTATGCGCTGTCGATGCTCGATGCCGCCGAACTCTTGCCCGATATCGGCCCCCAGTCTGTCTCGGAAACCGTCGCGATACTGCTGGATGTCGATGAACCCCTGGCGACGGGTGACCTTGCCGACCTTCTGGACGTCTCGACACAGACGCTTCGGAATAACGAGGAGTTCTTTGCCGACCTCGAGGCTGCCGGCGTCATCCAACGCGAGGATCTTGGGCCGGGTCGAGCGACGGAATGGCGGATTTGTCTCCCGTTCGGCGGCGAGGACAGCAGTTCGCGAGTTGCAACTCCTACCCCTGAGGTGGACACAAATGCCTACGGACCGCAGTTCGCCGACGAGATGGCTGTTATCGCCGAAGTTCTCTACGAACTAGGACACCGGGAGATCGACTACGGCGGTGAACTGACGCTGGCTGTGACAGGACGCGGTGATCGGTTCGACGAGTGGCTGGAGTTGCATCCAGATGTCAGGCCGGTGCTGTCGCCGGTCGCTCACCTGCAGGGGACGACGCTCGAAAAACTGACTGAGACGGGTGACACAGTCCGTTACCAACCCCCCAAATCGGTCGTGCTGGGGCTTGATCCCGATCCAACGACAACGCAGACTTCGCTCGTCAATTCTGCAAACTAGAGAGCAATCCGCCGATCTGGATGATTCCCTCTACGCGGTTGTGATTAGCGCGATAATCACGACCACTAGTCAATTCATTCGTGAGTGTTCTGCGGATATCCGTGTTAGACCATTCCCTGAACACTAAGTTTCAGCAAAAAGGACAACGGATAGCACGATGATTTCTCTCCCTCCCCTTGTCGATAACGCTAACCGGACGGTCGAAGATGTCTACAAGAAAATCATCCCACAAATCGAAGAGGCACGCATTGCCACCGGCTATTTCTACCTCTCTGGCTTCGACCTGTACCGCGAAGACCTCGAACAGCTCGCCGACCCAGATGAACTCGGTCATGCCCCGATCCGCATCCTGATGGGGCGGCAAACGAACCGCAGCACAGCGGATGAGATTGGGGAGGGACAAAGCCTACGTGGAGAGCTTAGAGACGAGGTCGAAGAAAGTATTGAGGAACTCAACAACGCACAGTTAGACCGGTTGGACCGGCTGCGAGATTTCATAGCCGAAGACAGGGTTAGCGTCCGTGTGCGAAACCCAGAAAACGGTTACTTCCACGCCAAAGGAGCCTCGTTCAGAGCACCGCATGACGACGATGACTGGGCGACTGACGACAATACAGACACCCGCCCATGTGCGACAATCGTCGGGTCTTCAAACTTCACCGCAAGTGGGCACCGGAACAACATTGAGCTGAACCTCACGAGCCAAGACCGACCTGAGGCAGAAGCTTTCGAAGACTGGTACGATAACCAGTGGGCGAATGCTGAGGACTTCAGCGAAGAGATCATCCGGATCATCGAGAACAGTGAGAAGTACCAAGATTGGCAGGACCAACAAGAAGACGAGCCAGATGATGAAGACACGCCTGATAACTTGGGGACGTACATCGAGCCGTTCGAGTTGTATAAACTCCTTGCGTACGACGAACTGAGCGGGAACGTCAACATCCGCGACAGCCCGCTGTACTACTTCCAAACACTCGGCTACGAGAGCGCGAAGGAGAAACTCTCCAGGTTCAACGGCTGCATCATCTCCGACTCGGTCGGCCTCGGGAAGTCCTTCATCGGCGGTGAACTCCTGCATGACTACCGCCAACGCGGAGATCATTGTCTCCTCATCGTCCCTGCGAACCTCACCGAACAGTGGGAAGACCTCCTCCAAGACGACACCGATGAAGACGGGAACCCATACTTCGGGCTCGAAATCGATGGAACACATCTGGACGTGATGAGCATCAGCAAGTTCCAGAACCTCACATATGATGAGGTTCAGAATCTCAAAGACGCATTCGACGTCGTCCTAATCGACGAAGCTCATCGCTTCCGGAACCACGGGAAGTGGCGGCCGAACCCCGATGACGAAGACGACTACAAAGGAACTCGCCGGCACGCGAACCTGCGGCAGCTCCGCGGGAAGACGATGATCATGTTGACGGCGACACCGATCAACAACTCCGCGACCGACTTGGAGAACCTCATCAGCCTGTTCACCAGCCCCGAGGAACTGCGGAACAAGGCATCGCTGGACTTCGATGCCTTCGAGGAATACATTGAGTTGTCAGAGACGCGGAAGCAGATCGCTGCGGGGAAGGAGGAAGCCACCGAAGAGGAGCAGCGGAAGATCACCGAACAGCTCCAGCGGCATTCGGAGGAGATATCGAAGATTCTGAATGAGGTGATGGTGCTACGGACACGGAAGCACGTCAAAGACCAAATTCAGGATGAGGAGGACTTCGAGATGAGTTTCAAGCCGCCCAAACTCAGCAAGGAGCAGTACTCGCTCCCGGCGGCATACCAACCAGTATACAGGATGCTGCCAGACGTGATGGACGCGCTCCACCTTCCACACATTACGGTGAAGAACCCGAAAGCTGGGGGGACGCTGAAGGCGCTGTATAAGCTGAATCTACTCAAGCGGTTGGAATCTTCGACGTATGCGTTTGTGCAGTCCATCGAGACGCTGCACCGGAGTGAACGGCAACTTCTCGGCCTTCTCGATGGCCTTCCAGAAGACGAGCAGATCGATGTACTGCGTGCTGCTCAAGACGACGAAGAATCGGAGACGCTCGATGACTTTGTAGAAGGAGATGATGCCGCTGAGGATCTTGAACAGACGCTAGAAGAGTTCGGGTTCGATGCGACCGCAGTTCGTGCCGACGAAGATACGGAGAGTGATAGTCTAGACGAATTGGCGGATGCGACAATTGGTGAGGTGAAGACGTACATCCGGGAGGATCTGACGCTGTTAGCGTACTTCCTGTCGCAGTTCATCGGCGATATTGCTCAGGACTCTGGCGATGTGAGCGACCAAGCCGTGTCTACACGGCAGTGGCTTCACGATCATAATGCCGGTGTCCTCCCAGACGTTCCCGAAGAGGAACTGAATCCGATTCTCTACCCGCGAAGTGACCTGAGTGACGTTGATGAGGCGACGCGGGAGTTCTACGAAGCGGTGTTCTCGTTACGGGAGTTCCGTGATCCGAAGGTTGAGCGGCTCGCGGGTGTCCTGAACGGGTATGATGACGAGAAGGTTCTCGTCTTCACTCAGTACCGTGCTACGGCGGACTACGTCCATCGAACACTTCTCAACGATCCTAACTCGCCCCTGACAGAAGCGAATAGTTCCGTCGTGAAAGGCGGTGACGAAAACAAGCAAGACGTTATTCAGCGGTTCGCACCGGAAGCCTCGGGGTACCAGCAAACGCTGGCTGAATCCGGGGAATCCGAACTACAGTATGTTATAGCAACTGACACATTATCGGAGGGGGTTAACCTTCAGGACGTGTCGGTTCAAATCTCGTTTGACCTGCCGTGGAACCCCATGCGTATCGTTCAGCGGGTGGGCCGGATAGACCGGATCGGGAGTACCGAGGAGAAGTACGTCCACAACTTCTACCCTGATGGAGACATCGAAGCTGCGATTAAGCTCCTGAAGCGGCTACAGGCGAAGATCAACGACATCGCACTCATCGTCGGAAAAGAAAACAACATCCTGGACCCGAACGAGGATCAGATTCTGGAGAAGACCGGTGTGGAGACAGAGAAGACGATTGGCGAGTTGCAGGTGGACGAGATTGAAGACTCGCTACAGAAATCACGAGAGATTGAGGACGTGAACGAGCTTGATGACACGAGTAAGAACCCACTCCTTCGAAATGCAGGGAGTAACGAGCACGCCGCGTACGAGCGGTTCCTGCTCAAGAAGGAGTTGAACGAGGAGTTCGGGCTCTCAGAAGACGACTTCGAGTACGCCGCAGACTACTTTGAGGAATCCCCAGAGGAACGCGAACGCCTGTACACGAATATCACCGACCATGATTCCGGCCCGCGTCCAGGCGTGTTTGGGCTTGCACACCTCTGGTTCGATGACGACGACCACAAATCACCACTGGGCCGTGTGCGGCGGGCCTTCTACTACAAGCCGTTCAGCGACGAAGTCAAGGAACGTCCGGTCGGGACCCTCAAAATCGACCCAGAGGTGAGCGGAGAACCGATAACGGGGAATGCCGACAACGTGCTCTCCAACCGGGAGGCAATCCAAGAGGTGCTTGACGACCGTCTTGAAGCGATTCGAGAGGGGCAAGTTGAGGGTGCATTCAAACAGGGAGACTCCTTCTCGAAAGAGCAGGAAACGATTCTGGACTTCATCGTACACTACGTACAACCGAACCACGGTGAGATGGCTGCTCCTCTAGACGAACACGATACACTCGATGAATGGGCTGAGGACCTCCGAGAACGCTTACAGGACGTGAAGCTAGCCAATACGGATGAAGATCGTATCCTCCGAGAGACCTTCCGGCATAACGAGCAGTACGACTCATTCCCAGATTGGCCACCGGTGGAGTTCTTAGAAGAGATAGAAGTGTTCCTTGAGGAGAACGTGGAGGGGTCCACAGAGTATCAAGCTAAGCTGGTCGGGGAAAGCGAGGTACAAGCCCGGTTGATGTGCTGGGGTGTTATCGGAACCTAAGAACTCATTTGTTTCGGGGGCTCTATGGGTGCGCCTCCTCCTGTTCGAGGATGTCGTATTTTTCTTGTACCTTCTCAAAGTAAGTGTCTGTCATGAGGCGTGGGTCACCTACACGATGGAAGTCGGAAAGAATGAACGACACGTCACTCCGTTTGAGCCCATACGCATGGAGTGCCGCTGCATCAATTTCAGCCTGGATTTCACGTCTTTCTTCCAGGTTTATAACTGGATTTATTCCTCCGAGGCGATCACGCATCTCCGCGAAGTCGTCACCGTAACAATTCAGACGGGCGGCCCGCTCAGAGATGTAGTGGAACCAATCATCTCCGTCAGTGAGACGCGGCATCTGAGATTCTTCAAATTTGTATTTCGGGATATGGGAGCTTACCTTGCTCCGCATGAGGAAGTCATACGGAATCGAATTGAGCAGTCCAACCACCGCAAACAATTCTTCATCTGTGAACACTCGCTGGTAGGCGTCCTTGAGTGTATCCTGTGACAGGTGCTTTTTTTCCACCGACAGTTGGAATGGCTGAATCGTACGGACACTATCGACACACACCGGCCCCGGCGGCAGCACCGTCGCTATCATCGTACGCTCGTTCGTTGAGTTCGTTACGTCGCGGAACACAATCCGGTATTCGGAGCAATCCAACCGAATATCTTCCTCTGAAAGTGGTTTACCACGATGCTCCTCAAGAAGATCATTCACGAACCCTTTCTGTGACTTGTTCGACTTCTCTCCGCCAAACTTCGTGTAGAGTGCCTTCTTCAAGGCACCCGAGTTGAATGCCTTTTCACGGACCCTACCTTGAGCGCTCTTCTCTGGATCGTTGTCTTCAGCTACACTCCAGAACTTCGGAGACTCCAACCCGGAATAAATATGCGAGTCGTGGCTGAACTGATAGAAGTTCGCCCCACCGATTACGGGGTAGTCACCAACTGGCTCCTCTGATTCAATGAGATATTCGTCGTCATACGCCAATATCAACTCCCGATGAGCAACTGCCTTCCAAGTGTCTGGTATCGATTCGGAAGCTGACGGCCACTGGAGAATCTTCTGTAGCACATCGGCTTCTGCCTGACTTGATATCGCTGGGAAAATCGTTGCTTCAGGGGAATACTCTGCCAGTACTTGTCTCGGAATTTCACCCAGGTTTGACTCAATATCAAGGAGAATATCGAGATCTCGCTGTTGGAAAATCCCCTTCAGTGTTTCCGTCTGACCCGAATTCTTGAATGTGAGGACACCGAACCGGTACTGGTTATGAATCTGGTCGAAGATCCCGTGATTCTCAAACTCAACCAATGTCGTGATCTTTGTCTCATCTAAAAGATGCTCACGGAGGTCTTTGGTAGCTGACCCGTTGAAGATATTTCCTGGGAGCACTTGGGCGACATACCCCTCTTGGTGCACCAACGAAAATACCCGCTCTAAGAACAACGCCGACAAGTCGTTCTCATTGGTGTTTGTTTGTCCCGCCACTACCGGACTCTGCATTATGTACTGATCAGTGTCTGTGAAGTATGATGTCCGCACTTCCATCTCCTGCTGATACTCTTCCCATTCTGACTCCACAGTCGAATCTTCTAACAACTCCTCCATGACCTCGTCTTTTCGATCAGGTGTCCGAGAACGGAACACCTCATCATATTTCGAGAAGAATTCGTCACGGCTCGCCGTCAGAACATCCCATGGCGGGTTTCCGATTAGGATATCAAACCCGCCATCAGCGTATACAGAAGCAAACTCCAGTACCCAATGGAACGGTAAATATTCCTGCACGTCCGTCAAAGACACATCCTCGATGCCTGCGTCTTCGAACTGCTGTTGTATACGCGCATCGAGCGTTTGACTGTGTTCCTTGATATAGCGTTCCGCTTCGTTCCGTGATTGAGTCGCCTCCTGTGAGGACTTCGTTGACTGATGTCGCTCCACTGCATCGATAATATCGGCAAACATCTCTTTTACACCTATCCCCACACCAGCACCATAGTTTGTCAACGACGCATCCCCGTGTTCCGTTGCTACCTCTTCAACACTGGTGAACCCCATCAGTGAGTTCCCCTGTCGGATGTTGAAGTCGATGTTCGGGAGGGGTTCGACTTCGTTGGGCTCATCCTCAATGTCTGCAACCATCGACAACCAGAGGCGGAGTTTGCAGATTTCGACCGCGCCTTCATCGATATCGACTCCGTACAGGTTGTTCAGGATCACTGTGCGCTTCGCGTACAGCGATGCCCCACCCTGTCCTTCGTTGATCTCATCCAGTTCGTCCCGGGTACGAGAGTCTAGTTCCCAGCCTTTGCCTTCCTGTTCGAGTTGCTGGAAGTACTCGATGCACTGTATGTAGATGTCCACCAGCACATCTTGCGCAGCCAGAAGGAACGCACCACTGCCGACCGCCGGATCAAGAACGTGCGCCTCCTTCAGAATATCGTGGTACAGTGTTTCGACGTGGTTCGTCTCCACGTTCTCAGTAGGAACCTGGCGAGTCATCGTACCACCATCCGCGACCGCCTGTTCACTACTGCTGGCTTCTACACCAGGGAATCCGAATACGTCGTCAATCTCGTCGTATTCGGCATCAACAGCGTCGTTGAGTTGGTCAAGCAGATATGGGTGGATTGTCCGGCGGGACATGAAGCCGGTGATCTCTTCGGGCGTGTAGTATGCGCCCATCTCTTTCTGGTTGACCGTCTGCTCGAAGATGTGCCCGAGAATCGCGGGTGAGAGGTTCTTCGGGTCAACGATGTCCAGCCGCTCGTCCACGTTCCAGTTCCATCCCGATAGGAAATCCAGGATGTCATCGAAGAGTTCGTTCGTCTCCTCAGCAGACTCACCAAGCTTCGCATCCGGGAAGTCCTCCTCAACAGGATTCTTGGCGAACAGCCCACCGTTCAGGTACGGGAGGCTGCCGAAGTCGGGGTTCTGCTTGTCTTCTGCGAGGTAGTCGAAGAACAGTGGCCGGTAGAAGTTCTCGTACCGATCTTCACCGTCATCCACGACGTCGCCGGGCTGTTCGTGCAGGTAGTTCGGATTCCGGTCCAGCAGACGCTTTTCTTGGATGAAGTACAGAAAGATCATCCGATCAAGGATGACCTGCACATACCGTTGCTTCGCGTCACCACGGTCGTCCGGGATTCCAGATACCTCCTGAACGAGATCGGTGCGGAGGTCCTCGAACTCTTCATAGAACTCTTCGACCACCTGCTGTGTGTCGTACAGCGTGTCGTAGATCGCAGCGGAAGAACCGTACTCAATCGAGTTGAGCTTCTTCAGAACGGTGTTCTTCTCTCCGCTGTCGCGCGTGAACTGGTCTTTGCTGAACGAGATCTTCTGGTGTTTGATGCGACCGTGCTGCTGGCCTTCCCAGCTCCGCATCCGCGTTAGGAAAGTGAATTCCTCGAAGTCGTTCGTGGCGACGAGGTTCGTGTGTCGTGATCGGTTGTCGGGCTTGAAATCAGTAGCTGATTCGCCAGGTCCAGCGTTGACGAGTACGACGAATTCGTCGTCACCGAGTTGGAGAACTAGTTCATTATCCTCTCCGAGATTTGAGCGTGGTTTCAGCCCGCGTTTCTCGAAGGAGTCAGCGATGTCCTGTAGGGAGTCCCAGCCTGCAATATCGTTTGCGGTAATCTGCTGGAGGGTCATACTATTTGCAAACCACGTTGTTCTTATCAAGCTATGGGAATTCGCCAATTAGAAGTGATATTTGTTGCCGGAATTCACTCTCGTCAAACTTTTTACGTGTAAGTTGCGAAACGTCCAAAGCTAGTGCTTTGTACAGACCCGCGAGAAGGCGGATCAGTTATTTACTCAGAAGCCACCGTACAAAGGGTTCCTGACCAACACTGATGCCCGTGTGTCAGCAACAGACTGTGACTCATGACGACAGCACCGAACTCTAGGAGTTTGGTGAAAGCACGATAGGGGAGTACGGAGAGTGGAACGCAGGTGGAGGGGAAACGGGGCACGTTGGAGGGCAGCGGGTCGAGCACTTAGCGCTCGCCAACACTGGGGGTCAGTTGGGGAGTGATGGGGCAAGCGTGTCGGATACTTTTCGGGGACCGCCTCCGACCGGCGGCTACCTACACATACTGGCCAGTGGATAATCAAGCCCCACAGAGTGTTTCTGACTCTGAAACACTCCTTCTGGGTCGGCTCTTACCAAGCACAGCGAAACAGCCGAATTCCTCTCTGTATTGACCGTGAGCCAGTCCAAAATTTTGTGTTCCTCTGGCGGGTGAGAGGATGACTGACCTTTCACTCGGTACGTTCGAAGACGGAGACAGCGCCGACAACGACCTCGATCCCGATGCTGCAAGCATCGCCCGATGCGCGACGACGTGTCGCGCTCCTGACCGTGACGACAGCAGTTGGGCCGCCCCGGACGAGGACTGGGGGCTGACAACACAGCGGCCGGCGTCGTCGATCAACACGTCGGCTGGTCGAGCAACCAAACAGCAAACCCGGTGGGTCGTCGATGGGGACGTCGGAGACTACGTTGAGCAGTACGCAACTGGTGACCTCCTGCAAATCCCAAACACGTACGGCGACTTCAGTTCAGTCGACACTCGAGTCACATTCGTCGACGGGCTCGCTGACAGCTACGGGTACGGCATTGACGCCCAAGCACTCGAAAAGGCATTGCGAGTCCTCACTGGCGGTGGCCGATACACTGCGTCGCAATATACTGCCATCCCGTGCGGGAAGCAGCCATGGATTCTGACGGGGCCAGAAGGGACGCTCTTGTGCAGCTGTATGCCCGTCGAACGGCCGGAGAATCCATACACGAAGGACCTGCGGACGCCAGAGACAACCCTGCAGATCGAGGAACAGAACCAAACAGTCCGCACGGGAGCCGCTGAGTTTGCTCACTTGCTGTCCGACGCTCTCGGTGTCGATACCGAGGGTGTAGAGTACGCAACAGTACGCGGGCAAACCCAGCACTCGTTCATCGGCGAGGAGGACAAGTTTTCGATCAAGGCTAGTGACTTAGCACAGTTGCACGGGTTAACATCCGACCCATCCATCATCCAGGCGGGGATAGGCCATGGAGTCCAGCCCCCCAGCGGTGGCGACCCAATCTCGGTTGAGTGGGACGGGCCGGAGCATCCGGTTGGATATCTCGACGAGGGAGACGTGATCGCCGGCTACGAGTTTACGTGGGAACAACCTGAAGAGTCGCTGGAAGACGTTGCAGTCGTTCGCGAGTACCGGATCACACGGAACTACTCGCGGTGGACAGTTGACTACCATACCCATCGACTCGCGGCAGTCGTCCCCTGACCGACGCCGCCAACGGCTCATTTTGTGTGCCCTCCGGCAAGTGGAGGGTAATCCAGATGTCACAGTCCACAGCGACCAGTAGCACCGAAGCAGCAACCACCGACGCCGAAACGAGCGTGCCAGAGACGCCGGCGGACGGTGACGCAGAACTCGACACTGCGGACCTCCTGTCGCTCGATGCCCCACAGCACCTCCGGATCAGTGGCGAGGTCCAGTTGTTTGAGCGGATCTTCGCGGCGGCTGACACGGTCACGGACAAGACGCGGATAGGGATTGCAGAGTCGGGAATCGCCATCCGGGCGGCTGACCTGCAGGGACACGCGATGGTCGACTTGCGTGTTTCTGGGAGTTCGTTCACCTCTTTCGATGCAGGGAGGGGAACGTTGGGGGTGGACGTCGGACGAGTTCGCGATGCGCTCTCGGTCGGCGATGCAGGCGACCTTGCACAGTTCGCACTTGATGCAGCGAATAGCACACTAGAAATCAATATCGACGGGATAACGCGCACCATCGAGCTTGAGGCGGTTGAATCGCTCCGCTACCCTGTCGAGATGCCAGAGATAGACATCCCGGCAACCGTCCATCTGAGTCCAGATGACATCTCGCTCGGTCTTGAGGCAGCGGATATGCTTGCCGACCGGTTTGACCTCTCTGTTGACTCCGATACCGGAGAAATGCAGTTCGCCGCAGACGGTGACACTGACAGCATGACCTACCGGTGGGACGACACCGATCTCATCGCCTTCGAGCCTGCGGATGTCGAAGTGAAACTTGACTCGTCGCTGGTCAAATCGGCGAATGCTGGCCTGCCAGACGGCACGAATCGGGTTCTCCATATCGGAGACTCAGTCCCGCTCGTGCTGAAATCCGAGTTCCCGGACGCCGATGGAGCGATGCAATTCGTTATCGCGCCGAAGCTCCCGAACTGACTCGGCTCCCCGTGGTTTTGCGGAAACGGTGGTGTGTCTTAACCAACAGCGACCGCCATACTTCTCGACTGTTGGTTAGCGCTAATTTTGTGTCTCCCCGGCTGGGTGAGGGATTTTCCTC
>Ga0207754_100495_pt1 | contig 14933 bp, 12 predicted proteins | sample A23E1SouthBayCA_FD_187728 | JGI IMG/M metagenome (GOLD analysis project Ga0207754, IMG submission 187728) | Aerobic enrichment media microbial communities from Eden Landing Ponds, California, USA - A23 E1 (SPAdes) | ecosystem: Environmental > Aquatic > Marine > Unclassified | place: Emeryville... | reverse complement strand
CGCTCAAGGAACTGGCCCACCCCGACGCCGTCTTCAACGACGCGCGCCAGTGGGCCGAGTACGTCGGCGTCATCTCCGAGAAACCCACCTACGTCGTCACGAACTTCTGTCGGAAACACCGGATCAGACAGGACTTCTTTTCGGGCCCACGCGGGCGCGAGGAGAGCCTGGGCAACGTCAAAGAGCAGTTCGACACCGAACGTCACGTCTTCGTCGGCACGACCGACGAGGACGCGGCGCTGGCCGAGACCGCAGACTGGGAGTACCTCACCGTCGAAGGGGCCGCCGAGGCGGCCGACTGGGAACTGGGCGATCCGGAGTCTCCCGACGCCGTCGAGTCCGAAGAGCAACGCGACGACTGGCCCTGACTGTCGGTCCGAACGCCGAACGCTCGTGATCGATACTGGCCGTTTTCTTCCTGCAGAAGGCATTTCCGACAACGAGACCCGGCGAATCTCTGGGCCTGAAATCAGTCCCCGTTGACACGTCGTCGACGTGGCCGTTCGTGAGGACGCCGAGCGACATCGCTCGTTTTAACCGCTCGAACGCGCTACGAACGGTAATGACAGAGTCCGGCGTGCCCGGGGACGGGGGCCAGTCTATGGAACTGCCCTGTGGGGAAGAGCGCTCCATCCACGAACTCGACATGGGCCTGCGAGAGATCGACTGTCGCTGCGGCGAGACCCACGCCGTCGTGATGGACATGCACCCCCTCTCGCGGTTCGTCCCGGAGTTTCTCGTCGAGATCCTCACCGAGACCGTCGAGCCGGCCGAGGACGACCGCGAGGAGTTCACTACGGCGCACCTCATGGCGATCGTGATGGAAGAGTTCCCCGAGGAGATGGCCGTCGCCGACGTGGCAGAGGACGGGGCCGTCGGCTACGCTCTGGTGTGGGTGGCCGACTTCGACTCCCGACGACTCCACGAGATCGTCGTCGAGTTGCTCGTCGAGCTGATGGAACACGCCGTCAGCCACGCCGAGGACGACGCGGTCATGGACCAGTTCGAACAGGAGATGCTGGAGTTCGACGTCAGCGAGTTCGTCGAGCAGTACCGCGCCCAGCGAGACTTCGAGTCCGAGCACGACTCGCCGGTCTGAGTCGTGGTCGGGACGAGCAATTCGGAGAGTCTCGCGAGCGAAGCGAGCGAGACAACAGCAGATGTCGTCTGCTGGCACTTCGAGTCCGAGCACGACTCGCCGGTCTGATACTACCGGCTGTAAATCTGTGACCGATTTCGCCACCCCGGGGTGGCGAAGATCTTCACGAAGTTACAGCCGGCAGTATGAGTCGTGGTCGGGACGAGCAATTCGGAGAGTCTCGCGAGCGAAGCGAGCAGTCTATATATATCTGATCATAGAACGTAGATCCGGCGGCGATAGCGTATGACAGCTGTCTGCATCTTCCGACAGTTCGCCGTCCGGCGGTTCTGCCCAGAACGCCGTCTGACGGCTGTCTGACGGTGTTATATGGTGTGTGAAGGCGTGTGTATGCACATGCGCACACGGCACGGCGAGTTCGAGCGAATTCGATCGGTACTCGAAGACGCCGATCCGGACGAGCCGTTGACGGCGCGCGAGATCCTGCAAGTCCTCGACGAGCACGGCGAGGAGTTCGACAGCGCCCACCGCGTCGCGACGGTACTCGGACGGCGCGCACAGACCGGTGAGGTCGAGGTCATCCGCGACCAGCCCTACCGGTACCAGTTCGCCGACCGGAACAACTGATCGGGCGGCCGGCGCTGGTCGGCCGTCGGTCTCGTGAGGCGTGCCCGGGCCAGTCGGGGATCTGTGGCCGGTGGTGTGCTGGGACAGTCATTTGTCCGTCGGACGCGTTCGATCGATCGAGGTTCAGGGTAGTGTCACGACCACCCATGCGACACCACCACATTACGACATTCGAAATTCGGTTTCGATCTTCGTATCCTTTCGCCGGGCTTATTACGATGTGCGGACTCCCCACGGACAATGACAGAGAGCGAAGACCGCACAATCTTGCTCATCGGGAGTGGCCCGATCCAGATCGGACAGGCAGCCGAGTTCGACTACTCCGGCGCACAGGCGTGCCGTGCCCTGCAGGAGGAGGGCGCACGGGTCGTCCTGGTGAACTCGAACCCGGCGACGATCATGACCGATCCGGAGATGGCCGACAAGGTGTATCTCGAACCGATCAACACCGAGGCGATCTCCGAGATCATCCGGAAGGAAGATCCCGACGGCGTCATCGCCGGTCTCGGCGGTCAGACCGGCCTCAACGTCACGGCCGAGCTGGCCGAAGAGGGGGTCCTCGAAGAGCACGACGTCGAGATCATGGGCACGCCGCTGGACACGATCTACGCGACGGAGGATCGTGACCTGTTCAAACAGCGCATGGAGGAGATCGACGAGCCGGTGCCGTCTTCGACGACGATCACCCTCGACGAGGGCGAGACCGTCACCGAACTGACAGAGGAGAGCCTGCGCGACCGCGTCGAGGACGCCGTCGACGAGGTCGGCGGCCTGCCGGTCATCGCACGCACGACGTACACGCTCGGTGGCTCCGGCTCGGGCGTCGTCCACGAGATGGAGGAGCTCATCGAGCGCGTCCGCAAGGGGCTGCGCCTCTCTCGGAACAGCGAGGTGCTGATCACCGAGTCCATCGAGGGGTGGGTCGAGCTGGAGTACGAGGTGATGCGCGACGCCGACGACTCGTGTATCATCATCTGTAACATGGAGAACATCGACCCCATGGGGATCCACACGGGCGAGTCGACGGTCGTCACGCCCTCGCAGGTCATCCCCGACGAGGGCCATCAGGCGATGCGCGACTCCGCGCTGAAGGTGATCCGCGAACTCGGGATCGAGGGGGGCTGTAACATCCAGCACGCCTGGCGCGACGACGGCACGCCCGGCGGCGAGTACCGCGTCGTGGAGGTCAACCCCCGTGTCTCCCGTTCCTCCGCGCTGGCCTCGAAGGCGACGGGCTACCCGATCGCTCGCGTGACCGCGAAGGTCGCGATGGGCAAGCGTCTCCACGAGATCGACAACGAGATCACCGGCGAGACGACGGCGGCCTTCGAGCCCGCGATCGACTACGTCGTCACGAAGGTGCCGCGCTGGCCCATCGACAAGTTCCGCGACGTGGAGTTCGAGCTGTCGACGGCGATGAAGTCGACCGGCGAGGCGATGGCCATCGGCCGCACCTTCCCCGAGTCGATGCTGAAGGCGCTGCGCTCCTCGGAGTACGACCCCGCCGTCGACTGGAGCGAGGTCGACGACGACGAACTCGAAGACGACTACCTGATCCGCCCGACGCCGGATCGGCCCTACGCCATCTTCGAGGCCTTCGCCCGCGGCTACACGGTCGACGAGATCGTCGAGCTGACCGACATCGAGCGCTGGTACGTCGAGCGCTTCCAGCAGATCGAGGAAGCCGCCGAGGCGGCACAGAACGGCGACTTCGCGACCGCGGCCGAGGCCGGCTTCACCGACCAGGAGATCACCGCGATGGCGGGCGGCGAGTTCAACGACACGCACGCCTCCTGGGTGCCGGAGGGCGACCTGAGCGAGAAGGGCGACGAACTCGAAGCGGCGACGGACGGGTCCGGAGTCACGGTCGAGGACGTCGAGAGCGAGACGGTCGATCGGGACTTCAAGCTCGTCGACACCTGTGCCGGCGAGTTCGAGGCGACGACGCCGTACTACTACTCGACGCGAGACCCCATCTCAGGGATCGACCGCAACGAGCTGCAGATCGACCCCGACGTAGAGAGCGTCGTCGTGGTCGGTGGCGGCCCGATCCGGATCGGGCAGGGCGTCGAGTTCGACTACTGTTCGGTCCACGCGGTGCGCGCGCTCGAAGAGGCCGGCATCGACGCCCACGTCGTCAACAACAACCCCGAGACCGTCTCGACTGACTACGACACCAGTGATGGCCTGTTCTTCGAGCCGGTCACGGCCGAGGAAGTCGCCGACGTGATCGAGGCGACCAACGCCGACGGCGTGATGGTCCAGTTCGGCGGCCAGACCTCCGTCGACATCGGCCACCCGCTCGAACAGGAACTCGACCGTCGCGGCCTCGACTGTGAGATCATGGGCACCGCGGTCGACGCGATGGACCTCGCGGAGGACCGGGACCGCTTCAACCAGCTGATGGACGACCTGGGCATCGCACAGGCCGAAGGCGGGACGGCGACCAGCAAGGAAGAGGCGCTGGACCTGGCTCACGACATCGGCTACCCCGTCCTGGTGCGTCCGAGCTACGTGCTCGGCGGCCGCGCGATGGACGTGGTGTACAACGACGAGGACCTCGAAACCTACATCGAGGAGGCCATCCGCGTCTCCCCGGACAACCCGATCCTCGTCGACGAGTTCCTCGCGGACGCCGTGGAACTGGACGTCGACGCCGTCGCCGACGGCGAGGACGTGCTGATCGGCGGCGTCATGGAGCACGTCGAGACCGCTGGCGTCCACTCCGGTGACTCCGCGTGTATGATCCCGCCACGCTCCCAGGAGATCAAAGACGTGATGCCCCGCATCCGCGAGGTCACGGAGGACATCGCGTCGGCCCTGGAGACCGAGGGGCTGCTCAACGTCCAGCTCGCGGTCCGCGACGGCGAGGTGTACGTGCTCGAAGCCAACCCGCGTTCCTCCCGAACCGTGCCCTTCATCGCGAAGACGACGGGCGTCCCACTGGCCAAGATCGCGGCGAAGGTCATGGCCGGCGCGACCCTCGAAGAACTCGACTACGAGGAGCAGGTCCCGGATCAGGTCTCGGTCAAGGAGGTCGTCCTGCCGTTCGACCGCCTGCCGGGCTCGGACCCGCGCCTCGGCCCGGAGATGAAGTCCACCGGCGAGGTCATGGGCACTGCCGGCTCCTTCGGGAAGGCCTACCAGAAGGCGCAGATGTCCGTCGACAAGCCGATCCCGCTGGACGGGACGGCGCTGGTCGACATGCCGATCATCGGCTTCGAGGACCACTTCGACGTGCTCGATTTCGACGACTTCGAGGACGTCGACGCCATCGTCGAAGCGATCCAGAGCGGCGAGATCGACATGGTGCTGTCGCGCAACCGCGACGTGCTGGAAGCGTGTGTCGAGGAGACGGTCACGTACTTCTCGACGCGCGAGTCCGCCGAGGCCGCCCTGGAAGCGATCAACGCCGACGATCAGCCCCTGAACGTCCAGGACATCGCCTCGCGACCCAAGACCCAGCGCGAGTGGGGCCGCTGAGACGGGGGTTGTCCGCGGTCGCTACTCGACGGTGACGCTCTTGGCGAGGTTCCGGGGCTTGTCGATCGATCGGCCCAGCCCCTTCGCGGTGTAGTACGACACGAGCTGGAGCTGGACGTTCGCGAGCACCGCGGCGGCTTCGGGGCGGGTCTCGGGAATCTTCAGCACCTCGTCGGCGTACCGCTCCACGTCGCTTCGCCCGTCCGTGACGGCGACGACGGGCGCGTCGCGAGCTTCCACCTCTTTGACGTTGCCAACGGTCTTGCGGGCCTGCTCGCCGTCGCCGACGACGACCGCGAACACCGGGGTGTCGTCGGTCACCAGCGCGAGCGGGCCGTGTTTGAGTTCGCCCGCGGCGAACCCCTCCGCGTGCTTGTAGGTGATCTCTTTCATCTTCAACGCGCCTTCGAGTGCCACGGGGTACTGGTGGCCGCGGCCGACGAAGAAGTACGCTCCGGCGTCCTGGTACTGCTCGGCGACCGCACTGGCGCGTGAGTCGTCCAGCAGCGCCTGCACCTGTCCCGGCAGGTCACGCAGTCCGGCGATCGCCTCGCGGGGGCGGTCGACCGGCGCGGTCCCGAGCGCCAGGAGGTTCAGCGCCGCCAGTTGCGAGGCGAAGGTCTTGGAGGCGGCGACGCCGATCTCCGGGCCGGCTCTGATGTACAGTGCGTGATCGCACTCGCGTGCCGCGGTCGAGCCGACGGTGTTGGTCACGGCCAGCGTGCGCGCGCCGCGGTGGCGGGCCTCCCGGAGCGCCGAGAGGGTGTCTGCGGTCTCGCCGCTCTGGGTGACTCCGACCACGAGCGCGTCGCCGATCGGCGGCGGTGCGGTCGCGTACTCGCTGGCGAGAAAGGTCTGGGCGGGGATGCCGGCCCGTCGGTACAGCTGTGCGCCGTACAGCGCGGCGTGATAGGAGGTCCCGCAGGCCACGAACTGGACGCCGGTCGGCGAGAGGTCGCCGAGATCCTCGATGTCGACGGCGGCACCGAGTTCGTCGACGCGACCCCGGAGACACTGGCGGAGTGCGCGGGGCTGTTCGTGGATCTCCTTGAGCATGAAGTGATCGTAGCCGCTCTTACCGGTCTCTTCGGCGTCCCAGGCGACGGTGTCGATCTCCTTCTCGACGGGGGTCCCGTCGCCGTCGGTGACGGTCCAGCCCTCGGCGTCGAGACGTGCGAACTCGCCGTCGGCGAGGTAGACGACCCGGTCGGTGTAGTCCCGAAACGCGGGCACGTCGCTGGCGAGGTAGGTCGCTCGCGTCGTCCCGCCGGTGGCCGTCGACGCCCCGTGTGGCTCGCTCCCCTCGTCGAGGCCGAGCACCAGCGGCGAGTCGTTGCGCGCGACGAAGACCGCTTCCGTGCCGGCGACGACCGCGGCGACGGCGTAGCTCCCTTCCAGACGGTCGACGGCCCGCCGCAGTGCTGCCATCGGTTCCGCGCCGTCTGCCAGCGCGTCCTCGACGAGGTGTGGGATCACTTCCGTGTCGGTGTCGGAGACGAACTCGTGGCCGTCGGAGACCAGTTCGTCCCGGATCGACTGGTAGTTCTCGATGATCCCGTTGTGGACGACCGCCACGTCGCCGGTGCAGTCCCCGTGTGGGTGTGCGTTGGCGTCGGTCGGCGGACCGTGAGTCGACCAGCGCGTGTGTCCGATTCCGACCGCGCCGTCGATCGTCGTCTCGTCGAGCAGCGCACGCAGCTCGTCGATCTCGCCGGACCGTTTGGCGACCGAGACCGTGTCGTCGGCAAGCGCCACCCCGGCCGAATCGTAGCCGCGGTACTCCAGCTTCGAGAGCCCGTGGACCAGTACGGCGAGGGTCTCGTCGGCCCGGCCGACACAGCCGATGATCCCGCACATCAGCGGACCACCTCGGCGTCCTCGGCGACGTGGCCGAAGGCGTGAACGCCCGCGTGGAGGGTCGCAGACGGACCGACCAGCGTCCCGGGCGACACCGAGACGTTCCCTCGGGTCGTCACGCGGTCGGCGAACACCGCACCGAGCGTCCGGTCTTCGAACACCTCGGTCCCGATCTGTACGTCAGCGGGACCGCCGGGGACGACCGTCTCGACGCCGAGTGTCACGTCCTGTCCGGCGACCGTATCGACCAGCGTCGCGCCCGCGTCGACGCGCGTGTCAGCGTCGAGCACCGACTGCTGGACCGTCGCGTTCGCGCCGACGGTGACGTTCGCTCCCAGCGCCGCGTCCGGTCCCAGCACCGTCCCCGCCGCGACCTCGCAGTCGGGACCGACCACGACCGGTGCTTGCAGCGTCGCGTCCGCGTGGACGTGCGCGGAGTCGGCGACCCAGACACTGTCTCGACGGTTCGACTCCGTGACCCGTCCGCGAGCCAGCACCTCGCGGGCGACTGTCAGCAGGTCCCAGGGATACGTCGCGTCGACCCACAGGCCGTCGGTCGTCACCGCGCGGACCCGATCGGAGTCGATCAGGCGGGCGATCGTGTCGGTCAGTGCCAGCTCCCCCTCGGCCCGTGGCGTGGCCTCGATCTCGTCGAAGATCGACTCGGGGAACGCGTAGATGCCGCCGTTGATCAGACGGTACTCGTCGGTCTCGGGCTTCTCGACGATCGAGTGGAGATCGCCGTCCCGCAGGTCGACGGCACCGTAGTGGCTGGCGTCCTGACGCTCCAAGACCGCCAGTGCCGGCGTCTCTGGGTCGGTCTCGAAGTGGTCGATCACGGAGCCGACCGTCTCGCCGTCGATGACGCGATCGCCGTTGACCACGAGGACGGGACCGGACACCGCGTCGCGGGCCTGCAGGAGGGCGTGGCCGCTGCCCAGCTGTTTGCCCTGTGTGACGTAGCTCAGCGGGACGCCCCGGTACGACGGGCCGAAGTGGTCTTGCACGCGATCGCGCTTGTAGCCGACGACGACGACGATCCGGTCGAGACCGGCCTCGACGAGGGCGTCGAAGACGTATTCGAGAATCGGGCGGTTCCCCGCGGGTAACATCGGCTTGGGACGGTTGCGCGTCAGCGGACGCAGTCGCGTTCCCTCACCGGCCGCCAGGACGACGGCGGTTCGTACGCTCATACGAAACTAATCATTCAGCGGACGTTTGAACGTTTTGCCCCTCCTAACGAGCGGCGTTCGCCGCGGAAACGACCGTAGGAAGAGCCTACCCGCAGTCTCGGGCAATCACTGTTCGCTGATGTTCTCCCCGGCGACGCGCCGTCCCTTCGTCGTCAACTGGACTTCGGTGCGCTCGCGAACCACGCTGATCACGTCGAGCTCGATCAGCCGGTCGAAGATCTCCTCGCTTCGCTCGACGTCGATCCCGACGAAGCTGGGGATGTCGAACGGAGAGACCCCCGAGTGCAGCGCCATGATGACCCGCCGCTCCGTACTGGAGAGGTCGAGATCGGCCTGGTTTCGCTCGGCGCTCTCTTCGAGCATCACCTGCAGGACGGTCGCGTGGAACTCCTCGCCCGCGAGGTGGGTCTCGACGCTGATCCCGTCGTCGGTGTGCTCGACCTCGATGACGGTCCGTTCTTCGCCAGACACCGTCTTGTCCTCGATGGTCAGCCCGCCGATGTCCGCCCGTTCGACCTCGACGGCCTGTCCGTCTGCCAGTGCGAGTTGCAGGGCCTCGTCGGTGACTTTCATCCGACCTTTCGTCCACTCGGTGTCCTGGACGACGCCGCCCTCGACGGCCGGGTGCTGGACGAGGATGATCTCGCCGTTCAGCGACGCCCGGTACAGATCCGTCTCGAAGGCCTCGTGCTCGCCGGCCGAAACCAGCAGTACGTCCTCGCCGACGTGGAGCGCGACGTAGTTCGAGACGCCGGCACTGGCCTGGTTGACGTCGTGTCGATCCGCGATCCGATCGATCGACTGCAGAGAGATCTGTCGTTTCCCGTCCGAGATCAGGACCAGTCGCTGCGTCGTGAGCACGATCCGACAGGCCGTCCAGGACGCGTCGTTGCGTTCGCGTCCCTCCTGGACCGCCTGCATGAACTGCCCGCGCGTGTCCGCGATCTTCTTCTCGGTGTCACTCATGCTGGTCCGGGGTCGTTACGGGCACGTTGCCCACTCTGGGGAATATAACTTCCGCCCCAGTTTTTGGACGGGAGAATTGGCCCCGTCCGTGTGGTTTACTGCTCGTTCATCGCCTCGCTGGCCATGTTGCGACCCTGGGCGTTGAGGCTGACCTCGGTCCGGGTGCGTACCTCGTCGACCGCACCCACGTCCAGGAGCTTCTGGTAGATCTCCTCGACCTCGTCGACGGGGATCCCGACGAAGTCCGACATCTCGAAGGGCGAGACCCCGGAGTAAAGCGCCATCAACACCTGGCTCTCGATCTCGTCGAGTTCGTAGTCGCCCTCTCGCTCCTCGATGACGCGCTCGAACAGCGACTGGAGGGCCGTCGTGTGGTGGTCCATCCCCGAGAAGTACGTCTCGACGCTGCGGTCGTCCTCGTCGGTGTGCTCGACCTCCAGAATGGTCCGCGTCTCTCCCATGACCGTCTGTTCGCTCGTCTCGACGGTCCCCACGTCGTCGACTGCGAACGTCGTCTCTTCGCCGCCGGGAAACGCCAGCGTGATCACGTCGTCGTCGAGCTGGAATCTGGTCTTGCGCCAGGTCGCTTCGTCCTGAATCACGCCGCCGACGACGGCGGGGTGTTTCGTCAGGATGACCGTCGCGTGGAGGGTCGCACGGCAGTACTCCAGTTCGAAGTCGGAGACGTCGGCAGCGTCGACCAGCACGACGTTGTCGCCGATACGCATCGGCGTCGCCCCCGCTGGATCGACCGACGCGGGCAGCTCCTCCTCGCCCACCACCTCGATGTTGCTGTGGGGCAGGGCCTGCTTGCCGGAGCTGTTGGCCAACACGAGGCGCTTGTCGGTCATGACGAGCCGACAGGAGCGCCACTGTGGGTCATCGACCGGCGTGCCACCCTTGACGGCGTACATGTAGTCGCCCGCAGTGTCGACCAGCTTCTGTTCTTCGCTGCTCATCTCCTCGCTCGTCACGAACGTTGCGTTTACCGGTATATAAGTCCTTCAGGCCGACACCTTCTCTCGTGGCCGTCAGACCAGCAGTAGGCCACCGCCAAGCATCGCGAGTCCGCCGAAGCCGACACAGACTGCCCAGAAGGGGACGCGCCGGACGAGACTGACGAGCGCCCCGACCGTGAGGTAGCCGGCGACGGCACTCACCGCCAGCGCGGCCGCGGCGGCCGCCGGTGAGACGACCGGGACGCCGTCTCTGAGGACGACGATCGCGTTCGCGCCGAGGGCCGCCGGGATCGACAGCAGGAACGAGAGCCGGAGCGACGACTCGCCCTCGTGGCCGCGCAACAGCAACGCGCTGACGGTCGTCCCCGACCGGGAGATTCCCGGAAGGATCGCGATGCCCTGCAGCCCGCCCACCAGCACGGCGTCGAGCCAGTCGGGCGTCTCGCTCGTGCCCAGCGACACCCAGGCGGCGAACCGCTGGAGCAGTCCCGTCAGGACCAGCAGGCCCCCGACGAGGACGACGAACGCGCCGCCGGTCAGCTCCGAGACGACGGCCTCCAGGACCAGCAGAGCCGGCAGCCCGGTCACGCCCGTGGCCAGCGTCGCGAGGGCGAGAAAGGAGAGGTCCGCCGTGTCGTCCTCGAACGCGGTCCGAGGCGACCACTCCCGTAGCGAAGCGAGTACCGTCCCGACTTCCGTCCGATAGTACGCCAGCGCCGAGCACGCGGTGCCGGCGTGGACGAACAGCGCGAGCTGTGTCGCCACGGCCGGCGACGACCCGGTGAGCGCGGTGACGAGGATCGCCACGCTCCCCTCACTGGAGACGGGCAACCATTCGAGGACGCCCTGTGCCAGCCCGACCAGCGCGGCGACGACGGCGTCGTCGACGTTCATACCACATCCGCCGCCCTCGCGATAATGAACGCACCGATCCACGGTGATCGGCGCGCCCGTCCCTTCGGCTCCGCCTCGTTGTCGACGAGCAAGTGACGGCAGAATGACGAGTGGTGCCGCGGACCGGAACGGTAAAGTCCGTTTCCACGTGTTACTAGACAGAACTAGTCCGTCGGCTGCCGCTGCCCGTCTCTTGGCTCGCTTGCAGCGGGCCACTGCGGCCGCCGGCGGTCGCGACACGTCTCACCTATGCACTCCGAAACCGGCGTCTCGAACGTCGTCCTCGTCACGGTCGACTCGCTCCGTGCGGACGCCATCGGTCCGTACGACAGCGATCGCCACACACCCGTCATGGACGAACTCGCCCAGCGGGGGACGGTCTTCGAGCGCGCCTTCGCCAACGGAAACTGGACGCCCTTCTCGTTTCCCTCGATGCTGGCCTCCTCGCCGGTGTTCGCCGACGACGGCCAGATCGGCGTCACGGGCGTCGAGACGCTCGCGGAGACGCTCTCGAACGCGGGTTTCGACACCGGCGGTTTCAACGCCGCCAACGGATTTCTGACCGAACACTGGGGGTACGACGACGGCTTCGACGAGTTCGACTCCTTCGTCGCCAGCGTGGGTTCCAGCATCTACAGCCGCTATCTCGCGACCCATCCGACCGTGGAGGCCTGGCTCCAGCTGGCGACCTCGCCGTTTCGCCGCGCCCGCTCGTGGCTCTCGTCGGCGGAGAGCCACCGTCCGTTCCTCGACACCTCGCGGATGTTCGACGTCGAACAGGGGGCGACCTCGTTCCTCGAATCGGCCTCGGAGCCGTTCTTCCTGTGGATCCACTACATGGACGCCCACACGCCGTACGTCCCGGCCCCGCGGTACATCCGGGAGGTGTCTGCCGACCGCTTCGGGACCCACCGGATGGTCCTGGCTCATCTCCACGCCGGGCTGGGCTGGGAGGTCGGGGACCGGACGCTTGGCAACCTCAGGACGCTCTATCAGAGCGCCGTCCGGCAGGTCGACGACAGCGTCGGTCGCGTGTTAGACGCCCTGTCGGAACACGGCCACGACGACGACACCGCCGTCGTGCTGGCCGGCGACCACGGCGAGGAGTTCCAGGACCACGGCCACCTCGCCCACTACCCGAAGCTGTACGACGAACTGATCCACGTGCCGCTGATCGTCGACGTGCCGGGCGCAGAGAGCCGGCGCGTCGAGAGACAGGTCGCCCTCGACTCGCTCCCGCCGACGGTGGCCGACCTCGCGGGCGTCTCCCCGCCAGCGGAGTGGCGCGGGGACTCGCTGGCCCCCGCCGTCTTGGAGGGCGAGGCACCGGCCGACGAGCCGGTCGTCTCGGTCACGGTCCGGGGCGAGGAAGTCACCGACCAGCCCATCCCGCGCTCGCTCGACGACGGCGACCTCCTCGTCAGCGTCCGCGACCGCGACTGGAGTTACATCGAGAACGTCGACACCGGCGACCGGGAGCTGTACCACCGGCCGTCAGATCCCGGTCAACAGGCGGATCGCTCCGACGGCCCCGACGCCGAGGCCAGGGCCGTGATCGAGGCGTTCGAACCGCTCGTCGACGCCCACGCAGACCTGCTACACGCGGCAGAGCAGAGCGAGGGCGACGACGAGATGGACGAGGATCTGGACGCCAGACTGGAGGCGCTGGGCTACAAGTAGATGGTCCGGAATCTGCTTCGCAACCTCCATAGCGGTCCGCTCGCCCTACAGCTGCGGCGGTTCGTCGTCGTCGGCGGCATCGCGTTCGCGCTCCAGCAGGCGTTGCTGGCGTTGTTCGTCGAGGGCGGACGCCTGAACGACCTCGTCGCGCTCACGATCGCCATCGAGATCACGATCGTCTTCCAGTACGTGCTCAACAACGCCTGGACGTTCGAGGCGACACAGAACACCGGGCGGCGCGAGTTCCTCGTCGGCCTGTTGAAGACGAACCTCGTCCGTGGCTCTGCGATCCCGATCCAGCTCGGCATCTTCTACGCCCTCTCGGAGTGGGCCAGCATGTACTATCTGCTGGCGAACGTGTTCGCCGTCCTCGTCAGCGGCGTCTACCGGTACGTCCTCGACGCCCGCTGGACGTGGGGCCAGGCGTAGTGAGGGTTCGAAACTGAATTACGCCGTCGTGACGACTCACCGGCAATGACACTCCTCGACGACGCTCGGGCCGCCACCGCGACCGGCCCGCTCTGTGACTCCTGTCTGGGCCGGCTGTTCGCCGAGCGCAGTTTCGGCCTGACGAACACGGAGCGCGGTCGGGCGTTGCGGACGACGATCGCCCTCGACGACGACGAGCCCTACGACCCGCCGGAAGAGTGCTGGGTCTGTGAGGACGAGACCGCGCGGTTCGACGAACTGGCCGAGCGGGCCGCAGCCGCGGTCCAGGGCTACGAGTTCGCCACCTACCAGCAGGGCACTCGGGTGCCGCCGCTGTTCGAGGAGAACGACGCGTTGCTCCGCGAGGACGTGGGACTGGACGGCAGCGAGCCCGACGCCGACCACGACGACCGCGAGGCCTTCGCTGGCGAACAGCTCAAGACGGAGTTCAACCGCGAGGTCGGTCGCCGCGTCGGCGACCTGACCGGCGGAGCAGTGGACTTCGAGCGCCCGGACGTACAGCTGACCATCGACCTCGCGACCGACGAGATCGACGTGCAGGTCAACTCCGCGTTCGTCTACGGACGCTACCGGAAGCTCGAACGGGACATCCCCCAGACGAAGTGGCCCTGCAACGAGTGTGGCGCGACCGGCCTCAAGCGCGGCGCGGAGTGTCCCGGCTGTGACGGGACCGGCTATCGGTACCCCGAGAGCGTCGAGCAACTGTCCGCGCCGGTCGTCCTCGACGCGATGGACGGCGAGGAGGCGGTCTTTCACGGAGCCGGCCGCGAGGACGTGGACGCCCTGATGCTCGGGGGTGGTCGTCCCTTCGTCATCGAGATCAAAGAGCCCCGCCGCCGCGACGTCGACGCCGACGACCTCGAAGCGGAGATCAACGACTTCGCCGACGGCAAGGTCGAGGTCGAGGGGCTCCGGCTGGCGACCCACGACATGGTCGCCCGCGTCAAGGAACACGAGGCTTCCAAGACCTACCGCATGGACGTGGAATTCGAAGCGCCGATCGACGAGGCGACGCTCGACGACGCCATGGCGACGCTCGACGGCGCGACGATCGAACAGCGCACGCCCCAGCGCGTCGACCACCGTCGTGCCGACATCACCCGGACCCGCGACGTGTACGACATTGCGGGCGCACTCGACGACGCCCGCCACGCCGACATCGAGGTCCACGGGGCCGGTGGACTCTACGTGAAGGAGCTGATCTCCGGCGACGAGGGGCGTACCCAGCCCAACCTCGCCGACGAGGTCGGCACCGACGCGGTCGTGACGGCACTGGACGTGCTCGACGTGGAAGGCGAGGACGAGCCCTTCGAACAGCCCGAGTTCTTCGTCGAGGACGAGACGGCGTAGGCGAGCGCGTTCGAGGAGACCCGTTCTGACCCCCCACTCGTTCGAGATCTGCCACCGTCTTTTATGATGGTTTCGCCCCTCGATTCAGCTATGGAGACACGCCCACTCGGCGAGACCGGCCACGAGTCCAGTATCCTCACCTACGGCTCGGTCGCACTGAACTTCGTCGACCAGGAGCGGGTCGACGAGGTGGTCGAGAACGCCCTCGACGCCGGGGTCAACCACTTCGACATGGCCCCGACCTACGGCGACGCGGAGCTGAAGCTCGCGCCCAAACTGTAGGAACACCGCGAAGAAATCTTCCTCGGCTGCAAGACCCAGGAGCGGACGTACTACGGCGCGTGGGGCGAACTCCACCGGTCGCTCGAACGGCTC